>WBZP01004408.1_pt1 | contig 14669 bp, 12 predicted proteins | sample 5204301 | NCBI WGS metagenome assembly WBZP01 (sample SAMN12412401, study PRJNA552823) | activated sludge metagenome | isolation source: activated sludge from nitrification reactor of wastewater treatment plant... | place: USA: Pennsylvania | collected 2017 | reverse complement strand
GGGCCTCGCATCGCGAGCAGGTCCTCGTCGCAGAACCTGTCGTCGTCGACGAACTCAGGGACCTCCGAGCAGGCATACGGAGAGCCGTCGGGACGCAACGAGAACTCCGCCGCCAGCGACTCGAGCGCGGCAGCCTCCAGCCACTCCTGGTCGACGTCCCACACCTCGTCCACGACAGGGCCCGCCAGGGGGCTCTCGTCAGGTGCGGGCGTCTCAGGCATGCTCAGATCCTCGCACACCAGTCGGATTCATGTCAAGGGGTCCGGGCGACGAAATCCCTTGGAGCGCAACTACTTTCAGCGATCACACCGTCACGCAACAGCTCATGGCCAGAGACCGAGACGTCGTACGACGAGGCGACCCGACCCAGCACCTCCGCGGCGCCCTTACGGCCCGAGCGGACGCGCCACACGACGACACGACGAGACCACCACTGCCATCGGCGCGCCGTCCATCGGAACGCACGCGTCACGCGACGACACGACCCGACCACCACCCACATCGGCGCGCCCTTGACCCCAGCGGAAGCGCCACACGACGACACGACAAGACCACCACTGCCATCGTCGCGCCCTCCATCGGAACGCACGCGTCACACGACGACACGACCCGACCACCACCCACATCCGCGCGCCCTTGACCCCAGCGCAGCCGCGACACGACGACGCGACCCGACCACCACCCGTCGGCGGCACGCGCCCCCACCTCGAGGGTGAGGTCAGGCGGCGCGGCGCACGGTGGCGTACGGCGGGAGTCCGGCGGCGATGAGCGCGGCGTTGACCCGCGCGTAGGCGACCGGGCCGGGCTCGAGGCCGGCCTGCAGGCAGAAGTGCCGACGGTTGGGGGCGCTCTCGCGCAGGCGGGCGAGCCGCACGCGGTCGGTGAGCAGGTCGGCACCGGCGCCCACCCGGGCGGCGGGCTCGCGCAGCGGCGCGGACTCGAACAGGGAACCCTGGAACGACTCCTGCATGACCGCGCCTCCTCGCCGGATCGCCTACTCCCTCTTATCGGTACGACGTTCGGCGGGTCTTCAGCGTCCCCGCGCCCGGGTCCGGTCGAGGGCGGCCGCGACCCGCCGTCGGCTCCTCGGCCGGACGGCGGACGCGACGGCGGGTCAGGTGGTCGGGACGGTCGGGAGGGTCTTCGCGACGTCGGCGACGAAGGCGCAACCGTCGAAGTCGGTGTCGACGCTCCAGCCCAGGCGCACGATCACGGCGGCCTTCGACGGCACCATGGCGACGACCTGGCCGTAGTGGCCCTCCATGAGCAGCGCGTCCTTCGGGTAGCCCGGCGTCGTCGCGCACTCGCCCCCGTCCGCAATCCCGGGGATCCAGGTCTGCGCGCCGTAGCCGTGTCCCTCGCCGCTGGGCATCGCCGGCGTCCCCGCGAGCTTCCACCAGCCCGACGGGATGACCTGCGCGCCCTTCCAGCTGCCGTCGTCGAGCATCAGCTGACCCAGGCGCGCCCAGTCGGCCGTGCTGGCCCAGAGGTAGGACGAGCCGACCCAGGTGCCGGACGCGTCGGTCGAGAGGGTCGCGGTCGTGAGGCCGAGCGGCTCGAACAGCGCGCTCTTGGAGTAGGCGACGTACTCGGCGTCGGTCGCGAACTGCGCCTTCACGACGGCAGCGAGGATGTTGGTCGACGCGCTGAGGTACTCCCAGTAGGTGGCGGGCGCGTGGTCGAGGGGGTGCTGCGCGGCCCAGCCCGACATGTCGCTCTCGCCGTAGAGCATCTGCACGACGTCGCCGGTCGGCCCGTACCCCTCGTCGAGGGCGAGACCGGACCGCATGAACATGAGGTCGGCGATGGTGACCTTCTTGCGGTCGTCCTCGCGCCATTGGGCGACCCACGACGGCGCGCGGCCCGCAGGGAACGCGTCGACGACCGGGGTCTCGATCGAGATCCCCTTCTCCTGCAGCTTCTTCCAGGCGAGCATGCCCGTGACGGTCTTGGTCATCGACCAGCCGAGCAGCGCGGTGTTCTGCTTGATGCCGGTGCCGTCCTTGAGCAGCAGCAGCTTGCCGCTCTGCACCACGGCGACGCCGCGGGCGGCGAGGCCCATCGGGTCGTCGGAGCCCTCGAACGCGGCGTCGACGACCTTGGTGAGCGCGGCGGTGTCGACCCCGGACGACGGCGAGGTGCCGTCGCCGGCCGGCCACGCCGCGGGGTTCGCGGGCGCGGGGACGTAGGGCTTCGCGGTCGGGTCGGCCGGGGCGTCGAGGACGCAGCCGCGACCGGTCTGCAGCGCCGAGGTGCGCGAGACGATCCCGAGGAACTTCGACGTCACGGTGTGCGCGCCGTCGTCGACGCTCGTCGAGACGACGCCGAGGATCGGGCTCTGCGGGGTGACGTCGGAGGCGACGAGCTGGTCGGTCGGCAGGTCGCGGCCGGACACGTACTTCGCGCTGCACACCGTCTGCGCCACCACCCCCGCCGCGTTCGACGGGATGTGGAACCACATCAGTGCGCCGACCACCGCCGCGAGCAGCACGACCACCAGCACACCGATCCCGATCAGGATCCGCTTCACCCAGCGCACGACGGCCTCCCCCGGTACGCCGCGATGCTCCGGACGGCTCCGGACAGGGACCGCGCGGCGTGGCCCCGGACGTCCCGGACGCTACCGCCTCATGGCGGCGCACCATCGATGAGAGCCAGGTCACACCTCATGTCCACCGCAGGAGGAATAGTTGTTGTCTCAACTATCGTTCCTTCAACCAGTCAGAGTCGCACGGCTCCCCCGATCTCGAAGGAACACGCCATGAGCACCGGTCTCCTCATCCTCCGCATCGTCGCGGGCCTCCTCCTCGCCGCCCACGGCTCGCAGAAGCTCTTCGGCTGGTTCGGCGGCTACGGCATTGCCGGCACCGGCGGCTGGCTGGAGTCGATCGGCTTCAAGCCGGGCAAGGCCATGGCCGTCGTCACCGGCCTCGCCGAGCTCCTCGGTGGCCTCGCGCTCGCGCTCGGCCTGCTGACCCCGCTCGCCGCCGCCGTCGTCATCGGCACCATGGTCGTCGCGGCCTGGACCCACGCCGCGAACGGCATCTGGGGCGCCAACGGCGGCTACGAGCTGCCCCTCGTCTACGCGACGATCGGCGCCGCACTCGCCTTCACCGGCGCAGGCGACCTCTCCCTCGACCACGCGCTCGGCCTCTCGTTCAGCACCGCCGCCGGCATCGGCGCCGTCGCCCTGGGCCTCGTAGCCGCGGGCGTGAACATCCTGCGCGCCAAGGCCGCGCAGCGTGCCGCCGCCTCGGTCGTCGACGACTCGGTCGCCGTCAACGCCTGACGCGACAGCTCCACCCAGACCCTGCGCGGGCACCGGCAACCCCGGTGCCCGCGCAGCGCTGTTAGTGAACCCCCGGAGGAGCGCCCGCAAGCACAGCAGTCGGGTCGACCCATCAGGCGCTGCAGACCCAGCGCCCGGCCGCGTCGAGGTCGGGCCGAGCCGACCTGGCACCCTCCGCGGACGCACCAGCCCGACCGAGCTCGTGGGGACGGGCTCGATGCCCGTCCCCGCGATCCGAGCCACACGACGCGGAACGCGGACGGGAAGATCGAGAACCCAGCGACGCGCAGGCAGTACCCCGACCCCCGCGACGAGCGCAGCGAGGGAGCTCGAGCGGCGAGGCGGCCCGCAGGGTCGCCGAGCCGATCGACGGGGAGGGGTGCGCCGACGCGACCGAGCGCAGCGAGGGAGCTTGGAGGCGCCAGAAATCCGGCGTGAGAGGGTCGGCGGCGGAGGTGGGAGGTATGGGCGGGTCGACGCTCAATGGGGGGATCTCGCGCTGGTACACCGACATCGGCGTACCGGGCTACCGACCCGCGCTGCCCGGCGACCTGCAGGCCGACGTCGCGATCGTGGGCGCGGGGCTCACCGGCCTCTGGACGGCGTACTACCTGCAGCGGCTGCAGCCCGACCTGCGGATCGTCCTGCTGGAGAAGGAGTTCGCGGGGTTCGGCGCCAGCGGGCGCAACGGCGGCTGGCTGTCGGCCGAGCTCGCGGGCACCCGGTCGCGGTACGCCGAGACGCAGGGCAAGGACAGCGTGGTCCGGCTGCTGCGCGCGATGCGCGCGGCCGTCGACGAGGTGATCGCCATCGCTGCGGCCGAGGGCATCGACGCCGACATCGTGAAGGACGGTCTCCTGCACGTCGCGCGCAACGGCCCGCAGGAGCAGCGGCTCGCGGAGTCGCTCGAGTACGAGCGCACCTGGGGCGCCGGTCCCGACGACTACGTCCGGCTCACCCGCGACGAGCTCGACGACCGCGTCCGCGTCGCCGGCGCGCGCGGTGCGATCTTCACGCCGCACTGCGCGCGCGTGCAGCCGGCCAAGCTCGTGCGCGGCCTCGCGGAGGTCGTCGAGCGCGGAGGCGCGACCATCTTCGAGCAGACGACCGTCACCGACATCGCGCCCGGCCGCGCCGTCACCGACCGCGGCACCGTCACGGCGCCGATCGTCCTGCGCTGCCTCGAGGGGTTCACCGCGAGCATCCGAGGGCAGCGCCGCAACTGGCTGCCGATGAACTCCTCGATCGTGGTCACCGCACCGCTCGCCGACGACGTGCACCGCGAGATCGGCTGGTCAGGAGCCGAGCTGCTCGGCGACTACGCCCACGCCTACATGTACGCGCAGCGCACCCGCGACGACCGCATCGCGCTCGGCGGTCGCGGGATCCCCTACCGCTACGGCTCGCGCACCGACGACCGCGGCGTCACGCAGGACTGGACGATCGAGGCGCTCACCGGCGTCCTGCACGACATGTTCCCCGCGCTGCGCACGACCCCGATCGACCAGGCGTGGTGCGGCGTCCTCGGGGTGCCGCGCGACTGGTGCGCAACCGTGTCGCTGGACCGGGCGACCGGCCTGGGCACCGCAGGCGGCTACGTCGGCAGCGGTCTGACCACCACCAACCTCGCCGGCCGCACCCTCGCCGACCTCGCGCTCGGCCGCGACACCGACCTCACCCACCTGCCGTGGGTCGACCGGCGCATCCGCACGTGGGAGCCCGAACCGCTGCGGTGGCTCGGCGTCCGCGCGATGTACGCCCTCTACCGCACCGCCGACCGGCGCGAGGCGACCCTGCCGACCACGAGCCGCCTCGCCCAGCTCGGCAACCGCCTCACCGGACGCTGACGCGCCTCACGACCTGACGTGGATCGTGATCCCCGTCAGCGCCGTGCCCGCCTTCGTCCTGATGGCGACGGCCTTGGTGCGGTCGACGGTGCCGTAGCGCGAGCCGTCCCAGTAGTGCTCCTTGTTGTCGGAGCCCGTCCAGTGCAGCAGCACCGTGCCGGTGGGCAGGTGGCCCAGCGTGAAGCTGGTGCCGGGGTAGTCCTCGCCGTAGGAGATCGGGTAGCCGGTGACGAAGTCGTCGGCCCAGATGAAGCCGTAGATGGGGTCGCCCGTCGAGGTCGTGGCGGTCCCGGTCAGCGTGCCCTCGGGCACCAGCGTGGCGTCGATGTCCTTCGTGGTCTTCCCGAGCTTGACCTTGACGTCGTCGGCGTTCGCGTGGTTCGTCCCGCCGTACCAGGCGAACGCGTACGCCGGCGTCGTCGACGCCCACGGCAGGGTGACGAACTGGATCCGGACCGAGCCCGAGTCCAGTCCGCGGATGCGGTAGCGGCCCTGCGCGTCGGTGCACGAGTCGGTGAGCTGGCGCGTGCCGTCCTCGCCGCCGACCGGGCCGAAGCGACCGGTCGACGCGCAGATCCCCTCGATCGGCTTGCCGCGCCGGTCGCGCACCGTGCCCGTGACGACCCCGCCGCGCGGGAGGGGGAGGCGGCCGGCGTTCACGGTCCGACCCTCGGCGACGGTGACGAGGCGGGCGCTGCTCTGCGTCCGGGCGCCGCCCACCCAGCGGTCGACGTAGTCGAGGTTCTTGGTCTGCGTCTGGAGCGTGAAGCTGCCGGGGCGGAGGCCGTCGACGGTGATGACGCCGGCGCCGTCGGTGCAGCCGTTGCCCGCGAACTCGTCCGTGCGGCCGACGAACGCGGCCACGCACGTCCAGCCCGCGATGGCCGCCCGGGTGTCCTCGGCCGCGATGGTGATCGAGATGTGCGCGGCGACCGGCATGGTCACGGTGCCGAGGTCGCCGATGCCCGTGGCGGGGACGGTCACCTTCGTCGCAGTCGCACGCGTGCCGTCGGCACCGATCCACGTGGGCGCGTAGGCGCCCGCGTCGTCGCGGAACTCCACGAAGTAGGTGCCCGGCCCGATGATGCCGCTCGTGACGCCGTCCGTCGTGGTGCAGAAGTCGCCGTACGGACCGTCGTCAGGGTTCGCCGAGGGGTAGAAGCGCGGGCAGAAGGAGAGCGGCGCACCGTCCGAGCCCTTGACGACCACCTGGTAGTCCGGCGGCACGGTGTAGGACGACAGCGGCTCGTAGACGTAGGACTCGAGCCCGTCGTTCACCGTGACGACGTTCGCACCGGCGAGCTGGGTGAGGTCGGGCGAGTACCCGGAGACGCGGCCCGTGTAGTGGACGACGTAGTCGCCGACCGCGACCCCCGTGATGCTCCACGAGCCCCACTGGTCGGTCTGCGCCGAGTACGACGTAGCCGCGCCCGTGACCGGCTCCTCGAGCGACACGGTGACGTCTGACAGCCCGATGAAGTTGCTGCTGTAGATGCTCCCGGTGACGCTGCCGGTCGCGGCCGCCGACGCAGGCGGTGCGATGGCGAGGAGCGAGGCGAGCCCGAGGGCTCCTGCCGCGGCTGCAGAGACAAGACGTGCGACGCGCATCGAGCTACCCCCGTGATCCCCCGCGCCCCCCTCGGGCGTCGGCGGACGGTATCACCGCTCGGCGCCTCGACGAGGGTCCGACAGGATCGCGTCACCCGAACGAGATCCGGGCGAGCATCGGGCTGATCGGCTCCCACTGCTGCCGCGCCGCCCTACGAGGGCGGCCGGCCCGTCGTCCAGCCGACCTCGGTCGCACCGTTGTGGCCCGGGATCGCTTGCGGCGGTGCGGGATGCGCGGCCGGGAGATCGGTCGCGGGGACGGGGACCGGGCGCCCGAAGTAGTAGCCCTGCGCGTGGGTCCAGCCGAGCTCGGCGAGCATCGTCGCCTGCTCGGGCTCCTCGATGCCCTCCGCGATGCTCAGCAGGTCCAGCCCGTCGGCGAGGCTCGCGAGACCCGCCGCCACGACGCGAGCCTCGCGCAGGTCGACGACGTGCTCGGTGAACGAGCGGTCGAGCTTGATGCCCGTGACGGGGAGGTCGCGCAGCAGCGCGATCGAGGAGTAGCCCGTGCCGAAGTCGTCGACGTGCAGCCCGACGCCGAGGGCGCGCAGGTGCCGGAGGTCGTCGGCCACCTTGTCGATGTGGCTGAGGACGGCGCTCTCGGTCACCTCGATCACCAGCCGCCGCGGGTCGACGCGGTGGCGCAGCACCGTGTCGAGGAAGTGCGCGCGCCACTCCGGCCGGTTGATCTGCAGCGGCGACTTGTTCACGCTGAAGGTCGCGGTGAGGTCGGGGCGCGCGGTGATGAGCGAGCAGACCTGCTCGAGCATCTGCGCGCCGAGGTCGATCACGAGGCCGGTCTCCTCGGCGACCGGCAGGAAGTCGCCGGGCGGGACGAGCCCACGCTCGGGGTGGTTCCAGCGCACGAGCGCCTCGTAGCCCGTGACCCGCACGGGATCCAACGACACGATCGGCTGGAAGTAGGGCACGAACTCGTGCGCGGCGAGACCCCGCCGTAGGTCGGCCTCGCTCGTCAGCCGGGTGAGCGCAGCCGCGTGCATGGTGGCGTCGAAGAACTGCCAGCGACCGCGGCCGTTGGCCTTGGCGCGGAACAGGGCTGAGTCGGCGTCGCGCAGCAGGCTGGCCGATGTCGAGCCCTTCGTCGACAGCGCGACGCCGACCGACGCACCGAGCACCAGCGGATGGCCGTCGATCTCGAGCACGTCGTTGATGACGCGTGTGACGCGCGCGGCGACGGCCTCCGCCTCGCCGGGTCCGTACATGTCGGCGCCGACGACGAGGAACTCGTCCCCACCCAGCCGGGCGGCGTAGTCGCGCGCCCGCAGCGTGCCCACGATGCGCCGCGACACCGCCGACAGCACCTCGTCGCCGGCGGCATGGCCCAGCGAGTCGTTGATGACCTTGAAGTTGTCGAGGTCGATGTAGAAGACGGCGACCGTCTCCTGGTTGCGCTCGGCCACGCGCAGCTCGTTGTCGAGCATGTCCAGGATCCACGCGCGGTTGTACAGCCCGGTGAGCGGGTCGTGCAGCGCGCGGTACTCGAGCTCGACGCGCTGCGCCTGCTCGACCGTGACGTCGACGAAGTGCGTGATGATGTGGAAGGGGCGGTCCTCCTGCTCCGGCACCAGCGCCCCGCTCGCGCGCACCCACACCGGCGAGCCGTCGGACGTCAGCAGCCGGAGCTCCAGCGTGACGGGATCACCGGGTCTCGAGGCCAGCGCCGGCCCGGCATGATGCACGTGCTCCACGTCGTCGGGGTGAACGAGGTCGAGCAGCCGCCGTCCGACCAGGTCGTCGGCCTCGCGCTTCAGGATCCGGCACAGCGCCGGGTTCACCCGGAGGAAGGCGCCCGCCTCGTCGTGCAGCCCCATGCCGACGGCCGAGGCGTCCATCGCGGTGCGGAACAGCATCTCCGACTCGGCGAGCTGGGCGGTCGCCTGGACGTAGCGCGTGACGTCGCGGAAGGTGACGCCGACCAGCTCGCCGACACGGTTGGCCCGGAGGTCGTAGTGGCGCACCTGGCCGTGCCCCGGCGCCAGCCTCGGTACGTTGTCGAGGAGGAGCGGCTCGCCGGATTCGAGGACCTCGACGTACCTGTCGAAGATCCACTGCGTGCCGGCGTCCTCCTGCTGCGCACGCAATCTCAGGCCGACGCTGCCCCCCTCGTGGCGCCCGAGGAACTCGTCGAACGCGGGGTTCGCCGCGGCGAACACGAAGTCGACGACGGCACCGGCGTCGCGCAGCGGTTCGAGCAGCACCGTCGGGTCGGTCATCGCGCTCAGCAGGACCTGCAGCGTGATGGTCCCGTCGGCCGCGGAGCCCGTCGTCGTCACTCGTCACCCGCCAGGGATCAGGCTGCTGCGGACAGCACCGGCACGGGGAGGCGAGACCCCCGGGAACAGGACGACCGTACGGCCATTGGCTGGCCATATCCACTCCACGGGTCTACGGTTGGTGGCGGTCCTCAGCCGCCATCCCCCCGTAGGCGGCTGAGGACCGTCTTCGTCGCTGGTCGACCGGTGTCGACCCCGCTCCCCGTCTAGGCTCGCTCCCATGGGAGCGGACCACCTCGGCCCGGCCGCGCTCGACGGCCCGGAGGCCGACGAGCCGCTGCTCGCGTTCCTCCGTCTGCTCGCGGACGGCGCGACCGGCGACGCGATCGGTGCCGGGCTCGCCGAAGGGCTGCTGCGCGAGGCGGGCCCGACGCAGCTGGCGGTCTACCTGGTCGACGCCGAAGGCACCTGCCTCGAGGAGCAGGTGAGCTACGGCGCGGAGCCCGATCCCGACCACCGCCTGGTGCCGATCGACCTCGCGGTGCCGGTGACGGAGGTGTTCCGGACCGGACGCTCCGGTGCGTGGACGATGGCCGAGGGGGCGCGGCAGTTCCCCGCGATCGCCGGCTGGGTCCACAGCCGGCCCGAGGCGGCGGACGACGAGGTCTTCCTCGTCCCGATCCGGGCCCAGGGCCGACCCGTCGGAGTCCTGCTCGTGTCCCTGCCCGGGCCGGCCGAGCGCAGCTGGCAGCTCGGACGCCTCCTGGAGGCGGCGTCGACGGCGCTCGCCGTGTGGGCGGCCGGTCGAGCACCGGTCGCCTCGCGAGGGGGCCAGCGAGCACGGGTGCGCGGCATCGACGTCACGGAGCGCCAGCACCGCATCGTCGACGGCGTTCGCGCCGGGCGCTCCAACGCCGAGATCGCCGCGGATCTCGACGTCTCCGTCGGCACGGTCAAGGCCGACCTGGCCGCGCTCTACCGGCTCTTCGCCGTGTCGCAGCGCGAGGCGCTCGTCGACCTGGTGCCCGCGGCCCGCAGCGCCCAGCACCGACCCTCCTGACGCCGCCTGTCGGCAGCCGGACCCCCGATCGGGTTCAGTCCTGGTGTATCAGCGGTCGACATTCCTCCTCGTAGGGATGACGGCACCCGATCGGGGTAGCCGCAGGAGAGAGGAGGCCACGATGAGCACCGACACGACCCGGCGCGTCGTGGAGCTCCTCCTGCCCGTGCTCGACGACCACGGCGTCGAGGGATGGCTGCACCGCCCTCGGCACCAGCTCGGCGACCGCTCGCCGCAGGAGCTGCTCGACGACGGCGAGGAGGACACCGTCCTGGCGATGGCCCTCGCCCTGCGCCGCACCGCCTGAACGCGCGCGCCGTCCCCGGCGCGCGACGCCCGGCCCGGCCGTCGGCATGGCGGCGGGGTCGGGCGTTCCTCGTCGGTGAGACTGTCCGCGGCCCGTCGGTGGCCGCAGGGGTCGAGCGAGGAGCCGCACGTGGAGGGTCGACGTCGGATGCTGGGCGCCGGGGCGATCGGTCTGGTCCTGGGAGCGGCCTCGGTCGGGGTCTGGGCGCACCTGGCGAGCGCGGACGGCGCGGCGACGCCGACGACCGCGCGCGGTGCGACGAGCACGCTGACCGTGCGCGTGCAGGCCGACGGCGCGAAGTGGGTCAGCACCGAGGTCGGCGGTGCCGTCGTCACGGTGCGCGACGCCGACAGCGGTGCGGTCCTCGGCACCGGTCAGGTGCTCGGCGGCAGCGGCGACACCGCCGCGATCATGGCACCGCGCAGCCCCCTCACCCCGACGCCGACCGACGGCGGCGCCGCCTCCGTCGTGCTGGCGCTGCCGGTCGACGACGTCACGCGCGTGTCGGTCGAGGCACGCGGGCCGCTGCTCGGCGACAGCCCGGTGAGCACGTCGTCGGCGCAGACCTGGCTGGTGCCCGGTGCGACGCAGTCGCTGGACCTCCAGCTGCACGGGCTGATCGTCACCGTGCTGGCGCCGGCGCCGCACGGGACGGTGCCGGCGTCGTCGTCGGTCGCCGTGCGCGCGTCGGTCGAGAACCTGTGCGGCTGCGGCATCGACCCGAGCCTCCCGTGGAAGCCCGACCTCTACACCGTGACGGCGCTGGTGCGCGCACCCGACGGGACGGTGACGTCGTTCCCACTGACGTTCGCCGCGACGTCGACGTTCGCCGGCGACGTCAAGGTCGGCGGCGCTGGCTCCTACGTCATCACCGTGGTCGCGGACATGCCGTCGCTCGGAAACGTCGGCGTAGCCCGGACCAGCGTGCTCGTCGCCCCGTAGCCGAGCCGGTCCGGGCGTGACCCGCTCAGCCCGCCTGATCAGGCGGGCGGGAGGCCGAGACGGAGTCGGGCGGCGCGCTCGGCGGGCGAGCTGGACGACAGCGCCCAGGTGAGGGCGCCGATCAGCCCGCGTGCGGTGCGGACCGAACCGGCTCGCTGGGTGAGGCCGAGGAGTGCGGCGTCGTGTGGGTCGAGGGTCGAGGCGGCGGCTAGGGCGAGCACGCGGTAGGGGCCGCGGTAGACCAGCGGCAGGTTCGGCGCTCGCAAGAAGGCGGCGACGTCCGCGGTCGCCGGCGCGCGACCGAAGCCGGGGTCGGACCGGAACGCGTCGAGCTGCGCGCGGAGCTCCGCGTGCGTCGTCGGCAGGCCGGTCGCGCCGAGCAGCCGCGCCGAGGCTGCCCACTCCGCGACGTAGGCGTCGGGACCGCCGGGGATCTCGCGGCCACCGAGCGCGAGGTGGGCGCTGAGGAACGAGTCGGTGAACGCGTCGTGCACCCAGCGCAGCAGGTCGGGGTCGGAGGCGGCGTAGGGACGGCCGTCGGGACCGGTGCCCGTCACGCGCTCGTGCATGCCGCGCACCGCGGCCGCGATCGACTCGGCCGTCGCGACGTCGGCGAAGGTGGTGATGACGAGCCACTGCGTCGTACGCCGCAAGCGCCCGATCGTGTCGGTGCGGTACGCCGAGTGCTCGGCGACGCCGGTGACGGCAGCAGGCTGCAGCGCCTGCATCATCAGCGCGCGCACGCCACCGACGAGCGTGGTGAGCGAGCCGTGCACCGCCCACGACGGACCGTCGGGCTCGACCAGGCAGTCCGAGTCCCCGGTCGCGATGCGCTCGACCCACGGCGGCGTACCGTCCGGGTGCCCCGACAGCAGCCGCCGGAACGCCCGCGCGACCGCGGGAGCCGGAGACGGCGGCACGCGCAGCGGCGAGCCGGTCCCCCCAGTGGTGGGCGGTGCGGTCACGCCGTCAACGCTCCTTCGCCAGCAGCGCCAGCGCAACTCGGGAGGTATCAGGCGTTGCCGCGGGCGAGAGCGAGCAGGTGGTCGAGCACCCTCGGCGCGCCGGCGCGGATGCCGTCGTGCTCGTACTCGTTGGTGATCCAGGGTCGGAGACCGCGCACGCGGCGTGCGGTGTCCTCGGAGAAGGCGCGCGGCACGTACATGTCGTCGACGTAGATCGCGGCCGCGCACGGCACCTCGTTGGCGGCGAGCACCTCGGCGTCGTAGAGCGTGGGCCACGCGCGGTCCGCCAGCAGGTGCGCGGTCTCGCGGAACGGCGCGAGCGCGGCCATGTCGTCGAACATCCATGGGTAGATGTGCTCGCCGGTGAGGAGCGTCGGGTCGTCGGCGCACGCGTCGGGCATCACGCGCTGCGCCGACCACGACGTCGTGATCCCGTCCGCGTAGCAGGACTCGTGCACGACGGCGTAGAGCGGGTTGCGGCCGAAGTCCGTCAGGTGCTCGACGTCGTGGAGGAACGCGGGGCTCGTCGGCGGCAGCTCGAGGACGTGGTGCAGGCGCTCGGCGCCGGGACCCATGCCGAGCAGGATCCCGAGGTGGCGCAGGCGAGCGTGGGTGAGCCGGTCGCCGCCGGGCAGTCGCACGTCGTCCGACGTCACGAGGTCGACGGCTCGCGCCAGGCGCTCGCGGTCCTCGGGGTAGCGCTCGTAGTACGCGGCGGTCTTGTCGGCCATCGTGAGGTAGGTCGCGCGGTAGACGTCGTCGATGCCGGCGTCGAGCGGAGGCAGCCCGCCGGTGATGATCGCCTCGCGCAGCGAGCCGGGGTGGCGGGACAGGTAGACCAGCGAGCAGAAGCCGCCGAAGCTCTGGCCGAGGATCGACCACCGGTCGACGTCGAGCGCGCGCCGGTAGCACTCGGCGTCCTCGACGATGGCATCGGCGCGGTGCAGCGCCAGCCTCTCGGCCAGCTGCTGCGGCGCGGTCGTGAGCGCATCGCGCGGACCGATCGGCGTCGAGCGGCCCATGCCGCGCTGGTCGATCAGCAGCACCCGGAAGTCCGCGAGCGCGCGCGGCAGCCAGGCGACCGCGTCGGCCGTCTCGGGACGCGGCCCCTCGAAGCCGGGACCGCCCTGGAAGAACACGAGCCAGGGCAGGTCGTCGGTCTGCTTGTCGACCGCCACCAACGCGCGCGCGAACACCTCGATCGCTCGCCCTCGGGAACCGCGTGGTCGAGCGGGACCGGCAGCGTGTGCTCGGTGACCACCAGGCCTGGCTGCCGGTAGGTGCGCGACTGCATGGACCGCTCCTCGCTCGCGACGTACGACGGTGACGCCGGCGTCAGCCAACCACGAACCCGAGCGCGTCGCCGTGGGTCAGCGCCCGCCCGGTCCCGAACCTGGCACGGCATCGGCCCAGCCGACGCAGACGATCCGGTCGCCGCGCACCTCGGCCTCGACGAGGCTCGCCGGCGTGAGCGGGTGGTGCTGCGCCCAGGCGACGGGGACGCCGTCGAGCACGAAGGGCAGCCCGCATGCGAACAGCCCGCCGTGACCGACGAGCACCGTCGTGCCGCGCAGCACCGCGACCTCGCGGACGACGTCGGCCAGTCGCGCGCAGAGCTCGCGGTGGCTCTCGCCCCCGCCGACCCGCCGGTCCTCATCGTCGCGCTCGAGCCAGGCCGTCACGACGTCGTCGTACTCGGCCCAGTGCGCGTCGTCGCGCGAGCCCTCGAACGTGCCGACGTCGAACTCCCGCAGCCGCTCGTCGACCTCGACGGTGACGCCGAGCCGCTCGCCGACGATGGCCGCGGTCTGCCGCGCGCGCAGGACCGGGCTGGTCCGGATCCGATCCGCGCCACCCTCGCGGGCGAGCCGATCGGCGAGAGCCTCGGCCTGCGCGGTGCCGCGCTCGGTGAGCGGGTGCTGCGCGCCGCGGTTGGAGAACACGCCGAGGACGTTCGCCTCGCTCTCCCCGTGCCGTACCAGCACGATCCGCGCCCGCTGCTCCACGTGGCCGGTCGTCAGGGCGCCGCCACGACGCGTACGTCGTCGAGCGCGAGGTACTTCGCGGTCGTGGTCGTGCCACCACGGGCCAGCGAGACGAACAGCTGCCCCGGCGCCGTGATCGACGTGTCGGTCACGGTCGCCGCCCACGTCGACGGCTCGACCGCTCCGTCGACCCACGTGCGGAACTGGATCGTCGAGCCCGACACCCGCAGACGCAACCACTGCTTCCCGGTGCCGACCACGCGAGCACCCGAGACGGTCGCCAGGTTCGTGACCGTGCCTGCCAGGTTGCGCTTGAGCGTCACGGTCGCGGAGCTCGAGTTCAGCTCCAGGCCGTACCCGTTCATCGGCCGGTAGGCGTTCTGCCAACCGCCGGAACCGCGTGCGAACACCGAGAAGTAGGCCACCGCCCCG
>WBZP01004407.1_pt1 | contig 14671 bp, 11 predicted proteins | sample 5204301 | NCBI WGS metagenome assembly WBZP01 (sample SAMN12412401, study PRJNA552823) | activated sludge metagenome | isolation source: activated sludge from nitrification reactor of wastewater treatment plant... | place: USA: Pennsylvania | collected 2017 | reverse complement strand
CGCGCTCGCACTTCCCAAGGATTTCCCTCATCGCGAAATGCTCGTCACGATGACGTTCGGTGTGGTGATTCTGTCGATTCTGCTGCAAGGACTCAGCATGGGGCCACTGTTGCGAAAACTGGGTCTTATCGGATCACGGGCGGACCGACAAGAATACGAGCGCGAGCGTGGTTTGATGCGCACCAAATCCGCAGCACTATCAGCACTAGATCAGCTCCTCAAGGATGGTACAGTTCATCCCGAAGCCGTGACTCGGGTCCGCGAAGAGTACGCCGGAGCAGTCGCGGACGCAGAACAGAGAATCAAAGACATGCATCTGCAAGCCGAGGCGCTCCGCGAAGAGGATGAAATCGCGGCCAGAAGACACCTGCTTCTCGTCGAAAAAGACACGGTTCAGAGTTCATTCCGCAAAGGCTCTCTCAGTCAGGAAGTTCACGATCTGTTGATGGAAGACATCGATGCACGAATCTTGCATCTAGATTCGATGTAGGAACTTCGATTTCGAAGAAATGGACCCAACATGGTTCCCCGTGCCCTCCGCATCTGCTTCGTGGCAGAGTCTCTGTTCCAAATCCTCTGTGCCGTACCGCTGATGCTGTTTCCAAACGGGGTACTCGGGATGTGCGGCTGGACCACCATCGATCCGGTCGCAACCCGCTTGGTCGGAGCTGCTCTCTTTGGAATTGCGGGCGCATCCCTGCTGAGTAGGCGAACCAGCCTCGCGACATTCCGCGCACTGCTCCGATTGAAAATTTTGTGGACAGGAGCTGCGGTGTTTTCTGTCGTGCTTTCCATCGACCAAGGCGCACCAGCGTCGGCTTGGCTCCTCCTTCTGATCGTCGCAAGTCTAGGAGCGATGTGGACATATTGGCTTCAGAGGTTAATGGCTCTGTCAGCCTATGGCATCGCAGGACTTCCCACCCGTACCTACATCTAAGCCAAAAAGTCCCGTGCTTCGCACGTTGCATGTGCAGGCCTGATGCCTTCATGATGAGGTCATATCGATTGCGCTATGTTTCCCTTTTCGTCTCTAAGTAGGCTTTGGACGTGGGCTGCTCGACTTCTCCGGCAACGTCCAAGCACCCTGGTTCCGATTATTTTTTCCGAAACCGCCCCCCTGGATCTGACGATTGTCGGACGGATGCTGTTTCACGCGGCTGTGGTAGGGCTCGCGGCAGGCTTAGTCGGTGCAGCCTTCTTCGCTGCCATCGAATACACGCAGCATCTGCTTCTTGAGCGACTTGCAGGGTATCGACCACTACGCGCCAGTGGCGAGACGTTCTTAGAGCTGGGCCGCAGCGGCACCTTCCATCCGATACTCCTGGTGTTCTTGCCAGCGATTGGAGGACTGCTCTGTGGACTCATTGCTCGCTTCGTACCCGAGGTCCGAGGCGGCGGTGCTGACGGCATGATCGAAACCTTCCATCATCGCGCTGGAGTGGTACGGCGGCGGGTCATCTGGGCCAAGTGGCTGGCCTCGTTATGTACGCTGGGCACTGGAGGCGCGGGGGGACGGGAAGGCCCGACGATGCTGATTGGCGGCGCGCTCGGCTCCACAGTGGGGGGCATCCTGGGTGTCAGCAACCGCGAGCGGCGCATCCTCCTCATCGCAGGCGTCGCGGCGGGAATCGCGGCTGTGTTCAGAACCCCGCTTGGGGCGGCGCTGCTGGCGGTCGAGATCCTGTATCGAGATGGCTTCGAGTCCGACGCACTCATTCCATCGGTCTTGGCCAGCGTGGTGTCCTATTCGGTTGTCATCGCTTTGTTCGGTGAGAGCACTCTGTTCACGCATGCTCCTCGTTTTCCTCTTGTGATTGGCCATCTGTGGCTCTACGCCCTTCTCGCGCTGCTGGTCGCACTGATGGCTGCGGTGTTTCTGCGGGTCTTTCGAGAGGTTCGCACACTGTTCCGCAAATTACCGGGACCAGAGTGGCTCCGTCCGGCAGTAGGAGGACTCTTGCTCGGGGGGCTCTGCGTTCCGATCATTGCGTTTGTCGGCTCGCGCATTCATGAGTCCGGCCAAGGGCTAGGAATTCTGGGGGGCGGGTACGGAGCGGTGCAGATGGCGATCTCCGGGGCGAGCTTCTTGTCGCCAGGCTGGAACTCCGTAGCGCTGCTATTGCTACTGTCGTTCGTCAAACTGCTGGCCTCTTCACTGACGATTGGCTCTGGGGGCAGTGCAGGAGACTTTGCTCCATCACTCGCGGTGGGTGGTCTCCTTGGGGGTGCGTTTGGTCGTGCTGCCCAGCTTCTGCTACATGATCCACGTCTTGATGCCGGTGCCTTTGCGCTGGTCGGAATGGGCGCGTTTTATGGAGGGATCGCCCATACACCACTGGCAGCACTTGTTCTCGTCTGTGAAATGGCTGGAAATTATGATCTGTTGGTGCCACTGATGCTCGCGCAAGGGATTGCATTTGTGGCTCTTCGAAAACGGAGCTTGTATGAAGCGCAGGTACCGACCCAGCGCGACTCTCCCGTGCACCGCGAAGCGCTGATGCTCGATCTCCTCAAAGGACTCCTGGTTAGAGATGTCGCTTCGCTGGGTCGTCCGTATGTCAGTTTGACACCAGCAATCCGTGGAGACGCGATGCTTTCCTTGGTCCGCGAAACAACCTGGCAGGATGTATTCCCGGTACTCGATGCAGCGGGTGCGATGATTGGTCTGATATCCGCGGAGACCATGCATGTAATGGCCGTTGAACAGCGAGATGCCGATTGGATCGTTGCCGCTGATATCATGCAGGCCCCGGTGTCCATTCGGGCCACAGACAACCTCCGCACCGCCACCCAGCGGATGATCGAAAGTGAGCTGCGCGAACTTCCGGTGGTCGATGAAAATCAGCACATCATCGGCTTTCTCGATGAGGCAGAGATCACCCAGGCCTATCTCGGTGCCACCGGACGAGCGGGCGAAGAGGCGGTTTCTCCCAATCGCTGAGGGCCTTGAACTTCGCTATTGTGGCGATCCTGACTTCAAACGAAGAAAGAGCGAAAGCAGTGCATTGATGTCTCGTTGCCAGGGTAGGTATAATGAAGCTTGAGACTTTCTTCGATAACCTACTCTTACGCCGAGCACGTTGCGAGCTTCTGGCAGTTCAAAGACTCGCTCATCGGTCATGTCATCGCCCACAAAGATCGCTGAGACTTTCTGCATCAGTGACATCGCTCGCAACAGCCCTTGCGCCTTGTCGAGAGCGCCATTAGGCAGCAGGTTCATGACCAGTTTCCCCGGAATGATGTGCGCAAATCCGAGAGTCTTTCCAAGTTGATAACTTGCGGCCATCACGGCTTTGCGATCGAACACCTTGCGGTAGTGGATAGATACAGAGACTCCCTTGTCTTCAATTGCCAATCCCCGGAATTGTGACAGTTGCTCACGCAAGACGGGCAGAGCATCCACTACGAACTGTTCGAGAACAGCCGTATCTAGCCATGGCTCGCTGCCGTGATTTCCGATCACTTCAGCAATGGGAATATCACCCAATCTTGACATCACATCGGCTCTCGCGCGACCAGACACCACAATACATGGGTGCTGCTCCGCCAGTTGGTACAGCAGGGCTCTGGTCAACTCGGGCATCGCTGCCGCTGTCGGCTCACCCACGATCGGGGCGAGCGTGCCATCGAAGTCGAACGCCAAGATGGGACTCAGGGTCCATCGTTCGCGGAGCATTCGAATCCCCGCAGCAGAGAGTGCGTTCCTCACAGTCGAACGCTCCGCGTAAGACTCGAATCGTCAACAGCACTGCCATCCGTTCGAAGGTGAGAATTCAATCGTTCACGCTCACGCAGCCTGGCCGCATCGAGCAGCATTCGGCCCGCCCAGCGATAGACATTGAACTCGGCAACCAACGTGCGCATGGCCCGCATGCGGGCTCGCTGTAGCTCGACGGGCATGGTCAGCGCCGCAAGCATGGCCGCGCTGGTCTGTTCGATGTCATAAGGATTCACACTCAGCGCCTCGGTTAGTTCCTGCGCTGCCCCCGCAAACATGCTCAGAATGAGGACTCCTTGCTCATCCTCCCGGGCGGCAACAAACTCCTTGGCGACCAAGTTCATCCCATCATGAAGACTACTGACATAGCAAAAATCTGCCGCACGATAGTAGCGAAATACTGTCGGTGGCTCATGATGAGCTCGAGCAAACACAACCGGCTGATAGGATCCATTCCCAAAGCGGCCATTGATCCGCTCCGCTAGCGCGAGCAGACTCTCATTCAGTGCCTTATACCGAGGAATGGCGGTTCGACTGGGTGCTCCCAGCTGTACAAAGACAAAGCGCCCTCGCAGCTCTGCGTTCCGTTCCAGTAGCGCCTCGACTGCCAGCAGTCGTTCCTCGATGCCCTTGGTATAATCGATGCGATCGACTCCTAGTCCAAGGAGTGTGCCGGTGGCCAGACCCAGCTCGCTACGAACACTCTTGCGACAGTCCTCCACGGGTGGGGCATTCATCGCCCAGGGGTTTGGCCACGCAATCGAAATCGGGTACGGACGTACAAGTGTCGTCTTGCCGGTGCGAAATACCGCATCGTTGCTCCGATCAATACGCGACTCTAGATATCGGTCAACCGACTCTAGGAAGTTGTTGCAGTGCGCCTGGGTATGAAATCCAACGATGCTGCTGCCAAGGAGTCCCGCCAGCAGCTCTCGGTGCCAGGGACAGATTCCGAACCGCTCTGCATTGGGCCAAGGAATGTGCCAGAAGGTAATGATCGTTGCCTTCGGAAGTCGTGCTCGAATCATCGCGGGGGCCAGTGCGAAGTGATAGTCCTGAACCAGAACTATCGGATCGTCGCGATCTGCCTCCTGGCAGACTGCATCCGCAAACCGCTGGTTGATCTTCTGGTAGGCAGCGAAATCTTCGCTGCGAAACTCCGGTCGGGTATGCGCCAGATGACACAGCGCCCAAAGCCCTTCGTTTGAGAAGCCATAGTAGTAGCCCTGCTCCTCCTGTTTGGTCAGCCACACCCGGCGCAGCCAGTATGCATCCTCTCCGGGTGGCACTGCCAAGCGCCCCTGTGAATCCGCCGTCTCCCGATCGGCCGAGCCACTACCGTGTGCCACCCATACTCCCGAGAACGCACGCATCACCGGTTCGATTGCGGTGACCAGACCGCTGGCCGGATGAACGACCCGAATCGTGCCGTCTTGTGCTCGCTCATGGATGTAGGGCTCACGGTTCGCGATCAAGATCACGCGCTCTCCTTGCACGTAGCTCTTCAGCGCTTCTTTCAAGCGAGCGGGACTCCACCGTCCTTCTTGCCTATCCTGATCTCGTTCCCTCGCGAGCTGCTCAACCAGACTTCGCACTTCAGACACCAGCGGTAGAAACTCCCTCTCTGATCCATTCCCACGAAGCTGCTTCCGCAGAGTATCCGTCCAAGTCTGCCACAGTCCGCGTGAGAGCAGCAGCGTCAGTACAGATGCTGCGACCGCAAAGATCGCAAACCCTACCAGCAGGAACTGGCGACCAGCAGTTTCGCGGCGGTCGAGGAAGCTGAGGTCATGCACCAGCGCAACCTGACCAACGGTTCTTCCCTCAACGACGAAGGGCATGACGGTTAGGTGAACTCGCCCGGACTCAAGAGAAATGACTTCGCGGTACGGTAGTGGCAGAGCGCCAGTCCTGGAAGCAAGCGCCGTGCAGTTCAAAGACTCTGGCAGGTCTGCAGTGTGAACCGCCAATCGACCATCCAGGCCGCACACTCCTGCCGCCATGATCCGATCATCTCGGGTCAACTCTGTGAGAGTGTCTCGCAGTTGCTCCAAGTTCTGATTCTGCCAGCCGGACAGAAGCAGCCGCTGAGCCCCTCGCAGCGCTAGCTCGCCTCGAAGCAGCAGGTCACGCTCCGACCACCGCCGTAGCGTGCGCTGCATGAGGTGGTCGGCAGCCAAGGTCAGTACGCAAAGTCCCAAGAGCAACCCAAGCAGAAATTTCCAGGTACGCCGCATGCATGTAACCCGCAGCAGTATCTGTGCCAAAACAGCCCCCTTGCTCCATCAAGGAGACCGAGCATGAGACTTGAAGATTTGGGACTCATCGGAAACTGTCAGATATCCGCGCACATTGCGCGCAGCGGTGCTCTGGTGTGGTGTTGCCTTCCGTGCTTCGATGCCGAGCCGGTATTTGGTGCTCTGCTCGATGAGGACGAAGGCGGCTCATTCCTGATCGGCCCCGCAGAAGGTGGCCAGGGAGTCCAGCGCTACCTTGACAATACAAACGTCCTGGAGACTCGATTTGAAACCGCAAGCGGCAGCTTCCGGGTACTCGACTTTGCGCCGCGATTTTTGCTTTTCGAGCGCGTCTTTCGACCGACCAAGCTTTTTCGTATCGTCGAGCCACTATCAGGCACACCACGCATTGTGGTTCGCTGTACACCTCGCTTGGGATGGGACAAGGGAGTGCCAAAGGAGGTCCATGGTTCCCATCACATTCGATACGAAGGCTTTGCTGCGCAGCTTCGACTAACGACTGACGTGCCGCTGTCCTACCTTCAAGGACAACCATTTGCGTTGACGCAGCGGAAGCACTTTGTTTTGAGCTGGGGTGATCCGGTCGAGGAATCACTCCATGAACTGTGCGAGCGCTTTCTGAGTGCCACCGTGCGTTACTGGCAAGCCTGGGTCAAGCACTGTGCTATTCCTGCGGTGTGGCAACGGGAGGTCATCCGATCAGCGCTCGCCCTCAAGCTCCACTGTTTTGAAGACACGGGGGCGATCGTGGCGTCTCTGACCACATCGATTCCAGAGTCCCCTGGAAGCGGACGAACCTGGGACTACCGTTACTGCTGGCTCCGCGATGCCTACTATGCACTCAGTGCTTTTCGACTACTGGGCCACTTTGAGGAACGAGAGCAGTTCGTCCACTATCTCCTCAACATCGCCGCCAACGCTCCGGAGCTAGAGCTTGCGCCTCTGTACCGGATCGACGGAACTTGCCAGGTTGATGAGCGGAAGCTACCGGGTTGGCCAGGCTATCAAGGAGAGGGCCCGGTCCGCGTGGGAAATGCCGCTGCCAAACATCAGCAGCACGATGTATTCGGGGAGCTGGTCCTGGCTCTGTCTCCGATCTTTCTAGATGAGCGATTTACCGCTGAGCGTTCTGAGGCAACCCTGCACCTGTTGATCCGGCTGGCTCGCAAAGCTCTGTCCGTCGTTGGAACCCCTGATGCGGGGATCTGGGAGTATCGAACCGAGTGGCAGCCGCAGACGTTCTCAAGCCTGATGTGCTGGGCCGCCTGTGACCGTGTGGCCAACGTGATGGCACGGCACCAGCCAGGGATGGAGGCGGAATTTCGAGCGGCAGCGGAACGGATTCGCGGACAGATCCTGTCTCGATCGTGGAATCCGGTGCTCGATAGCCTGGTTGCCACCTACGAAGGAGACACCCTCGATGCATCCCTATTGCAGTGCATCACGTTGCGGCTACTACCTGCGTCCGATCCGCGAATGCAAACCACACTCCAGGCCATCCAGCAGCAACTCACCACACCGATTGGACACTGGCTGCGTAGGTATGCGCAAGACGATGGATTTGGAATTCCTTCCAGCGCCTTTTTGATCTGTACGTTTTGGAAGATCGAAGCGCTGGCGCATTGTGGGCAGATGGAAGCGGCCCGCGCGGCAATGGCGGACGCACTCACCGCGCTGTCGCCGTTGGGTCTTCTGTCCGAAGATCTAGATCCAGCAACCGGGCGGCTATACGGTAACTTTCCTCAAGCGTATTCCCACGTTGGACTGATTCATGCCGCTTTTGCGGCGGCTCCCTCATGGACGGAAATCGTTTGAGCCGGATGCGGTCTACCTCCCGCTGGTTGTTGCAAGTGATGCAGTAGTCAGCAAGAGGTTCGCAGGGTGTTCGAACTGAACCAAGACTTCTTGAAGAGACATCGCGTTCTTCGTGCTAGGTGGAGACTTGTCTTCCGCAAGCTCTTGGAGTTGCTGCGCAAACTCGCTGTCACGCACCGCAGCCTGCGCGAGCGTCTTTTGAAGTCGCGATCGCTGTTTGAGTGACTGTTGAGAATCCGGAGCATGCCTCAGATACGTGCGATAGGTCAACGTGGAACTGGCCAGGTCATGGAGTCGTTGGAGCACGCGCCTAATCATCGCAGAAGAACCCGAGTCCAGGTTCGCCGCCGCAAACTCTCGGTATCCCCGATCTCCTCCGAACCATACGGTCTGTAGCGTTCCTTTGCCCTCTGTAGAGACAACATCTTGCAACACGACGATCCGACGATCATCAACGGGAAAGTCCTTTGAGAAGACCTGGAACAGCAGCGTCTCTCCAATCGACTGAATCTGAACCAGTAGACTACCTAGACGAACGAAAGGAACCCCGCTTCGGTCTGTCTGCGCCTGTTGCAATTGTCTTCGGAGGGCAGTGTCCGACAGAGTCTCAGAATCAATGGTGCCGCCTGGCTTTGCTCCAGACTTCAGTTGAAACATCAACTCTCGAAGCTGCTCAATCGCCACCACGGCATTGAGTGAGCTAGCACGTGTATAACTTGCATGAAACACCCCCATTAACTCGTACTCACCGGTTCTGCGGTTGAGTGCCAGCACGGGACTACCAGAGTTTCCGTTTGATAGCTGGGCATCGACAATGAAGTCTGCATGGTCCCAGTGCTTGTACCGATCTTCATCGAGCGTATTGATGATCTTGCCGGTATTATAGGCGGCAAAGACTCCGAGTGGGAAGCCTCGCACGATCACCACGTCCCCAGTTGAAAGCGCTGAGGAGCGACCCATTCGGTACGGCAGCAGGCGGAGCTTCCCTTTCGCCTGCACCACCGCGGCATCGAGCGCACGGTCGTCAACCACCCGCTGTAGAGGAATGTCATCCTCGTCATATTCATCGTCCTCATTGTCCACAATATGAAGCTTTTGACTTGCCAATTTACATCCGCTTGGCACCCCTTCGACCCCGTGCGAGCTGTCCGTTACGGCCGGCCAGGAGACGACATGCTCATTGGTGAGGAGCCTGGTTTCATCACCATCGTGCTGATAGGCAAACGCCGTTCCGTACGCCGTGCTTCGGTGCGTCTTATGCTCGACTGCCCCTTCGCTGCCATAGCTTAGACACTCATAGGTCGCGACATTCCGAACACAGTAGGTGTAGCGGTTCGCGGGATCGCGCTCGAACATTCGCACGTCCTCGCGTAGCGGAATGAAACTGTCAGAATAGTACCGTCCGTCTACAGGATCTGGCTTCACGGGTCCACCTGGTACGCCAGTGCTCAACCCCGATAGGGCCGCAGCGCTCGGCTCACTCCGAGTCGGTTCGGCCTGCACCACTTGAACGTTGAGAACCAGAGCGAAGAACATCGAGCAGAGAGGCTTGAGCATGATCATGGGCTCCTCTCTTGGTAAGCGTATGATGCTCCGGAACATTGACCATAACGAAATTTCTACAGATCATGTTGAAAATAGCGTCAGAATGAAAAGCGTTATGGATTGGCTGAACTACCATCATCTACTCTACTTTTGGGTCACGGCCCGTGAAGGCAGTCTCACCAAGGCCGCCGAGAAACTGCGACTGACCCACTCCACCCTAAGCACCCAGATCCATTCGCTGGAGGAGTTTCTGGGCAGCGAACTCTTTCAGCGACAAGGTCGCACCTTGGTTCTGACACCGCTTGGTGTGGACATCGCCCGCTACGCCGATGAGATCTTTCACATGGGTGAAGAACTCGTGGAAATGGCACGTGGAAAGGCAACCAAGCTACGAAGTATGTTGCGAGTCGGGGTAGTCAGCGCACTACCAAAAACCGTCGCATATCGACTGCTCGAACCAGCGCTGTCTGCCAACGAGTATGGACCGATCTTCGTTCGTCAAGATAGCTATGAGCGGCTACTGGATGATCTCGGGTTGAGTCGTCTCCACCTGGTGCTGTCCGATCTTCCTCCCCCGGAAGGACTGCTCTCAAAGGCCTTTGGTCACGTGCTGGGAGAGTCCGAGATTGTGATCTACGGAAGCAGGATGCTAGCGCGAAAGTACCGGGAGGGATTCCCCCAGTCTTTGGCTGGCGCACCGATGCTACTCCCCGCACAGGGGACCAGCTTGAGACGGCTATTGGAACGTTGGTTTACCGAAAAGGAGGTCCACGTCCAGGTCACCGGAGAGTTCGACGATGCCGCAATGATGCGCGCATTCGGAGTCAACGGATTGGGACTGTTTCCAGTCCGCGCAGCCTTGGCTGCGGAGGTTGAAGATGGCCACGGTGCCCTTCCGGTTGGTGCGGTCGATGGCGTTCGAGAGCGCTACTACGCCGTCTCATCGGAGAAGCGGGCTCGTCACACCTCAATGGTTGCCCTCCTCGCCAACGCCCGTGCGCACCTACTCACACCGGAACCTCATCGCCGTTCCAGACAGTAGATCAAGCACTTGGCTCTCTTGCTTGATCTATTTGTTTTTCAAATATATCTAGTTAATATTTCGAAATAGACAATGTCATGGATTCGACTCAGACTTTGATCAAGGGTTGAAGACAGAGTCGCATCGGCTGGCTCTGCTTCGACTAAGGGGTCAAAGGAGTGCTTCCATGAACCAGAATATTGCGTCGGTTGAGAATTCCTCTTCCTTGTCACAAAACGACGGGACTCCAAGGCCGCCCACCAACGCTCGGAGAGTCCTGTTTGCCTGGGATGCTGCAAACCCCAGACCGATTTTGGCCCTGCTGCGTGCCCAGGTGTACGCGCAGATGTTAGGAGCTGAGCTCTTTGTCTTGGCGGTGTTTGATGTCATGCACCAGTCATCGACAAATACGATCCAGCCGTGGTTTCAGTTCGATCGCGCTCAACGGTTCCTAAACAACACGCTGCCGGACCTGGATGACAGCCATGTCCAGATGAAGACCGGAATCTTTGCTGAGCTGGTCGCACTTGCGTCGATGGATCTGGATGCAGATTTGGTGGTCATTCCACCTGCCGAAAGGAACGCCGGGAAGCAGGCCAATCAGATTGCCACGACAGCAGAGGTCAAGGTGCTGGTGGCTCGGTCTCCGCAGTTCCGAAATACGGTGGTGGCCGCAACGAATCTCAGCCACCCTGGCTATCCCGTGGTCGCAGCGGCTGGCCTGTTTCGACAGTACCTGTCAGCAGAGCTTGTGCTGCTTCACAATGTGGTACCGGTGGTCTTCTCCGGTGGTCTTGAGGCTGCCTGGCCGCTCACGGGGGCCCCATCTGCACGGAGCCTGTCTCAGGTCACGCTGCGCCTGCGCCAAATCGCTCTGTCTTGTGGCGCGTGCTCAGAGGCTCTGGTAGCAGTAGCGTGGAATACTGCGAATACGATCCTGAAGACAGCGGAGGAACGCGATGCAGATTTGGTGGTAATCGGAACGCGGCCAAGAACTCGCTGGGAGCAGTTCCTAGACAGCGGCGTCGCGGTGCGTGTCATTCGAGGGGCCAGGCAAAGCGTCCTGATCGTTCCTGCAACCAATCAGCGTGGCAAGAGCTCGCTGTCGGTTGACCTCCCAGTGTCCGCTGAAGCATGACAGGCACTGATTTCAAAGCAGAGCAGGACGGAAACGGCTTCCTCGATGCGCTTACCAACGTGGCCAGCTGTGGTCATCATACAACGTGCCCCCCCCCTTCGCCGAGCTTAGGGATTGGTGCGGATTCCTCCGTCTGCGCTCTGGATGGCACCATCAGATGGTGAATGTTTCTCGCACGGACCATCACTTACTCGCAATCGTAGCTGTTCATCGTTCGTGACTATCCCCTGCGGACCCAATCCATTGATGAGGGAGCGGATGTCATCAATGCTGGACTTTCGTTCTAGCTCACTCGCACTGGGTGCTTTCGAAGGCAGGATCTCCGGGAGTCCCACGCAGAGGCTCAGTTGCGGATGTTCCTTAACGGACGCTGCCAATTGAGAGAGTTCGGGCCAAAACTTGGCGGGCTCGTTCAGATCGAGGAGCCGCTGGCGCGGGTCGATCGGGTGATCTCGCAGCTCGACCTTGCTACCAAACGCAGTAGTCAGCGCTCGTTCCAGTAGCTCCTCACCAGCGGCTCCCAGCGGACTCCCAAGATGAGTACAGTGAACAATCGTCTGATTCCCGTCAAGGCGAACCAGCCAGGTCAGCAGCGGTCCTGCGGATTCCCTGGGCCACTGGTCCTTGACACTTCCCGATAGGCGACTGCGCAACGTAGTGAAATCAGGTTCAGGAGGACGAACCGGGGCAGGTATTGGCTTCATGCGACCAAGGAGGAGGGCTGCCTCTCGAATAGCCTGGTCACTGGGCATTGCCAAGACGCTCAGGGTCGGCTCGACGCCTGATGCCTGCGCGATGCGAAGCCGCAATCGCTGTTCGATTTCCTTGGCGCGCTCGGGCTTGGCCACCAGTACCAGTCGCAGACTCACTTGGCGGTTCTGTACCACGAGAGTACTTTGGACCGATCGGTCGCTAGGAATCTCCTGTTCTAGGATTCCCTGTACCACTGCGCGGACTTGAACTTCCCACGCCACTCTGGCAAGCGCATGTGAAAGCGGAACTGAAACCGCCAAGACGAGCGAGAGTGGAACCAGGATGCGTAGAAGGTAGCCATAGCGATGTCCAAACCATCGCCACAGACTCGCAGATAGTCTCCCCAAGCGCGAGCTATCTGCTTCGGCCTCGTGCTCCAGTGGCTCGGCCTTCACCGCATCAAATCCTACAGCAAAGAAGAACAGCGCCGCGAACATCAAGATTGCACTGAGATTGGCAGTAAACAGGAGTGCTGCGCCAAGAGCTACGGACCACTGAAGATTGGCGAGCCCAAATCCGACTACGCACAGGGGTGGCACCAGTGCGATGCTAATCGACGTACCCGCCGCGGTACTAACTGTTTCCGAGCTGCTCCGTACAGTCGAAAATGCGGCAGCGAATGCACAGAGGATCGCAACGAATAGATCGATCGCAGTGGGCGTTGTCCTTGCAGCGATTTCGGAGGTCAGTTCATGAAAGGGCAGAACCAGATTGATAGCGGCAGAGCCTAATACGGCGATCACAATACTCAATGTAGCTCGAAGCACAGAGCGTAGCATCAACAGGGGAGAGCCCACCGTCAGCGCCATGGCAAGCTCCACAATCGGCCCCATCAGAGGAGCGATCAACATCGCTCCGATGACGACTCCACCGCTATTGAGAACCAGGCCAAGTGTTGCGATTCCGATCGACAAGCAAAGCTGAAGCCAGTAACTCACTGCCATTGCTGGAGTGCGCTCCATCATGGATCGGACGGTGCCGATCTGCTTCTCCGCAGACAATGCCAATCCCTTGGCCATTCGTTGCTGAAGCCACCGTAGCCGTGAACTACTGCTCGATCTCGCGTCGGGCGTGGCAGGCTGGTCCCTAGATGAAGTGGGGGCCATGGTCATAATGTGTCCTCTCAACCGGGAAACAGGTTGGACCGTCGAGCAAAGACTACCACGATGTCAGGGTTGTGGCGGCAGTCGTCTGAATCAGGGACGCCGAACCGAGCTTACATGAGTCGGTCCGACATGATCTGAGGACTCCTGCTTGAAGCCTCCCCAGATCGGTCTTCACTCCTTCGTTGCGGTATCAAATTCGAGGAACGATCGACCCCGACGCCCTCACGCTTCTGTACGCTGCCAATCAATCCGCGATCCGAAACGTAGACCGCCTCGCCACCGACTCCCTCCTCCCGCACCGCCCCCTGACGATGGCCATCGACCCCCCCGGCAGAGTCGCCATCAGCGAGCTTTGGGGGCAACACTCCAGCAACTACGAAGTGGGCAGGTCTTTGTGTAGCCAAAGGGTTCCTTCGGAAAACTGCACAGCCCGATCTATGGGCATGTTTATCGCGATGCGGATCGTCGGCTGAAGAGCTAATTTTTGATCCGCTCCGTAGAATGCAAGGTTATAAATCCCGCTGCCAGGAAGGAAGTCGTAGGGCAAGTTGACCATTGGGAGTGAGAAGGCCGGACGAGACAAGTCCGCCCTCAGACCTGGAAACCAACGGACCACTTCGGACTTCGGATGGGTGATGCCGAAACGCACAAGTGCCATCCCTCGCCCGAGCTTGTTGAGGCTCTCAACACTGTGAATCAGCGTCGGATGTGGCACAAGGGCGTTCTTTGCCAGGTTCTGACATTTACGGCAGCAGTATGTCTTGCCGTGACCTCTGTCGAAGGTGTTTGCGCAACCTACTCTCCCACACTTTTCAATTGTTTGGAGCATACAGTCCCCCTTGTGTCTCGCCGCTTCCAGCAGCGATGAATAGACGCACACACTGAGCATGCGGCTTTACCCTCATCCCCGAACGTCGTGTTTCAAGAATCACTGAATACAGCCGTTCCGTGCAGCAATTTATAGAGTAGATGCGTGAAGTGATGAACGCAGTGATGCATGCAGTGATGTGTTCGAAAAAGCGTCTCAATTGAGCAAATTTGGACCATTGAAGCGAACACCCTTTGCTAAGACAATTCTGCCAATTGCCGTCGAACGTCTCCAGTTGGATCGATTTTTGCAAAGTGTCTCAAAAAGGCACTGCTTCCGGTCGGATGATCGTAGGGCGTATCACGGTGCACCGCGATGTGCGCTGCGATGGTGAGGGTGCTTCATGCTGCCAGGCAACCTGAAACGTGGACGTTGCTGCTCGAGATCTCACTTCCGAAACGATCCTGTTTTCTTCACGGCAAATCCAGCGAAATCCGTCCACTACATGT
>WBZP01003038.1_pt1 | contig 14671 bp, 14 predicted proteins | sample 5204301 | NCBI WGS metagenome assembly WBZP01 (sample SAMN12412401, study PRJNA552823) | activated sludge metagenome | isolation source: activated sludge from nitrification reactor of wastewater treatment plant... | place: USA: Pennsylvania | collected 2017 | reverse complement strand
CAAGAAAGGTATTGATATTATCATGGAGTTCCGGAATATGATTCCTTCGGGATACAGGTCACAAACAGACCCCATGTTTAAAACCGCTTTAGGTAAACTTTCTTCTGCCAAAGGAAAAGAAATAGAAGATTACATCAACGCTGTCTTCAAATAAACAGGAGCCGGTAAGCATAAGTTTCAGGATTCAGTTTTCGTTTATTAAATGAACGCAAACTGAATCCTGTTTTTTTTTACAGGATCACCAGATTATCCTCAAAGTTTTAAGAGAAATTCCCTTTAATAAATTCAGTAAACAACAAAGGCTTTACTGTCCTGTTCAGTTTTAAGATAATAAATACCAGGCACTATTATATCCAGGTAAGTAGTATTACTCAGATTTCTGAATGAAATAAATTTTATTCTTCTTCCTGCCTGATCGTAAACAACGGCGTTTGTATTCAGTAAAGACGGAGTTATGGTAATATGCAGGGAATGATCCGATGAATAATACTGAACCTGTAAATCTGTTTTATCCTTTTGTTTCAGCCTGATGGTATTTGAATACATAAAAGTGCCGTCGTTTTTTACAGCTTTCACTCTGTAATACATTTCAGGCTCAGCCATTGGCAAACTTTTTTCATAAGTATGATCACCATTACCGTTTGCACTTACGAAGCTGAGTTTTGTGAATGAGCCCGACTGATTGCTTCCTTCAATTTCAAACCGTATTGTATTTGATTCATCAATCGTATTCCAGGTAAGCTTTGCAATATTCCCAGGCTCTGCTCTTCCACTGAAATTCAGCAGTTGCAAAGGAATAACAGAAAAATTGAGGTTGGCAGACCAGGCTCCTCTTCCATAGGTAAACACGAACAGTTTTTTATCAGATGGCCTGAATTTCATTTCGCTCACCTGTACATTCGGAAAATACCGTTCTTTAGTCCAGCTGTTACCAGCATCCGTTGAAATATAAATCCCCCCTTCCCGGGTACCAACCAGTATTATATTGCTATTGCCCGGGTAAGTTGTTAAAGATATTGGCGTAAGGTCTGAAGGGAAATTCAATATACTCCACTGAATATTTCCCAGGAGCATATTGGATGATTTATATATAGCAGAAGGAAGATTTTTTTTCAGCATGAACAATACAGAATCATTATTAAAGTCCGTATACATCTTCTCTGCAATTACCGGTGCCGTCATTCCAAGTTCTGTTCCGGGAGTTGCAGTAGCTGCCGAAGGCATTACGAACAACGAATCATTATTGGCGAAGTAAACAACCGGATCTGCAGTTCTGCCTGTAGCTATTGACACCCAGTAATAAGATGTTCCATCATAGTACCTGGATATAGGCTGCCAGTTATCACCACTGTTTACACTTCTCCACAATCTTTTTAAAGTTGGAATGAAAAGCAGTTTGTCATCTGCCTCATTCATAATAAAGGGATGAATAAACATAGTTCCCTCGTCAATACCAGAAATATTATCCGCATCCAGTTCATGGAGAATAATCGTATAATTAGTGCTCGTAAGTGCATTGTCTAACCTAACCATGCGTGCTCCCTGCGGGCAGCAATATGCTTTGTTGGGATTCTGGCGGCTCCACCATGCATAACAGCCATCACCACTCAAGATGAAGTTGGAAGCTGAACCAGTTGGTGTTATATAAGAACCGATGTCCATCATTCCGGCTATGGTATTATTCCCGGTAGAAAAATCTCCATGAACCATATCCTGCACAAACAGGGTATTATTATGTTTCTGCCCAAAAATATCCTGGCCGGCATAATTTATCTGGTTTCTTTCAAGGGTATACACGCCGTTATCACTCGAAAAAAATATGCTGTTGGGTCGCATCGGGTTAAAAGTGATACCCTGGAAATCCCAGCCGCAGTATAAGCTAACCCAATTAGCACCTCCGTCTATTGATCCCCTCATACCCACACCACCTGCAAATACCACATTCGGATCATCTGATTTTACAGCGAGCAATGTTGAATACACACCACCGTATGTATTTAAAGTTGTAAGTGTACTCCAGTTAATTCCCCCATCTGTGGACTTCAGGATCACAATTCCTGATGCATTGGAATACCTGTATCCGGCATATCGTATGAGGGGTTGCTGCCTGCAAACAGTCACAGACAAGGCCGTTGCATTAGAGGGAACTCCGGTATTCTGCAAAATATATGATCCAAGGTCGCCGGTTGCTGAAACAAACATTTTATTATAAGTAGTTACACAAACAGACCCATCATCAAGCAATATAAAATCACTCATGATTTCCCCAATTGCCGGTTGAAATACCCGTTCAATAGTTTGAAATTTATTTTTTGTACGAAAAAGTCCAACCACGGAGGTTACCCCTGTCCTCTGGAAAAAGTAAATGGTATTGGAATCAACCGGGGAACAAACAATTTTACTGATAGCTCCGGGAAATGTTACTCCTGAAGGAGTTACCTGGGAAAATGACACGGCATTGTTGGTAGACCTGTATATATCGAGGAGGGTTATACCATTTTCTTTTTTGGTCACTCCCGTACTGTAATAAAATTCGTTATGCTGAAAATGGTTTTGAGCGATACATGTTGTGCGAAGCGTTGGTGCAAAATCGTCCACAGGCAGCCAGCTGTTTCCGTGGTTATGTGATATCCAGATTCCACCATTGTCTGCCCCGGCAAGTATCATATTGGTATCCGCCTCATTTACACACAACGTAACGATACGACCTGTGTTATTATATATACCAACCTGTTGTAATTGTGAAAAATATTCAGAATAGTTAACTGTAGCCAGGTTAATTTCCTTTAAGTCATCCTCTTCTTTTTCAGGGGCTGACTCACCCTGCATATTTTGCTGTTCATGAGAATTTATGGATCGGCAATGAAAGTTCACTACTCCGGTAAGAATAACGAACAGGCAGAATGGTATTAGGGTTCTAATGAACATAAATTGTTCATTGAATATACTTAAATTTTACCAGCTTCCACTGGCGCCGCCGCCACCAAAGCTACCGCCGCCAAAACCACCAAAACCGCCGCCACCTGAGCTTCCTCCACCACCGCTCCAGCCACCACCGCCGCCACCTCGGCCACCACTTAGCATCTCATTGATGATCATCTGTCCCAAAATACTGCGGTAGCCTCTCCTGCTCATAAAGCCGCCATTGCGCCCACCCCCACGGGATGCCAGGAAAATCAATATCAATATGATAATAACAATTACTGCTATACCCGAACCGCCGCCGGGCATTTTCTTCCTGGGTACTTTATATTCGCCCTGTACAGCCTTAATGATAGCGTCTGTTCCTTCATCAATACCTCGATAATAATCCTGGCCTTTAAAATTGGGAACAATAACTTCATCAATGATATGCTTGCAGGTGATATCAGGCAATGCGCCTTCCACCCCGTATCCAGTAGCAATATTCAGTTTACGGTCGTTCTTAGCAACAAGCAGGATAACGCCGTTATTAAATTCCTTACCACCCACACCCCAGGCCCTGCCCAAAGCTGTATTGTATTGTGATACATCATAGCCATCCAGGGAAGCAATGATAACGACTGCAATCTGCGTAGAAGTGCTGTCATCAAACGCTACGAGTTTTCTTTCCAGGCTCTCCTGCTGATCCTGTGTAAGTGTATTGGTATAATCATTAACCAGTTTGGGTGGGTATGGTTTTGTCGGAAGGTTCTGTGCTGAAACAACTATCGAAAAAAAGAATAGCAACAGGGCAAATATCCCGGCTACCGGTATCTTTAAATTGAAAGGCCGTGCATTCTTGTTTATTGAAAAAAATCGTTGTTGGTTCATCTGTTCAGTTTACTTGCCGAAGATGATCTCATCGGGTAATTCATTTTTATCTTCCGTTGCTATGTATGGAAATTTCTCATGCAGCGTTTCACCAATGTGTGTAATACAGTTAATGATGCCGTTAACCAGGTTATCATTCCTGAAATGCTCAAGCATACCCTTTACTTCCTGTTGCCAGTAATCAATTCCAACCTTTTCATGAATTCCCTTATCCCCAAACAAAGCAAGTTCTTTGTGACTGCTTGCTATGTATAACAAAACAGCATTCCGGTGATCTGTTTCCTCCATCTTAAGTTTTGAGAAGATAAGTGCGGCTCTCTCAAGTGGATCAACCAATGGATTTTTGGGTTCAATATAAACCCTTACCTCACCGCTGGTTCTTTTTTCGGCGTTTCTGATGGCCGCAACAATGCGTTCATTTTCTTCCTGCGTAAAGAGCGGCTTCTTTCTGAAAAAGGAAAACATGAGAAGTATATTGAGCAAACAGCCTCCCTTAAGGAGGCTGCCGGCATTAAAATTATTTTATGTTGAAATTGATATCAGGAGCTTTTTCACTGCCTGCATCTGCTTTGTAGAAAGGTTTTTCCTTGTAACCAAACATACCCGCAAACAGGCTGTTAGGGAATCGTTTTACTTTCAGGTTATAACCTTCTACTGATTTATTATAATCCTGGCGTGCTACATTGATACGGTTTTCAGTTCCTTCGATCTGGGCCTGAAAATCCTGGAATGCCTTGGTGGTTTTCAGATCAGGATAAGCTTCGGCTACAGCCATCAACCTGCTGAATGATCCCTGCAGGCTTGCCTGTGCCTTCTGGTATGCTTCCAGTGAAGCCGGGTCGTTGATATCTACGGTAATGGAAGTAGCTTTTGCCCTTGCTTCCAGAACTTCTTTTAAAGTTGATTTTTCAAAATTTGCAGAACCTTCGATGGTTTTGATCACACTGCTGTACAAATCAGTACGGCGCTGGTAGTTGGTTTCCACATTGCTCCATACCTTCTTTACATCCTGGTCGGCAGTTACCAGACCATTATATGAATTGCATCCCCAGAAAAAAACTACTACAAGTATTCCGAGTACAACTAATAATCCTGAACGTTTCATGTTTGTTTGTTTTAGGTTTTAGACTGTAAAATTATGCAGTTTGAGAATTACCCGGGCCGTTATTTTGTGTTGAACGGTTCAGAAACCTTAAGAATCCTCATTCTTTTAATTTGACTGTTGAAAATCTTTCATCATCAATAGCCCGCTTTAGCCCCACCGATGTTCTCGATCGGGTGCCAGGTTGTTTTGATTTCCTGGAGGTCATAAATGAAATAGGGAGATTGTGCATCTTCTCTCATCCATTTCACTTTATCATAGATCAGGATGCGCTTCACATTGGCTGCTCCTTTTTCCTTTAACATAGCCTGAACCGTTGAGTCTGATTCGCAATAAACGGTTGCATTTACGTCCATATGATCAGCAAAATAAGTTACCAGTTCTGAAACCTTACCGGTAAGGATATTTACAACGCCGCCCGGAACATCTGAACTATTGAGCACTTCAGCAAATGTTACAGCACAGAGTGGTTTGGTTGAAGATGCCAGTACCACGCAGGTATTTCCACCGGCTATAATGGGAGCGATCACCGATACAAGTCCGATCAACGAATCACCCTGCGGCGCAATAGCGGCCACTACGCCTGTAGGCTCCGGCGAAGAAAAATTAAAATGAGAAGAAGCTACCGGGTTCACACTGCTGAAAACCTGCTGGAATTTATCACACCAGCCGCTGTAATAGATCAGCCTGTCAATCGCCAGGTTTACTTCAGCTTCTGCCTGTGCCCGGGTTGAATCCTGTTTCAGCAGTTCATCAATGAACTGCGCTTTTCTTCCTTCCAGCATTTCTGCTATGCGGTAGAGTATCTGGCCGCGATTGAATGCAGCACGGGCCGACCAACCTCCAAATGCTCCCCTGGCAGATCCCATTGCGTCCCGGAAATCTTTTCGGGAACAAAGACAAACGTTTGCCAGTTTTTCATTTTTACTATTCGTGGCTACATAATACCTACCCGATTCAGTACGGGGAAATTGCCCGCCGATATATATTTTATAGGTTTTCAAAACCTCAAGCCTCTTTTCCGGAACAGCTTCTTTATGCATTCCGTTTCCGTTGAGGTTAATCGTTGATTTTTTTATTAAAGTCTTTGCCATAATTTTTATTTTTTGCCTCATAGGCATCAAGCCGCTAAAGAAGAGTTTTATTGCTTATACCAGGTTCACATACGCATTCAAACCATGCAATCCTCCCTCCCTTCCATAGCCACTTTCCTTGTAGCCACCGAATGGTGAAGTTGGATCGAATTTGTTGTAAGTATTAGCCCAAACAACACCTGCACGCAGCTTGGTTGTCATATTGAATATTTTAGAACCCTTGTCAGTCCACACACCTGCCGACAACCCGAAAGGCGTATTGTTTGCTTTCTCTATCACTTCATCATCGGTTCTGAAAGTCTGAATGGTAAGTACCGGTCCGAAGATTTCTTCCTGTGCTATGCGGTTCGACTGCGCCACATTGGTAAAAATCGTTGGCCTGCAGAAAAAGCCTTTCTTCGGAATGGAGCAAGCGGTTTGATACATTTCTGCACCTTCCTGCTGACCAATCTTCAGGTATTTATTGATCACTTCGAGTTGTGATTTTGAATTGATGGCGCCGATATCTGTATTCTTATCCATCGGATCCCCCACGATCAGGCTTTCCATCCTGTCTTTGAGCTTACGAAGAACAGTTTTATAAACCGATTCCTGTACATATAAACGGGAACCTGCACAGCAAACATGGCCCTGGTTAAAGAAGATTCCGTTGATAACTCCTTCTACCGCCTGGTCGAGCGGGGCATCATCAAAAATGATATTGGCAGCTTTACCACCCAATTCCAGTGTTGCTTTTTTATTGGTGTTGGCAATAGCACGCTGGATGACCTTACCTACATCCGTTGAACCTGTGAAAGCAATTTTATTTACATCAGGATGATTCACGATGCCTGCACCGGTTGCACCGGCACCTGTAAGAATATTTACGACACCCGGAGGCAGGTCTGCTTCTTCTATGATTTCTGCAAGCTTTAATGCAGTAAGTGGTGTTGTTTCAGCAGGTTTTAATACAACTGTATTTCCTGTTGCCAGCGCCGGGGCAATTTTCCAGGCCGCCATGAGTAATGGGAAATTCCACGGGATGATCTGCCCGGCTACTCCCAACGGCTCTACGTTCCTGTTAGGAAAAGCATATTCCAGTTTATCGGCCCATCCTGCGTAATAAAAGAAATGATTCGCTGCAGTGGGCACATCAAAATCGCGGCTCTCCCGAATCGGCTTACCTCCGTCCAGGGTTTCAATAATAGAAAATTCTCTCGCCCTTTCCTGTACCATTCTTGCGATCCGGTAAATATATTTTGCTCTTTCTTTAGACGGCATTTTCTTCCATACCTTGTCGTACGCATCACGTGCAGCTTTTACTGCTTTATTTACATCTGCTTCATTCGCTTCCGCTACTTCTGACAATTTTTCTTCTGTGGCCGGGTTGATCGTATCAAAATACTTCCTGCCGGAAGGCTTTTCGAATTTACCATTGATGAAGAGTTCGTATCGCGGATTAATCTTCGCTGCGCTCTTACTTTCCGGCGCCGGTGCCAGGTTGCGTGACGAATCGAATTTGAGTTTTATTGTATTGCTTTTTTTAGTAGCCATTGTTTGCTCTTTTAAATTTTGGGTGGTTTGTGAGGAAGCAGATAGTGAATGTGTTTAGAAGGTTTTGAAGCCTGGGTTAATCAATAGAGAAATAATCGGCTGATTGATACACCCCGGTCTTCTGCTTCATCAACTGCATCAAAATATCATTTGCGAGGCTGCTGGCGCCAAACCTGAACCATTCGTTATTCATCCATTCTTCGCCCAACACTTCATTCAGCAGAACGAGATAATGCAAAGCCAGTTTTGATTTTGAAATCCCGCCCGCAGGTTTCATGGCGATCTTCTTTCCTGTTTTATAATAAAAATCACGGATCGCTTCCAGCATTACCAGCGTAACAGGCAATGTGGCTGCAGGAGAAATCTTTCCGGTTGATGTTTTAATAAAATCTGCGCCTGCATACATCGCAATGTCGCTGGCTCTTCTTACTTTATCATAAGTAACCAGTTCGCCTGTTTCAAGAATTACTTTCAGTCTTGCATTACCACAAGCCTCTTTAATGGCAGCAATCTCATCAAACACAAAATTGTATTCCCCCTGGTGGAATTTTCCACGGGAGATCACCATATCAATTTCATCAGCTCCCTGGTCGACCGCAAATTTTGTATCCCGGATTTTCACATCACGTGGTGCCTGCCCGCTAGGGAATGCTGTTGCCACTGCTGCTACTTTAATACCCGAATCCCCTAGTGCTGTTTTAGCAGTTTTAACCATAGAAGGATAAACACAAACTGCGGCCACCGTTGGCAAACCGGGATATTGATCGTGCAGATGCTGCGCTTTGTAGCAGAGTTGCTTTACTTTCCCGTCAGTATCTTTTCCTTCAAGTGTTGTGAGGTCGATCATGTTCAGGGCCAGTTTGAGCCCGTTGATCTTTGTTTCATTCTTGATACTACGCTTGGTAACACGAGAAGCCCGTTCTTCAATGCCCACCTGGTCTACATGAGGTGATAGCGAAAAATCGGGAATGGTAATTATTGAAGCCATTTAAAATCTTTTGGTTTATGATCGGGTTGAAAACCAGCTTATGCTGTCAATGCTTCCAACGCTGTTTTAATCAGTTTTTCTACCGCTGCATTGCTGTCTTTTGAAAATTCCTGCACCACCCTGTTGGCTACAATGGCATTTACGCTGAGGCATTCATGACCAAGCAATTTTCCCAATCCGTAGATGGCAGAAGTTTCCATTTCAAAGTTAGTAATCCTGTGGTTATTGAAGCGAAAATCGGTGAGTTTATTGATGAGCCCGGGGCTTCGCAAGCCTAACCTGAGAATCCTTCCCTGCGGGCCATAGAATCCCGGGCAGGTTACGGTAATTCCTTTGTAAAAACCATCACCGAACTTACTGATGAGTTCCTGGCCGCCGCTGAAAGCATAAGGCATGGTAATAGAAGTATCCAGGCCGGTTTGCTGCACAAAAGCAGCTGCCATTTCCGTTTCACCAACTGTTGCATCATAAGCATAGAAATTGAGCAGGTTATCAAAGCCCAATCCATGGGTAGAGGCTACAAAACTGTCAACAGGAATATCAGCCTGCAGGGAACCCGAAGTTCCAAAACGAATGATATGTAATTTTTTAAATTCATTTTTGATCTCCCGCGTATTGAAATCAATATTGGCAAGGGCATCCAGTTCATTGATGGCTATATCAATATTATCCGGACCGATACCGGTTGACATTACCGACAATCGTTTCTTCCCGATATAACCCGTATGTGTTATGAATTCACGGTGCTGGAGCTGGTGTTCGATGCTATCGAAATGTTTACTTACTTTTTTAACACGATCGGGATCACCGACAACGATAACCGTATCGGCCAGTTCTTCCGGGCGCAGATCAAGGTGATAGATAGCACCCCGGCCTGTTATGATCAGTTCGGATTCAGCAATTCGTTGCATAAGTACTTATTAAAGAACGTTAAATATAGTTACTAATGCTGATTCATGGAAGGATTTAGTACTATAAATGCCCGATCAAGATGTTTTTTGAAACAGGAATGAAACAAGCCGTGGGGTATTGTTCCTGTCATCATCATCAAACCATTCTTTCAGTTCAACACAATTGAATTTACTTTTTGCGGCTTCCATAAAATCGGAAACATGATGAACAAAATACTCGAGCTGAACGAGTTTCCCGTCCTGCTCAAATTTAGCCCTGCTTCCTTCGAGTTGTTTGTATGGATGTAATTCGCAGATGTAAAAAAAACCACCGGGCTCCAGTGACAAAGCTGCCTGTTCAAAAATATAACCCAGTTCTTCGATATGCTCCAGCACAAGACTGCAAATGATCAATGAATTGATTGAAGGGGGCCAGGATTTTGTCAGATCCGCCTGTCGAAAATCAACATGTGAAGCCTGTATCTTTTTCCTGGCTTCTGCCAGCATGCCATCTGAAAAATCGAGGGCAAGCAGCCTGCCCGCTTTGTGTTGCAACCAGCCTGTATTCTTACCGGTTCCGCAACCGATCTCAAGCACTTTTGAAAAATCTGCTTCTTTCAGAATCTCTTTAATGGCTATCAATTCAAGATCGCGTGTTTTATTCTGAACCGTATCATAAGTAGCAGCCCAATTGTTATATGCCTGTTTTGTATCCATTATTATTATGAAAACTTATAAATTCTTTATAAATTTAGATGTGATGTTTAAAACTACTGTATCCATATTGTTTATTTCGGTTTGCCTTGTAATGCAATATGCACGACAGTTTGCCTATCTTGAATGTAAGATAGAAAATATCAGCAGCAAAGCACCTGTCTGCGATTGCGAAAAGAAATATGATCCAACTGCCGGCAATCCAAATACAGGAATCCCTCCTCAAAAAGGACACGTACACATTTCTTTTGATGAATATGACATGCCGGTTCAGGCTGCAACAGTTGGTTTTTACCCCGGCATCTTAAATACCTATTTCAACCGGAATACAGGTTTCCTTTCTTCCTACTACGGTAATATTTTTCGCCCTCCGAAACAAGCATGATTTTTTACTGAAAGTGATACTGGAATGTATCGCTCACTTTGTTGTGCCTGTGTTTGCATTACCGGCATTGCCGTTGCATGATGCTACCGTATGTTGTATGCTGAATAGTTATGCCATACACTGTACGCTTCATTAACTGCGATAATCCATAATTCATCCAGGCGATTCATCATTCTTTATTAAAAAAATTCACATGAAAAAAATCATGCCTGTTGCCATGGCAACAATTATCATATTATTAAATGCCTGTTCCCCACAAATGAATGCATCCAAAAATCAAGTAACAAAAGACAGTAACGGAAAGCCCATGTTGCTGGGCTCTGTAAACAGGTCAGCGCTTGAGAAAAAACCTTTTAATGAATGGTTTGATAAAAATTACGAAGACTATAAAACGAACGACAGCCTTATCAGCCTTATCAGTCCTTTATTAACAGGCAAAGAGATCGTTTTGTATATGGGAACCTGGTGCGGCGACAGCCGGAGAGAAATTCCGAGAATGTATAAAATACTGGATGCCGCCGGGGTTAAGACTTCCCAGTTAAAACTGGTGACTGTAGACAATCACGACAGTACCTATAAGCAAAGTCCGCAACACGAAGAACGTGGATTGAACATTCACCGTGTACCTGACCTCATTGTTTATGATCATGGCACAGAACTGGGCCGCATAGTTGAATCTCCTGTTGTATCTCTTGAAAGAGACCTGCTTTCGATTCTTCGTACTGAAAATTACATACCGAACTACCGGGGAGTTATTTATATGGACTCCATTTTTAAACATCAGCATATCCGGGAAGAAGATTTTACAAACCTGTCAACTGTCATAAAACCATTACTCAAAAATTCGGCTGAACTGAATACTTATGGTTATGTATTGATGGCCGCCAAAGAAATGCAGAAGGCTTACTTAGTTTTCCGGCTGAATGTGATGATGTATCCTAAAGTTGCCAATGTTTTCGACAGCATGGGAGAATACTATTTCAATACCGGTGATCTGGAGAAAGCAAAAGAATGTTACAGGAAAGTGCTGGAGCTAAACCCTGGCAATGAGAATGCGAAGAAGATGCTGGAGAAGATGGGAGGATAAAAACAAATTTTAAGGGATCTTCTAGTTTAGGATTTAGAAGATTTTACTTTCTAAATCCTAAACTTATTATTTTACTGGAGCAGACAATGATTAATTTTATAATGCCTGCGTTTAGGTATTTGTTACAGGATTATTAATAATAGACTCATATCCTGTAAAAATGAACCTGGATCAGTGTAGAAGTTTACATTTGAGTTTTATTACACCTGAATAGTTTATGAAAAAACTGTACTTGCTGCTTATTACCTCATTCTCCTTTTTGCACAATTCCGCACAAAATGTAACGCTCGACTGGATGAAACAGTTTGGTGCCGCCGGCCAGAATATCAATGGTCATTATATGGCACTGGATTCCGGTAAGTATGTATATGTGGGCGGGAACTTTACCGGAACGATTGATTTTGATCCGGGAACCGCGGTAACAAATTTAACTTCCAATGGCAGCTATGATATTTTCGTTGCCAAATATGACAGCGCCGGAAATTTCATCTGGGCACGACAGATCGGAAGCACACCGGGTGAAGATATACGTGGTTTGAAAGTAGACAATCATGGCAACGTAATTTTTACCGGCTACTATCAATCAACAATTGACATGGATCCGGGGCCGGGAACAGTAACGGTTACAAACACAGGTGTAAACTCCTTCATTACGAAACTTGATGCCAATGGTCTTTTTATCTGGTCTAAACAACTCGAAGCGGAAGGCTGCAACGTGTTGCAAACCGATAGCCAGGATAATATTTACATGGCCGGTGATTTCTCCGGCACATTTGATTTTGACCCCGGGGCAGGTTCTCATACCTTAACGGCTGCAAGCCTTGTAGATGAAGACCTTTTCATCCTTAAGCTGAATGAAAACGGTGATTTTGTGTGGGCAAAAAACATGAATAATGGCGGTGCTGCATCTGCGCAGGAAGCTTCTCTTGCTGTAGATCAGCAAGGCGGGGTTTTACTTGCGGGCAATTTCACCGGGTCCATAGATTTTAATCCCGGGAGCGGTGTGTTTACACTTTCCAGTTCAGGAAACCGGGATTTTTTCCTGGTGAAACTCGATAATACAGGAAATTTTGCCTGGGCCAAGAAGTGGGGGTCTACAAACAATGACTATTGTTATGATATGCTGGCAGATAATAATGGAAACATTTTCATAACAGGCGCCTTTGATCTTACAGTGGATTTCGACCCCGGTGCCGCAACGTTTAACATGACGGCTACTGATTACCGCAATTGCTTTCTCCTTAAGCTTGACAACACCGGCGGTTTTCAATTTGCAAAACAATTTACCGGGAACTCATTCGGGCAATCGCTTGCTTTGGATGGGGCAGGTAATATTTATGTTGCCGGTGGATTTTATGGTCCGGCAGATTTTGACCCCGGCGCAGGAACAAATACTGTTAATGGTGGAAATATTTTCATCACAAGGCTCGATCCAACCGGCAACCTGGCATGGGTAGCCGCTTTTCAGAACCAGATCATAGGAAGTTATGAAAGTATTTATGTGTGTATGCAGGTAGATAACTTAAAGAATGTTTACTATTCGGGGATTTTTCCATTTGCTGTTGATTTCGATCCTTCTGCCGGAACATTCGTAGCTACACCCAGTGGAGTCAACGACATGCCCATTGTTAAACTGAATGGTCAATGCAAAACCACGGGACCAACCTTGCAGGTTACTGCCTGTGATGGATATACATTCAACGGCACTACCTATACCAGCACCGGCATTTACACCCAGGCACTTGCCGGCTCGGGCGGATGTGACAGCATTGTAACACTTAACCTCAGCATCACAAAAATAATTACGAATACCAGCCTGAGTTCCTGCGGATCTTATAGCTGGAACGGTAACCTGTATACCAGCAGCGGCACTTACCATGATACATTAACTGCCGCCAATGGATGTGATAGCATTGTAAACCTCACGCTAACCATCAACCCATTGCCGAACCCTCAACTGGGATCAGATGCAGCGATCTGTACTAACGAAACGCTTGATTTATATCCCGGGCTCTTCGACAGTTATACCTGGAACAATGGTAGCCACGAGGATACATTAACCATAAATACAACCGGTATTTACTGGGTAACGGTTTCTCTGAATGGATGTACCTCCCGGGACAGTATTACTGTGAATCCAAAAACAGGATGCCCGGACACTTTATGCAGGTTAGGGCCAGGCACTGTATTTTATCCCAACCCATGTACAACCACATTGTTTATTGATAAGGAAAATACGAATTGCGCCATCTACATCAATTTATACAATACACTTGGGCAGGTACTCATTAAAAACCAGTTACTCACCAATGGTCTCAACAGCATCAACATGAGGTCGTTTGCATCAGGTACTTATTTCTACAGGCTGCACGACCTTCACACTGTTCTGAAAAAAGGAAAAATTATAAAGGGGCATCCTTAATATAAAAAGCCGCAGTATTAAACCGCGGCTTTTTATATTATTAAGTTGTCATAATCAGCTTTTAACTGCAGCTATTCCGGGTAATACCTTGCCTTCGAAATATTCGAGCAGGGCGCCACCGCCGGTTGATACATAACTTACTTTATCTGCCAGGTTGAATTTATTTACTGCAGCTACACTGTCGCCGCCACCTACCAGGCTGAAAGCCCCTTCAGCTGTTGATTCTGCAACCGCCATGGCCACCGTTTTTGTTCCATGCTGGAATTTTTCCATTTCAAAAACACCCATAGGTCCGTTCCACAATATGGTTTTTGCGTTCATGATCACTTTACTGAAAGTATCACAGGCCATTTGGCCAATGTCAAGTCCCATCCAGCCATCAGGAATATTGTTGCTACCTGCTGTAGAAACATTGGCATTGGCATCAAACTTATCGGCAATGGTAGAATCGGAAGGAAGATGTATGCAAACGCCTTTTGCTTCTGCTTTTTTCAGCAGGTCGCGTGCCGCATCCAGCCTTTCATCTTCGCACAATGAATTACCGATCTTACCACCCTGTGCTTTAAAGAATGTATACGCCATACCACCACCGATGATGATATCAGTTGCTCTTTCGAGCAGGTTTTCGATGATGAGGATCTTATCTGAAACCTTGGCGCCTCCT
>WBZP01004406.1_pt1 | contig 14672 bp, 12 predicted proteins | sample 5204301 | NCBI WGS metagenome assembly WBZP01 (sample SAMN12412401, study PRJNA552823) | activated sludge metagenome | isolation source: activated sludge from nitrification reactor of wastewater treatment plant... | place: USA: Pennsylvania | collected 2017 | reverse complement strand
GTAAATAGGATGTTATCAGGCTTAATGTCTCGGTGGATCACGCCAGCATCGTGGGCGACTTTCAGAGCGGCGCAACAGTCGGCAATGATCCGTGTGGCCACGACCCAGTAATACGGGCCCTTGTGCTTCAGGTGCTGACCGGCGCTGCCCGGCGACAGCAGCTCCATGACGATGTAGCAAGCGTGCTCCTCGCGACAGACATCGTGGATGGCGATGATATTGGGGTGGTTCAGACGGCCCGCAACCTGTGCCTCGCGCATGAACCGCTCAATGGCCGCAGGCTTATGAAGAAACATGCTCGACAAGAACTTGACCGCAACTTGTCGCTTCATGACCAAGTCATCAGCCAGGTAGACGACCGCCATTCCACCGTTCCCGAGTCGTTTGGTCACTCGATACTTACCAAACGTTCTCCCCAGATACTCATCCACGGGCTCAGACGACTGAGCTGGAGTTGCGACCCCAGCCCCGGTATGGGCACCGCCTAAGGATGCCTCAGCAGTGCCATGACCCTCTGCGTGCGCGGTTTTGGACTTGCGATCCCTGCCGGGTGGCTTGTCGACCATTGAGTAGCAATTATCGACAAATCCCGCCAATAGAGTCCACTGCTGTCAGACCTTTCTATTTGGAAGCGGTTGTCTTTGATCAAAACATGCCGATTTTCAATACAATTGGGTATGGACTAAGGATGAAATCCACATCTATGAACTGCATGAAGAAAGCGTAAAAAGAGCACATCTGCGCCGATGCACACACAATGCCGCCACAACATAATTTGTGGCTCAACAGGAATAGGCGCACATAAGTCTTTGAATTTGAAATACTATAGAAAGCCATGCGTCGTGCTGTAGGTTATGTACGTGTTTCCACCGATATGCAGGCTGCAGATGGTCTGTCACTTGATGCCCAGACCGCTGCGATCGAGCAGTACTGTGCCGCCCATGGCTATACCCTGCTCAAGATCTACCGGGACGTGATCTCCGGTGGCAAAGACCAGCGACCGGGACTTGGGGCAGCGCTGGAGCAGCTTCAGAACTCAGCCGACATTCTGATTGTGCTCAAGTTTGATCGACTCAGTCGATCGATCAAACACTTCTGCGAACTCTATGAGCGCTACTTCAAGGATGGCCGAAAAGAGCTGGTTGCGATTCGAGAGTCGATTAAGCTCGATTCCTCCCTTGGCCGAGCGCTCGTGAGCATCCTCCTTGTGTTTGCTCAGATGGAACGCGAAGCCACCGGAGAACGGACAAGAGAAGCGATCCGACACCTGCGGAGTCGTGGCTATCACTTTGGGAAGGTGCCGTACGGAATGCGGGCTACCCCAGCCCCGGACAATCCGCGCTTCCGACTGCTGGTTGAGGAACCATCAGAGCAAGCGGTTCTCCTCAAGCTTCGAGAATGGAACACCGAGGGAGTCAGCATCTCGGAGATGGCTTCGCGCTTGAATGCAGATGGTGTCAAGCCACCGCAAGGTGAGACGTGGACCAAGAGCCTCATCTATAATTTGCGGCTGCGCTTAAGCTGGCACAAACCTCGACCCCACAATCCGCGTCCCCACTCCGATCATGACCTGAAGGAACGCATTTTAGACCTTCACAGCACTGGCCACACGCCCAAGCAGATTGCCATCTTGCTCAACGAACAGAACTTTGTGCCCCTCAAGGGGAGCAAGTTCACAGAGCGCAGCGTGCGGGGACTCATTTCACGATGTGAAGAAGCCAAGCATCTGACTCCGAAGAAGTTCCTGGAGAATATGCTGGAACGCCTGCGTCGCGAGCACGAGCTACGGATTCCGGACGAACCGTGGGAAAGACCCGGATTCCCGAAGCTGGCACGGTACCTCATGGAAGCTGGATACACGACGCCGAAGGGACATAGCCACTGGTGGCCTGCCCAGGTACAGCAGCTCCTGGATGGACGCTTCGACCAGTACTACGGTCGCGGCAAAAGCGCTGCCTCTGCGGCCTAGAAACTGCCCGCACACCAACGACTTGGGTTTGGAACCCAAGCCGCTTGGATTCGACATGGTAACAGCTCGCGGTTCGATGCAGCGGGCCTGATGGCGGAACCGAACTAGGTGGGTCTGGAACTCATCGCGACGCTGTGGATCCACCCACGGCTGCCATCCAAGCCACCGCTGAGGGCATCGCAAACTCTGGTTGTCTGGCTTCTGAACACCTCGGCTTGCCTATAAGAGCCTGGTAGCTTGGGTATGTGACACTAGCAATTGGTTTCGCCAAGCAGCGGCTTGCCTTCCATCTGCTGCGGTTTGACGACTGGCCACCAGGGGCTTGGGTGGGCAACGCTACCAGGAGGCGAGGGAATCTAGGCTAGCTGGCGTTCTGCGGTAGGCGGCTCGATTTGTAGGCTTCGCGAGCCGTTACATCCGCAAACCAGCGGCTAAGGTTGGGGTAGCCGCTGGTATCAACGCCGCCCCACTGCGACAAGAAGACCGACTCTGCAATCGCGATGTCTGCAACGGAATAGGCGCTCCCGCCAAAGTACGGCTGCGAAGCCAGTACCTTGTCGAGGATCTTGAGCGGCACCTGTGCATCAGTATGCGATTTGTCGAGCCCTGCCTGATCAAACGGCATCCCGATCATCGGGAACAGAATCTTTACATACCAGGGACGGGATAGCGGGCCATGACCTTCGGAGGCCAGCCACACCAGCCACTGCACGGTCTGCCAGCGATCCTTGCCACTCTCTGCGATCAGCTTCCCTCTGCCGTAGGTGTCAGCCAAGTACAGCAAAATGGCGTTCGATTCGATGACTACCAGATCGCCATCGACCAACGTTGGCGTTTTGGCTCCCGGATTGAGAGCAACATAATCTGGATTGTGCTGCTCACCCTTGTTCAGGTCGATCACGACCAGTTCATAGGCCAGTCCGAGTTCAAGAAGTGCCGACTGAACCTTGCGAGTGTGCGCAGACAGAGTCATTCCATAGAGCTTGATCATCCCGATTCCCCCTTCGCGTGCGTAATCGACGAGCGGTGCTCACTAGAGCCTGCATGTTATCATGAACGTAGGGCTCCCTAGGGGGAATCGCACCGTCTGCGGCAAGCACGAACGAGAGACAGTAGCGGAAGACAGAGGGTACACAGCAGTGCCCAAAGGTGGGCGGACCCCAACGGAGTAGCACTCGGAACGACGACTTGGCAGCCCTTAGCCACTGCTGGAAAGTTACAAATCTGGGGATCCGCTGACGCTGGGTGGGTAATGATTACGCCCGACAGATCATCTGCCGTGGGAATCCGCCGCGTGTAGTCTCCAGCAACTGAAGATGGGTACATCGCCGCTTCATACGCGGTCTCCGCGTCTTGGGAGGCGCGACGCTTCCCATCGAGGTCGGTACAAGACGGAACCGCAGCGCCCTTGTGGTCGGTCACGCACGATGAAAGGAAACCACTGTCGAGATTACAGGTGTGATCAAGACCTTGGACGTGACCCAATTCATGGGTAAGCACGTTCCACAAGTCCACCACTGGCCGCTTGTCTCCGGTAGGCAGCGGCAGCGTGCCATCCACGAACCGAAAGCCGACGGCATTGCAATCAATATCGGTATCCACAATTTGTCCGTCGAGATCTGGCTCGGTGGGCTTGTTGAGGAACGTGACCGTCGTCACGGCTGTGGCCGACGGATCAAAACAGATTGGGCTGGATGTTGCGTCTTTGGCAGGACGACACCATCGCTCGAAACGGAACTTGATGAAGCCGAGACGATCGGTCTGATTGGCTTCTCGGGAATCCGTTGGTTGCAAATAGTACAGATGCAGGAAGCTCGATGGAGTGAGGCGTTCGTTCCAACTCTGAATCGCGCCTTGTATGGCGTTCTGAACCGCATCTGCAGGCATGTCATCACGCGCCAGTTCCGCATCGGGCTGAATGAAAATGCAGCTCTGAGCCCAGCGCAGGGGACGACAGCTCGCCTTGGTCCTGGTTCGCACGTAGCCCTGTGACACGGACAATGTGCCACATGTAACCATCAAGGTCAGCAGCAGGGCATGGAGTATAAAGCGCATATCTTACCTTCCATGTTAATATGTCTTCGGTGTGGACGCATATATTCGGGGTCTTGATCGCGACCGTACTGGGGCTGACCGAATCGGAGCTACAGGTTGCACTACGCGGAGAGATTCCGACCAGAACGGAGTCGTTCACCTCCGAAACTGGCAAGGCTGCGGGACGTGGAGTGGGAGCGATTGTCATTGACCGTCCGATAGCGGAAGCATGGAACGTACTACGCCGCTTTGATGACAAAGCCGAGTACATGCCGCGAGTCGAGAAGGTCTGGATTCTCGCGGCCACGCCCGAGCGGTTACACGTCCGCATGCAGGTAGACGCTTCTGTGACCACAGCTCGCTACACGGCCTTCTTTCAGTTGGACTCCGAAGGACACACCATCCGTTGGACGCTCGATAAAAGCGCTCCGGATAACACGGTGGTCGATGCGGTGGGCAGCTATGAGCTTCACGCGGTCAGTGAGTCGCAGACACTCCTTGTCTACCGCAACTGGGTCGACAGCGGGCGCTCGGTACCACGGTTCATCCATGACTACATGTCACGGCGCGCTGTTCCAAACCTACTCCGCGCCATCAAAAAGCGAGTCGAGAGCGGCGGAACCTGGAGAAAGTAGCTTCCCACTCGGTCAGGGCTTTGGCACAGTCCCGCTAAGTGCTACAAGATTTCTTCTCTCTGACTCCTGATGCTGTGCTCGGAGCTGTCGAGCTTGCGCTTGATCCATCCGGCCTGGTCCGCGCCACTGGTCGCTGCTTTGCTCACGCGAGCATGGAAAATCGCGTGTATGAGATCGAACTAGAGGAACCACTGCCGGGGCTGGGCCAGCGCGTCATTGCCAAGTTCTATCGTCCAGGTCGCTGGTCACAAGCCGCGCTACACGAGGAGCATTCGTTCCTGCAGGAGTTGCAAGAAGCCGAGATTCCGGTGGTTGCACCCATCTGCCTTGCTGGAGCAGGAGGACAGACTCTCCATAAGACAGATTTTGGAGTCTTCTTTTCTCTGTTTCCCAAAGTGGGCGGTCGTGTCTTAGAAGAACTTTCCGAGGAACAACTTCTACAAGTAGGAAGACTGCTGGGAAGGATCCATAACGTCGGAGCCAGTAGACCCGCACCGCACCGACCCCGCCTGATTCCTGCCGACTACTTAGAACCAGCGCTCGAAGCCTTGTCGGTCAGCGGTCTGGTCGATATCCAACTCTGGAGTCGCTTTGAAAGAGCGGCCCGGGCACTGAGCACCGCCGCAGCTCCGCTATGGGAATCGGTACCACTGCACCGAGTTCATGGAGACTGTCATGGAGGGAATCTCCTGTGGCAGCCAAGCGGCCCGGTGTTCCTCGATTTTGATGACCTGATGATGGCCCCAGCCGTGCAAGATTTGTGGATGGTTATTCGTGGACGCGACGCCGAGGCCCAGCAGCAACGCGCTACCATCCTGGAAGGCTACCAGCAAATCCGCACGTTCGACTTCCGCTCGCTCAGGATGATCGAGGCCCTACGGGGACTGCGGATGGTCCATTACGCTGGCTGGGTGGCACGACGTTACGCCGATCCGATCTTTCAGCGCACGTTCCCAGACTTCCCAAGTTACGCCCACTGGGCCGACGAAACGGCCACCATCGAAGAGCAAGTGGGCCTGCTGCAAGCGCAACATGGTCGGCTCCATTTGGGCTCCCCGGACTAAATGACAAATGTAGTCAGAACTTGACGCAGCCACGGCGTCGACAATCTCCTAAGATAGAGTCTGAAGTGGAGCAGCTATGACCCGCGTACTCACCGAGCTTGTGAAACTGCTAGCGCTGGAAAAAATCGAAGAAAATCTCTTCCGTGGTCAAAGCCAAGACTTGGGCTGGGGCCAAGTATTCGGTGGTCAAGTATTGGGACAGGCGCTAAGCGCAGCGGTACAGACGGTGCCAGCAGATCGACACGTTCATTCTTTGCATGCGTACTTTCTGCGGCTGGGCGATGCCCATAAGCCGATTGTCTACACCGTTGATCGTGTTCGCGATGGCAGCAGCTTCAGCACTCGAAACATCCTGGCGACGCAGAACGGCAAGCCGATCTTCCAGATGCTGGCCTCCTTTCAGATCGACGAACCAGGCTTTGATCACGCGGAACCGATGCAGCCGGTCGTGGGTCCAGATGGGCTTCTTTCCGAGCGAGAGCTGTGGGCCAAATACGCAGAACAGCTTCCCGACAAGCTGCGCACTCGAGCCATGGCAGAGCGTCCGATTGAGCTGCGCCCAGTCACTCCCATCCATCCCTTTGCTCCCGAGCAGAGTGTGCCTGACGCCGCCGTTTGGGTTCGCACGGCTGGAGCACTGCCGGATGACCAAGCGCTGCACAGATACCTGCTCGCATACTGTTCGGACTTTGCGTTTTTGCCCACGTCACTGCGTCCACACGGCGTCACGTGGGTGAACCCAGGCCTGCAAATCGCAAGCATCGATCATGCGATGTGGTTTCATCGACCATTCCGCATGGATGATTGGTTGCTTCACGTGATGCACAGTCCATCCGCATCGGGGGCTCGCGGTCTGGTGCGTGGCAGTGTCTTTTCAAGTGACGGCCAGTTGGTCGCATCGACTGCTCAAGAGGGCCTGATTCGCGTCCGGACGGCCCGCGAACCCTAGCCAACATGACCAGCAACCGTTTTGCTGAACTTCACGCTGCCCGCTCAGGTGCTGCACCATGTACACTGGTTTTGTGATGAACAGGTTCTCTACATTCGGGGCTGTGGTCCTTGGATTGCAACTTTTTGACCACCCCGCGCTGGCTCAAATTCAGCCTCTGGAAGCGGGTGCCATCCAGCCGCAATCGGGGACATCTGTCGCAACGCAGCCCGTGCCAGATCCCAACCTGGCGGCAGCACCGTCCGTCCCTCCGCCTGTCCAGCCATCAGTACCAGGCACACCACCGGTGCCGGCACTCCGCCATTCGCCGCGAGTGATGAGCCTGACCGCAGGCTATGCGTACACTCCGCTCAGCTACTTGCCACTGAGCCCCACCATCGTGGATGGGAAGTACCGCAATCATGGACTGAGGATCGACTGGAAGGCCGGTTGGCAAGTCGGCGGATTCCTGTCGGGCTGGCACTCCTACGTGGGCTTTTTCGCAGGCTTCTTCTACAATTTCGGCAGTGGCTTTGCAGACAATCTCGGTCTGAACTACGGCATTTTCGCCAAGCACACGATCTTCCCCGGCCGCCGATTCCGCCCCTTCTTGGCGTACGGACTCGGTGCGATTCAGGTCTGGGTTCGCGAGCTCGGGGGCCGAGGCATCGGCCATGTCACCAGATTGTCGCTCGGGCTGGACACCAAGCTGTCCGAGCGGGTCGCCCTGGAGTTCGATCTGTCGTACCAGTTTAACATCCTGCCAAGCTTCGCCATCGAAGGTGCTGAACCACGCAGCTTCGACTTCCATTCGCTCAGCCTGACCACTGGTATTTGGTACGGACGATAGTCCTACTTCGTAAGCTGTTGTTCGAGGAAGTGGAGTCGGTCGTTCCCCCAAAAGAGCTCACCATCCACCATCATCGCCGGAGCACCAAATACCCCTCGGCTGATGGCTTCATCGGTATACGCACGCAGCTTGTCTTTGACCGCAGAGGTCTCGGTCGCGGCCATCAGCTCATCCGCTGAAAGTCCGCATTCCGACACCAGGGTTCGCAATACCGCGTCGCTGGAGATATCGAGATCACGTTCCCACATGGCAGTAAACAGGCTCTTGGCCAACTCTCCGGAGCGTCCGCTCGATTCTGCGGCAATGATGAGCCGCATTCCGCGAATGGTCGGGAGTGGGAAGCGACTCGACATCTGGAATGGAACTCCGTAGTGCTCTGCCCACCGTGCGAGATCCTTCACCATGTACTGCGCTTTGGGCACGCATACCGCTGGCATCACGTTTCCTTGCGCCTTAAACACCGCTGCCAAAACCAGTGGTTTCCAAGCAATCGTCGCCCCATGACGGTTGGCAATGGCATCTAGTTGTGTCGCCGCCAGGTAGGAATACGGGGAAGAGAGGTCGAAGTAGAAGTCAATGTGCTTGCTCGACATGAAATACTTCCTATCACAGCCTGTCGGTTCGTAGTGTCATCTTCCATGCGGTAGCGGATCGGGCACCAGGTCGCGCAGCAGTGGCAGACAGTCCTTCCGAACCGCCAGCCGCAGCGGATTTCCCTCCCCCACGGGGGCGACATAGAATTCATATTCTGGATGCTGCTTCAGCCCCGCCACGATGCCACGCAGCGTTGGATGTGCACACGCTAGTCGGGGGTCTTCGGCGGGAGAGTCACACACCACGAGCAGGACTGCGCAAGTGCCCTCGGCAATGGCAATCTCAGTCGCAGCCTGCCCCCACTGCTCCGACCCGCGAGGCATGGCCAGTGCGCCAATCTGCTGGTGTGCCAGACCCATCAGATCAATGGTCTTGCGATCGGCGAAGTACGGAATGAAGCCGGCGGGCGCAACCGCCAGCGTTAAAGAGGGAGAGCTATGGCCATTGATCCACTGTCCAGCGGCTTTTCGCCAGCGACTACACGGTGCGTCCCCCTCAGGTGCGAGCGCCCAAGCTGACTGGGCAATCGACAGCAGCAGCAGCGATAGAAGGACTCCGTTGCGGGTTCCTTTGGGAATCCGCAAGCCCACCGATAGTCGGCCGAGTAGCACAAGCGTGCACGCACATGGCCAGATCAAGAATCGTCCGCGTGATAGCTCATCGCCCCCGAGCAGTGCCAACTCAGCCAGCGTGGAGGCCAACGCTCCGAAGCTCAGTAGTGCCACCGGATCTTGCAGGAGCTCACCACGCCACGTCTTTCGCAGCATCGCAACGAGGAGCAGCCACAGCACGACAAGCTGCGGCGCATCGTGTAACACATAGCGACCAAATCGCAGCAGGTTCCGAGGCTCGATCCGAAACTTGGTAGCCACTGGCACCGCGACCGAGACACCATAGGACCAGTGATTCAGCGCAACATAGACGATCAAGCCCATTACACAGGCCGCAAACACCACTGGAATCAAACGTCGTGCCCGCGCATGCCACAGAAACAGGCAGGACAGAGCCCCCATCAGTTGCAGCGGTAGATCTGGACGAACCAAGGGACTCATCACCCCTAGCAGCACCGCCGTCAGGAGTTCAGCCTCACGCACACGCGGACTCACCGATGGCTCACACGCTCGCCCCACCACCGATAGGAAGTGCAGCCCAAGGCAGAGCGCCAGCGTCGTCTCCAAACCAGCGCTGCTCCATAACACCAGTGGTGGAAACGTCGCCATCAGCGCTACCGCCAAAAGCAATCGCCTCAGGTTGAGCTTGCCCCACAACGACACCGTGAGAGCCAGGGCTGACAGCGCACCAAAGCTGATTCCGAGCCACCGCGCCGATTCCTCCACCGAGAGTCCGAACGACATGGAGAGTCGTAACAGGTACGCCCAAAGTATCGAACTATGAGCCTGCACCGGATGCCAGGAATCCCAGACCATGCCAAGCCCACGGCTATGATTTAGGACATGGCGAAACAGAATGTAGGAGTCATCCGCCAGATAGCCGAGTTTTTGACCTGCAGCGACGAGCCATGACGACACCACGGCCAGAATTGCAATCAGCAGCAACGACAGACGAGGACGTCCGCCTGTTCGCGCATCGGCGATGACGCTATGTTGAGAGCTAGACAAAGGACTCCGTACGGATCGGTCTTAGAAGGAATGAAACAAACGGACGGAATCGGAGGGAAAGACTACGAACCCTTGGCTTCGTCCACCAGTGATTTGAGCAGCGTCAGCGCCCTGCCACGCTCGGCATCGTTTAGCTGACCTTTGTACAGGTAGCGCAGGATCCCCTTCTTATCGACGAACAGCACGACCGACTTATCGTTGCAGTCGCCCAGGTTCCAGGCCTTCGCAAACAGACGATCGGGATCGGTCAAGATCGTGGTTCCATACTTCGCGATTTTTTTGCTCACCACGCGACGAATGATCCAGTCCGGTTTCGCTGGCGCATCCTTCATATTGGCGATTCCCATCGACTGGAACTGCTCTTTGGGAAGGTTCGAAGCCTTGACTTCGTCCGCAAACTTGTCGTTCTGGTCGGCTTCGTCCGGGTCCGTGTACATGATGAGCAGCACCTTGCTTCCCCACTCCGGAAGCTTGGCCGGTGCATTCTTGGCATCACGAACTTCCGGATTTTCGAACTTGTCTCCGACTTTTGGTTCGGCAAACGCCAAGCTCGCGGGAAAGAGCAACGCCGCCAGGGCGAGCGAAGGCAGAGCACCTCGGACAAAGCGATGGGTACGGTTCTTCACGGGCCAACTCCTCATGTAACGGTCACGATCTTGTCCAGCGTAGCCGAATAGTCTACGGCGATCGACGCGGTCGCGGTGCTTTTTCCCGCAGTGAGTCATCGGCTGTGGTGTTAGAAGGAGCCGTCATGTCAAATTGCATCCGCACTGCTTCGACCTTGCAATCGGACTCTTGCACAACCCGACTGCGTAGACGCTGGAATGGACGAGCCACGCTGCTCGGATCTTCGCTGCTTTGTGCTTGTGCCTTGTTCGCCCCAACGGGTACGGGTCCGTCACCCTGGCCAGTGGCGACAGCTAGCACCACTTCAGCTACACTCACCGACGAAAGCAAGCGATTCTCTGCGCTGGTGGATGGCTTCCTTTCTGAACTGGGCCTGCACTATCCGTCTGAGACAACGGAACTGGGCCTGCACAGTCACGACCAAGATTTGGAAGACCTGACGCCCAGCGGGGTTGCCAAGACGTTGGCATGGCTTGCGGACTGGGATCGTCGCATCGCTTCCATCGATGCCACCAAGCTGGGTGAGCCGGAAAGGTTTGACCTGACTCTGCTCCGCCACTCACTTCGGAGTCGTCGCTTTGTGCTGACCGACCTACCCGAGTATCGTCGTCGTCCCATCGTGTACTCGGGTCTGGCATCGCGGAGCGTGAACGCCATCTTGAAGCGCAACTATGCACCGCTCGACGTCCGACTGAAGGCGGTGGTGGCTAGACTCCGCAAGGCCAGCGCGATCATCCGGCAAGCTCCACAAAACCTGGACCAGCTCTCTGTGGCCTCGGTAGACGTCACGCTGCGCACGCTGCCAGCCACCGTGGACTTCTTCCGCGTCGATGTCATCAAAGCGTTCGCCGAGGTCAAGGATCCCGAACTGCAACGCCAGCTTCGCCAGGCCTGCGAAGAGACCGCCAGTGCGCTGACTGTGTTTGGCGAGTTTCTGAAGAAGGACGGACGGGCACGGGCGAACCCCAGCTTTGCACTCGGAGAGGATTTGTTCCGACGGGCGTTGTTTTCGGAAGAGATGATCGATACGCCCATCCCCACGCTGCTCAAGCAAGCGGAAGCCGAGCTCTCCCGGCTGCGTGCGGAGTTTCAAAAGACCGCGAACCTGATCGATTCCAAACGCAGCGCCCAAGATACCCAAACCGTCGTCAGTCAAGACCATCCCAAACCGGCAGAGCTTATCGACTTTACGGCGTCGCGCCTGGACCAGCAGCGCAAGTTTTTGATCGATCACAGCATCATCACTGTGCCATCAGAGGTGCTGCCACTGGTTCGGGAGACACCGCCGTTTATGCGAGCAACAACGCTGGCATCCATGGACACGCCTGGACCGTACGAGAAAGCCAGCGAGGCGTACTACTACATCACGTTGCCCGAACCCACTTGGAAACCGTCCGAGATCGAGGACTTCCTACGCGGTGCGCACAACCGTCCGCTCATTGATGTAGTCGCGATCCATGAAGCTTTCCCCGGTCACTACGTGCAGTACCTATGGCTTGGACGACTGAGCAAGGTGAAGCAGCTCGCGCAGGTGATGTCGAACGCGGAAGGCTGGGCCCACTACACCGAGCAGATGATGATGGAGGAAGGCTACAGCGGCGGAGATCCCAAGGTTCGGTTGATGCAACTGCAGGACGCGCTGCTGCGGGCTGCCCGCTTTGTCGCCGGCATCCGCATGCACTGTCATGGCATGACCCAAGTACAGGCGGAGGAGTTCTTCCACAAAGAGGGCCTGCAAATGAAGACTGTCGCAGAACTAGAAGCGCGTCGCGGGACTCAGGATCCACTCTATGTCGTCTACACGTACGGCAAGCTCCAGATCCTCAAGCTACGCGAGGACTACAAAGCACAGCAGGGCTCGGCTTACAGCCTGCGAAAGTTCCATGACACGCTGCTAAGTTACGGACGGGCACCGTTTGGGCTCATCCGTCAGGCTATGCTCGGGAAGTAAGTGCGAGTGGGAGGACCGAGATGCCGAACCAGCTACGCAAAGAGCGCCACGGCGATGTGCTGGTGGTGACATTTTGTAATCTGTCCCGAGCAAATGCCGTCGATGATCGAGTCCTATTAGCACTCCAAGGTGCCATCAACGAGGCGGCAGACACGGGGGCCCGCGCCGCCGTCCTTACCGGGGCGGGTGGGGTGTTTTGCGCCGGCTACGATCTCAATGCGCTGCCCACCACCCCCGATCGCAACTGGCTCAAGGGACACGGTGAGCTCGAAGCGACGCTGCGACTGCTGCGCGAAGGACCGCTGCCAACCGTAGCAGCCCTAAGTGGCGCTGCGATCGGTGCCGGTCTGGAGATAGCGCTGTCTTGCGACCTGCGGGTGGCACACTCGGAGGTCTTGGTGCAGATGCCGCCGGTCAAGCTCGGGATCGTCTACACCCTGGAAGGCATCTGGCGCCTGGCGACGCTCTGTGGAGCAGCCAAGGCCCGCGAACTGCTGCTATTGGCTGAGCCACTCGGTGCCGAAGCCGCCCATCGCTTGGGCCTGATCTCGCGCTTGGTCGATGCCGAGAATGTGCTGGACACTGCTTGTGAACTGGCACGTAAGATGGCGGCCCAACCTCGTCCAGCGGTACTCGGTACGCGTCGGCTGATCGAGCACCTTCTGCGCTCTGGGCCGACCCTAAGTGAAGAACAGGCAGAGGAACTGCTCGCACTGCGGCTCGCTTCTTGGCAGAGCCCGGAAGCCCACACCGCCCGACAGAACCAGCGCAACCGTCGTCGACGCCCAGACAAAGACTAGCGCGCTTGATGCGCTTCCCTGAGAACGCTTCTAGACGAGGAGCGCACCTAGCGGATATGATGGGCCGAAGTGTCTTGTCTCTCCCATCGCTTGCCTAGGGCCCTGTTCGCGCTTGCGCTGCTGTGCGGGCTCCTTATTTCTCCCCCAGCGCGGGCCAGCTTTTTCGATTCATCACCGGGCAAGCTCGCACGCGGCCACGCCGAAATTGACGGCGCGGCCAACTGCATCAAGTGCCACCCGGCAGGCCGCCGCGAGGTCGACGAAAAGAAGTGCCTCGACTGTCACAAGCCCATCGCGGAACGGATCGCCCAGAAGATCGGCTTGCACGCATCGCCCAAAGCCCTCGGTCGCCCCTGCGTCTTGTGTCACAAAGAGCACCGTGGTCTGGAAGCTGACCTCTACGGCTGGGTCACGATGGGTGGTCAGCAGAAGTTTAACCACGACACCACGACCCGCTTTCCGCTGAGCGGCCGCCACTCGGTTGTCGATTGCAAAGACTGTCACAAGCAGAAGACCACAACCGGCAGACCCAGCTTCCTGCTGGCCCCGATGGCTTGTGTGGGGTGCCACAAGTCACCACACGGTGAGCTTCACGAGCAGGTTGCCAACTGCGAGCGCTGCCATGACGCCAAAAACTGGCGCGCTCTGGACCCCTCGAAGTTCGATCACAACCAAGACACGCGCTTTCCAATCGAAACCAAGCACGCTGGGGTGCCATGCAATAGCTGTCACCCCCGCACGATGTTCCGTCTCACCAACTGGGCGACGGACTGCACGCCCTGCCACAAAAACGTGCACGGTGAGTCGCTGTTTGGGCAGAAGAAATGCACGCTCTGCCACAGCGCCAAGGTCGATTGGAAGTCGATCGACTACGACCACAACCACAAAACCCGCTTTGCGCTCGAAGGGCCTCACAAGAAGCCGTGTGCCGCTTGCCACACCGCAACGGCAACCAAGTCTCCTGGGCGGAACTGCGACGCCTGTCACAAGGACACGCACGAAGGACGCTTCACCAAAACCGGCGAATGCACGGTCTGCCACCTTTCGACGACGTGGGGCCCGGAGCTAAAGTTCGAGCACAACAAGACGCGCTTCCCGCTCTTGGGACGGCACGCTGCGGTGTCCTGCCGCGCTTGTCACCGAGGCAAAACCCCGGCGGAGTTTGAAAACTTCGACTCCATCGTCAAGTCGGTCACGGTCGGCAAGAACAAAAAGGCAACCACCGTCACGATCGACTGTATGGGCTGCCACCAGCACGCAACGGTCCACAAGAAACAGTTCACGTCAGACCAGTGCTTGCAGTGCCACCAAAAGCCCGGCGAGGTCAAACAGAGCGTAGATCCCAAGGCCGTCAACGAGCGAGTCAAGATTGGCCACGGTCCTGGCAAGCCGTTCCAACTGATCGATGGCCACGTCATCGACGGCGTGCGCATCAAAGACTGCCGCGCCTGCCATAAAAACGATCAATACCGAGACACCCCATCGATGTGTGGATCGTGTCACGAAGATCGACTGCACAAAGGCTCGCTCGGCAAAGACACCTGCAACAACTGCCACGAAGGTGCGCGCTGGGCGGCAACCAAATTCAATCACGATCAGAG
>WBZP01002617.1_pt2 | contig 14675 bp, 10 predicted proteins | sample 5204301 | NCBI WGS metagenome assembly WBZP01 (sample SAMN12412401, study PRJNA552823) | activated sludge metagenome | isolation source: activated sludge from nitrification reactor of wastewater treatment plant... | place: USA: Pennsylvania | collected 2017 | reverse complement strand
CACTCGCCGTGCTCGTCGAACTTCCGCATGGAGGCGATCGTCTTCGCCCCGCTCACGCGCGAGAGCCGCTGGCCCCGCGACCGGCCCAGGCGCCGCAGCCTCAGGAGGAAGTCGACGTCCTCGCCGAAGAGAAGCCGCTCGTCGTAGCCGCCGACGGCCTGGAAGTCGGCGCGGCGGCAGAACACGACGCCCGTGTCCATGCGCGTCAGCCACACGAACGGGACGAAGAGCGCCCAGGTCGCGGCAAAGCCGGCCGACCAGCGCTCCGGCCGTACGCCCGTCGCGCCGGCGACGACGCGCGGCGTCAGCACGGCGTCGATCCGCTCGAAGGTCGAGGGGTGCAGGCGCGAGTCGGCGTCGACGAAGCAGAGCACCTCGCCGGAAGCGAGGGCCGCCCCGCCGTTGCGCGCCGCCGCGATCGCCCGCTTCTCGACACGCGCGACCCGGCAGCCGCGCTCCGCGGCGAGGGCCGCAGTCGCGTCCGTCGACGCGTTGTCGGCCACGATCGTCTCGACCTCGGACGGCCCGCCGCGGTACGCCGCTCTCGCCGCGTCCACGCTGTCGAGGAGCCGCGGCAGGTACCGCTCCTCGTTGTAGGCCGGCACGACGAGCGAGAAACGCATGGCGGAGGCCCGGCCCTCAGCGCTGCCTGAGCTCGCCGTCCAGCCGGACGGTCTCTCCGGCCTTCGTCGCGAGAGCGACCGCCTTCTCGCCCTGCCGCACGACGCACCGGCCGTCCCGATCCGGCCGCAGCGCGGCCGAGGTCAGGCGCCCGTCCTTCCACGCGAGATCGACCGTGAAGCCGCCGCGCGCGCGGAGGCCGCTCACGCTGCCCGTCGGCCAGGCCGCGGGCAGCGCCGGCAGGAGGTCGACGATCGGGGTCGTTCCGTCGGCCGCGCGGCGCTGCGACTGCACGAGCATCTCGGCGACGCCGGCGGTGCCGCCGAAGTTGCCGTCGATCTGGAACGGCGGGTGCGCGTCGAAGAGGTTCGCGTAGACGCCGCCGCCGCCCGTGTAGGACGTGCCGCTCGTTTCGACGAGGCGCAGCAGGTAGCCGATCAGCCGGTGGGCGCGGTCGCCGTCGCCGAGGCGCGCCCACAGGTTCACCTTCCACGCCATCGACCAGCCCGTGCTGTCGTCCCCGCGCAGCTCGAGGGTGCGGCGCACGGCCTCGGCGAGGGCCGGGGTCTCGGCGGGCCCGATCGTCCGTCCCGGGTGGAGCCCGATGAGGTGGGACATGTGCCGGTGGTGGGGCTCCACCTCGTCGAAGTCCTCGCTCCACTCCTGAAGCTGCCCCCGGCGTCCGATACGGTACGGCGGCAGCTTCGCGAGGGCCGCCTTCATCTCGCCGCGCAGGCTCGCGTCGACGCCGAGGATCGTCGAGGCCTCGATGGCGTTCGCGAACAGCTCGCGCAGGAGGGCGACGTCCGAGGTCGTGGACGCCGACGTCACCGCCTCGCGCCCGTCGGCGGTCCGGAAGGCGTTCTCCGGCGAGAAGGACGGCGCCGTCGCGAGGCCGCCCTTCCCGTCCGGCACGAGCCAGTCGAGGGAGAACTCGGCGGCGCCCTTCAGGAGCGGCCACGCGACCCGGCGCAGCCACGCCTCGTCGCGCCCGAACTCGTAGCGCTCCCACAGGTCCATCGAGTGCCAGACCGCGCCCATCGGCCAGTTGGCCCAGCGCGGGTCGCCCTTGCCCCAGTCGCCGACCGGCGCCGTCTGCCGCCACAGGTCCGCGTTGTGGTGCGCGACCCAGCCGCGCGCGCCGTAGTTGACTCGCGCCGTCTCGCGGCCGTTCACGGCGAGGTCGGCGATGAACGCGAGCATCGGCTCGTGGCACTCGGCGAGGTTCGTCGTCTCCGCGGGCCAGTAGTTCATCTCGCTGTTGATGTTCATCGTCCAGTTCGAGCTCCAGGGCGCGCGCAGCTCCTCGTTCCACAGGCCCTGGAGGTTCGCCGGCTGGCCGCCCGGCCGCGAGCTCGCGACGAGCAGGTAGCGGCCGTACTGGAAGACGAGGGCGACGAGCGCCGGGTCCTCGCCGTGGCGGTAGGCGCGGAGCCGCTCGTCCGTCGGGCGGTCGGCGGCCGGCGCGCCGAGGTCGAGGCGCACGCGGCCGAAGAGCCGCTGGTGGTCGGCGACGTGCGCGTCGCGCAAGCCGGCGAAGGGCTGCGCGGCGGCCGCCGCCAGAGGGCCCCGGGCCGCGCCGTCGGCGTCCCGGCCCTCGAGCGCGGGCGACTTGTCGAACCCGCCGAAGCTGGTCGCGGCCGACACGAGAACGACCGCCTCGTCCGCGCCGCGCACCTCGAGCCGGCCGTCGTCCGTCGCGCGCGTCGTGCCCCCCTTCGCGATCGCCCGCACGACCGTCGTGAAGCGCATGCCCTCGGCCCGCGGCCCCTCGTCGTAGCGGACCGCGTCCTTCATGTCGCCGCGGTAGCTCGGCTCGACGTGGCTCGGGGCCCGGCCGCGGAGGGCGATCGCCGACGAGCCCTCGGCCGTGACCAAGCCGCGCAGCTTCGTCGTGAGCCGGGCGGTGAACGACACCTGCCCCGGCCGGTCCGCCGCGAGCCGCACCGCGATCACCTGCGCGGGGAAGCTCGCGAGCACCTCGCGCACGTGCACGGCGCCGCCCGCGCGGAACGTCGTCGTCGCGACCGCGCGGTCGAGGTCCAGCTCGCGGCGGTAGCCCTCGACCTCGCCCACCCCGTCGAAGTCGAGGAGAAGGTCGCCGAGCGGCAGGTACGACTGGTTGAACGGCCCCTGCATGTGCTTCGCGAGCTCGTCCGCTTCGGCGTAGCGGCCGGCGAGCACGGCCCCGCGCACCTTCGGCAGCCACTCGCGCGCCTCGGGGTTGTTCCACTCGCGCGGACCGCCCGACCACAGCGTGTCCACGTTGAGCGCGAGCCGCTCGTGGCGCGGGTCGCCGAACACCATCGCGCCGAGCCGGCCGTTGCCCACGGGCAGCGCCTCCACCCAGGCCTTCGCCGGCTTTTCGTACCAGAGTCGCAGCGGCGCCGCGGACGCGACGCCGGCGGCAGCAGAGGGGAGGAAGGCGAGGAGGAGGACGCCCGCGCGCAGTCGCTTCATGCGCGCGAGCCTACACCGGCCCGCCGCGCGGCGCCCGCCGACTGCAACCTCGGCGGCCGGCCGGAGGTCCAAGTGCGCGTATGCTGTCGCCGCCGACAGCGGGAGGAACACATGGGGCTCGAGGACCGCGCGTCTCCGACCAGGGCGCCGGACCTCGCCCGCACCCGTCGCTGGGTGATCGCCTCCGTCGTCGCGGGCGCGGTCCTCGCGATCCTCCTGCTCGGGAACTCCATCACCAACTACGTCTACGTGCGCCGGCTGCTGACCGTTCAGCAGGTGCGCCAGGCCTTGAGCCAGCAGGTGGTGGCGGTCGAACAGAAGCTCAGGCGCCCGCCGTCGCCGGAGGCTCCGCTCCAGGACGTCCTGGCGGAGGCGACGGAGAGCGCGAGCGACCGGCCGCTGTGGCTCGAGATCCGGCGACCGGACGGGACCGTGCTAGTGCGGCTGGGAGCCTCCGGAAGCCGGCAGTTCTCGAACGACGAGGAGAGCGCCCACTTCCGCAACCGGGAAGCGCTCTACAAGGTCGTTCCCGTTCCCGGCGGAGAGGCCGTGGTGGAGGTCTTCCCTCTCTTCGTGGCAAGCCTCGCTCCCCCTGCGCCCGCCACGCCGGCGCGGAGCCCGTCGACACCGGCGCCGGCCCCGGCGCCGTCGACGCCGCGACGGTCACTCGTGAGCGTGGAGATCGCCGCCCCGCTCGCGGTCCGGGAGGCCTCGGTCATCTGGCCCATCCGGCGAAACCTGGTGATCAACGGCAGCGCCGCGATCGCCCTGCTCGTCGCCGCCGTGGCGGCCGGCCTCGGCTTTCGCACCTACGTGCGCGGCCGGCGCCTCGAGGGGCAGTTGGAGATCGCGCGCCAGGTGCAGACGGAGCTCCTCCCGTCGGGGACCGACGCCCTCGATCCCGTCCGCCTGGCGACCGTCTACCGGCCCGCCGAGCAGGTGGGCGGCGACTTCTACGACGCCTTCCGCGCCCGCGACGGCCGCATCGCCGTCGTGCTCGGCGACGTCTCCGGCAAGGGCGTCCCGGCCGCGCTCGTCATGGGCGTGATCCACGGCGCGGTGCGCTCCAGCCGGTGGCCGGACTCCACGGCCGACCACGAGCGCGAGTCGGCGCAGCTCAACCGCCTGCTGTGCGAGAAGGCGGCCGAGGCGCGCTTCGCCAGCATGTTCTGGTGCTACTACGAGCCTCTCACGCGCCGGCTGTCCTCCGTGAACGCGGGGCACTGGCCTGGGCTGCTCGTCGGCCGGCGGGATCACGGCGTCGAGATCGAGCGCCTCGCCGGCGGCGGCCCGGTGCTCGGCCTGCTGCCGGCCGCGGTCTACGAGCAGGACCAGCGCGTGGTGCCGCCGGGCGACGTGCTCGTCCTCTACTCGGACGGCCTCGTCGAGGCGGCCAATGCCGCGGGCGAGGAGTACGGGGAGAGCCGGTTGCACGCGTGCCTTGCGGCGGCGCACGGGGGCAGTCCCGAGGAGATCCGCTCCGCCATCCTCGCATCGGCGGACGCGTTCCTCGGCACGACGTCGCCCCACGACGACGTCACCCTCGTCGTGGCGCAATTCGCGTAGCGCGCTCCCGGGCCGCGGACGGCGAGTCGCGCCGCTAGCGTCCCGCGAGAAGCCCGGCCGCGCGGTGCTGCGCCCACCACGCCACCCAGACGAGGGGCGCGTTCCCGTCGATCGCCAGCTCGCGGGCGGCCCAGCCCCGGCCCTTCACCGGCATCATCTTCATCCCTGGCAGCGAGCCGAACGGCGGCATGTCGGGGTCGCCGACGTTCGTCCAGTTGTTGGGGCCGAGGGCCAGGCGGCCGGGCTCGCCGTCCGGGACGATCGAGTCGTGGAGGCGCACGACCGCGTGCTCGCCGAAGCCGGTGACCATCGAGAGGGCCATCGCGTTCGTGCCGAGGATCCAGTCGAGGACGCGGATGGCGCCGGCCGCGTACGCGCGGGCGGCCTTCGCCTGCCCGTCGCGCGCCTTCTCCTCGGCGGCGACCGCGAGGAGGATCGCGTCGTCGAGCAGGTTCCGGCTCGAGCCCCAGCGCCAGTTCTGGTCGAGGTCGTCGCGGTCGCCGGTGTTCCACCGGGTCGAGCGCGTGTCCTTGGTGACGCCGGGATAGCCGACGGTCTCCCAGCGCAGCAGCTCGTCCGCGTAGCGGAAGAGGTTCGCCCGCGCCGGCGCGAGATCGAGGCCGGCCGGCCGCAGGGTCAGGAGCGACAGCGTGCCGGTCGCCGCGACGGAGCGCCACCAGAACTCCGAGATCTCGCCGAAGCGCGGGTGGGCCGAGACCTCCCTTGCGAGGGCGGCCGCCGACGGGTCGCCCAGGGCCTGCGCGGCGAGGAACATCTCGACGAGGGCGGCGTAGCCGTCGTCCTCGACGTTGTCGCGGTCGGGGTGGCAGGGCTCGCGGTGCTTTCCCGTCTCGCGCCACAGGGCCCACGGGTCGTTGTCGGGGTAGATCCCGCCCTCGCCGCCGAAGTCCGGGAAGTCGCGGCAGACGGGCCGCTCCGTGCGCGCGTTCGTGAAGGCCGTTCGCGCGAGCCCGAAGGCGCGCTTCGCCTCGGCCGCCTGCTTCTCCCGCAGGTGCACGCGCGCGAGCTGAGCGAGCGTCCGGGCCATCGCGAAGGTGGCCTTCGTCTCGGTCATCGACACGCACGGTCCCGTCTCGTGCGGCGCGCACGGCCCCCACGCGGGGACGTTCGTGTGGAGCTTGGCGATCGCGAGCTTCTGCCCGGGGAGGATGAGCTGGTGAGTGAGGGCGGCGCCGATCTTCACTTCCTCGTAGATCGTGGCCTTCCCGCCGAGCGACGCGTTCGCCTCGGGCCACCGCTCGTAGAGGTTCATGAGCGCCCACGCGGCGATCGCGGTGTTCGTCGGGTAGCTCCCCTTGTCGCCCGCGTCGTACCAGAACGGGCCCTCGATCCGGCCCGTCGTCCAGTTGCGCAGGAACTTCTCGAAGACGGTCGGCGGCGCCCGGTGCGTGCGGAAGTAGTCGAAGCTCCCCTCGGCGAGGGCGCCGTAGGGATTGGCGGCGGCGACGTCGAACGGCTCCGAGTCCTTCCCGCCGATCCGCAGGCGGAAGCCGCGCCCGGTGCCCGTGAAGGACGAGAAATCGATGCGGAAGAAGCTGTCGCCGGACGCGAAGTCGTTCGCGACGAAGTCCGTCGAGGTGCCGGTCGCGACGGCGACACCGTTCTCGTCGACGAGCGCCCAGCCGGCCGACCCGCCCTGCGGCGCGAGGTAGAGCGCCACCTTCGGCCCGTGCTGGAGGTAGCCGAGGTAGTTCAGGCGGAACGGCGACGAGAGCTGGCTGCCGTCGTCCGCGGCGCGCGTCGCGGGCGCGGCGACGAGCGAGAGAAGTGAGAGGGCGAGCGCGGCAGTCTTCATGACCGTTCCTCCGCCGAACCCGCGGATTCTAGCCGCCGCGCCCGCCCCGGCCCTTAGTGCGTTTGCTCCCCCCGGATCAGGGCAGCGGGCGGATCTTCACGTTGCGGAACCAGAACAGGCTGCCGTGGTCCTGGATCGCGATCTTCCCCGTCTTGAACTTGCCGTAGTCCGGGGCTTCCTTCCACTTCCCGGAGTCGCGCAGCTTGTTCCACTCCGGCGTCCAGCGCTCGAAGGAGACGACCTTCTTCCCGTTCAGCCAGTGCTCGACGTGCGGGCCGTTCACCACGATGCGGGTGTTGTTCCACTCGCCCACCGGCTTCAGCACCTTCTGCTTCTCGTCGGCGAGGTGCATCGCGTAGTTCGCCCCGGCCTTCTGCCACTCCTCGAGCTTCTGCGGGAAGCCGATGTCGTCGATGAGCTGGTACTCGGGGCCGGTCATCCACGCCGTCTTGTACTTCGCGTCCTCCTGGACGCCGTACATGACGCCGCTGTTGCCGCCCTTCGTCGCCTTCCAGTCGAGGCTCAGCTCGAAGTTCGTGAACTCCTTGTCGGTGACGACGTCGGCCCGCGTGTCCGCGCCGTAGTTGCTCTCGGTGCCCGCGGACTTGAGGAGGCACCCGTCGATCGACCACGCGGGGATCGGCTGCTTGTTGTAGCCGTGCCAGCCCGCGGTCGACTTGCCGTCGAAGAGGAGCTGCCAGCCGGCCGCCTTCTCCTGAGCCGTGAGGGCGTTCGCCCCGGCGCAGTCGTCCGCCGCGGCCGCGGCGAGCGACGCGGCGGCGAGGGCGCACGCGAGGGCGCACGCGAGCATCGCGAGGATCTTCGTCTTCATGGTGGTTCCTCCGGTACGCGGCACCGGCCGCGCCTCCCGATTGTCCTCCCGAAACGGACGCCGGGCGACTGCGCCTCGCGGCGGGCTCAGGCGCGTGACGCGCCGCCGTGGAGGGCCGCGATCACGTTCCAGAGGTCGACCGCACCGAGCTCGCCTTCGTAGCGCACCGTCCCGTTGCGGTCGAGCAGCAGCACGAAGGGGCTCTCCTCCGGCCGCACCGCCGCGCCGACCTCTCCGGACTCGAGCGCGAGCGCGAAGGGAAGCCCGTCCGCCCGCACCCGGTCCTCGCCCCGGAAGTAGTGCGGGTAGTCGGCCGGCCGCTCGGGGACCCGGGTGATGACGTGGAAAGCCGGCAGGAACCGCGCGAACCAGGTAGCGAAGTTGTGGTAGCGCCACATCAGCTCGTCGTACGGGCCGTTGCCACGATAGCTCGCGAGGAGGCAGACGCCCAGGAGCTGCCCCTCCGCGAGCGTCGCGAGAGCGGGTCGCAGATCCAGGGACCCGGGCGCGCCGATCCGGGGCAGGCGATAGTCCGCCGGGAACAGCTTTCCCAGCCAGCGCGGGTTCTCGAGCAACGGCCTCACTCCGGTGTGCTTCTCGAGCGCGTCGGCGAGACGCGGGCGCCGGTCGCGCTCGAAGGCGGCCTGGAGGATCTCGAGGCCCTTCGCCCGGTCGCCGGAGTCGAGCCGCGCGAGCGCCATGTAGTAGAGGCCCACCGCCGCGAAGTTCACGGTCCAGTGCGACGCGTGGCGCGAGAGGTACTCCTCGACGAGCCGCGTCCCCTCCGCCCGCCGTCCGGTCTCGTAGAGGGCGGCGCCCTGGAACAGCAGGGCCGGCGTGTCGCGGTCGCGGCCGCGCGCGGCGAGGGTCGCGGCGGAGAGCCGCTCGAGGGCCGCCCAGTCGCGCGCGTCCCACAGCGCGTCGAGGTCCATGGGGCTGCTCTGGCCGGCCCGATACCGCTCCTTGATGCCGTCGGGCGTGTGACGCAGCTCGACGCCGGGCTCGATGCCGGTCGCCCGCAGCTCGAGGAGCTCGTGGCGCGCCCGGGAGTAGAAGGCCCACGATCGCTCCGCGGCGGGCCGCAGCGCGATAGCGGGCAGCGCGGCGGCGGCCGCCCCGTCGAGCGAGACGAGCAGGTCCCTGATCCCCACTCCGGCGTGGGCGGCGAGCGACCGGGGCGCGATCCTCGCGACGATCTGGCAGTCGGCCGGCCTCGGCAGCCGGACGTTCGGCGTACGGCGGAGATCCAGGACCTGCGCGCGGATGAAATCGTCCATGCGCTCCCCCTTCGCGGTCGGCCGCATCCTAGCGCGTGTCCCCTCGCGCCCGGACGCCTTTTCGGATAGAACCTCCCCCATGCAGGCAAAGACGGTCTTCTGGTCGATCACATCGGCTCTCGCGGGCTTCCTGTTCGGCTTCGACACGGTCGTCATCTCGGGGGCCGAGCAGACGATCCAGTCGCTCTGGGGCCTGAGCCCCGGCCTGCACGGGATCGCGATGGGCGCGGCGCTCTACGGCACCGTCGTCGGCTCGCTCGTCGGCGGCTGGCCCACCGACCGCTACGGCCGCAAGGCGACCCTCACCTGGATCGGCGTGCTGTACCTCGCGTCGGCCTTCGGCTGCGCCTTCGCCACCGGGATCTGGACGTTCGTCGCCGCCCGCTTCATCGGCGGCCTCGGCATCGGTATCTCGACCGTCGCGGCGCCGCTCTACATCTCCGAGATCGCGCCGCCCTCGCACCGCGGCCGCCTCGCCGGCATGTTCCAGTTCAACATCGTCTTCGGCATCCTCGTGGCCTTCGCCTCGAACGCCGCCCTTGCCGGCATCGGCGCGAACGCCTGGCGGTGGATGCTCGGCGTCGCCGCGATCCCGTCGATCGTCTACACCGTCGGCTGCTTCCTGATCCCCGAGAGCCCGCGCTGGCTGTTCTCCCGCAAGGGCGACCGCGCGGCCGGCCTCGCGGTACTGAAGCTCGTCGAGCCCGAGGCGAGCTCGGCCCAGCTCGAGAAGACCGCCGACGACATCGTCGCCGCGTCCTCGCCCAGGGCGGCGGGCGCGCGCTTCTGGGACGCGCGGCTGCGGACGCCGATCCTCCTCGCCTTCCTGATCGCGTTCTTCAACCAGCTCTCGGGGATCAACGCGATCCTCTACTTCGCCCCGCGCATCTTCGAGCTGACCGGCCTCGGCGCGCGCGCCGCGCTGCTGCAGTCGGTCGGCATCGGCGTGACGAACCTCGTCTTCACCTTCGTGGGCCTCTGGCTCATCGACCGCCTCGGCCGCCGCACGCTCCTCTACATCGGCTCCTTCGGCTACATCCTCTCGCTCGGCCTCTGCGCGTGGGCCTTCTTCACCGCCCACTACGCGATCGTGCCGGCCTGCATCTTCGCGTTCATCGCCGCGCACGCGGTCGGCCAGGGCGCCGTCATCTGGGTGTTCATCTCCGAGATCTTCCCGAACCGCCACCGCGCGGAGGGCCAGGCCTTCGGCAGCTTCACCCACTGGATCTTCGCGGCGCTCCTCACGACCTTCTTCCCGAAGATGGTCACCGCCTTCGCGCCGGGGTACGTCTTCCTCTTCTTCTGCGGGATGATGTGCCTGCAGCTCGTCTGGGTGAAGACGATGGTCCCCGAGACGAAGGGCGTCCCGCTCGAGGAGATGCAGAAGAAGCTCGGCATCGCGCCGGAAGCGGCCTAGGCGTCCGCTCGCCTCCCGCAATGGCGAACCTGACGATCGGGGTCGATGACGATCTCCTCGAGCGGGCGCGCCGGCGTTCCCTGAAGGAAGGAACCACCGTCAATCGCGTGTTGCGCGAGCACCTGGAGAGGTACGCTCAGGACGACCGTCGACGGCGACGGCGCAAGGCTATCCGGGAATTGCTGAGCCTCTCGCAGTCCGCCCGCAGCGGCAGCGAGGGCCGCCGCGTGCGTCGCGAAGACGCCTATGGCGAGTAGGACGCTCATCGGCGCCCGGCACGGCCGGACCTTCGGTCGCCTTCGGATCGTGAATCCACTCCACAGTTAGCGCCGTCGGCCGGTCAGTTTCGGCGGCGGGCGCAGCGATCGTTCTCTCGAAGACGGCCTGTGTCAGAATCCCCGCGGAGCGGAGCGGGAGACCGGTGCGCCTGCTGGCCTGGGCAGTCTCGCTCGTAGCAATGAGCGCGGCCACGGCCGCCGGAGAGGATCCCCCCGTCTTCGGAAGGCCCGCGCCTGTCGCAGCGGCGATGGCCGAGGCCACCGCGGCGCCGGAGGGAGGGACGCTCCCGCTACGCCTCCGCGCCGAGTGCCTCGAAGACCTGCCGGGCGCGCGGGTGCGCTGCGTCGTCGCCGCGGCGGTCGATCTCCGCAGCGTGCCCCTCGCAGAGGAGGGAACACGCCGGAAGGCCCGGCTCGCCGCGACCTTCTCCGTCGCGGCCAGCGAGGCGGCCGGCGAGGCGGCCGAGCCGGTCCGGGTCGACCGACGGGTCGACCTCGACCTATTCGCGCGGTCGGCTCAGCTCCGTGATCGCTGGCTGCCGATCGAGGTCGAGATCCCGCTGCCTCGAGGGCTTCACGACGTCTCGGCGACCGTTCGCGACGACGCCTCCGGGCGAACCGGCGAGACGCACCTCGCGCTCGACGTGCCGCCGGCGGGTGTCCTCCGCGTCTCGCGACGGCACGTGGCCGACAAACCGAACGACGCCGAGGCGAAGCGACGCACGGACGACGACGACGGCACCCGCGTGTTCACTGTCGGCACGACGGTCTTCTTGTCCTTCGACCTGTTCGGCGACGTCGTCGAGGCGGGAACCGGCCGACCGTCGGTGACGTTCACGGCCGGGATCGAGACGACGGGTGGCGGCAAGGCCCTGTCCGTGAGGCCTGAGCCCTTTCGACCCGTGCCGGGGGGCCTGCGCGCCGCCGCGCGCGTGAACCTCGAGAGGTTCCGGCCCGGCAAGTACCGCTTCGTCGGGCGGGTGGCGGACGCGCACCGGCGGCGCGGCATCGCCATCGAGGAGCCGTTCACTGTCGTGTCAGGCGAGACCTCCGCACCTAACACGCCGCTCGATCCTGATCTGGCGATGCTGCTCGACAAGGCCGGCCGGTACGTGGCCGAGTACGAGCGGACCTTCCGGAACATCGTCGCGGACGAGGAGTACGACCAGCGCGCTTCTTCCAGCGCCCCGGGCAAGCCGGATCGCCGCCGGACAGGGGCTGATCTCGTCTTCGTCCGCCTGGCCGGCCCGATCCCGTGGGCGAGCTTCCGCGACGTCTACGAGGTCGACGGCTCGACGGTGAGAGACCGCTCGAGCCGGCTCCTGGAGCTGTTCGCGCGGCCGTCGCGGTCGGCCTACGGCAAGGCCGAGGCCATCCTTGCCGAGAGCACGCGCTACAACATCGGCGTCGAACGCACGGTCAACCTGCCGACGCTGCCACTCGTCTTCCTGCTCGCGCGGAACCGGCCGCGCTTCGCGTTCTCGTGGCGGGAGAAGCCACGAGCGGCGGAGCCGGCGGAGGTCGCCTTCCGCGAGGTCGCGAGGCCCACGTTCATCCGCAATCGCAAGCCCGACTCGGAGTCGCAGGCCGAGAGCCGGAAGCTCGATCTGCCCGCGGATGGCCGCTTCTGGATCGACGCGCGGGGCGTCGTCGTCCGCTCCGAGCTCCGGCTCCGCACCGGCCTCTCCGACACGAGCGCGGAGCTGTCGACGCGCTATCGGCCGGAGCCGCGGCTCGCGATGTGGGTGCCCGCGGAGATGAAGGAGCACTACGTGCTCACGGGCCCGAACATCCCGGTCAGCATCGCCTCCCACGGCAACGAGTTCGTCCTTGACGCGATCGCCCGTTATACGAACGTCCGCCGGTTTCAGGTCACGACGGACGAGGCGGTGACGACACCGGAGCCTGCCCCGCCGCCGTAGCCGGCGGCCCGCTCGCGAGTCGACGACGCACTCCGCGCCGCTACCGCTCGAGAATGTCGCCGGTGTCGATCGCGCCCTCGCCCGCCGCCACCGCGCGCGCGCCGACGACGCGACGCAAGCGCGTGAACAGCGACGGCAGGCCGTCCACGTCGGGCCCGGGGCCGCTCTGGAGCCGGTAGTGGACGTGCACGGTGATCGCGTCTCCCGAGAAGCCCATCTGCCCGATCGGCTGGTCTCGACGCACGCGCTGGCCGGCCCTCACGAGAACGCTGCCCTGCTTCAGGTGGAGCAGCGCGCTCCACTCCCCCAGGCCATGGTCGATGAGGACGTAGTTGCCGTCCGCCAGCCTGGGGTCGTTCCGGGCCCGGTCCCAGTCGACCTTGTCGGGGCCGCGGTCGGGCCGGCTGCCGACAGCCTCGACCACGGTCCCCGCCCCCGGCGCGTAGAGCGTGGCGCCGAAGCCGAACCAGTCCTCGGGCTCCCGGCCTTCTCCCGAGAACATCCGGCCCGACGCGTCGACGACGCTGAGGTCGTACGCGTACCGATCGACGTTGTGCCGGAGGCCGCGCTCGCGGGACCACGGCTCGGTGAGGTCCCAGCGACGGTGGTGTGAGTCGAAGTCGTGGCCATCCCAGACGATGAAGCGACCCTTGAGCGGCGGTACGAGCCGCGTGCGCTGTCGCCAGGGCCGCGGTGCGACTTCGACGGTCGCCCCGACGGGCGCCGCCCCGGAGTCGCCTTCCGGCGTGAAGGTCATGTCGTAACGCAGGCGGGCCAGGGGGGTCTTCGGGCCCCATGTGTGGAACGGGTTGAACAGAAGGATCCAGTCCCCGGCCGGAACGCGGCGTGCGTTCAGGGTGCGAACGGCCGGACTGGAGCCGCCGGCTCGAAGAGCCTTCCGCGCGGTGAGCGCGCCTTCGGAATCGAAGCTCGAGACCTCGACCTCGTCGAGGCGCAGCACGCTCGACGTCCCGTTGTGGATCTCGAAATCGAAGTTGAGGCGCCGCGACCAGCCGAGATCCTCGATGAAGGGGCGGCCGGGGCGGACTTCGATCCGCGGGCCGCCGACGGCGAGAGTCAGGGCCAGGGCGAGAGACACCATTTGCTCCTCCCGCCACAGGCTACGACGATCCCGCGCCGCACGAGCCTCGCGGCCGGTCGGCCCGCGACTTTCTGGCGTCCGAAGTCACACGACGTCGGCTCGCTGAACCGTAGGTCGAGTGTGGGCGTCGAGACGGAAGGGAGGCCGATGATGGAGCGATTCGCGACGTTGACGACCGCCGCCGCGTTGATCGGTGGCCTGCTCGCGGTGCCGACCGTTCGTGCAGAAGACGTGACCGGTGCGAGGGCACCGGGTTCCGACGTCGTCGTCCAGACCGTCCGGTCCCGCTGGCCGGTCGCGCGCGAGGCGTCCGGCCGGTGGATCGTGGTGGGCGAAGCGCTCGCGATCAACACCGGAACCACACCGCTCGTGCTGGAGAGCGTGACCCTGACGGCGCTCGACGAGACCGGGGCGCCGGTCGCCGGACAGGCGGTGTCGACGGCCTGGGACATCCACGACGCGGTCCAGGTGGTCGGCGCGTCGGGCTTCAAGCCGGCGGGCTCGACGACGGTCGACCCCGGAGAGATCGCGATCGCCTACCTGTCGGCACAGGCCGGCCGGGGGAAGCCGACCCGGTCGGAAATCGCCTTCCGGTTCGATCGCGGCCCGGCCCGGAAGGCCCAGGTGCCGCTCGATGCCTTCGAGGCGGGCCAGCGCTTTGCGTGGCCGCTGCGGTTCGACCACGGTCCGTGGGCGGCGGTGAACACGCCGGGCGGCGCCGGGCACTGGCGCCTCAAGGGACTCGCGGCGGAGGAGCTGTTCGTGAGCGAGCGATTCGCCGTCGATCTCGTCCAGATCGACACCGGCGGGGCGACGTCCGATCCTCCCGGCAGCGCGAACAAGGAGGACTACTTCGCGTGGGGCGAGGACGTCCTGGCCGCCGGCGCGGGCACCGTGGTGGCTGTGGTCGCCGACCGGCCGGACCTGCCCATCGGCGCGGCCGACCCCGAACGACCCGCCGGCAACCACGTCGTCATCCAGCACGGCCCGAGCCTGTTCGGGGTGTACGCGCACCTGATGCAGGGTTCGCCGACGGTGGCCGTCGGCAGCACCGTGAGCGCCGGACAGAGGATCGGGGCCGTGGGCAACTCGGGGAACACCAGCGAGCCGCACCTGCACCTGCACTTCGCGGACCGCTGGGACGGCCGCGATCCGCTCGCCCTCTTCAGGGCCCAGGGCGTCCCCGCTCTCTTCTGGGACGCCGACGTCCAGCGCGGTCACCGGACCCACCCGCTCCGCGGCTCGACGCCGCTGGAGCCGGACGTCGTCGTGCCCTGACCACCATGCGCGCAGGCGGTCGAGCACGCCGCGCTCCTCCGTCTCCAGGGTCGTGAGGGCCTGGCGCAGCGTGTCCACCTGTCGACGCGCCCACTCATCCAGAACA
>WBZP01001314.1_pt2 | contig 14675 bp, 12 predicted proteins | sample 5204301 | NCBI WGS metagenome assembly WBZP01 (sample SAMN12412401, study PRJNA552823) | activated sludge metagenome | isolation source: activated sludge from nitrification reactor of wastewater treatment plant... | place: USA: Pennsylvania | collected 2017 | reverse complement strand
GCCGTTTCAGGCTTCATCGTGACGATGCCACTGCGCTACATCTACCGCATCCTGTGGCGCACGCGACCGCGGACCATCCTGTTCGGCATTGCGCTCACCTCGTATTTCACGGCACTTGTCTGGCGGCTGTGCGTGAACCTCGCCTATGACCGCTTCATGCCACAGATGGACTGGAAGATGGTGCACTGGTACGAGTACCTGAGCGGGGCACTCCAGGGCACCTACCTGATGCTCTGCTGGTCGGGGCTCTATTTCGGCGTCAAGTACTACGAGTCGCTGCAGCGGCAGCGCGAAGCGACGCTGAGGTCAGCCGCGCTCGCGCAGGAAGCGCAGTTGCGCATGCTGCGCTACCAGCTGAACCCGCATTTTCTGTTCAATACCCTGAACGCGATCTCGACGCTCATACTCGACAGCCAGAACCGTGTCGCGAACCAGGCCGTCACGCGCCTTGCCGATTTCCTGCGCTATACGCTCGATCAGGACCCGATGAAGAAGGTCACGGTGCGACAGGAGCTCGACGCCCTGAACATGTATCTCTCGACGGAACAGTTGCGCTTCGGCGAGCGCCTGCACATCGAGTTTGCGATCGAGGAGCGTGCGCTCGAAGCGCTCGTGCCGAGTCTGCTGCTGCAGCCACTCATCGAGAACGCGGTGAAGTACGCCGTAGCGCCGCGGGAAGGGGGCGGCACGATCCGCGTCGAGGGGCGAGTGCGTGGCGCCATGCTCGAGCTGGTCGTGGCCGACGACGGCCCGGGCGCCCGGACCAGCAACGCGCTCATCGAGGGCCGTGGCGTGGGCCTGCGCAACACCCGCGAGCGGCTGCACGTACTCTACGGAGATCAACATCGCTTTGCGGCGCTCAACGCGCACCCGGGCGTGCGTATCGAGATCGCTCTGCCCTTTGAAGAGGCCACCAGCTCATGACCACCTCCCAGCCTCCGATTCGCACCCTGATCGTCGACGACGAGGCGCTCTCGCGCCGTGGCCTCGAGATCCGCCTGCGTGCGGCCGGCGATTTCGCAGTCATCGGGCAGTGCGCCAACGGCCGCGAAGCGATCGACGCAGTGCGCAGCCAGCAACCCGATCTCGTGTTTCTCGACATCCAGATGCCGGGGCTCTCGGGCTTCGACGTACTCGCGCAGTTGCCGGCGGAATCGCTCCCGATGATCGTATTCGTCACCGCGTATGACAGTTACGCGATGCGCGCCTTCGAGGCGCGCGCTATAGACTACCTGCTGAAGCCAGTCGAGGACTCGCGTTTCGCAGCCGCAATCAGCCATATCCGTGAGCTGCGCGAGCAGCGCAGCGCCGCCTCGCAGCGCGACCGCCTGGTCGGGCTGCTCGCGGACGTCTCGGGCAGCGGCGAGATCGACGCCGAAAGCCTGCTTGCGAAGGGCGGCGCTGCCCTGCCGGGCGCGCGCCATTCAGTGTTGCCGATCCGGGAGGGGCGCGAGACGATCCGCCTCGACATGGCCGCAATCGACTGGATCGACGCGGCGGGCGATTACATGTGCATTCACGCAGGCAGCCGCACCCACATCCTGCGCGGCACGATGAAGCAGCTCGAGGATGCGCTCGACCCGCGCGTCTTCCAGCGGGTGCATCGCTCTACGATCGTGAACCTCGCACGCGTGAAGACATTGCGCGCCCACATGAACGGCGAATATTTCCTGACGCTCGACGGCGGCCACGAGCTGAAGCTCTCGCGCACCTACCGCGACAAGATCGAGTACTTCCTCAAGGGGCCGCGGCTGAACTGAATCGGAACCTCCGTTTCGAGGCACCTCAATTCGTCAGGCCATTACCGTCCTGCACTGTTGCAGCCCGAGCCCGCTAATCCCGAGGCGCATGACCTGCCCGGCTGACAGGAACCGGGGCGGCCGGAATCCCATGCCAACACCTGGCGGAGTACCCGTGCAGATGATGTCTCCCGTCTGCAGGCTCATGAACTCGCTGATGTACGAGACGAGACTCCCGACACCGAAGATCATCTCGCGCGTGGAGCTGTTCTGACATCGATTTCCATCGACCTCCAGGAAGAGATCGAGCGCCTGCGGATCAAGCACCTCGTCGGCAGTCACGAACCACGGGCCTATCGGTGCGAAGGTATCGTGGCTCTTCCCCTTGACCCATTGGCCACCCCGCTCAAGCTGATACGACCGTTCGGATATGTCGTTGATGATGCAGTAGCCGGCCACGTGATCGAACGCATGGTTCAAGGATATTCCGGCGCCGGCCTTGCCTATGACGACACCGAGCTCCACCTCCCAGTCCGTCTTCATCGAGGCGCGCGGTATCTTCACATCATCGTATGGTCCGGTGATGGCGCTTGTCGCCTTCATGAACAGCACAGGTTCGTCTGGTACGGCCATGCCGGCCTCGGCAGCGTGATCACGGTAGTTGAGTCCCACACAGACGATCTTCCCGACCCTTCCAATGCAGGGCCCGATCCGCGCATCGTGCGGAACCCGCGGCAATTCGCCGGTCGCAATCCGGGAAACCTGCGCGAGTCCCTCCGGAGTAAGCACATCACCGGCAATGTCAGTCACGTGGCCGGAAAGATCGCGAATGCCGCCATCGCTATCCACCAAGCCCGGCCTTTCACGCCCCTTCTCTCCATATCTGACGAGTTTCATCGGTTGATATCCAGTTTGTAGAATGCCATGGCGTTCGAACGCCAGAATTTGTGTTGCTCGGTCTCCGGTACACCTTTCAGCAACGCCTCAAGCAACTCAACCCATTCGCCGTACGCGATGGCATCGGTGGAGACCGGCCAATCACTGCCATACATGATCCGATCGAAACCGAAGGCCTCCACCGCCACCTCGATGTAGCGGGCGAGTTCGTCGCGTGTCCACCGGGAGTGGTTCGCCTCGGTGGCGACTCCGGAAATCTTGCAGTGGATGTTCGGCAGCGTGGCGAGTTCACGGAGCTGGTGTCCCCAAGGCTGCATGAGGCCATCCCGGATGGCCGGCTTGCCGATATGGTCCAACACCATGCGCACGCGCGGCAGGCGCTTCGCGAATTCGACGACGCGTCCCATGTGCCGATGGTCGATGCAGATGTCGAAGCTCAGGTCGAACTCCTCAAGCAGTCGCACCCCCTCGAGAAACGATGGCGAAAGGCAGAAGTCGAGATCCGGCTGGAACTGGATGATCTGGCGCACGCCCCGAAGCAGCGGATGTCGCCGCAGCCGTAGGAGATCCGCGCGCGCACTTTCGCCCTTGTATAGCGGCGCCCACGCGACGATGCCGCGCAGTTTCGGCTCCCGTGCCGCGAGCGACATGACCCAAGCGGCTTCGTCGTCATACGCGTCGGGGATCGCTTCGCACTGAACAAAAACCATGGCTTCGACCGTCAGGTTTGCAGTCGCCGCGGCATAGTCCTCGAGCACCCAGGGCCGATTGAGCGTCGCGCTATCCTGGAGCCAGGGATAGACGAAACGCCCCGGGTCCCACAGGTGCACGTGCGTATCGACGATGCGTCGAACCGGTCTCATGACTGCGCGTAGATCGTGACGACACAGGCTCCGCCAAGGCCGATGTTATGCTGCAGGCCCGTTCGCGCGCGTTCGACTTGGCGCGCTCCGGCGTCGCCCCGCAGCTGCATCACGAGCTCATGGCACTGGGCGAGGCCCGTGGCCCCGAGCGGATGACCCTTCGCGAGCAGGCCGCCCGAAGGATTGACGACGATGCGCCCGCCATGGGTGTTGTCTCCGTCGTGGACCATGCGCTCGGCTTCGCCCTCGCGCGCGAGCCCGAGCGCCTCGTAGCTGATCAGCTCGTTGATCGTGAAGCAGTCGTGCAGCTCCACAACGTGGATGCCCTCGGGTCCGATGCCCGCCTGCTCATACGCCTGTCTTGCGGCCCGGCGCGTCATCGTCGCGCCCACGGCCGCCTGCATGTCGCCGGAGAAGCTGTCGGCCTGGTCCGTCGTCATGACTTGGGCTGCGATCGAGACTCGCCGCCTGCCGTTGCGCAACCGGCCCGCGAGCCGCTCGGAGACGAGGATGGCGGCAGCGGCACCGCTCGTCGGCGGGCAGCACTGCAGGCGTGTGAGCGGATCGAAAATCAGGGGGCTCGCCAGCACATCCTCGATGGACAGCGCGTCGCGAAAGATGGCGCGCGGATTGCCCGCCGCGTGCCGGCGCGATTTCACCGAGATACGCGCGAGCGTGTCGGGTCGCAGCCCGTACTGCGCCGCATAGTCGCGCGCGGCGCAGCCGAAGAGGTAGGGAGCCAACGGTGCGGCAGCCTGCTCGTATCGCCCCGCTGCGACCTGCAACCAGGGATCGAGGGGGCGCGGGCGGTCCTGGAAACTCTCCGCGAGCGCGCCCCGCGGCATCTGTTCGAAGCCGAGCGCGAGCACGCAATCGACCGAGCCGCCGAGGATCGCCTGGCGTGCGAGGTAGAGCGCCGTGGATCCGCTCGCACAGTTGTTGTTCACGTTGATTACGGGCACGCCTTCCATGCCGACACCGTAGACGGCGCGCTGGCCGCTCGTGCTGTCGCCATAGACATATCCGGCCACGATCTGCCCGATGTCGGCGATACCCATGCCGGCATCCTCGAGCGCTTCCCGCACGGCGGCCTGCGCGAGCTCCGTGTACGTCTGCCCCCTGCCGGGCGAGACGAACGCCGTCATACCGACGCCCGCGATCCAGATACGTGGTTCGTTCATCGACCGAACTCCAGTCCGAGGCGCTGCGCGAGCCGCGCCATCGAGTCACCGACGCTTTCGATCTCGCGCGATTCGTCGAATCGGTCGAGCGCTTCCGATTCGTTGAATACCGTGTCTTCGAGATCCACGATCGCCGATCGCTGCCAGCGCAGGCGCCAGGCATGACCACCCCCCACCTCGAAGATCTGGCCGGTGCGTATGCAGGTCTCGTGCGAAAGCGCGAGGACGACCGGCACCACATGCTCCGGCTTCAGCGCCGCGTACAGTGCCGCAGGCAGAATGCCTTGCGTCAACCGCGAGGCGGCGAGGGGTGCGATCACGTTCACGCGTATGTCGTGGCGCGCGCCTTCGATCGCCAGTGTCTGCGCGAGCCCCACGAGACCCGATTTCGCGGCGGCGTAGTTGGCCTGTCCGAAGTTGCCGAGGAGTCCGGCGCAGGAGCTGGTCATCACGACGCGCCCGTAGTTCGCCGATCGCAGATGAGGCCAGGCGGCGCGTGTCACGAGAAAGGCGCCCTCGAGGTGGACATCGAGCACCGCATCCCACTGCGCGGTCGTCATCTTGTGGAAGGCGGCGTCCCGCAGGATTCCTGCGTTGTTCACGAGTACGTCGAGGCGGCCGTAATGCGCCAGGGTCTCTCCGACGATGCGATCGGCGTCGAGCACGGAGGCAGGGACCGCAAGCGCGGAGGCACCACGGCTGCGCATCGCATCGACCAGCGCCTGCGCTTCGCTCGTCGAACCCTGCGGCGCCGGCATGTCGTTGACGACCACATGGGCGCCCCGTTCCGCGAACGCGAGCGCGTAGGCGCGGCCTAGACCGTTCGCGGCTCCTGTGACTAGCACCACGCGTCCATCGAAGCGCAGCTCATTCCTGAGCCGACCCTCGTGCACGCTTGTTTCGACCGTCGCCACGGCGTCGCCTACAGCTCGGGCTGGTAGCGGAACCCGGGCTGAAGCGGCAGCTGGTCACGCCGCGCCGTCAGCTCGAGATCGTGCAGTCGAACGGCGAGGGTCGGCAGGGCAGGCAAGGGTGCGCTGGGCAGGCGTTCGTACCAGAAAGCGCAGCTCGACCAGTCGTCCTCCCGCTCGCGCAGGCAGGCGAGGTAGCCCTCGAAGCTGTCGGGCGTCGCCGGGCCGCCGAGTTCGATGCCGATCTGCTGGATCGTCACGCGTATCGATCGCTCCCAGTAGACCGGATCGGGCAGGTGCCAGCGATACATGGAAACCGGTCCCGTGTCGGTGCGTCCCCGGCTCACCAGATTCGCTCCATGATACGGAAAGGTCGTCTGCTGCAGGCCCCAGGAAAGGCACACGTAGTCTTCCGCGCCGGTGCCGACGATCGTCGGATGGGCCTCATCTCCATCGAGGTAGATGCGCGCTTCCCCTTCACCCCACCATGCCGGATTCGTCGGTCGCACACCGATGACGGCGCCCAGGTAGCGTCCCGAACCCGCGCGCAGCGGGAGGAGCTCGAAGTCCGCGCCGAGGCGGGTGACTGGCTCGCGGCGAAAGCATGCGTGCAGGTAGCCCGTGTCCTCATCGAGCCGATCCCCCAGCGTGTGATCCATCTGGAAGAACACCGGCACGGGGATGTCAAGCTCATTGGTCACGGTCCAGCGCGCGTGCCGCCTGAACGGCATGGGCAACCAGATGTTGAGCGCGCGCTTCTGACCGACCGAATGCACCGCTGACGCGTAAGGCGGTGTGCACCCGTGCGCAAAGCCGAAGAAATCGCCGAGCGGTGCCTCGATGCCGGGATGCGCCTGCCCATCCCAATACGCGCGGATGACCAGTGCACGCATCGTGTCGGGAATGTCATAAGTAGCGAGCCAGAGGTGCCGGATCACGCCCGGCCCCTCGATGCTCGCGATCTCCAGCGTGGCGCCCGCGGGAATCACCCGTGCCGGCGAGCCCTTGCGGCCCACGCCCAGCGGGCTGCTTGAGGTGCCGCCGGCCCCTGCAGCACCACTCGGGTTCTCGAAGGTGATCGCGCGGCTCCGGATCCCGGGTCGCAGTCTGAAGGCTTCGCTCATCCGCGCTCCGCGTAGCCACCGAAAAGGTGGATGATTATTTACCAGTAAAAATCATCTTTACCAATGGTATACTATGTGGCGGTACGTGCAAGGGTTGCGTGCACCGGAAGGATGATCGCTCACATGCGACGGGGTGAGATCGGCGGGCCCGTGTTCACGAGTGTCAGTGAGCAGATCTCCATCCATGGCCGCTTCCGGCCGAACGACATCGCGCTGATCGAAGGTGCCCGGGAAGTGAGCTGGGCACAATACGATGCGGCAGCGAACCTGCTCGCCGCAAAGCTGCAGGCGCATGGTGTCGGGCGGGGTGACCGCGTCGCGCTGCTCGTCACGAACGGGCTCTGGGCGCACGAGGCCCTGCTCGCCATCTGGCGCTGTGGGGCGGCGGCGGTGCCGCTCTCGCCGATGCTGAAGGCCCCACAGCTTCGCGTAATGCTCGAAGACTGCGGCGCTTCGCGGCTGCTCGCGAGCCCCGAGTACGCCCCACTCGCAGGCGAGGCAGCAGCGGACATTCCCGTCCTCTCCGCATCCACGCTTGCAACGCTGCCGGGAGACGCTGCAGCCTTCACTCCGCATTCTCCGGGCCGCGATGAACTCGCCGTCATCATCTACTCCTCGGGCACCACAGGCGTGCCGAAGGGCATCGCCCACTCGCACGAATCGCGGCTCAGCTTCGCATCGAACTTTGCGGCCGAGTTCGGCTTTCATGCGCGGACCGTAGCGCTGTCGTGCGTTCCGATGCACTCGAATGGCGCATGGCTCAGCTGGCTGCCGGCGAATTGGATGGGCGCCACGACCGTGGTGCTGCCCGCCTTCAGCGCGGAGGCCTATCTCGAGATCGTGCGCTCGCGCGCGCCCACGCACGGCTTTGCAGTGCCCACGATGGCGAGTGCACTGCTGCAGCACCCCGATATAGGGCGGGTTCGCCTCGACTGCTTCGAGACGCTCATCACCGCCGGCTCGCCGATGCCGGCGCATGTGAAGCACGCGATGCAGGAGCTCTCGAACCACGCGCTCTACGAACTCTGGGGTCTCACCGAGGGAGTGGGGACAATCATCACGCCGGAGGAGATGAAGCGCCGCCCGGAATCGGTAGGCCGCCCCATGCTCGGCTGCGACATCCGCATCATCGATGACGAGGACCGCGATATCACAGCCAAGGGATGCGGGGAGATCGTGGGTTACTCTGGTGGGATGATGGACGGTTACTGGAACCGCCCCGATGCGGACGCCGCCGCATCGTGGTTCGACGAGCAAGGCCGGCTCTACCTGCGCACGGGCGATCTGGGTGAGTTCGATGCCGACGGGTTCCTCACGTTGCGGGGCCGCAAGAAGGACATGATCCTCTCCGGAGGCCTCAACGTTTATCCGGTCGACATCGAGGCCGCCCTGCTCGCTCGCGCAGGCGTGCATGAAACCATCGTGTTCGGCATCGAGGACTCGCACTGGGGCGAGGTGCCGGTGGCGCTGGTTCATCCCGGTCCATCGGGGAAGCTCGAAGCGCAGCGGCTCATGGACGAGGTCAACGGCGATCTCGCGCGCCACCAGCGTCTGAAGGACCTGGTGCTCTGGCCCACTGCCTTCCCCAGAAACAGCATGGGCAAGGTGCCCAAGGCGGAACTGCGCGAGGCCTACCTGCAGAAAGTCCGTGCCGCGCGCTGAAGTCGGAGGGAAGGGCTGGCTCGGTCTCGGCCTGCTCTTCGTCCTGTATGCCTTCAACATCGTCGATCGGCACATCGTCAACGTGCTGGCGGAACCGATCAAGCGCGAACTCGCCCTCACCGACGCGCAGGTCGGCTTCTTCACCGGATTCGCGTTCGCGCTCTTCTACACCATCATGGGAATCCCGCTCGCGATCCTGGCCGACCGCTACAACCGAGCACGGTTGATCGCCGCGTGCTCGGTGATCTGGAGCCTGATGACCGCAGCCACCGGCGCGGCCAATAGCTACCACCAGGCGATCCTCTCGCGCATGGGCGTGGGTCTTGGAGAAGCGGGACTCACGCCCGCTGCGAACTCGCTGATTGCGGACCTCTTCGAGCCGCGGCGGCGCGGCCGCGCACTCGGCCTCTACGTGAGCGCGGTGCCCATCGGCACGATGCTCGCGGGCTGGCTGGGCGGCTGGATGGCGGAACGCATCGGCTGGCGCCACACGTTCATCGCGCTGGGTGCATTCGGCTTCGCGCTCACCCTGCTCTTCCTCCTGCTCTTTCGCGAACCGCGCCGCGGAGCGCAGGATCTCGCCAGCGCCGCGGCGCGTGCGTCCCCGCCGGGCTTTATGACCACGCTGCATCATCTGCTCTCCCTGCACAGCTGCCGCTACTTCTTCGCGGCATTCGCGATCGTGGGATTCGTGGGCGCGGCCATCAACAACTGGACGCCCGCCTTCTTCATGCGCTCGCACGGGCTCTCGCTCGTCACGATGGCGGCCACGATCGGCACGGTCTTCGGCATCGGAGGCGCCATCGGCATGATCGGCGGAGGCGCCCTCGCGGACCACTTCGCCGCGCGTGATGTTTCCGCCTACCTGAAAGTGCCGGCGATCTCGCTGCTCCTGGCGCTGCCACTCTATGGAGCGACATTCCTCGTTTCGAACACCTGGCTTGCGGGCATCCTCCTGATCGTGCCCGTCATCACGGCGGCCGTCATCCTGCCCCCGGCCCTCGCGTTGTTGCAGAAGCTGGTCCACAGCGGAATGCGCGCGGTGGCGGTCTCCATCTTCCTGCTCGTGCTGCACGTGGCCGGCATGGGCCTCGGACCGCTGGTCGTGGGGCAACTGAGCGATCTGTTCCAGCCGCAGCTTGGTGCGAACGCACTGCGCTACGCGATCCTGTGCGTCGTGCCTTTCAACCTCATCGCCGTGGCCCTGCTCTGGCGGGGAGCGCGTTACGTGCCCACCGATCTCGTGCGCATGAACGGTGGCAACAGCGCCGCCACGAGCAGCAGTGCGATCAGCGCGGAGAGCGGCAGGCGGAAGGCGTAGCGGTCGGCCTCGCGACCTCGCCCCGGCATCTCGAGGGCAGATGATCGGGCGCGCATCGTGAGGGGAATGCCGGCGAAGACCATGGCTCGTGACGCCATGCCAACGATCGTGTCTTTGCGCATCGGCCGCGCAAGACCTGCGCGGTCGCTCACTGGGGATCCCGCGCCCTCGGTCAGGAGGGCGCGGGGCTTTCGCTAGAAGGCGACGTCGAGCTTCAACATCAGCTGTCTCGGCATGTTCATCGATACGACGTCCACACCGTTGACCCTGAGGCCAAAGAGGGCTGCCTGCTCGTCGGTCAGATTCTTACCGATCAGGCTGAGCCTCGGTCGGAAATCCATGTTCGTGAACTGCATGGAGAGCGCGAGATCCAGTGTGCCGAATGCATCGAGCGGAATGGAGTTGACGAGATTGTTGGGCGCGCCGCTCCGGTACGAGTAGGTCATCGTGCTGTCAAGCTCCACATTCTCGAAGGGCTGCATGTACCGCAACTGCGTGTAGCCGGTGAAGCGCGGCGACTGTCCGAGCTGGGTGCCCGATTCGACAAATCCCCACTCGACGGAGTTGAAGGACTCGCTCGTCTTCGCATCCTGGTAGCTGCCGCCGATGGAGAACAGCCAGTTCGGCGTCGGCGCGGCGTTAAGCGCAAATTCGGCACCCTTGATCTCGGCAGCACCCACGTTGTCGGTGAACGTATAGCCATAGGTGCCGAAGCGTTGCAGCATCTGCAGGCGCTCCCAATTGATGTAGAAGGCCGTGAGATCCGCGGTCAGGCGACCGTCCAGCCAGGTCGTGCGCACGCCGAGTTCGAAGTTGTCGATCTCGTCCGATTTGAACGAGGTGGGAACCTCGGGGGGAGCGTTCGGCACACTGTTGAGGCCACCAAAACGATAGCCCCTCGCATAGCTGGCCACATACGTGGCATGGTCGGTGGCAAACCAGCGGAGCGCTGCCTTCGGATTGAAGCCGGACTGATCGGCTATCTGCTCGGCATTCCCAAGGATGAACTCGATGGGCGGAATTCCACCTGGATCGGTCGAGTTGTAGACGAAGCTGGCGTATCCCTTGCCGCGAGTGGTCTGGTCGAAGTAGCGACCACCCAAGTTCAACTCCCACTTGCCGAAGTTGCGCGTCACGTCCAAGTAGAGCGCTTTTTCTTCGGCAGTGACGAATCCCCCGCCGCCCTGCGCTCGCGTGAAGGTCGGAAAGTCGATCCAGGTGGCATTCGTGCTGCCTTGGTCCGACTTCATGTAGAAGACGCCGGCGACGTAGTTCCAGTCGGCAAACAGCGCGGGGCCCGAACTCGGGGAGTTCGACACGACGCGCAACTCGTACGTGTCCTGGTCCGTCCACATGAGGAAGTTCTGATAGACCTCGAGGCCGGAAGCCGGCGCGCCGAGGAATATCGAGACGTCATTCACCTGGTCGCGGTCCATCTGGAGGTTGTTGCCCTCGAACACGATCGAAGCCGGCCCCATGTCCCAGACAACCTTGCCGCCGTACAGGCTGATGTCCGAGTTTTCGTAGTCGTCGAAGTACTTGTGGAGCCGTACTCGGTTCGGTGAATTGCCTTCGACGAAGTTGTATCCGTCGAGTCTGCCTTCGAACTTCAGGTACTGCGCGTCGAAGCGCAGCGCGTCCGTGATCTCCCAGCCCGCCATGACGCGGCCCTGCTTCGCCCGGTAGTCGTTGGAATCGTCGTCGCCGGAAGTGGCGTCGTCGATAAAGCCCGGCACGTAGCGATCCGAGCCTGCGAAACGCAGGGCAAAGCGCTCGCCCAGCGGCATGTTGAGCATCAGTTCGTACGCGTGGCTCGTATCGTCGCTCGAGGCCATCGTGCCGCCGCCGATGCCTGCCGCTCCGCTCCACTTCCCCGTTTCGGGGAGGTTTGGCTCGTATCGGAACGCGCCTGCGAGAGCGGAACCACCGAAGAGCGTGCCCTGCGGCCCCTTCAACACCTCGACCGTGCGCATGTCAAAAGTATCGAAGTCCGCCTCGGCGCCCTGGATCGAGGGATTGGTGAGGGGAACGTCGCCGTAGAAGCGGCCCACGGTACGCGGCCCCGGGCTTCGCGAATCATTAGTCACGCCTCGCACGATGATCGACGTGCTCGAGGAGGTAAGGCCTGTTTCGAAGGTAACGCCCGGCGTCAGCCGCAGGACATCCTCCACCGAGCGAAGGCCGAGTGAAACGAGCTCGTCACCCGTGAAGGCATTGATGCTGGTCGGGATGTCGCGCACCGACTCATCGCGCTTCCTCGCCGTGACGATGACCTCCTCGAGTGCTTCGCCTTTCCTCGCAGCTCCCGCCGCGGTCGACGCCACTTCCTGCGCGCCCGCTCCGAGCACCACCAGCAGGCCTGCACTCACGCCGAGCACTTGCCTCATCAGTCTGGATCGCATCACGACCACCCCTCTTGAGTTGTCCGCATAACGGAGAAAGCATATATGAAAAATACATTTACTGATAAAAAGCTTAGGAGAGCAGACCCGTGTTGTCAAGGCACGCCGGATCACCGGCGCGTCAGGTCGTCCACCCTCCGTCGATGATGTGTATGGCCCCCGTCGTAAAGGCCGCTTCGGGGGATGCGAGGTACGCCGCGAGCGCGGCGACCTCGGCAGCGTTTCCGAGCCGGCCCATCGGCTGACGCCCGATGAAATGCCCCCAGTTTTCCTCGAGATCTCCGGGACGTGCGCGCACACGCTCCTCGAGCGAGGGCGTGAGGATCGTGCCGGGGCAGATGGCGTTGCAGCGAACCCCGCGCTCCACGAAGTCAGCCGCAATCGATTTCGTGAGGCCGATGACCGCGGCCTTGGTCGCACCATAGGCAAAGCGCAGCGGCACGCCGGTCACACTGGAGGCGACCGAGGATACGTTGATGATCGAGCCGCGGCCCTGCTCCAGCATGGCGGGCAACGTGGCGCGGCAGATCCGGTACATCGAGTCGACGTTCAGCTCGAACGAACGGCGCCATTCGGCTTCATCACAGTCGAGAATCGTCCCATGGTGGACATGGCCGACACAGTTGAAGACGACATCGAACGCAGGGCGCGCCTCACCGAGAAGCGCCACAGCCGGCGGATCCCGCACGTCGAGCACGAGGGCTTCGATGCGCGGCGTCGAGGCAGCCAGCGCGGACAGTTTCTCCGCGGCGATATCGACCGCCAGCACACTTGCACCCTCGGCGGCGAAGCGAAGCGCGGTTTCGCGGCCGATGCCCTGGCCGGCGGCTGTCACTAGGCATCGCAGATTCTCCAAGCGATTCATGCCGCGCCTCCCTCGCCTGCTTCCGCGGGAAGCGGCGCAGCAGAGTCGATGAGACCCTGCCGCCGGAGGGTTCCCCAGAACTCCACCGGAATCGGCCATCGCCGGTATTCGATGAAGCGAAGCACTTCGGCCGGACTGCGCGCGCCGGGGATAATGGCTGCAACCTGCGGGCAGGCAAGCGGAAACTGGACGGCCGCGGCACCCAACGGCACCTGGAAGCGCCGGCAGGCTTGCTCGATCGCGGAGACCTTCGCGACGATCTGTGGAGGCGCGGGAGCGTATTCGTAGTACAGGGGAGCGCCGGACTGCGTGCCGGTGGCGAGAATCCCGGAATTGAAGATACCGCCGAGCACCACGCTTGCACCGCGTTGCGCGCAACGCGGAAAGAAGCGGGCGAGTGGAGATTGCTCGATCAGCGTGTACCGGCCGGCCAGGAGGAAGCCGTCGATCGGCCCCCAATCGAGTGCCTCGTCGCAGATCTCCCACTCGTTGCAGCCCAGACCCAGCGCGCGTACCTGTCCCGATTCGCGCAGTTCCGCGACCGCGCGCATGCCGGAACTCCGGAGGATCTCGAGCTGTTCTTCGTGCCGATCTCCATGCGTGAGCCTGCCGATGTCATGGATCAGCAGCAGATCCACGCTCGACACACGCAGTCGGCGCAGGCTCGATTCGAACGAGCGCATGATCCCGTCGTAGCTGTAGTCGAAGCGCGCTTCGTACGGCAGAGCCGACACGAAGCCATGACGGACAGGCGCCAGGTTATCCCCATCGAGCCGGTGCAGCGTGCGTCCCACCTTGCACGAGATGACGAACTCATCGCGCGGGCGTGACGCGAGCGCTGCGCCTAACCTCTGCTCGCTCAGACCAAATCCGTACAGGGGCGCGGTATCGAAGTACCTGACTCCCTGTGACCAGCACTCATCGACGGTGGACAGCGCTTCGGCGTCGGTGAGCGGCTGGTAGAGATTGCCGAGTGCCGCGGTGCCGAGGCCGAGCTCCGTGAGGTGCACGCCCGAGCGGCCGAACTCGCGGCCAGCCAGCACCGATGATCCCTGTCGTTCAGCGACCAAGCCTGCTCCGCCACTCGGCGCCATCGGGGAAGGTGTAGCGGGCCACGGACTCGGCACGCATCCTGATGCTGAAGCCCGGCGCACGCGGCGCCTGGTACGCACCGTTCACCACTTTGCAGGGATCCTCGAAGTGCTCGTGCAGGTGATCGACGAATTCGACCATGCGATCCTCGAGCGTGCCCGAGATGCTGACATAGTCGATCATGGAAATGTGCTGCACGTATTCGCAAAGACCGACGCCACCGGCGTGCGGCCAGACCGGTTTGCCGTATTTTGCCGCCATGAGGGCGACGACGAGAATCTCGTTCAGGCCGGCGAGACGGCAGGAATCGATCTGCACGATATCGATCGCCCCGCTCTCGATGAACTGCTTGAAGAGCACCCGGTTCTGGCAGTGCTCACCCGTAGCGACGTGAATCGGGGCAATTGCCTCGCGGATCTTCCGGTGCCCGAGTACATCGTCCGGACTGGTTGGCTCTTCGATGAACCAAGGCTCGTAGGGCGCGAGCTCCTTGACCCAGGAGATGGCCTCGCCTACTTCCCAACGCTGATTCGCATCGATCAGCAGCCTGATGTCGGGCCCGATGGTGTCGCGCGCGATCCGACAGCGGCGCTTGTCATCGCCGACTGAACCGCCGAC
>WBZP01004405.1_pt1 | contig 14677 bp, 11 predicted proteins | sample 5204301 | NCBI WGS metagenome assembly WBZP01 (sample SAMN12412401, study PRJNA552823) | activated sludge metagenome | isolation source: activated sludge from nitrification reactor of wastewater treatment plant... | place: USA: Pennsylvania | collected 2017 | reverse complement strand
CTCGAGGTTAACCTGGTGGACGATGCCCACGCCCGGCGGGACGACGCGGAACGTGGCGAACGCCTGCATGCCCCATTTCATGAACTCGTAGCGCTCGCGGTTGCGCGCGAACTCGAGCTTCATGTTGAGGTCGAGCGCGTCGGGACGCCGGTAGTGGTCGATCATCACCGAGTGGTCGACGACGAGGTCGACCGGAACCAGTGGCTCGATGGTGCGCGGGTCGCGGCCCATCGCGGCGGCGACGTTCCGCATCGCCGCCAGGTCGGCGAGCAGCGGCACGCCGGTGAAGTCCTGCAGCACGACGCGGGCGACGACGAACGGGATTTCCTGCGTGCGCGGTGCGTTCGGCCGCCAGCCCGCGAGCTCGCGCACGTGCGCCTCGGCAACCTTGCGCCCGTCGCAATTGCGCAGCACGCTCTCGAGGACGAGGCGCAGCGACACCGGCAGCCGCGAGACGCGGCCGAGACCCGCCGCCTCGAGCGCGGGGAGAGAGTAGTAGCGGCCCTTCGTTCCGCCTTCGGCGGAGAGGTCCCGCAGGCAACCGAATGGGTCGTGGGTCATGGTCTCGCGTCCTCGCTTGCCGTGTCTGCGGCAGACGCGGGAGCTGACGCCGCGCCTGCGCGTTTCGTCGTCAGTGTAGACCAGCGGACGCGCCGGCGGACGAGGCGCAAGCAACCCTGCCGGGCCCGTGGACGTCTGCGGCCGGGCGGCGGGTCGTGGCGGCGGCGGACCGGCGCCATGCGCCGGCCCGCGCCGGTCCCCGCGTCAGGCGGGGACCTGGCTCGCCGTCGCGGCGTAGTCTTCGAGCTGGTCGAAGTTGAGGTAGCGGTAGACCTGCCCGCGATCGGCGTTGATGACACCCATGTCGGCGTGGTATTCGGCCACCGTCGGGATGCGGCCGAGCTTGGAGGCGATCGCCGCCAGCTCCGCCGACGCGAGGTAGACGTTGGTGTTCTTGCCCAGCCGGTTGGGGAAGTTGCGCGTCGACGTCGACACCACCGTCGCGCCCTCGCGGACCTGCGCCTGGTTGCCCATGCACAGGCTGCAGCCCGGCATCTCGGTGCGCGCGCCGGCACTGCCGAAGATGCCGTAGTGGCCTTCCTTGGTGAGCTCGGCGGCGTCCATCCGCGTCGGCGGCGCGACCCACAGCTTGACCGGGATGTCGCGCTTGCCCTCGAGCAGCTTCGACGCGGCGCGGAAGTGGCCGATGTTGGTCATGCACGAGCCGATGAACACCTCGTCGATCTTCACCGCCCCGATCTCGGACAGCAGCCTCGCGTCGTCCGGGTCGTTCGGGCAGCACAGCACCGGCTCCTTGAGGTCGGCGAGGTCGATCTCGATCACCGCGGCGTACTCGGCATCGGCGTCGGCGGCGAGGAGTTCCGGCTTGGCGAGCCAGGCCTCGACCGCGCGGATGCGCCGCTCGAGCGTGCGTCGGTCCTGGTAGCCGGCGGCGATCATGCTCTTCATCAGGACGACGTTCGACGTCAGGTACTCGATCACCGGTTCCTTGTTGAGGTGCACGGTGCAGCCCGCCGCGCTGCGTTCGGCCGACGCGTCGGACAGCTCGAACGCCTGCTCGACCTTGAGGTCCGGGAGCCCCTCGATCTCGAGGATCCGGCCGGAGAAGATGTTCTTCTTGCCCTGCTTGGCGACCGTGAGCAGGCCCTGCTTGATCGCGTACAGCGGGATCGCGTGGACGAGGTCGCGCAGCGTGATCCCGGGCTGCATGCTGCCCTTGAAGCGGACCAGCACCGATTCCGGCATGTCGAGCGGCATCACGCCGGTCGCCGCGCCGAAGGCGACGAGGCCGGAGCCCGCCGGGAACGAGATGCCGATCGGGAAGCGGGTGTGGCTGTCGCCGCCGGTGCCGACGGTGTCGGGAAGCAGCAGGCGGTTGAGCCAGCTGTGGATGACACCGTCGCCGGGCCGCAGCGCGACGCCGCCGCGGCTGCTGATGAACGGCGGCAGCTCGCGGTGCGTCTTGACGTCGACCGGCTTGGGGTAAGCCGCGGTGTGGCAGAACGACTGCATCACGAGGTCGGCCGAGAAGCCGAGGCAGGCGAGGTCCTTCAGCTCGTCGCGGGTCATCGGGCCGGTGGTGTCCTGCGAGCCCACCGTCGTCATCCGCGGCTCGCAGTAGGTGCCCGGACGGATGCCCTGGCCTTCAGGCAGCCCGCAGGCACGGCCGACCATCTTCTGCGCCAGCGTGAAGCCGCGCTTCGAGGCCGCCGGCGGCTGCGGCAGGCGGAACGTCGTCGATGCCGGCAGGCCGAGGAAGTCGCGCGCCTTGGCGGTGAGCGAGCGGCCGATGATGAGGTTGATCCGGCCGCCCGCGCGGACCTCGTCGAACAGCACGTCGCTCTTGAGCGCGAACGTTGCGACGACCTTGCCGTCCTTCTCGATCTTCCCGGCGTAGGGACGGATGTCGACGACGTCGCCCATGTTGAGCGCCGAGACGTCGACCTCGATGGGCAGCGCGCCCGAGTCCTCCTGCGTGTTGAAGAAGATCGGCGCGATCTTGCCGCCTAGCGTCACGCCGCCGAAGCGCTTGTTCGGCACGAACGGGATGTCCTGCCCGGTCGCCCAGATGACGCTGTTGGTCGCGCTCTTGCGCGACGACCCGGTGCCGACGACGTCGCCGACGTAGGCGACGAGGTGCCCCTTCTTCTTCAGGTCCTCGATGAACTTGATCGGGCCGCGCTTGCCGTCCTCCTCGGGGGTGATGCCGGGCCGCGCGTTCTTCAGCATCGCGAGGTAGTGCAGCGGGATGTCGGGCCGGCTCCACGCGTCGGGCGCGGGCGAGAGGTCGTCGGTGTTGGTCTCGCCGGCGACCTTGAACACCGTCACCGTGATCTTCTCCGGGACCTCGGGCCGCGACGTGAACCACTCCGCGTCGGCCCAGCTCCGGACGACCGCCTGCGCCTGGGCGTTGCCGGACTTCGCCTTGTCGGCGACGTCCTGGAAGTAGTCGAACATCAGCAGCGTCTTCTTGAGCGCCGCGGCCGCGACGGGCGCGACCTCGGCGTCGTCGAGCAGGTCGATCAGCGGCTTCACGTTGTAGCCGCCGACCATCGTCCCCAGCAGCTCGGTAGCCTTCGCCCTCGAGACGAGGCCGACCGCGATGTCGCCGTGCGCGACGGCGGCGAGGAAGCTCGCCTTCACCTTCGCCGCGTCGTCGACGCCGGGCGGCACGCGGTGGGTGAGGAGGTCGACGACGTACGCCTCCTCGCCGGCCGGCGGCGCCTTGACGAGCTCGATCAGCTCGGCGGTCTGCTGGGCGGACAGCGGAAGGGGCGGGATGCCGAGCGCGGCGCGTTCGGCGACGTGTTGGCGATAAGCTTGCAGCATGGGGTCTCCTCGTGCGTGAATCTTCGATTCGGGGTGGCGGGGCGGGTCGCCGCCCGGAGGCGGCGAGGCTGCGCCTGCGTGGTGGCGGTCAGTTCGCCTTCGGGGCAGGCTGCTGGCGCAGCTGCCGCATGTTGAATTTCTGGCCGCCCGAGGTGACGATGTCGCCGGGCACGAGCCCGTCGCGGCACGCGCCGACCCAGGTTGCCTCGACCACGGTCTTCGTCTCGCGGACGCCGTTGAACAGCGGCGGGTCGTAGCTGGCCGACGCCTCGGTGCGGTAGCTGGCGTCGCCCTTCATCGTCATCACCGCGTGCGACTTCACCACCGAGTTGCCGATCCTGCACTCGGCGTCGGTGATGTACTGCGCGCCGGAGCGGCGGATCTCGCTCTTGCTGCACATCTCCTTGCGCATGCCGTTGCCCATGTCGACCATCTCCTGCTGCAGCGCGGCGTCAAAGCAGATCGTCGAGCTGTGCGGCTGGCTGCCCGCCCGGTCCGAGGTCGTCTTCATCTCCCACTGGCCGGGCTTGAGCGTGGGGTAGTCGGCAGCGGGCGCCGAGCCGGCGCCGAGCGCGAGCGCGACGGCGAATGCCAGGACCGTTGACCGGGAACGCATCGTTGACTCCTCGCGACGGTGGGGCGGCGGCGGCGTCTCAGCGGCCGGCGTCGAAATAGGGAACGGCGCTCGCCGGCAGCGCGCAACCGGCCGCGTGGGCGCGCTGCAGCACGCTCCAGAAATAGCGGTACGAACCGCGGTCGTGCAGCTTGCCGCCGACGGCGATGGGCGCCCACGCGGCCGCCTGGGCGGCGTCGAGCACCGCCGCCGCCTCGGCGACCTCGGTCGCGGCGGGCTGCATCGCCCGCACGATGGGGTCGATCTGCGACGGGTGGATGCTCCACATCCGCAGGAAGCCGAATTCCTCGCGCGCGCGGCGGGCATCCGCGTACACGGCGTCGGGATCGTCGAGCGCGCGGGTGACGCCGTGCGCCGGCACGACCGCGTGCGCCAGCGCCGCGGCCGTCATCTCGACCTTCGCCCGCCGGACCAGCGGATGGTCGAACTGGCCCGGGCTCTCCATCGCCGCGGCGGGGATCGCGCCGTGGTGCGCGCTGACGAAGTCCATCGTGCCGAAGTCCAGGCTGACCACGCCCGGCACCGCCGCGATCTGCCACGCGTCGTGCAGCGCGCCGTGGGTCTCGATCATCACCGACAGCGGGATCTCGCGGCCGAGCCCGCGCCGGGCCACCTCGACGGCGACCGCGTCGGCGAAGCGGGCGACGTCCGCCGCCGACTCCGGCTTCGGCAGCGTGAGGAACGCCAGCCGGTCGCCGCATTCGCCGACGAGGATCTCGAGGTCGGCGCGCCACGCCGGATGGGTGAGGTCGTGGACGCGGGCGCCGGCGCGGTCGTGGCGGTTCGCCGGGCCGGCGAGCAGCCGGCCGACCATCAGCGCGTGCTCGCGCTCGCGACCGACGGGGGCGCCGTCCTCGCAGTCGGCGGCCACGTCGAACACCGGCCCGCGCGCCGCCTGCAGCTCCAGCGCCTTGGCGATGAAGCGCTCGCTGCCCGCGTAGTGGACACACGGGGGCAGCGCCGGCAGCGAGCGGTCGTGGCCGTAGAGCGCGGCCTGGGGCGAGAGGCGGGCGGTCATCGCGGCGGGGTGCGGCTCCGCGGTCAGCCGAGCAGCGACGCGACGCCGGCGCGCTCTTCCTCGAGCTCCTTCAGCGTCAGGTTCATCTTCTCGCGGGAGAAGGCGTCGATCTCGAGCCCCTGGACGATCGAGTACTCGCCGCCGGCACAGGTGACCGGGAACCCGTACATGACGTCGTTCGGGATGCCGTAGCTGCCGTCCGACGGGATCCCCATCGTCGCCCACTTGCCGCTGGTCCCGAGGACCCAGTCACGGATGTGGTCGATCGCCGCGTTCGCCGCCGACGCGGCCGACGACAGGCCGCGCGCCTCGATGATCGCGGCGCCGCGCTTGCCGACGGTGGGCAGGAACACGGTGCGGTTCCACTCCTCGTCGTTGATCATCGCCTTGACCGGCTGGCCGTCGATGGTGGCGAAGCGGTAGTCGGCGTACATCGTCGGCGAGTGGTTGCCCCAGACGACGAGCTTCTCGATCGAGTTGACCGGCTTGCCGGTGCGCGCCGCGAGCTGCGACAGCGCGCGGTTGTGGTCGAGCCGCAGCATCGCGGTGAAGTTCTTCTTCGGCAGCGAGGGCGCCGACTTCATGGCGATGTAGGCGTTGGTGTTCGCGGGGTTGCCGACGACCAGCACCCGCACGTCGCGGCTGGCGACCGCGTCGAGGGCCTTGCCCTGCACGGTGAAGATCTTCGCGTTCTCGAGCAGCAGGTCCTTGCGCTCCATCCCGGGGCCGCGCGGGCGGGCGCCCACGAGCAGCGCGACGTCGGCATCGCGGAACGCCGCGCTGGCGTCGGAGGTGCCGACCATGCCGGCCACCAGCGGGAACGCGCAGTCCTCGATCTCCATCATGACGCCCTTCAGCGCCGCCTGCGCCTTGTCGATGGGCAGCTCGAGGAGTTGCAGGATGACCGGCTGGTCCGGGCCCAGCATCTCGCCTGCGGCGATGCGGAACAGCAGGCTGTAGCCGATCTGGCCGGCGGCACCGGTGACTGCGACGCGTACGGGTTTCTTCATTGTGATCTCCTGGGAACTAAGAACGCGCGGACGGGATCTGCGGTTGCGGGTGGGACGAACGAATGCGGGCGTAGGAGCGGGTGCGGGACCTGTGGTCGGTAGCGCGGCGGCAGCGTCCGGCGGCGGGCCGTGCTGCGAGCGCCCGATTGTAGGGTGCGGGAACGGACAGTGTCAACGAAGTCTTATGTCTTATAAAAGAGGTAAGATAGCTTATAGACAAGGGGCGGCGCAATGCCGCATAATCGACCGCCCGAGACCGCTTACGCCGCCGCCCTCACGCCGATGTCCGCGCCGCCGTCCCCGTCGTTCCAGCCGCTCTACCTGCAGATCAAGAGCCTGCTCGAGGCGGGGCTGGCTGCCGGCGAGTGGCTGCCGGCGCAATCGATTCCGAGCGAGCAGGAGCTCGCCGGGCGCTTCGGCGTGTCGCAGGGGACGGTGCGCAAGGCGATCGAAGCGCTCGCCGCGGACAACCTCGTCGTCCGCCGCCAGGGCAAGGGGACGTTCGTCGCCACGCACACCGAGGAGACCGCGTCGCTCGTCCGTTTCCTGCGGATCCGGCGCGACGACGGCGCCGACGAGCAGCCGGTGAGCCGCCTGCTCGACGTCCGCCGCGCGCGGGCCGGCGAGGCGGCGGCGCGGCTGCTGGCGGTGAAGCCGGGCGACGCGCTGTTCGTGCTGCGGCGGGTGCTCGACTACGGCGGCGTGCCCACGGTGCTCGACGAGATCACGCTGCCGGCGACGCTGTTCAAGGGGCTGACCCGGGCGAAGATCGACGCCTACCGGGGCTCGATGTACTCGTTCTTCGAGACGCAGTTCGGCGTGAGGATCCTCAAGGCGCAGGAGAAGCTGCGCGCGATTGCCGCAGACGCGGAGAGCGCGCAGATCCTCGGCGTCGCCACGGGCGCGCCGCTGCTGGCGGTCGACCGGGTCACGCTGACCTGGGGCGATCGACCGGTCGAACTGCGCCGCGGGTTGTGCGCAACGCAGACGCACCACTACCTCAACGAGCTCGGGTGAGCCCGCTGGGCCGCCCCGAGGGCGAACAGGGCCCGCAGCGCGCAGCGCGGAGGGCGGCGAACCGCCCGCTGGGCCGCCCCGAGGGCGAACAGGGCCCGCAGCGCGCAGCGCGGAGGGCGGCGAACCGCCCGCTGGGCCGCCCCGAGGGCGAACCGGGCCCGCAGCGCGGAGGGCGGGCAGCCGTCCGCTCGGGCGCCCAGGCGGCGAGCAGGCGCCGCGGCAGGCAGGACGGGGTGCGACCGCCAGCCGCGGCGCTGGCCGCAACGGCTTCCGCCGGCAACCGGCGGCGCCGCGCCACGCGCAGCCCGGCGCACTGCGCACTCGTCCACGCGATCCGAACACGATATACTTTTGCTGCTGTGCACAGTCCGGCACGGCGCGCGTCGAACGACCGGCGCGCGGCGTGCGGGCGGCGCGACGGCAGAGCCACCGACCCCCTTCGGGCGCATTCATGCATTGGTCCCTCAGCAAGCTGCTGGCCGCGGCGGTTATTGCGCCGCCGCAAGCGTTGTCGCGTCGCCGGCGTACTCGCAGTCCGTTCGTGCCGGCGGTTCCTTCCGCTTCCTTCCGTGACGAGTGAACACATGTCCGCTATCGAGCGTCCCATGGCCAAGTCTCGCCCGGTCTACCTTGATCTGCCACGGATCAGGCTGCCCCTCCCGGGGATAGTCTCGATCCTGCACCGGGTCAGCGGGGCCGCGCTTTTCGTTGTCGGCATTCCCCTGCTGCTGTGCGTCGTCGGCGGCAGCCTGGCCTCGGCCGAGTCGTACGCGGCGGTGCGCGCGACGTTCGCCAATCCGCTGGCGAAGCTCCTGCTGCTGGGACTCGCGTGGGCGTACCTGCACCATTTCTGCGCCGGCATCCGCTACCTGCTGCTCGACCTGCACAAGGGCATCGAGCTGCCGGCGGCGCGGCAGTCGAGCGTGATCGTCCTGGTCGTGAGCATCGCGCTCACGCTGATCGTGGGAGTCCGGCTATGGTGACGCGGCGGCAGGCGGTGGGGGCCCACTACGGGCTGAAGGACTGGTTGCTGCAGCGGCTGACGGCCGTCGTGATGGCGCTGTACACGCTGCTGCTCCTCGTGCTGCTGCTGTGGAACGGCGGCTTCGACCACGCGGTGTTCAAGGGTCTGTTCGCCAGCAACGCGTTCCGGCTGGCGAGCTTCCTGTTCATGGTCGCGCTGCTCTACCACGCCTGGGTCGGCGTGCGCGACATCTGGATGGACTACGTCAAGGCGGTGGGGCTGCGGCTGGCGCTGCAGTTCGCCACGGTGGCGGTGCTCGTCGCCTATCTCGGGTGGACCATACAAGTACTCTGGGGAGCGAAGCCATGAGCGGGCTGCCCGTTCGGAAGTTCGATGCACTGGTGGTCGGCGCCGGTGGCGCGGGCATGCGCGCGTCGCTGCAGCTCGCCGAGGCCGGCCTCTCGGTCGGCGTGCTGTCCAAGGTGTTCCCGACGCGGTCGCACACCGTCGCCGCGCAGGGCGGCATCGGCGCGTCGCTGGGCAACATGTCCGAGGACAGCTGGCTCTGGCACATGTACGACACCATCAAGGGTTCCGACTGGCTCGGCGACCAGGACGCGATCGAGTACATGTGTCGCGCCGCGCCGCAGATCGTCTACGAGCTCGAGCACTTCGGCATGCCGTTCGACCGCAACGCCGACGGCACGATCTACCAGCGCCCGTTCGGCGGCCACATGGCCAACTTCGGCGAGAAGCCGGTGCAGCGGGCCTGCGCGGCGGCCGACCGCACCGGCCACGCGCTGCTGCACACGCTCTACCAGCGCAACGTGCGCGCCCGGACGCAGTTCTTCGTCGAGTGGATGGCGCTCGACATCGTCCGCGACGCCGACGGCGACGTCCTTGGCGTCGTCGCGCTGGAGATGGAGACGGGGGAGGTCTCGATCCTGCAGGCGAAGGCGACGCTGTTCGCGACCGGCGGCGCCGGCCGGATCTTCGGCGCATCGACCAACGCGTTCATCAACACCGGCGACGGGCTGGGCATGGCCGCCCGCGCCGGCATCCCGCTGCAGGACATGGAGTTCTGGCAGTTCCACCCGACCGGCGTCGCCGGCGCCGGCGTCCTCATCACCGAGGGCGTCCGCGGCGAGGGCGGCATCCTGCTCAACTGCAACGGCGAGCGCTTCATGGAGCGCTACGCGCCCAACGCGAAGGACCTCGCGTCGCGTGACGTCGTCTCGCGCTCGATGGACCAGGAGATCAAGGAAGGGCGGGGCTGCGGCCCGGACAAGGACTTCGTCCTGCTCAAGCTCGACCACCTCGGACCCGAGGTGATCCTGAAGCGGCTGCCGTCGATCCGCGAGATCGCGCTCAAGTTCGCCAATGTCGACTGCATCAAGGAGCCGATCCCGGTGGTGCCGACCATCCACTACCAGATGGGCGGGATCCCGACCAACATCAACGGCCAGGTGGTGGCGCCGAAGGGCGACGACTACAAGGCGGTGATCAACGGGCTCTACGCGGTGGGCGAGTGCGCCTGCGTGTCGGTGCACGGTGCCAACCGCCTGGGCACCAACTCGCTGCTCGACCTCGTCGTCTTCGGCCGCGCGGCCGGCGACTTCATCGTCGGGCAGGGCCTCAAGGGCAGGTCGCACAAGCCGCTGCCGGCGGACGCCGGCGACGCGACGCGGGCGCGGCTCGCGCGCCTCGACGCGGCGACCTCCGGCGAGTCGGTCCCCGACGTCGCCAACACGCTGCGCAAGACGATGCAGGCGCACTGCGGGGTGTTCCGCAACCAGGAACTGCTGGCCTCGGGCGTGGTCAAGGTGATGGAGGTCGCGGAGCGGGTGCGGCGCACGGCGATCAAGGACAAGAGCCGGACGTTCAACACCGCGCGCGTCGAGGCGCTGGAGCTCGACAACCTGATCGAGACCGCCAAGGCGACGATCGTGTCGGCCGAGGCGCGCAAGGAGTCCCGCGGCGCCCAGGCGCGCAGCGACTACCCCGACCGCGACGACCCGAACTGGATGAAGCACACGCTCTGGTACAGCGAGGGCAACCGGCTCGCCTACAAGCCGGTCAACATGAAGCCGCTGTCGGTCGAGTCGTTCCCGCCCAAGGCCCGCACGTACTGACCCCCCGTTCACGAGCCGATCCGGAGCCAACATGAAGTTTCGCGTCTATCGCTACGATCCCGAGGCGGATGCCGCGCCCCGCGTGCAGGACTACGACGTCGCCCTCGAATCGACCGACCGCATGCTGCTCGATGCGCTGATGCGCCTGAAGGCAGTCGACGACACGCTGGCGTTCCGGCGCAGCTGCCGCGAGGGCGTCTGCGGGTCCGATGCCATGAACATCAACGGCAAGAACGGCCTGGCCTGCATCACCAACCTCAAGGAGCTGACCGAGCCGGTCGAACTGCGGCCGCTGCCCGGGCTGCCGGTGATCCGCGACCTGATCGTCGACATGAGCCAGTTCTTCAAGCAGTACCACTCGATCAGGCCGTACCTCGTCAACGACACGCCGCCGCCGGAGAAGGAGCGGCTGCAGGCGCCCGAGGACCGCGAGGAGCTCGACGGGCTCTACGAGTGCATCCTGTGCGCCTGCTGCTCGACGTCCTGCCCGTCGTTCTGGTGGAATCCGGACAAGTTCGTCGGGCCGGCCGGGCTGCTCGCCGCCTACCGCTTCATCGCCGACACCCGCGACCTCGCCACCAACGAGCGGCTCGACAACCTCGACGACCCGTACCGGCTGTTCCGCTGCCACACGATCATGAACTGCGTCGACGTCTGCCCGAAGGGGCTGAACCCGACCAAGGCGATCGGCAAGATCAAGGAGATCATGGTCAGGCGCGCGGTCTAGCGCCCGGCGCGGCCGGGACGGCAGCCGCCGATGGACGCGACCGAGTTGAACCGCCTGCGCTGGCGCTGCCGGCGCGGCATGCTGGAGAACGACCTCATACTGGCGCGGTTTCTCGACGCCCGGGGCACGGGGATGTCGGCCGGGGACGTGGCGGCGCTGGACCGGCTGCTCGACCTGCCCGACAACGAGTTGTGGGACCTGCTGTCGGGCCGGACCGACCCGCCCGATCCGGCGCTCCGGCCGCTGGTCGAGACGCTGCGCCGGGCGTGAAGGCTGCGCCCGCGCCGACGGCGTGATCTAATTGCACTGCTGCAGGAAACACCGAAACGAGCCCGCACGTCGGACCGTGTGAAGCGACGAGCGCACACCCGACCACCACCGAGCATGGAGCCTCAATGAAGACCGATCGCACCGCCAAACTGACCTTCTCCGACGACACCCCGCCCGTCGAACTGCCGATACTCGCCGGGACGATCGGGCCGGAGGTGATCGACATCCGGCCGCTCTACGCCAAGACCGGCAAGTTCACCTACGACCCGGGCTTCATGTCGACGGCATCGTGCGACTCGTCGATCACCTACATCGACGGCGACAAGGGCGAGCTGCTGTACCGCGGCTACCCGATCGAGCAGCTCGCGGTCAACTGCAACTTCCTCGAGACCTGCTACCTGCTGCTGAACGGCGACCTGCCGAACGCCGAGCAGAAGGCGGACTTCGACCGGCTCGTGATGCGGCACACGATGGTGCACGAGCAGATGCAGTTCTTCTTCCGCGGCTTCCGCCGCGACTCGCACCCGATGGCGGTGCTGGTCGGCGTCGTCGGCGCGCTGTCGTCGTTCTACCACGACGCGCTGGACATCAGCGACAAGTACCACCGCGACGTCTCGGCGATCCGGCTGATCGCCAAGCTGCCGACGCTCGTCGCGATGGCGTACAAGTACTCGGTCGGCGAGCCGTTCATCTACCCGCGCAACGACCTCACCTACGCCGGCAACTTCATGCGGATGATGTTCGCCACGCCGGCCGAGGAGTACCAGGTGAACGACGTGCTGGTGCGCGCGCTCGACCGGATCCTCATCCTGCACGCCGACCACGAGCAGAACGCGTCGACGTCGACTGTCCGGCTCGCCGGGTCGTCGGGCGCCAACCCGTTCGCCTGCATCGCCGCCGGCATCGCCTGCCTGTGGGGGCCGGCGCACGGCGGCGCCAACGAGGCGGCGCTCAACATGCTGTTCGACATCCAGCGTCAGGGCGGGGTCGCCAAGATCGGCGACTTCATCGCCAGGGTCAAGGACAAGAACTCGACCGTCAAGCTGATGGGCTTCGGCCACCGCGTCTACAAGAACTACGACCCGCGGGCGAAGCTGATGCGCGAGACCTGCCACGAGGTGCTCGACGAGCTCGGCCTCAACGACGACCCGCTGTTCAAGCTGGCGATGGCGCTGGAGAAGATCGCGCTCGAGGACGACTACTTCGTCAGCCGCAAGCTCTACCCGAACGTCGACTTCTACTCGGGCATCGTCCAGCGGGCGCTGGGCATCCCGGTTTCGCTTTTCACCGGCATCTTCGCGCTGGCGCGCACCGTCGGCTGGATCGCGCAGTGGAACGAGATGATCTCCGATCCCGACCAGAAGATCGGCCGCCCGCGGCAGCTGTTCGTCGGGGCGACGCACCGGAACGTGAAGCCGCTCGCGCAACGCTGAGCCGGCGGCGCAGGGACGACGGGGCGGTCATCGACCGCCCCGTTTTTTGCACCCGCGGTGGCAAAGCGGTAACCTGCCGGACTCGCCAGCGCGACGCAACGAGGTGATCCCCATGACCATGATGAAGACCTTCGAATCGACGAGCACGCTGTTCGGCGGCAACGTGCCGTTCATCGAGGAGCAGTACGAGCGGTATCTCGCGGACCCGGCGTCGGTGGCGCCGGACTGGCGGGCGTACTTCGACACGCTGCGCGGGGATGCCGCCGACGTCGCGCACCAGCCCGTCATCGACTCGTTCATCCGGCTGGGCCGCAGCCGCAAGCTGGCCGGCGCGATGGTCGACGCGTCGACGATGCACAAGCAGGTGCTCGTGCTGCAGATGATCGGCAAGTTCCGGACGCTCGGCATGTTCCACGCCGACCTCGACCCGCTGCAGCGCGCCGAGAAGCCCTACATCGCCGACCTCGACCTCGCGACCTACGGGTTCACCGACGCCGACCTCGACACCGAGTTCGACGTCGGCTCGTTCCGCGCCGGGCCCGAGCGGATGCGGCTGCGCGAGCTCGTCGCCGCGCTCGCCGACACCTACTGCCGCAGCTTCGGCGCCGAGTACATGTACATCCACGACACGGCGACCAAGCGCTTCATCCAGCAGCGGCTGGAGCCGATCCGCTCGAAGGCGACGTACACCGCCGACGAGCGGCGGCACATCCTCGAGCGGCTGACCGCGGCCGAGACGCTGGAGCGCTACCTGCACACCAAGTACGTCGGCCAGAAGCGCTTCTCCGGCGAGGGCGGCGACACGATGACGCCGATGCTGGACCGGCTGATCCAGAAGGCGGGCGCCGCCGGCGTGCAGGAGACGGTTATCGGCATGGCGCACCGCGGGCGGCTCAACGTGCTGGTCAACACGCTGGGCAAGATGCCATCCGACCTCTTCTCGGAGTTCGAGGGCCGGTACGCGAAGGGCCTGTCGGCGGGCGACGTCAAGTACCACCAGGGGTTCTCGTCGAATGTCATCACCCCGGGCGGGCCGATGCACCTGACGCTCGCCTTCAACCCGTCGCACCTCGAGGCGGTCAACCCGGTGGTCGAGGGGTCGGTGCGGGCGCGGCAGTTCCGGCGCGGCGACGCCCGCGGCGACACGGTGCTGCCGGTGCTCATCCACGGCGACGCCGCGGTGGCCGGCCAGGGGGTGCTGCAGGAAGTGCTGAACATGGCGCAGACCCGCGGCTACTACACCGGCGGGACGATCCACCTCGTCGTCAACAACCAGATCGGCTTCACGACGTCGGACCCGCGCGACACGCGCGGCACGCTCTACTGCACCGACATCGCGAAGATGGCGGACGCCCCGATCCTGCACGTGAACGGGGACGACCCGGAGACCTGCCTGCTCGCGATCGACATCGCGCTCGAGTACCGGCAGAAATTCCACAAGGACGTCTTCATCGACCTCGTGTGCTTCCGCCGCTACGGCCACAACGAGGCCGACGAGCCGATGGTGACGCAGCCGCTGATGTACAAGAAGATCGACGCCCATCCGGGCACGCGCAAGCTCTACGCCGACCGCCTCGAGCAGGCCGGCGTGATCGCCGCGGGCGAGGCCGACGCGATGGTGAGCGGCTACCGCGCGGCGATGGACCGCGGCCAGCACACGAACAAGACCATCCTGTCGAACTACAAGCCGCCGTTCACCGTCGACTGGACGCCGTACCGCGACCGCCACTGGACCGACACGTGCGATACGACGGTCGCGCCGCAGCGCCTGAAGGAACTCGCCGCGATGGTGTCGACGGTCCCGGCCGACTTCAAGCTGCATTCGCGGGTCGAGCGCGTGATCGCCGACCGCCGGGCCATGGGCGAGGGCAAGCTCCCGCTCGACTGGGGCATGGGCGAGACGCTCGCCTACGCGACGCTGCTCGACCAGGGATTCGGCGTGCGGCTGACCGGCCAGGACGTCGGCCGCGGCACGTTCACGCACCGGCACGCGGTGCTGCACGACCAGGATCGCGAACGCTGGGACAGCGGCAACTACGTGCCGCTGCAGCACCTCAAGGACGGGCAGCCGTCGATCGAGGTGATCGACTCGGTGCTGTCGGAGAACGCCGTGCTCGCCTT
>WBZP01004403.1_pt1 | contig 14680 bp, 25 predicted proteins | sample 5204301 | NCBI WGS metagenome assembly WBZP01 (sample SAMN12412401, study PRJNA552823) | activated sludge metagenome | isolation source: activated sludge from nitrification reactor of wastewater treatment plant... | place: USA: Pennsylvania | collected 2017 | reverse complement strand
ACCCGCTTGTCCTGGTAGTAGATCGTCATCGGGCGCTCACTCCGAGAAGGTTTTCGAGTCGCTTTCGACGCGCCCACAGGTCCGCAAGCCGGCTGATTTTGGCGTCGGAAGGCACCCTGGTGCGCAGTGGCGTGTTCAGGATTCCGTGGTCGAGAGGCCCTGTTGGTGGGTCGAGACGAGTGATTTCGGCGGTGATCTTGGTCAGCTCAGCCCGCCATTTCGGCTCGTTCACGGCCCTCCACTCAGCGCGTTTCCGGGCCTCAGCAAGGCGCTTCTCGGCGTCCTTCTTGGCGCGCACCATGGCGACTTTGACGTGCCTGTCGCACAGGTATGGGTGGGTGGCTGGCTTGCCGCATCGGCGGTCTGCAGAGTCCATCCAGGCGTTGCAGGTGCCGTCGGATCGAAGGTCACCGACCGCGACCATTGAGGCGAGTGCTTCAGCGTTGGTCACGGCTCACGCACCTGGCGTACGGTCGTGCGCGGCTTGCTGGTGAGGTGCCAGCGCCCGCACGCGCCGCACTCGTACACGCGGCACTCTTGGCGCTTGGCCTTGCCCAACCCTACCGGGACGTGCAGCGGCGAGTAGCGGCGAAGCGCGTGCCAGATCGCCCGAGTAGTCCGCACGTCTTGTGCTGCCGTGTGATCTGGCTTGGCGATCGGCTCGCCCAGCCGCACAGTGACCATCTCGGCCAGCGCCGCGAGCCCAATGGGACGGTCTAGGCCGAAGATCGGCATGGCGTACGTCTCGATGTCGATGAGGCGGTGATGCCAGGGCCGCTCAGACCAGCGCGCCGCGAGGAACGCGGTGTCGAATGCGGGGTTTGCGCCGACGATGGTCGCGCCGCGGATCGACTCGCGGAGTTCGCGCTCCGTGTCCAGTGTACCAAGGTGGGGCCAGTACCGCTCATCGAATCTGCCGATCCTGAGCGCATCCTTGTCCGCCCTGTCGTGGCCTGCGAAGTCGAGGTGTGGCATGAACGAGGTCACACTGCCGTCCTCGCGCGCCCAGGCGATCTCCCATACGGCGTGACGGGCTGGGTCTAGTCCAGTGGTCTCGAGGTCAATGAAGATGAGGTCGCCCATCACTGCTCACCGCCCAGGCGTGCGGACTTTCGCCGTTGGAACCACGTATCGAGTTCTTGGGCGTAGCGGTCCGGCGTCATCGTGGGGTTGAGGTGCTCCATGCGTGTGGTGCTCACCCCGCCCCACACCTCCCATTCGTCGCGTTTGTAGTAGTCGCTGTCGAGCAGGAACCCGCCGCGGGTTTGCGAGACGAGTTCGCGCTCGATCTCGTCGAGTGTGTTGCCGGTGACGGTGAGCGTGAACCGGTAGCGGGGGACTGGCGGCTTGTCGTCTGTGAGGCTGCCCATCACTCACCGTCCTGCGTCTCGGTCACGGGCTCGGTGCAGTCGGGGCACTCGGACTCCTTGCCGTCCACTTGGGTGACGTAGTGCCCGCCTCCTGGCGCTGGATCTCCACGGTGGTCGTGGCGGTCTGGCTCTGGTCCACACGGGTAGGGCTTGATCTGCTCGAACGGGATGCCGTAGTGGGCTGCTCGCTCGTAGGCCAACTCCATGTCGTCGGTGACGCGACTCATCGCCCACGACCACGCTTCGTCGCCGGTCAGGCCCTGCGAGAGAGCATCAGCGAGAAGCGCGAGCTCCGCAGTGTGAATGTGGAGCTGGATTCGGCTCATGGTCAGTTGGGCCGCGACGCGTCGCGCCAGCGACCCCTCGGGGAAGGATTCGTCGAGGCCGAACCACCCGGTATCGAATGGGGAGTGTCCGGCCATCTCGGCGTACCTGTAGGGCACCTCCACGGACAGGGGGCGCAGTTCCCACTCGCCAGCGTGCGGGTAGATCTCGCTGGCGTACCGACGCTTCGTGCGACGCTTCTCGGTGCTCATCACTGCCCACCGTCCAGCAGGTCGCCCTGGTTGGGCTCATTGCTGTTCTGAGCGTCCTCGTTGAGCGCGTCCAGCACTCGTGACGCCTGCGCGGCCGTCAGGTCGTTGGTGGACTCGATCTGCTCACCAAGCACCTGGGACATGTACGCCAGGCGAGCCTCGCGCCCCTCGGCGGATCGGGCGTCAGTTGTGAACCCCGCCGCTGTGAATGCGGCGAAGATCGCCTTACGCTGGCTGTCTCTGATCGCCTCGCCGGTCTCGGTGGCCCGATCGGGCTCAACCTCGGCGTCGATCACCTCGTCGGGCTGGGCGACGGGCGCGAAGGATGCCGCGGACAGGGGCGCGGCAGCGGCTGCGGTGTCCTGACGCGTCTCATCGGGCGTGTAGATGCCCGACAGGTCCATCGGGAACGCCTTGCGCAGGGCGGCCGCCTCCGCGCACTTCGCGAGCATGAGCGCGCCCTTCTCACGCCACGTCTTAGTCGGCTGCTGAGTGTTGGTCGCCTTGTCGCGGTAGGTCTGCACGTACTCGCCATAGAGCGCCACGGCGGGGAAGCGATGCCCGCTACGGAGCACGACGACCTTGGCGGCGCGAGGGGCGTCCTCGCCCAGCCACACGTCCTTCCAGATGCCGTTCTCGTCGCACCACAAGGTGTCCTCGTAGCCGAACGTCTCGCCCGTGCGCTCAGCGGTGCGCTGCGCGACGAGCCTGAGCCCGTCGATCCCGGTCTGCATCGTCTGCTTGCCGTCGCGCCGGATCATGTAGATCTGCCGCGCGAAGGGGTCGAGGCCGGTCCGCTTGCACGTGTGGAAGAAGACGGCCAGGTCGGCCGGGCCAGCATTGTCAACGCCGATGTGCATCAGAGCCTTGCGCTGGAGGTCGTCGAACGTCGTCTGGTCGTCGCGGATTGCGATCGCAGTCAGGGCGGTGGTCATGCTGTGTCCTTGTCTTTGTAGGCGTAGCGGGGGAGGTCGATGACGGCGTATGCCGGGTGGGTGCAGGTCCAGTCGCCGGTCTCGGTGCACGCGGCGAAAAGGTCGATGGCGCGGCGGTTGAGTTCGCGGCCACGGTCGAGTGCGGCGGGCGGCAGGGTGACGGCCCGCACCTGGTGGGGTGCGGCCTTGCTCCCGAAGACCAGGAGGAACGTCGCGTCGTCCAGGTCGATCGCGCCGGCCAGCGCGAGCGTGTCGAGGTAGAAGGCCGCTGACTGGTGGTAGCCACGGTCTGCGATCACCTTGGCCAGTGCCCACTCGTGGACATCGCCAGTAGTCGTCTTGTAGTCCACGATCACGGGGCGGCCCTCACGGTCCTCGGTGAGCCAGTCGGGGCGGCATCGGAGCATGACCCCGCTATCCGGGTCGGGAGCCCATGCGCTCATCTCTGCCACGCCACTGGCGAAAACTCCGCCGATCTCTGGGTGTTCGCGGACCTTTCGGGCCATCAGTTCGGCTTTGGAGTAGTCGTCCGGTTTGATCGGCACCTTGCCTTGCTCGCGGGCCGTCTTGGCGAAGTCCTTTGCGGCTGTGGTGCTTACGGCACCGTTCGCGCCCAGGCAGTCCGCGGGGTAGACCGCGACCTCAGAGCCCTTGCCGAGCAGGAGACGGTGCGCCACATGACCGAAGTCGAAGGCGTCCTTGATGGGCGGGTTGTCGATCTGCTCGCGGTAGATGGCCGGGCACTCGATGAGCGCCTTGGCCCCAGTTGAAGACAGTGCCGGGTCGGCGTGGTAGTCGAGGTCGCTGATGTCGGGGTAGATGCCTGGCTCCATCAGTCGACCTCCTTGGATCGTGCGAGAACCCCGGCGTGCGGCTTGCTCACCGGTCGTCCTCCCGTTCGCACGCCAGGCAGTCGCCGTGGGAGTTGCCGCACGTGTGGTGCGCGCCGGCGTGGGCTGCGGCGCGGATGAGCACGGCCGCGTCGTGCGCTGAGCCCGGTCGGCGTGACTGGACGGCTTTGCGTGCGGCGTCGAGGATGACCTTGCGTTCGTGGGCGGTCTTGGCTGCCCCGGTGAGGACGGTCATGTCAGTGCCTCCGCGTCCGACGCGGCCACACGGCGATCCCGGCCGCGAGCAGGATCAGCGCAGCCGCGAGGGTGACCGCCGCGCCCTCAGCCCCGGTATTGGCGAGTTCAGCGGTCGAGGATGCGCCGCACGAGTCCTCGGCGTCGGGGTTTGCGGTGCCGGTTGAGCACCGCCCAGACGTCGTCGGCGATGGCGTCGATCCGGTCGGCCTCGTCGGGCTCGCCGTAGGTGTGGCGGACGTCGTCAGCGAGACCTCTGAGGTCGCTGATGTGGATGGCGACTGTGTCGAGTGCGATGTCGTGGGGCTTGGTGATGGCGATGCGGGCCATGTCGGTGTCTCCGTAGGTGTCGGGGTAGTTGTAGGCGTCGGGGTTGGTGTGGGCGTCGGCGATGGGCTCGCGCATGACGGGGCATTGACCGCGATCAGCCGCAGGTCGGTGGTCGCGTCGGTTCCGGGCTTGCGGACCTTTACCGAGTCACCGACCGCGCCGGACAGCGGGACAGTCGTGGTGATGCGTGCGCGACCGTCGACGGCCACGGCTCGCACCCAGGAGCCGTCTGTGCGTCCCATCAGCCATGAATCCTTAGGGACGCGGATGATCCGGGGGTCGCGGGCTGCGATGACGTAAGTCCACGGGCCGGGCGCGGTCGGGGTGACGCACACCTCGAACGAGCCGGAGCCGTGGCCGGTCTGCTCGGGGTTCGTGTAGGTCGCGTGCGCGGTCGCCGGGGCCAGGGTCAGCGCCAGGGCGAGCAGGATGGTGCGGGTCTTCATGGTCAGTCCTCTGTGGGTTCGTCGTTGAGTTGATGCCCGGCGCACACGGCCCGGCCTTGGTTGTCATAGATGCCGGCCTCGTCGCACGTGTCGCGCGCCCCCCACGGCTGGCAGTTGTCGATCTCGGCAATGTCCAGCTCGAACGCGTTGACGAGGGTCGTGAGCACCGACTCATCCACCTCGATCCGCTCGCGCCAGGAGGTCGCGTGGGCGTTGGGCCTGATGCGTACCTCGGCATGCCCGTAGCGCCTGAGGTCACCAAGGCGGCGGATCAGGTAGTCACGGTCTTGGACGATCTGGATGCCGTTGATCTCGGCGACCAGGCGGCCTTGGTGAAGGCCGATGATCTCCACGCGCAGGATGGTGTCGCTCATCGCTGCTGCCCCTCGTTTGCGTGCCAGCGCTCATTGGCGCTCACGGCCCTGGGGACGATGACAGCGAGGGCGATGGCCCAGGCGACGATCAGGACGCTCATGACGCGGCCACCCGCAGAGTGAGTCCACCCTCGGTCTTTATCCACCCGACGAAGTTGTCGTGGGCCGCGTAAGGGTTGAGGGTGAAGCCGTTGGCCCCAGCCCACATGCCCATGCCCTCGGTCAGGTGGCCCTGCCAGACGATGTCAAGTCCGTCAGCGCGGAAACTGTAGGCAGGGCCAGTCCCATATTTCCTGAGGGCCCGGACGATGCGGTCCTTGTCGATGTAGGGCGGGCCGTAGGGCTGGGTGATGCTCATTGGTAAACTCCTTGCTGTTTGGTTTGAGAGCCCGGTTTCGCTTGGTGGTGAGCCGGGCTCTCGGCTTGCATGGACTTGTGGGGGACTAATCGGTGGACCAGATGTCGCGGCCGGTGCTGCTCGAGACGACGGTGACCACCTCGTCGAAGGCATGGCGGCGGACGTCGTCGGCGCGATCGAGGCGGTACGCGAGCTGCAACTTGCCGCCGTTGATGCGGTATCGGAGGCGGGCTTGGACCTTGTAGGTGGGGCCGCGGTCGTGGACCTGTAGGGCGATGGTGAAGCTGTCGGGGATGGCGAGGTCGCCCTTCTTGCCGGCGGTGGCGGAGGTGTCTTCGACGTAGCTGACTTGGGTTTCGCCGCTCTTGAGTCGCTTGCTGGATTGGAAGTCGACCTTGGTGGTGGCTTGGAAGGTTTGGGCGAGTTCGAGCATGTCGGCGCCGGAGGGTTCGACGAAGTTGTGGAGGTGGTCCTCGATGAACTCGGCGAACTCGGTTTGGGTGACGAGTCGTCCGGAGCGGGCGGTCCAGTCCTTCCAGTCTGGGGTGAAGGGGAGTTTGAGGGTCACGGTGTGGTCTGACCAGCCTGGGTTGCCGTTGCTGTCTTGGTGGGCGTTGATGACTGCGTGGATGGTTCCTTCGCGGTCGTTGGCCCAGAGTTCGGTCTCGGGGAGGGCGTGCTTTTCGAGGTAGCTGAGGAGGCTGGTGGCGTCGGTGACAGTGACCTGGGCGGTCTTGCGGGTTGGGTGGTCGCGGTCGGCTTCGAGTAGGTGGCGGACGTCGATGGTCTTGCCGGTGGCGGGGATGAGGTAGAGCCCGGGGCTGATTTGGTGGGGTTGGACGGAGGCTCGGGCGTTCTCGGCGACCACGTCGTTTTCGACGCGGTCAATAGTGGGGGTGGTGTCGGTCATGGGGTTCACTTCTCCTTGGGTTTGGGGGCGTTGCGGATGGTGGCGTTGACTGCTGAGGCCACGTCGAGCGGGGTCTTCACGTCGGGGTCGGGGTTCTCGAGGTCGTCGGGGTAGTCGATGGTGACGCCGTCGTGGAGGAGCCGGTCGAGAACGTTGACGACGGCGTCCTTGATGTCGGACTCGGACGGTGTGGGCGGGGCCGTGTGGGCAGTCAGCGCCTCGCGGAGGGCGGCAATCTCGTGGCCGAGGCCGTGGAGCGCGGTTACGAGGGAGTAGGCGGCTCCTTGGTCGTGGATCTCGTTGGCGACGAAGCTCTCGGCGAGCGCGAATAGGTTGTGCGCCTGGTCGGTGAGGGAGGCCATGTCAGACCGCGTTCTCGTCGAGGACTTCACCCGTGACAGGGTCGATACCTGGAGGGAGGGGCACCTCACGGAGCGACTCGAACGGCTGCTGGTCTGGGTCGTCGCGCTGCAGGTTGCCGTCGCGACCGACGAACCAGACACCCGATGGGCGGTCGTGCTCGGGGAGGGTGATCTTGATCTTGTCGCCGACGACGACGAGTCGGTCGTCCTTCTTCATGGGCTCGACGCTGACGGTGAGGGTGATGGACCCCTTCTTGCCGGTGTCCTTGACTCGGGCGATGAGGGTGTGGAGGGCTTCGCCGAGTTCGTCGTGGGTGCGGCCCTTGCCGTGTTCGCGGAGGAAGTCCGCGAAGGGGCGGATGCGTGGCGTGTCATTCATACTGCCGGGTCCTTTCGGTGAGGGTGGTGGCCGTGCTCGTGTGGCATGTCAAGCAGTTCGGGGTAGGTCCGTGTGTGCGGGACTTGTGGTGTGAGACCCGGCCCCGACGCGGAGCGCTGCGCCCGTAGGGGGAGGCGTGGCTCGGACGCGCCGGGACCGGGCGTTTACCCCGACCCGGAAGGGGGTAGGTAGTGGTAGTCAGGGGCCACCTCGTGCTCCTCGAAGCCCGCCGCCTGATCGCTCCCATCGAGGCGCACCCATACGGGCCAGGTGGCGAGATCGCCGGCATTGGGCGGGGGCACGATCTGGCCCCGTAACCGTGGACCGTGACCGTCTCGCGGTCGTACTCGATGAGCGTGCTCAGCGCGCTCAGGAGGTCGCGGGTGGTCGCGGCGAACGGCTGCCCACCGACGAGAGCGACGATGCGGCCCTGGTGCGTGCCAATGATTTCGAGGGTCACGCCCTCGTTCACGGCGGTCACTTGAGCCACCTCTTGGCGAGGTCCGGCACCGTCTCGGGGTGGGCGGCGATCCACGCTTCGGCAAGGTCAGCCACGAGCGCGAGGACAGGGCGACGACGCTCACGCACTACCTCACCGCACCCGGACGGCCAGTCGTCCCCACCGATGATGTCGCGGAGGTGTTGCACCGTGCCGGGCTCGCACCCGACCCGCAGGACCCATCCCTCAGGCGTCGGGATGAGCAGTGCCCGACCAGAGGGCAGGCCGTCAAGGACGAGCCCATCCCATCCGGCCCCGCTCAGGTTGGCCCCGTACAGGTTGGCCTCGCGCAGGTTGGCCCCGCGCAGGTCGGCGTCGCACAGGTCGGCGTCGGGTGCCTCGGGCCGCACGCCACGAGAGCGGGCGGTACGGAGGTCGTCAACGAGAGTGGTGGTCATGAGGCACGCTCCTGCCAGGAGGGGATGGTGTTCGCGGTGAGGGCGGCGCGGAGGGCGCGATCACGCTGACGGTTCCGGGCGTTCCGGGCGGCGATGCGAGGCGGCTGGGCGTTCATGACGCCTGCTGGAGGAGGTCAGAGGTCATGCCGCGTCCTCCAGTCGGGTGGCGGCGCGCTTGGCGTCGCCCTTCACGAAGATGAGGAGGTGCTGGTGTACCCGCGTGAGTTTGCGCGTGGCCCGGAATGGGCGCTCGGCGCGAACTGCTGCGGTGCCTACCTGGTCGAGCAGGACGGCGTCGTTGTGGAACGACAGCCCGGCCGCCTCGAATGCGCGGATCGTGTCGACCACGAGGCCGCGGTATGCGCCTCTCTTGTCGCGCACGTCTGAGATCACCCACGCCGCGAAGCGATCGTTACGCAGCCGAGCCGTTGCGGCGGCGATGATCTGGGCGTGCGTGTCGCGGAACTCCTCATAGGGCATCCGTGACAGGTCGCGGGGGTTGTCGCTGTAGACCTCCAAGTCTGCGTATGGCGGGCAGGAGAACACGAGGTCAAACTCGTCTGCGGGGTCGAGGTGGTCGGCCAGTCGTGCGGAGTCGCCCTGAATCCAGCGGGGCGCGATGTCCGAGCCGAGGTGCGCCTGCGCCTCGTTGGCCGCGACCTGCTCGCCGCGGAGGTCCACGCCGACATACCAGCGGGCCAGGGTGGAGGCGACGATGCCACGGACGGACCCGCCCGCGAATGGATCGAGGATGCGGTCCCCTGGGAGGGTGTGCCAGCGGTAGGCCAACTCACAGACGACGGGGTCGAATACGCTGATGCCGTCCGCCAGCGGTACGCCCATCCCCTTCGCCCCGCTGCGGAGCATCAGGGCCAATCCATTGTCGCCGATGTTGAGCCGATTCACGATGGAGTCTCGGCCGATCTCTGACTGGATGCCCAGCCGTCCCCACTGGCGCTTGCGGTCCTGCCATTCGCCCCCGCGCCGGTCCAAAACAGAGAAGGGTGGCACTCCGAACTTATCTGCGAGCGAGACGGGCGGCGGCGCCTCGATCTCGAACAGTTGCGACTCGTCCATGACGCCGCTCACGCCGCACGCTCCGATGCCAGGGCGCGGGTCTCGATGCGACCGGCCCACTCAGGGCGACGCGCCAACAGGTCACGCGCCACACGGGAGACGTAGGAGTTATTCACGCGCCATGGGTCGCCCTCGGTCTGTAGGCCGCTGCGCCACCTAAGTTGCTCCGCGAGGGCTTTCACGCCGACACGCGGGCGCATGGCCAGCCATTCGGCGGCGACCTGCTCGAACGCGTCGAGCACGTGCGGGTTCGCGTCGATCCAGGCCGCGTACCGCTCATCGAGTGTCATGCCGGTCTCGTAGTCCGGCTCGGTGAGGGGCGCGAGGTTGAGCGTCAGCTGCTCGGGCGCGATGGTGGTCATGCTGCGCCGCGCTTGGTGCGGAACCGGTTGACTGTGGCGGGGTCGAAGAGGAACGCCCCGCGTAGGCCGGGGAGTTTCGTCGCTGGTGTGAGGTCACCGGCTGCCACCCATCGGACGACGGTCTTGACGGACACTCCGGTGAGGGTCGCGACTTCCGCTGTGGTGAGGAGCCTAAACTTCGTCATGTGACGAACCTAAGCCTTGGACCGGGCGGTGTCAAGCCCTGTTGGTGAGAAAGTTTTGGCGTGTCATCTGGCGACGGCCTCGGCGCGCCAAAAATCTTTCCTGGGCGCCTAGCGGGTCACGGCGTCGGCGATCACGTCGAGGTCGGCATCCGACGTGGCCGCATAGATCGCGGTCGTCGCTGGGGACGCGTGGCCCATCGCACGGGAGACGGCCAGCAGGTTTCCCGTGGCTGCGAGCGCGACCGTGCCGAAGCGGTGGCGGAGCTGGTGGTAGGTGCACTCGACCCCGGCCGCCCGGATGGCGCGGTTCACCCGGCGTTGGAGCGTGGCGGCCGAGTAGGGCGCGCCGCCCGCGGTGACGACGTTCCCGCCCGTGTCGGGCAACAACTCGTCCAGCAGCAGGGGCGACATGCCGACTAGGCGCGTCTTCCCTCCTTTGCCGAGGACGCGCACGCGGCGGGTCTCGAGGTCGACGTCGTGCCAGGTGAGTGCGGCGGCCTCGGAGACGCGCAGCCCACCGTAGGCGCCCAGGCACACGGCGCGGCGCAGGTCGTCGGGGAGGGTGGGCAGGAGTCGGGTGAGGTCCGCGCGCGACATGGGCCGGGGCAGCCCGCGGGGCACCTTGGGGGCGTCGATCCTCAGTGTCGGGTCGTCGTCGCGGTGCTCCCAGCGGCGGCACCATGCGTAGAAGGTGCGCAGGATGGCGAGGTCGTTGGAGCGGGTGGCGGGTGAGAGGTGGGAGCGGGTGGCCCACCACGCTTCGACGTCTTCGCGGGTGGCGGTGTCCGCGTCGGGGAGGGAGCGCAGGACGCGGCGGGCGGCGGCGATGGTGTTGGCCGGCCGTCGCTCGCGGGTCAGGTGTGCGATCCACTCGTCAGACGTGCTCACGCGACCCCCTCGATGACCCAGCCCGCGAAGTCACCATAGCGGAACCACTCGACCGCCCCGAGGTCTGTGAGCACGTCGCGTGATAGCGGGCGCTGCACGCCGCCGAGCGAGATCTCCTTAGCGATGATCTCGGCCGGGCTCACGCCCCCTTCGAGCTTGGCTGCGAGGGTGAGGCGAGAGGACACAATCGACATGTAGGAGTCGGGCGGCAGCATCCGCTCGACGACGATCACCGCGCCGCCGTACCGGATGCGCGAGCGCAGTCGGTGCAGCAGGTCGCGCGCCTCGTCCGGTCGCATGAAGATCAGCACGAGGAAGCACACCGCGAGGTCGAACGGTTCATAGTCGAACGTCTCCGCTCGGGCTATCTCGAGCCTGCCGGGGCCGACGTATCGGTCGGCCATCTCGTGCGCTCCCTCGATGGCGACGAGTTGCGCGCCCCGCTCCTCTAGGGTCGGGCGGATTGCGTTCCCGACGTTCCCGGTCGATGCGCCGATGTCGTAGACGAGCCCACCGTGGCCGATGTAGTGCCGTGCGATCTGCGCGACGGCGGTCGTCGCCATGTCGTACCAGGGCAACTGCTCGCGGACGTGCCGGTCGAAGATCGCGGCGACCTTGTCGTCCTCGAACGTCCACCGCTCGGGGATGTAGGGCGGTTGCGCGCTCATGCTCGTGCTCCTTGTAGTGCGTCGGCGAGGGCCGCTCCGTGCGCGGCGTAGAGGGGCGGGGCGACCGAGCGGGCGATGCGCTCATACCGCTGCGGCGGTGTTCCGGTGAAGGTGAAGTCGGCCGGATAGCCGAAGATCCAGGCGAGCTCGGTCGGGGTGAACGTGCGGCACTCGTCGGGGTGCATGGGGTTAGCGGTGCTACCGCCTCGTCCGGCCGCAGTGATAGAGGGGAGCGGCCTCTCCCACGAGCACCGGACTACCTGGGTGAACCGCTTACTTGTCTCGCCTGGCGCTATGTCTCCCCACGCCTGGCCGATGGCGTAGCGGGATGCGTCGGAGTGCTCTCTCTCGTCTCGCGGGATCTCGCACGGGAGGGCCGCGAGCGCGTCACCGATAGTGAACCCGTGAGGTCTTCGCGTAGGGCGCGACGGAAGCGGGCCGACGTCGCGCCTCACTCCTCGGATAATGAGGCGTCGTCGGGACGTCGCCGCGCCGAAGTGCCCGGCGTTGGAGATGTCCGCGTCCACGACGTAGCCGAGACCCGTGAGGCGGTCAAGGATCGAGCGGTAATAATCGCTTGAGTTGTCTCCGAGGAGGCCGGGGACGTTCTCTGCGAGGACGGCGCGCGGCTTGAGGCCGTCGACCATGCGGACCCACTCGTCGAATAGGTCGTCAGTCACCTGGTGGACGCCTTCGGAGTAGTGCTTCGGTTTGCCGGTGCCGTAGCGCGTCGCGCCCGTATTGGCGACGGAGAACGACGAGCACGGGGGCGACCCTTCAAAGAGGTCGAGCTCGCCGACGTCGAGGCCGATCCGGTCGAGGATGTCACCCGGCTCGATCTCGCGGATGTCGCGGGGGTCGACGTAGGTCTCAGGCCAGTTCGCCTCATAGGTTTCGCGGGCCGCCGGGATGAACTCGTTAGCCCACGGGATACGCCACCCGGCCATGTGCAGCCCGGTCGATGATCCGCCGCAGCCCGAGAAGGTCGAGACGGCGGTGAGCCCGTTGTCTCGGGCGCGGATCTCGCTCATGCTCGGGACGCTGTACGCGGGTCGGTCTATGTCGAAGAGGAGGTCGGCGGTTGCGTGGGGAGTGGTCACTGAGTGGCCCCTATGAACTGGTGCGAGTATGAGCGTCGCGCCGATCCGACCCAACCGCCTCCACGGCGATGACCGAAGGAGGCTGGGGGTGTCTTCGTGGAAGTTGCCCCGTGAATGTTGCGCCACGCGGGGGACTCGTCGCGCCATCTACCGAGGCGGGGGTGTGTCGTTTTCGTGTAGTAGTTATATCCGGCCCGATGGTGAGCCTCTGCGACCCAGTCGGCGAGTCGGGGGCCCACCCCTAGACCTTGGAAGTCCGGCAGGGTCACGAGGCGGGTTCCTCGCCAGGCGTTTCGGATGTGTCCATGGGGAAAAGGGATCGCTGCTGCGAACGCGACGGGGGTTCCATGTACGGCCGCGAGGTAGCAGCGGGCAAACGGGTGAAGGTCGTGCGTGAGGTAGTGGTGGTCCATGAAATGCGACCACATGGAACGGTCGACTTCGTATACGTCAGCCACCATCTCGCTTCGATGAAGACACTCCTTCGGCCGGGTGGCCCACATGCCGGCGTCTGTGTCGATGACCCAGTCGGGTTGCAGGTCGGAGAGGATGTCGCGGTGCACGGTGGCGACGACGATTCCGCGCAGCCCTGTCGACCGTGCGAACTTCCCGAATGACCTAGATGCGGCACGGGCTACGTTTCGATCGACCACGCTGGTGAACTCGTCAATGACAGCGCCGGAGGACATTGACCGGGCGAGGTCTGCGCGGAACCGCTCACCGTTGCTCAGGACGCGGTATGGCTTGAGCCACGTCGGCACGGATGAGAGTCCGACTGCATAGAAGCGTTCGGCCACGTCGTCGCCGGGGAAGTGGTCAGCGATGCACTTGTCGGGGCGCCACTCGTGCGGGGTTTCCTCGCCGAAGGAGCGCAGGAGTGTGGACTTGCCGCTGCCGCTACCTCCAACGATCACTCCGATGCAAAACTGGTCGGGGACATGCGGAGCCATCCACGGGTAGAACTGGACCGTGCCGTTCGCGGTGTAGTCGAACGCAGCGGCGGCGTTGCGCGCGGAGTCATCTAGGGCAACTTCCACTTGGAGCGGTTCGGGGGATCGGCGTAGCGGAAGCCAGGTGTCCGGCAGGTCGAGGGTCAGGTGGTCGACGTAGGCGGTTGCGTGAGAGGTGGACATGGGCGTAAGTTTAGGGCATGAGGTCAATAAGTGTAGTTATCGGTCAGATGGCGGTTCAGACCTAACCGCCTCAGGGCTCGCTCATCCACAGTCGCGACGGGCACCCTTTCGCGCGGCCTGCCGATCGGTCACGCTGGGGTCATGTGTGCGTGTGGTGGTCGGGTGGTGGCGTTGGGTCGGTGTCGGGCGTGCCTGCGGGCGCTGTTGTCGGGGGTTGATTCTGTGGATCTGGATTTCTCCCGCTCACATGTTGCGGGATACAACGTCACGCTGTATGGTGGAGACATGACGACGAACACCAGCCGCAAGAACACCATGAGCGCCGCCCGTGACCTCATCCCCGGCGACTACCTCACCGCCAACTACAGCCGTCGCCCGATCAAGGTCGCCGAGGTCAGCGTTGAGGGTGACGTGACCCGCATCCGGTTCGCGCACAGTCCGCTGTGGACGGGCCACAAGTCGGCCACGCGCTTCCACGTCTCGCGCAAGGTGGCCTGACATGACGACCTGCTGGCTGCGGTGACACTGTGAGCATCGTGAGGTGCCCGTGTGGCCGCTCGATCTCCCGGCGCGGATGGTCGGCCCATGCTCAGGTGTGTGAGGTCGAGCAGGCGCGCCAGGTCCGGTACTTCGCTGAGGTTGCCCGGCTCGCTCGGGCTCGACGGGAGGCGCGCGATGGAGCGTGAGCAGTGGACCACTGCGGAGGTTGCTGCGCATCTCGGGGTGTCCGTGGGCACGGTGCGGGCGTATTCGTCGCGGGGTCAGATGCCGGCGCCTGACGGGCGGTTGGGGCGCACGCCGTGGTGGTGGGCGTCCACGATCCAGGGGTGGCGGCGTCCGGGTCGTGGGTAAGTACGCGGAAATCGTTGCTATCCCGGTGAAGGAACCGGGCGCCCCGGACCTCGGAAGGGATCGGAACTTGGATCCGGATCTCACAGGTCGAGCGCTATCCGCGCCGCGGAGGCCGCGCCAAGGTCTGGTTCGGCGACTCGACCGAGCGGTTCGCGGTCGAGCAATGGCGATCCATCAGTCTCGTTTCGGCGATTGCCCGCGAGGGTGTCCCGGATTGGTGACTCGTCGATGCACCCGACGCGTGCCTCCTTGGCTTGGTGAGAGCCTCCGACGCAACGACAAAAAGTAAGGACGGGAGCGGCCCAATGGGCGACTCCCGTCCTTCAGAGTTGCGCGACGTAGGTCGCTGTGCCAAACATAGCGCATGTCACTGACCCTCGGACCCATCGACGCAGAACACATCGTGTTGGCCCGGATGGCCGAGTTCTTTGGG
>WBZP01004402.1_pt1 | contig 14683 bp, 10 predicted proteins | sample 5204301 | NCBI WGS metagenome assembly WBZP01 (sample SAMN12412401, study PRJNA552823) | activated sludge metagenome | isolation source: activated sludge from nitrification reactor of wastewater treatment plant... | place: USA: Pennsylvania | collected 2017 | reverse complement strand
TGTAGAACATAATATACCGGTAGCACCGCTATACAATGATGTCATACAGTTCTGGTCAAAAACAAAAACAAGCAACACCCCTACCCTGATTGTTAATTATGGTGGGCTGACTGGTGAATACTATTGGTATCAAAATACAGAAGTGTGGAAAAAAGATAAATTGCTCAAATATACCCCAAGACCGATCATAGACTCCAGATCGCGTCATCGGGTTATGGTGCCACAGGAAGAATACGAAAATGGCCATATCCTGACATCCAAATCCTGTAAAAAGCTGGCAGATGCCGGGGTCAATATTAATCTCGGCGCGCATGGTCAGTTGCAGGGATTGGGAGCACATTGGGAATTATGGATGCTGCAGCAAGGCGGAATGTCCAACTATCAGGCGCTCAAATGTGCTACTGTCAATGGTGCAGAACTGCTCGGGATGCAAAACCAGATAGGAACACTGAAAGCAGGAAAACTGGCTGATCTGATCATTCTGGACGGTAATCCAATGGAAGACATCCGCAAAACTGAAAATGTTGTCTATACGATGATCAACGGCAGACTTTATGACACATCCACCATGAATGAAATAGGCAATACGGATAAAAAGCGCACTAAATTTTACTGGGAGCTGGATGGGAGTGGCAATGCATACCCTTACTTTCAGGAGACCAATAGTTTTATGGGTGTGAGATGTGCTTGTGGGTTGTAGTGGGAACTAATTAATTATTGAATTTGTTATGTTTGTGTTTTACCAAAATAATTTGTAATTTATGAATTTACAAGATATTAATCCACATTTTATTACAGACACGTCAGGCAATAAAGTCTCTGTAGTCCTTTCTATGGATGAATATAAAACCATCATGGAAGAGTTGGAAGAACTTGAAGACATCATTAGTTATGATAAAGCGAAGACTGAAAATCTTGAATTTATTGACGCAGCACTAGCATTTTCAGAGATCGAAAATATTCGTGCCCAAATGAAAACTAATGTACAAAGTTCGCATTGAACAAAAAATTCAAAAGAAACTTTTAAAAATTTCTGAACCAAATTATTCAAATCTAAAGTTGGCGATATTGGATTTAGGAAATGACCCTAGACCTTTTGGTTATAAGAAGCTAAAAGGAAGAAGCGGCTATCGAATTAGATACGGAGATTATAGAGTTCTTTATGATATCAACGACGATGTTTTCATTGTGGACATAATTGAAATTGGAAACAGAAAAGACATTTATAATTAGTGATTATTTATTTGTAGATCATGCTTTTCAATGGTTCAACATAGAGATAGGAATGATGATCACCGTTTCAATTCCTTTATACCGTCTTCCAAATTATTGAAATCTATGGTTATGGTGTAGTGTGATTCAACTCCATTGTCATATTGAATAACTTTTGCGTTATAAAAATTTATGTTAATTTTTTCTTCTACAAGTTCTCTTGATCCTCCGTAATTAAGATCATAACCTTGTAAAAAGCATTCTTTAAATGAATAACTATTATTACTTAATGTATATAACCTTATGCAAACATTATAATCACCACAACTTGTTCCCCTGCAATTTAATTGATAGCAATGTGTTAAGCTTAGTTTACATACAGCAGAAATTTTATCATTGGATTCGATAACTTTTATTTGTTCAAATGTATTTTGATTGAATTTGTTTTCATGGTTAACTGGAAGAGAAAATACACCTTTTGATGATGTTACACTTAGTTCTGTAAATTTATTTTTTTCAAAAGTTACTGTGATATCAAGTGATTGACCATTGTTTGTTTGAACCCGAACTCCCTTAAAACTATTTAATGTAAGTTTACCCATAATAGTTGCGATCTTATTGAAGTTTGCGTCAAGTTCAAAAAGAATAATCGTATCATTCTCCAAAGTAAGAATATTTTTTGGCTTAATAACTCCAGCTATGTTTATATATTCACCCTGAGGCTCGTAATAATACCTACCAATATATTGTCTAACTTGGCCTATAAAACAATTGTCAAAATAGTCTGGTCTTATAATTTCATTTAGTTCAAAAGTAATCTCAAATTTATCATCTATTAGTCCTTGACCAAAATGTCTATTAGTTACACCACCATTATTAATTGTTTGGCAATTCAGGAATTGACAAACGATTAAAAATAATAAACTTATATATATTTTCATAAATCGTTTTACTAGAATTCTAATTGTTATAATTTCTTCATTTTCGTCGATTATTATAGAATAAACTTACAAATTCCAACCATTCTTTTTGTTCCCAACTAACCATCAAGAGCTGATTATTTAAATTATTCGGCTTAAATATACGATATAAATGAGCCGATTAGCCATTTTATTCGGCTCATTTGTTAATAACTTCCAATATTAAACCTATTTTTTCATTTTCAGAGATGGAGTAATTTTAGAAAATAGATATGTGAAATGCTGTTGAAGAAATTCAATCCATCGAAAAATTGACTTTTATGACAAACTTTAGGACTCACTACTAACTTCAGATTCTGTAAGAAATTATGAAAAAAGGCCGCACCGTCTCTGATGCAGCCCAATATTCTCAAAAAATAGGTGCGATACTTTTTTGATGAGAAAATTTATTCAAAGTCAATTTGTTTGGTGTAATCAGTTCTTATTTTTAACGTATGATTCAATCTTCAATAAAAAGAGACTATATGTTTTACCATACAGCCTCTAAAAAACCAACTTACAAGACTGAGGACTCCCAACCTCTCAATCGTCTATAATTTCACCAACTTTATGGTGGTAGAATAGTCTTTGTTTGATGACTGCATCATATATACACCTGGTGCAAAAGTGGTCATATCGATGATGGATTCATTATTCTCTATCATTTTTGTGGTCATCAAACGACCGGATATGTCTCTGATTTGTATGGTACTATTGTGGTACAGAGCCGCAATTCCGGAGAATTTCACTTTTACTGAGTTTGTGACAGGATTCGGAAAAACTTCAAGATCGAATGTTTCTCCATTGACATCTACCACAGCACTTGCAAAAGGACAATTCGGCGCTTTGACCAATTGACCACGTACTTCTCCACCCGGGTTGTTTGCTGTGTGTATGTTTACATAAGCATTTCCATTTTGTATGATTGCTGCCAAGTCATCTGTGAAAGTGTCTGTCACGTAAAAGAACGCTCCGTTACTATTCCATCTTGAAGTAAAATCAAAAACAACCGGACCATTTGCACCTACTGCGCCATTGTGAATATGTGCACCCTGGAAAGTTGAACTCAACTGATTAACTACTGACATTAGGTGTGCTTCGTCATAGTCTCTATTGAAAGCAAACATACCTGAACCACTTGCATTGCCGGCATTGACCGGATCATTTACTTCTTGCTCTTGACACAAATCGTACACGTATCCATCTCTAGCCACTCTGTACAGCTGACCTCTTACTTCACCGTTTGGTGCCGCAGCAGTGTGAACATTGAAGTATAAATCTCCTCTGAGATAATCAGCCAAAAACTCAGGTGTAATAGCTACGCCTTCATTAAATAAAAACTGACCGGAAATATCGTCATGTAAATCCATAACTACTCCACCACCTGCACCCAAGTCGGCTTTATGTATGTGTGCTGCAACCAACGGACCTGTAGGATTGTCTACCAGCAACGCATAACTCATGCTACTAAGATCAGAAGATATAGTGCCCATTGCAAGTCCAAGAGCATCGTTTACTCCGGCAGGAACTTCTTGTTTGCCATCCATCCATGTATCAAAATACAATCCTTGAGTTGCTGTCAATTGTCCACGGATTTCTCCATTTGGATATGCTTCTGTATGAATATTGACATAGATGTCACCATTTCTCAATGCAGCAATATAATCACCTGCATCTAGTTTTACCATAACTGTACTTCCTACTACAAACGATTCAAGATTCTGTACAACTGGACCCGTAGTACCTGAAGCACCTCTATGTAAATGGAAGCCTGTGATAGGACCAGAAAGATTGGTAGCAAGGATATTCAATTCCAATACATTGGTATTTGAAGTATAAATAGCACTTGCAATACCCAAAGCTGGTGTATTGACCGCAGGAATCTCTTCACTTCCATCCAGAATGGCAGAAAAAGTTTCGCTGGATTCTAAGGCCAATTGACCTCTCAACTCACCATTCGGATGGTTTGCTGTGTGGACATTCAGATAATAATCACCGTCAATCATAGCGGCCACATCTTCTTTTGATACCATAAAAGTAGCTGTACACCTGCCCGCAACAAAGTCAGCAGTAAAATCAAACAGTACGGGACCATTTACACCTGATTTACCTCTGTGTATGTGCATACCTGAAAATGAAGATGAAAGATTTGAAACGGTAACATTTAGGGTTGCTTCAGTATAGGTGTCATTAAAAGTGACCGTAGCGACTCCAATGGCATTGGTGACCACAGAAGGTACTTCATTGCTACCCAATAATCTGGAAGCAACAAGAAAATCATCAGAGAAATTCGGATCAAATACCACTATATCTGGTTGAATCACTTCTTTTAGCCTTTGATTTCCAAGGAATATGGCGGACGCACCTGCGAATACTTCATTAAATACAGGTGTCGCATCTCCTGAAGCTGTAGGCATATCGAATCCTAAGACTCTACCACCATCTTTGGCTCTTTCTGCGATATAAATCCTATTGCTCGGTCTGTCATAAGCGATATCCACAGGGTTACCCATTAAAGATAACGGACCTTCTACGATGATTTGTTCTGCTTCTGTGATGACATTGTCCGATGCTTTTGTGTTATAATTTTTAATAACTGTAAATGCACCATCTGTTGCCGAAGCCGCAGCTGCCACATCTGTCAAAATCATCACATCTCCTTCTCTATCATAAGTAATACCATGTGTACGTACCATACTTTCGATAGATACGACTTGGTCAGGTGTGATCATTCCGTCAGGCAAGTCAAAGAAATTGTCAAATCTCAATACTCTATCTGAAACATCTTCAACTGCATACAAAGTATTGCCATCCAAATGGATACCCCAAAGTGCTTGACTGACATTATAAGCTTTATCTAGCGTTATCGCTGTAGGGCTTATCGTATAGACAATAAATCTATCCACGCTTCCATTCGAAGCATCTGCATCCTGAGCTACGACCAGTTTATTTCCGAGAACAGCTATTTCTCTACCATTGGTAAAGTCAGAAGTAGAAGTTGCCGTCAATACCGGAGATAAATTCAAATCAAGATTTTCTTTTACCTTACTGTATGCATGAATGACATTTTTGCTTCTGCTTAATTGATACAAAACATCCGCTTCTTTATCATAATAGATACCATCTGAATCAGCACCTGCCACATCAAAAGTTCTGAATGATGAACTATTGTCTTCTGTAAAATTGAAAACACCCACTTTACCTGATGTATTAGAAGATACAAATACCTGATAGGAAGGATCTTCAATGTATTTTGGATCTATCACTTCTCCACTACAATCGCCTGTACCACTATGCGGCATTGCCAAAAATGGAAATGTAGATTGAAATGTTTTGTCATTTTTTTCTACACCTGTAGTGTATGTCAAAACATTTAATAATTGTGGTGTAACTGGACTAGGTGATGAAGATGGATCATAATCATCATACCAAAGACCAACGGCTGCAAGTACAACTCCTGCAACTGCTTGCAATTCTATTCTGGTAACATCATCTTCTAATCTTCTACCATTCGGAAATCCATCCATATTCGGGATAAACTCTAAGTCAGTGGTAGTATTAAACGGCGCTACTGTAAGACCAATAGCTGCTGCTTGGATTAGACCCAATGAACTGAAGTTCGGATCATTTCTTGGTGTCACAGGGACAGCCATGTTTAGTCTCAACATATCTCCACCATTCGGTAAGAAGTTATTGACAAATGGTTTTCCGGCAGCAAGTGGATTGCCATTTTTGCCTGTCGCTAATTGATAAGGAATCACATTAGGAACTCCTGTGTGAAAAGCAGGCCAAAGGTCCACCGATCTAGGCATTCCTGGGCCAGGCAATAAAAGGGTGCCAAAAACAGCATCGTCCAAGGCAGTACCTGCCAATGCAGGATTTCCTTTCAACCCATAAAGTCCATCAGCACCGTTGGTAAAATCAAAGCTTCCCAATGATTTTTTCTGAATAAGCAAAGGTTTAAATCCCGGCACAGCACCACCAAAAAGATCGTCGTCCATGTATAATGCTAACTCTGGATTGAAGAAGTATTTGTCTAATGTTGTTTCAGAAATTTCATCATAAGGCGTGATGCTATTCCAAAAATCTTTATCACCTATTGGAATCACAGCTTCGTTAGTCAATGGCATACCCAATCTTGACACTTGTACCCAATCACCTGAATAAGTAGGCTCCGTTGTACTGCTCAAAGTGGTAACTGCTTGTCTGCTTGCGGAAGCCCATACACCAATCACATAATCAGAATCTAAAATATTGGTAGGTGTAGCAGGTGCGCCATCTTTTAGTAATGTTGAGATAGGTACTTGGATAGCAATGGCACTTACATTATAACAAGCCAAACCATCTACTGCTTTTCCACCTTGTCTAGGTGCGTCACCAAGATCAAATATACCACCCAAATCTACAAAAAATGGATCGTCCGTAGGACCGGCGAATATTTTTTCCCCTGTCGTGGCTGTGGTAATAGCGTTTTGAAATAAAGCACCATACGTGGTGTTTAATCCAGCACCACCTGTGATGGATCTATCACCAATATTATTAGGTGGAACAACGCCATTCGTAACAATAGTCACAAAACTCAAACCACCATCTATACTTCTTTCGAGTGTGTAGGTTGTCTTTTGGTTTTGTTTGCCCAATCTGATGTTGAAAAATGTGGTTGGGTCTTCATTTATAACGTCAAAGGTAAATCTATATACGATTTCGTCACCAGGTTTTGATGCGTCATTGTCCACATGGACCTCGTATCTTATGTTTTTACCAAAAGAATAATAATTAGGTCCACCGTGCGGCAATTGCATAGGAACATACGTAGCTATCAATGTCACGGTATTCGGATCGTCCGGACTGCGGAATGCATATACATCCACATTATCTGCCAAAGGATCACTTGAGATCAATGGTGCTTCTCTATGGCTGGAAGCCAATAACGAATGGGTTATGGCCAACAAAATGATCAGAGAAAGCAACGATACTATAAAATTACTTTTAAGTCTCATGTTATATTGTTTTATATTGATTAAATTATTGTCTTACTTCGGTACCACTCCATGGCATCGCTACGTAAGGAAATGTTTTTTGAAAAGGTCTGTCATTCTTTTCGACACCAGTTGTGTAACTCAATACATTCAACAATTGTGGTGTCACCGGACTCGGAGAAGTGGCTGGATCATAATCATCATACCAAAGACCAACGGCTGCCAAAACTACTCCTGCAACTGCTTGAAGTTCGATTCTTGTCACGTCATCTTCCAGTCTTCTACCATTTGGAAATCCATCCATATTTGGAATAAATTCAAGGTTTGCGGTCGTGTTAAATGGTGATACCGTAAGACCAATAGCAGCTGCTTGTACCAATCCTAAGGAACTGAAATTAGGATCATCTCTCGGTGTAGGTGGGACGGCCATATTTAATCTCAACATATCACCACCATTAGGTAAGAAGTTATTGACAAATGGTTTTCCGGCAGCTAGCGGATTGCCATTTTTGCCTGTTGCTAATTGATAAGGAATCACGTTAGGAACTCCTGTATGGAAAGCAGGCCAAAGGTCTACTGATCTAGGCATTCCAGGACCAGGCAACAAAAGGGTGCCAAATACAGCATCGTCTAGTGCAGTACCAGCCAAAGCAGGATTTCCTTTTAAGCCGTAAAGTCCATCAGCTCCATTGGAAAAGTCAAATGCACCCAATGATTTGGTCTGAATACGAAGTGGCGCAAATGCAGGTACTGCACCACCAAATAAATCGTCATCCATGTATAAAGCCAACTCAGGATTGAAGAAATATTTATCTAAAGTGGTTTCACTTATTTCGTCATAAGGTGTCAATCTATTCCAAAGATCTTTGTCACCCACAGCAATCACTGCCTCATTGGTCAATGGCATACCCAATCTGGATACTTGAATCCAATCACCATTATACGCTACATTGTTGCTTGTTGAAAGCGTCTTGATAGCAGGTCTGCTTGCAGAAGCCCAAACGCCGATCACATAATCACTATCCAAAATATTGGTAGGTTGTGCAGGTGCGCCAGCTTTTAGTAATGTTGCTATTGGAATTTGTATAGCAATGGTATGGACATTGTATTTTGCTAAGCCATCTCTTGAATCAGCACCTTGTCTCGGTGCATCACCTAGATCAAATATACCACCAAGATCAACAAAAAATGGATCATCTACAGGACCAGCAAATACTTTTTCACCAGTAGTGGCAGTTGCAATGGCACCATTAAATAATGCATCATAGGTAGTACCCATTCCTACACCAGAATTGATAGACCTTGGTCCGATATTCGGTGGTGGCACGATACCATTTACTAGAATGACAGCAAAACTTGCTCCACCATCCATACTTCTTTCGAGCGTGTAGGAAGTTTTAAGGTTTTGTTTGCCTAGTCTGATGTTAAAAAACGTGGTAGGATCTTCATTTACCTTGCTAAAAGTGAGTCTGTACACGATTTCATCACCAGGCTTAGAAGCATCATTGTCCACATGGATTTCATACCTGATATTCTCACCAAAAGAATAATAATTTGGCCCACCAAAAGGTAGTTCACCAGGTATGTAATTGGCGATAATAGTGATGGTATTCGGATTATCAGGACTACGAAAAGCATACAAATCTGTATTGTCCGCCAATGGATCATTAGAAATTAAAGGCGCTTCGCGATGACTTGATGCCATCACTATTCCAGCCATAAGCCATAAAAAGAGGAAGGAGCATAATTTCAAACTACTCATCCCACCTGACCAAACAGGTAATAATGTTTTCATCTTACTAAAAATTTTGATTAAAAAATAAACAAGAGTCAATCATAAACACCTTTCTACTTTTAAATTAACAAGTTCGTTTTATGGTAAATGAAAGTGTAAAATTTCATTTTGGTGGCTTTCGGTAAATGCTACCGATCTACCCCCGACCCCTAAAGGGGAGATCTACCTTCTTTATTGAATCAGTATCGAATGTTAAAATAATTGCTGAACTGTAAATGCTTCCGTACCCTTGGCGCCCAACTTAGGCTGTACATTTTTGATTTATATTTTTGCTAACAGTGGTTCTAACTCAGGATGCTTAGAATTGGTGACACGTGCCGCCACTGCATATTTCTGAGTCATGGTTTGATCAGATTTAGCTTTGTATATTCTGGCAAGCATTCTATTGACATCGATATTTTCTGGCCTTTTGTCAAATTCCTTCTGAGCGTATTCGAGCGCTTGTTCTGGTTTTTCGAGTAGATCAAGGTAAATATTGGCATATTCCAGATTCATATTGTGTCCACTTTCTTCATCATCTTTGAGCATGACAAATACTTCTTCCATAATTTTGGTCATTTCTTCGGTTCTTCCTTGTATTTTATAAATCTCTGCTATTTGTGTATAAAAACCTACTTCAGGGATGATGTCAATTGCTTTCAGCGTAGTTTCTTCAGCTTTTTTGATATCTTTATTTTTTAATTGAATAGCTCCCAAAGCACCTAGTGCAAAAGGATAGTCTGGTCGCTCTGCCAAAATCTCTTCATACAATAACTTTGCTTTGTCTGGTTCGCCATATCTTTCATACAATTCTCCTAAAGTCAACATTGCCCAAGCGGTATCTTCATATCCCGGTACACCTGCTTCTACGGCCATTTTCATAGCTTCGATCGCTTCAGGAATTTGCCCATGGATCTCGCGGAGATAAGATATTCTTGCGTAAGATCTCAAGTCAGGTTTGATAGATATCATGATGTCAGCCATCTCTACCGCGTTGTCATACTGGCCCAACTCTACATAACAGTCTGTAAGCACACCATAAATCTGTGCATTTTTATTGTTGAGTTGAATGGCTTTCTGGCCTGTCTCCAGTGCTGCCTTAAATTCGTGTAAAGACAACTGCACACCAGCTTTAGTCACTAAAGCGAGAAACTCCATATTATTGACTTTCGTCGTACTATTGATGATTCTGTCGGTCATGGCAAGTGCCGCGGGATAATAATGTCCATGTTCGCCAGTAACCCTAGCTTCACGGATAAAAAGATTGGCCATTTTGATTTTTGCTTCGTGGTCCGCTTCATTTTTCTGAATGGCAAGTTTAAACGTTTGGTAGTTGTTGCTCACATCGTCCCACTCTTTGCCGTATCGGATTTTTTCGTTTCTGTCGAGCAGGGCGGGGATGTCATTGTTGGTATTATTGGTTTCGGTTGGTTTGCTATTGTTACAAGAGGGAAATAACAGCATACTGAAACTGTAAAAGAAGGAAATAAAGATTAATGTTAGATTTCTGTTTTTCATTGTGGGAATTTTTAAAAAATGAACTATTAAATAAATGACAACTGGTTTGAAATCACATACGAGAGAGAAGGCGGAAGTGGATTTCTGAATATTAATATTTTTTTAGAAAAGAGAAATAATGGGTGTTTTTAATCTCAGGGAAGAGTGATCTTTTTGGCAAGAAGGCAGTAATAAATGCTGTAGATGGATGTAGTAATAAATATAGGACGCTAATTTTCGCGGATTTCGCTAATGGTTCGTTATCTTAAAAAAAGAAAAATTGTATTGATTGTTTAAAAAAATTAAAATGAATTATATCCGTAATTTACGGTTAATTACAAATAAAATTTGCTTTTGTAAAGAAAGAAGTTTTAGTGTGGATGTTTAATATTGCTATTATCAGCCATCGATTCTTTTAGGATATTTATTAGATGGTGTTGATTTTTTATTCAGTTGTTTAGATATTTGTAAAAACCGCAAGTGCGTCGTAAGTTTGTTGTAGAAATAAGTAAGTTACATAGCATTAGAAAATCAAGAACATTGAATTATGAGTAAATTCGGTAAAACGATAAAACTATTTCTTATTGATGGAGAGCCAAATGGAAGAATGTCCTGCGAATTATCCAATTGGACTGGTAAAGCATTTAAAATACCTCGTAAATTAATTAAAGATTGTTCAGGTAGAACTGAATTGGTTGGTACAGGGTTTTACATCTTAATTGGCAAATCTGAAAGTCAAGAACATAAATCTCTAATATACATAGGAGAAGCCGAAGAAATTTATAAAAGACTATTAAGTCATCTCAGTTCTAAAGATTATTGGACTGAATCTATTGTATTTGTTAGCAAAGATGAAAATTTAAACAAAGCACATATAAAATACATTGAAAACAGGCTATATAACATAGCCAAAAAAGTCGACAGGTCTGAAGTTGCAAATTCAAATATCCCAAATAAACCAACCATATCAGAATCAGATCAAGCAGAAATGGAAGAATTTATAGAGAACGTTAAACTTCTTGTTAATACACTTGGCTACAAATTTTTCGATGAACTAATTGACTACGAAAAGACAGATAGCGAAAGGGATTCTGAAACTGTTTATATTGATGCAGCAAGAGGTGCAAAAGGAATAGGTCAAATAACTAATGAAGGCTTCGTTGTGAGAAAAGGTTCAGTCGCAGCAAATTCTGTTACAGCTTCTTTCCCGAAATCAATGATGAACTTAAGGGAAAATTTAATAGTCGAAGAGATAATTAAAGAAACAAACGGAGAATTTCACTTTCAGAAAGATTACTTATTTAGCAGTCCATCTGCTGCAGCGTCAATTATTATGGGAAGATCAGCAAACGGGCTACACGAATGGAAATCAGTAGATGGAAGGGTATTAAAATCACTTGAAAATGAATAACGCTATGTAACAATGGCTATGATGATAGTTTGGCTATGGCCAAAACCATCACATAGCCTTGGACGTTCATAACAATTTGATTAGCTTCGTGGACAGTGACGAGTAAAATGAAATAGGTGGTCGACTTAAAATCAAAAAGTGCTTTTCTTCTGGGATAGGTCGAAGCATAAAATTTTTGGTGCAGCAAAAATTGAAAACAATAAAATATGAATTTTACAAAATTAGTCCCCAGTGTATTTTACACAGACCTTTCAGACGGAATTAAATTATTTGTCGACTGTTTACAGTTTACGATTAAACACACAGATTTAGATGCGTCACAGCCTTACTGTGTATTAGAAAAAGATGGAATAGGCATTATGGTTTTTCAAGATGAACATTTAGCAAAAGAACATAATCCAGAGTTAAGAATTGTAACGGGTAATATTGATGAAGTATATGCAGCTGTGTCTGCATCGCATCCTCATCTACTTCATCCAAATCTTAACAAAGTTCAATACAGCCCTTGGGGAGCAAAAGAATTTGCAATTGCGGACAATCAACTCGGTATTAGATTTCAACAATGGTGACATTTTGAGTCCTGTGGAGAAAATTAATTTAAAACAAAGGACAGAGAAGGAAATCTTAGAATGAGCTGCATTTAATGAAGTCATTTAAAAACATCCTGATAATTTATTTCGCAAGTCATTCCTGAAATATTAAAGCCCATATTGTGTATTTTGATTTGATTTGTAAAAATACCGTTTCTTATACATATTATAAGACAAACCTGTATAATTCATTCATACCAACAATCATACTAATGATTTACTATGAAATAATCAAAAATAATAATTTTACACAATAAACATAATATCAATATGATACATATATAACAATAACATAACTCATGGATACAATATTTTTATTACCCTAAATAAAATCCAGGATATCCCCATTCACCGTATATGTATTTGTAGTTCAATAAATAAAGTGAATGTAATTAATTTAAAAAATGTAAAAGTTTAACTATACCGTTACGACAAATAAATTTACCTTTGATTACCGCGATAGTATAATACCAGTAAATCAAAACATAGACCATAGAGTTACAATCTGTCATATTATCTATAAAACAAGGGCAAGAATCCGGCCTCAAGTTGTTGTATCATCACTATTCTGATGCCATATATGGTATTATCCACCGCATTTTGAGAAGGCAAGAAGAATCAGAAGAAGTACTTCAATCTGTTTTCTTAAAAATCTGGAATAACATTGATTCTTATAATGAATCAAAGGCAACGTTATTTACATGGATGGCACAAATAGCCAGGAACTCAGCTATAGACTTGAAGCGTTTGAAGTCATTTGAGATGACGTCAAATACAACTTCATTTGACAATACAGAATACGGTATGGCTTCTGAGTCATCCGAAAAAAATGTTGATATCAAGGCATTGATTAAAAATATGCCTGAAAAATATAAAATATTATTGGACAAGATGTTTTTGGAAGGCTATACCCAACAAGAAATATCGGACGAGTTGGAAATTCCGCTTGGGACCGTCAAAACAAGGTTGAGAGATGCCATCCAAACATTAAGAGAAACGTTAAAAGACGAAAAACATTTGTTGTATATGTTATTTATAATGTAAAATTAAATTGGACTTAAAAACATACATAGAATCAGGCATTTTAGAGCTTTATGTGCTCGGCAAACTTACTCCGGAAGAAGAGAAGGAAGTGCAGGATATGCAATCCAAACATGTAGAAATCCAAAGAGAAATTCATGAGATCTCTGTAGGACTGGAAAAATATGCTCAGTTGAACGCTATAAAGGCACCTGTCCATATTGCTGACAGAATATTGGAAAATCTGCCTTCAAAATCTGCATCTTCATCTGTTGATAATGCAACTCATGTACCAACAAAACCACGGCTGAAATGGAATGCTCTGACCACTTTATTTGCTTTGCTTTCAGTATTGGGATTTTCAATGTATTTTATTCAAAAAACGGAACACAACAATGCTCTCCAAAAATATGATTCTGATAAAAAAGCTTGTGATTCTATCTCCCAACAGCAACAACAACTTTATGCCATCATACGTCAGATCAATGATCCCAATAATAAGATCATCGATATGACTCCCACAGCGGGATATGCCGGTATTTCAGTCTATTTGCATTATAATGTGGTAAATAAGAAAAATTTCCTTCAACTAGTAAATTTACCTGACATCACTTCTGATCAGGCTTTTCAGCTTTGGTCACTGAAAGACGGTGCTGACCCTATGCCGTTGGATGTATTTGTAGACAAAAACAAAATTATCGAAGTCGCTTTTGTGGACAATACGGCCACTTATGCTATTACCATTGAGCCCAAAGGGGGCAGTAAATCACCGACACTGGAAAAACTCATAGGAACCATGGGCGTAATATAATTTCGGTCTGAAATATTTATTTGTTCGTCTTTCATTACTTGCTTTATTGAACTTTTTAAATCAATTTTATATTTACCTTGTGGCGAGTAAAAAAATTTGCTACTAAAACATGGAATTTCAAAACAATCAGGTGGACACTTTTACCATCCCAAAATCTGAAGATGTTCAATTTGAGAAGTTGGATCCTGCTTATAAAAAAGTTGGTGTATACATTACGACCATCATTTTTGGCATTATTTTGATGGCTTACCTTATAGTTGGCTTCTTTGTGGATGTACTGTATCAGTTTCCATGGATATTATTGGTTGTGGTCTTGTGGTCTGTTTTGACCGGACTTTCTATTTTGCTTGCCGTCAAAGGGTACGAATATGAAGGTTTTGCAGTCAGAGAAAAGGATATTTTATTCAAATCAGGCATATTTTTCAGATCT
>WBZP01000039.1_pt2 | contig 14686 bp, 15 predicted proteins | sample 5204301 | NCBI WGS metagenome assembly WBZP01 (sample SAMN12412401, study PRJNA552823) | activated sludge metagenome | isolation source: activated sludge from nitrification reactor of wastewater treatment plant... | place: USA: Pennsylvania | collected 2017 | reverse complement strand
GATTTATTTCCTTTGAAAAAGTTTGCGCAATTGTAATATTTATGAGACATTTTTTTAGGCTATTTAGTTGCATTCATCCTAAAAAAAAACCGGATCAGCCGGGTAAAATCACTTAACTGAAGTAAAGTACCTTCCAATAACAGGCAGTTTGGGTAATTCTTTCTTTTCTACAGATGCTATAAACCAGCCATAAGCAAAAACAAGCAGGGTTGCTGAAATGAGATTCATGTAAGTGTTTGTATATAAAGCATTTATACCTTTATGTATAAAAAATATCAAAACTACGATTACTATATATGCCAATAATTTTTTCCAGGCATATGGTATGCGATAGTGTTTCTGCCCCCAAATAAATGATACCGTCATCATGCATCCATAGCTTAAAAATGTTGCCCAGGCGCAGGCCATATAGCTGAAATAAGGTATAAACAGGTAGTTGAATAAAAGGGTTATTGCTGCTCCAATCAGGGTAATCCAGGCGCCATATATAGTTTTGTCGGTTAGTTTATACCATACCGATAAGTTATAATAAATTCCCAAAAACATATTGGCCAGTAATAAAACCGGTACTACTTTAAGGCCTACCCAAAAACCAGGGTTCATAATAAAATATTTCCAGATATCCAGGTACAGCGCTACCACCAGGAACATCAGTGTAATCGTTATTACAAAAAATTTCATCACCCTGGCATAGGTACGTTGCGGGTTTGAGCCGTCTGCCTGCTTAAAGAAAAAGGGTTCTGCCCCCATACGGAATGCCTGAATGAACAAACTAATGAGAATGGAAAGTTTATAACAGGCGCTATAAATACCCACTTCATTTTTTGCTGCTTCTATGCTGCTAACAGGTGCCCACCAGTTTAGCATGATGCGGTCGAAAGTTTCATTGATCATCCCACCCAACCCGGCAATAATGAGGGGAAGCGAATAAACCATCATTTGTTTCCAGGTCTTTGTATCAAATTTCCAGCTGAAAGAGAATAATTCCTTGTAAAGCAACAACAGGGTACAGGCCGAAGCAATCATGTTAGCGATGATCACATATCCAACAGCATAATCTTTTTTATAAAAATTACTGATAAAACTGTCCGGGTTACGGGCCAGTATTTTCGGGCAAACAGAAATAAAGAAGTAGGTAAGTGCAATGGTAATGAGGATTCCCATCAGCCTGATAAATGCAAATTTCTTTGGTTTCCCCAGTTGCCTGAGCCTGGCGAATGGTAAGGTAGAAAGCGTATCAAGTGCAATGATGATGGCACTATAGCTGATAAATTCCGGGTGTTCATGAAGGTTTAGCCAATCCGCCACCCGGTTACCCGATAATAGCAGCAATGCTGTTAATAGAAGGGTAGAACTGAATATGGATATGCTGGCCGTACTGTAAATATTACCTTTTTCTGATTCCTGCCTGCTGAAACGGAAATAGGCTGTTTCAATTCCATAAGTGAATATCACATTCAGAAATGGTATGGCAGCATATACAAGGCTCATCTCGCCATAACCGGGGCCAGACAAAGTTGCGGTAAGATAGGGCGTGAGCAGGTAGTTTAAAAAACGGGCAGCTATTGAACTAGCCCCATACCAAACTGTTTGACCTGCCAGGTTTTTTATATTACTCAAATTGCTGCCTTATTTTATTCAAATGTACCAGTATAATTTATTTTTTCAGATACCAAATTTATGAGATGCAGCAGGATTTATGGCAGATAGTAAAATTACCCTTAACTGTTTATAGATGCAATATTCATTGCATGTATTCGTTTATACATATGAGGTAGTAAATATCTCTAATCCGTACCCTAAATACTTTTTGCCAGATGAATTATTACAAAATGGCATTATGGCTTGCTATTGCCAGTGTTGTACTGTTGCTGATCATATTGTTTTCTGCTGCTGGATATGAGTTTTTCCTTTGGAAAAAATCGATCTTCAACGCAGGGGTGCTATTCCTCTACCTGTTATCGGCATGGATTTCGGCTTTGCTTGCACTGGCATTCAATTATATTCATGCTGAAAATCTTTTTGTAGAAGATTACGAACAGGTGCCAAGGCGGAGAAAATATTTCCCTGCATTGCTTACTTTACCATCCGTGTGTTCATTTCTCTGGTTTTGTTACGAATGTTACCTCGGTATCCGTGCATATTAATGTTTGTCGAAACCGGGATTAATCACATTGTTGCTTCCATCCGGCGTATACCGAAGATCACGGGTGAAACTGCTGTCGGTAAGGGTGTATATGAAATAAACAAGCTGGTTTTTTTCAAGGTTTGTGAGTTGGATGCGGTTTCTGAGTGAACTGTCAAGGGTTGGCTGTTCTGTTGCTATGCCGCTCCTGTAATGTTCAATCACCTGTGGTATGCTGTAAATTCTTCCATCGTGCATGTATGGGAAAGTGCGTTGTGCATTCCGGAGGCTCGGCACCATAAATTTGAGTGAATCACTGCTTTTGCGGGTTATCTTTTGCCTGCCTATATCATTAAACCTGTTTAAGCTGAGCCCGTTATTCCGGAAACTGAAATCTGTGAAGAAAGGTTCAGGGTGGCAGCCGGCACATTTTGATTTAAAAACCATATAACCTTTTTCTTCAAAAGGCGTGAATGTTTCTTCCCCTCTTTTTACCTTATCGTATTTGCTGTTGGCGCTGATAAGGGTTCCGGTAAACTGGGCGATTGCTTTCAGCATGCGCTGGCTGTTGATAGTGGCATCTCCAAAAGCCGCTTTGAACATGCGCTTATAGGAAGTATCCGCCTTTAGTTTATTTATAACATTTTCAAGGGTTTCACCCATTTCATTGGGTGCGGTGAGTGGCGATAAGGGCTGTACTTCTATGTGATTGATGCCGCCATCCCAATGCATATAGGGTTTCCATGCCAGGTTGAATAATCCGGGTGCATTCCTGGTGCTGAGCGTGTTGTTTACACCATGGCTAAGGTCGTGGTCAAAAGTGGCAAATGCCGCAAATTGCTGGTGGCAACTGGCACAGCTTACTTCGCCGTCCCTGCTCAGTTTACCATCGTAAAACAATCTTTTTCCAAGCCTGAAACCCTGTTCTGTAAGTTTATTATTGGCATATATATCGGATGCCGGCTTTGGCCATCCGGGCGGTATCTTCAATTCCAGCGGTGTTGGGGCATATACTCCATAACCTTCATCGGTAGACGAACCGGTTAGCAGCAACAGCACCATTGCCGTTATAATGGCTGTTATCGTAATTCTTATCTTCAGTTTGCCTTGTGTATTTCTTTTATTGAAAAAAGTCCCGGGAAATTCCCGGCCACTTTTAGCGCCGGCTCGCCGGTTACCATGCACATGGGAAGCTCGGCAATCCTGATATCGTTCTTGTCATGCCAGTAGTTATCCAGGTTCATTTCCAACAGCAGTTCTGTTGTTTCCCCGGGATTAATAACCAGCGATTGAGGCTGTTTAACATCGAGGCTAATATAAGTGGTCACGTTGTCTGCACCTTTATATCCGCCAATATGATGTTCAATCCGTTGGAGGTCGGCAGTGGATGCGGTTGAATACCCTTCCAGTTTGAACATGATATAACCGCTGTTCCATGTCCAGAACATCCCTTTCATGGGATCAAGTGCACCATCCTGGGCGCCGCTGCAGTTCCTGGCGCTGTCTACCCCCAGCAGGAAACCGATTGTATGATACCTGCCGGCATCCGTATTAATTAAAATGCTGGTTTCTCCTGCGTTTTCATCTACGAGGTAGCTGTCGTTCCATCTGTTCGTTTTGCCGTTACCGGTAGTAATGGCGATATGGCTGATATAATATTTCAGTTTACTTATACTGTATTTTTCGCCAAAAAAATTACTGTAGAGGGAGTCGGCTAAAACAACCGGTTTCCCATTGGCTGTGTTTATAAAACGTATCAATAATGTTCCTTGTCCTTTTTCGGAAATGCCGGCCTGGGAATAAGCGCTGGTAATTGCCATCATTAACACCGATACGGCCAGTAGAAGCCGGTATCCGCAAATGGTATGTTCAGCTTTGGGTTTCATGAGGAGAGACTTTTTTTCTGTCTTTTTTTATTTCGCCGGCTATTTTTTTTGCGGAAAGCCTTTTTTCTTTTGATGCGCCGGTTGCTTTGGTGGGTTTTCGTTTTTTCCTGATCACCAGCGCCTGGGTAATCAATAAATTAATCTTTTTAATCACCAGCGCTTTATTGTCCTGTTGGGTCCTGGCCGCCTGGCTTTTAACCTGGAGGATTCCGTCATTATTTATCCGGTTATGTAATGCCGTTTTGATCCTTTCTTTTTCTTCTTCATTGAATAAAGCTGATAAATCGATATGCCAGTTTCCTTCCACCATGGTTTCTACCTTATTTACATGCTGGCCGCCCTTTCCGCCGCTTCTGGCAGTTTTAAACTTTATTTCCCTGGATACATCGGTCATTTACCCAAAATTACCAATAAAAGCATGGAATTTGATGCGTTTAAACCTATTAGTAAGGTTAATATTTCGGTAAGAACGAAAAATTTTACATTTTTGCATGAAACGAGTCAATAATATGTTGAAAGGGATCTATCATTCACTTACTGAGCGGAAAAGGCAGCATAAGAAGTCGTTTGCAGTGCTGGTAGACCCTGATAAGGTAAACGATAGCAACCTGGATGAACTGGTATCCTTGGCGGTAGAAGCCGGTGTTGATTATTTTTTTGTTGGAGGCAGCCTGGTTATTTCCAATTACCTGGATGAAGCAGTTCAGCTTATCAAAAGGAATTGCGATATCCCGGTGATCCTTTTTCCCGGAAGCCCTTCACAGGTTAGCAGGTATGCCGATGCGTTATTATATCTTTCCCTTATCAGCGGGCGTAACCCTGAACTGTTAATTGGGCAACACGTGATTTCTGCCCCTGTTGTAAAACAAAGCGGACTGGAAATTATGCCTACCGGTTATATGGTGATTGACGGTGGGGCACCCACAACCGTTTCATATATCAGCAATGCAAGCCCGTTACCGGCCGATAAGAATGAGATTGCCATGTGTACAGCCATGGCGGGAGAGATGCTGGGCATGAAACTGATTTATATGGATGCAGGCAGTGGCGCTAAAAGACCTGTTTCAGAATCAATGATTGAAAAAGTAGCTTCCTGCATAGATATCCCGTTGATTATTGGAGGCGGTATCGTTAATCCGGAAAAAGCTTACCTGAATTGCAAAGCCGGTGCCGATGTAATTGTTGTTGGCAATGCCATTGAAAAAGATGCATCCCTGATTAAAGAAATTGCGGCTGCTATAAAAAGTGTACCGGTGAAGTTGTAGTTTGAGGTTTGTAGTTTGAGGTTTGAGGTTTGAAGTTCATATATCACACAACATAAATCACACATCTTAAATCTTAGCTCACACATCATACATCATACATCACACATCATACATTATTCTTTTACCTCAACCCTTGATGGCGTATCTTTTCCGCTGATGATTGAATGGCTGCTGATGGCAATTGCTTTTATAATTTCTGCCATATTTTTCAAATCCAGGGTTTCAGTTTCATCTTCAGTTGTATGATAATAAGGCTCACTGTCCATTTTGGAAGTGCTGATGGTATGGGCCGGAACTCCCAATGCAGCAAGGGTGGCATTGTCTGACCGGTAAAACAGGTTTTGTTTGGGATATGGATCTGCTTCAAAGCGGAATTCAGAACCGGTTAAATTTTTTTGAAGGATGCTTCCGAAATCAGATTTTTCATAGCCGGTGATATAGGCGCTGTTCAATCCCCATTTGCTTTCTGTTCCAATCATTTCAATGTTGAACATGGCCACCACTTTTTTGGCGTCAAGCTGGCTGCTGAAATACCTGCTGCCATAGCCTCCGGACTCTTCAGCTGTAAATGCAGTGAAAATAATAGTGCGTTCATTGTTATTCAGTTTGGCGAAATGTTTTGCCAGCATGATCACAGCCGCCGTTCCCGAAGCATCGTCGTTGGCGCCGTTATAGATGGAATCTGATGCGGCATTCGGTTTGCCTACACCCAGGTGATCGTAATGCGCAGAAAATATGACATATTCATCTTTTTTTGATTTTCCGGGCAGCAGGCCAACCACATTAAACAGCGGGTTTTCGGTTATCTCGTGTTTCACCTCAAATACGTATGTTGCAGGAAGTTCATCATGCAATACAAATATCACCTGGAAACCTGTTTTAAAATTATCCCTTTTAAACCTTTTCAGCCTGTTAAATTCAGCCGCATGAAAACTGCTTATCACTACAACCTGGTTTATTTTTTCCTGCATGATACTGGCAGCCCGGGCCATCAGTTTTGCGCCGGTATCAATGCTAACCAGTTTGTAGCCGGAATGTTCATTTATCTTCAGGTATGGTTCAGTGGTTATAGCTATGATATTGTTTTCAGCAATCGGTTTTTCATTAATTGTGCCGGAAGCGGATATGAATTTTGCCCTGGTAACAGAGAAGGGCTGCCTGAATCCGTTAGCTCCGTTAAAGAACTGCAGGCCGGCCTTGCTGAATTCAGCATCAATGAAAGAGGCCGCTTTATCAATTTCCGGGCTGAACGTTTTTCTGCCCCGCATATCATCGGCAGCCAGTATATTGATGATCCGTGCAGCTTCATCCTGGTTAACAGCGGTATTTACTGGCTGTGCCAATGAAAAAGTGCTGCTGATGAGCAGCACTTGTATACAGAAGACTATTTTCATTTAATATGATTGTGAATGTAAATAAACCGGTTTTAGAAGTTACAGGCTCATCATTTCTTTGAATTTTACGGCCTGCCTTCTGCTCACTTCTATTTTTTCCCCTCCTTTCAGGTCGAGCAGCAACCCGCCGTTGAAATAGGGTTCAACTTTGTCAATCATCCTGAGGTTTACGATATGTTTCCGGTTTGCCCTGAAAAACACACGGTCGTCAAGCCTTTCTTCCAGTGCATTCAATGATTTAAGGATAAGTGGTTTGTTGGTAGAGAAGAACACTTTTGCGTAGTTGCCAACGCTTTCGAATAAACGAACTTCAGACAGCTTTACAAACCAGCAGCGTTCTCCGTCTTTTACAAACACCTGGTCGTTTTCACTCAGTAAACCCCGGTTAACAGAAGCAAGTGTTGCTGCCATTTCTTTTTGTTCTGCCTGCTGCAGTTTATGTAATGCATCAGCCAGCCTTTTTGGTTCAACCGGTTTCATCAGGTAATCCAGTGCATTCACCTCAAATGCTTTTAAGGCGAATTCATCATATGCTGTGGTAAATATCACGTGTGGTGCTTTGTCAAGTTCCAGCAGCATGTCGAAACCAGTTTTCCCCGGCATTTGGATATCCAGGAAAATAAGGTCGGGCGACAGGTTTTCAATCTTGTCAATCCCTTCTGCAGCATTGGCTGCTTCGCCAATCACTTCCACTTCAGGAAAATCCTGTAATAGTTTCTTCAATTCATTTCTTGCCAGTCTTTCGTCGTCAATGATCAGGGCTTTGTGCATTTCTGAATTTTTTTATGTTATAGAATGTTTGCTACGGGCATGGTGATCTTTGATTCAACCATACCGTCTTCAATCTCGCGTATATTGAACTGGGCTTTTCCCTGGTATAAGAGTAACAAACGGTCACGCGTACTCTTAATACCAAAACCTTCCTCTTTGAGGGTTGAATAGCCGTTCAGTTTACCTGTATTCTGTACAACCAGTTCGTGATGGTTTAACCTGAAATCTGAAGCGATGCGTATCAGGCCACCGTCAATTCTTTTGCTTATTCCGTGCTTGATGGCATTTTCAACCAGGGTTTGCAGCATCATGGGAGGAATGGGCTGGTTCAGGGTATCTTCATCAATATCAATTTCTATCCGCAGCCGTTCTTCAAAGCGCATATGTTCGAGCGCCAGGTAATCTTTTACGATATTCAGTTCCTGCTGCAGCGGCACTGTCTCCATATTTTCGGCCTGCATGCTGCTGCGCAGGATATTGCTCAGTTCGGTGATAGCCGTTCTTGCACGCTCAGGATTTTCATCCACCAATGCACGGATACTGTTAAGTGCATTGAATATGAAATGCGGGTTGATATGTGATTTGATCGTTTGCAGTTCAAGCGATTTCACCATGGCTTCCAGCCTGAACGTATCCAGTTGCTGTTTCCGGTTCCGTTCCACATAGTGATAAATGTAATAAATCATGTTCCAGAAAAGGATGATCCACATGGCATTGAAACTGCTCAGGAACAACCTTTCCCATTGAGCAAACTTCTGCAGCCTTTCCGGATTGTAACCTATCAGGTGGTCTACGGTTTCAGATACTGCTCCAAATAAGATGGAAAAAATGATAGTGAGTAATACCAGGTAAAAAACCTGGTTCTTTACAGGTTTTTCCATCACTTTTAAAAAATGGATGGTATACCGCATGGTATGGGTAACAAGAATACCAAGCAGGCAGGTGAGCACCAGGCTGGCCAGGTAAAGATGATCAGGTTTTCCAAAGGTAGAAACAAAGAACAGGCTGATGGCAATGTTGATTGACCAGCCAATGATCTGGCACCACCAATATGTGGATATTTTCTTTAACATGTATGATAAAGTTAATACACCTGAATCAAAGGATTGCAGGCGTTTTGATTAATGGTGAAATGCTGTTGTAAAAGGCATGCTGCTCAATGGTTGTATACATTTCACATTGAAATGAGTTCTTTGTTTAAAACGATATGGTAAAACATATTAATCAGTAAAGCCTGAAATACCTTCATGATTATTTAAACTAAATATGTTTAGTTTTACAAAACAGTTTATCCGGTGCTATGGCTAATCCAAATTTAAATACTAATAAGGAAATGATGCAACCTGCTGATGCAGTTTTTGAAAACAGCATCAGGCCTTCTCTCATAGATGAATTCAGCGGGCAGCCTCAATTGATAGAGAATATCAGCATTTTCATAAAAGCGTCAAAAATGAGGGGGGAAGCGCTGGACCATATCCTTTTTCATGGCCCGCCGGGTTTGGGTAAAACCACTTTGTCCAGGATAGTTGCCAATGAGATGGGTGTAAAGATAAAGGAAACATCCGGCCCTGTTATTGAAAAGCCCGGCGACCTGGCCGGGTTGCTTACAAACCTGGAACCCAATGATGTATTGTTCATTGATGAAATACACCGCTTAAGTACGGTTGTGGAAGAGTATCTGTATGCGGCCATGGAAGATTACCGGATAGATATCATGATAGACAGCGGTCCCAACGCAAGAAGTGTACAACTTACCCTTAATCCATTTACATTAATTGGTGCTACCACCCGCAGTGGCCTGTTAACGGCGCCATTATTATCGAGGTTTGGCATTAAAGCCAGGCTGGAATATTATGATGCAGATACATTGAAGCATATCCTGTTACGCAGTGCAGGCATCCTTAATACAAGGATAACCAGTGATGCGGCTGCAGAAATTTCCAGGAGGAGCCGCGGTACGCCAAGGATAGCCAATGGCTTATTGAGAAGGGTAAGGGATTTTGCACAGGTGATAGGTAACGGTGTGATTGACATGAACATAACCGAACATTCCTTACGGGCTCTTAACGTTGACCAGCACGGGCTGGATGAAATGGATAACCGTATACTGTCTGCCATCATTGACAAATTCAAAGGAGGTCCGGTTGGTATCACTACGATTGCAACGGCTGTTGGTGAGGAAGCCGGTACACTGGAGGAAGTGTATGAACCTTTCCTGATAAAAGAAGGGTTTTTGCAAAGGACTTCCCGCGGCCGCGAAGCTACGGCGAAAGCATATGAGCATTTGGGCAGGAAACAACGTGATTCTGGTATGGCAGGAGATTTGTTTGCATCATTGTGATGGAGAGAATACTGAACGAGGGATAAGAAATAAGAAATAAGAAATAAGAAATAAGAAATGCTGAACAAGGAATGAATAGACAGTCGTAAAAAGAAAAAAGGAACTACAAATAAGGAAGCATTTATCACTTCTTTATTCATAATTCCTTATTTCTTATTTCTTATTCGATATTCCTCACTCCTGTACCACCAGCCTGAAACCGTTTCCGTGAATATTCACGATTTCCAGTTTGCTGTCTTCTTTCAGGTATTTGCGTAATTTGGCGATATACACGTCCATGCTCCGGCCGTTGAAATAAGTATCGCTGCCCCAGATTCTTTTCAGGGCCGCTTCACGTGGCAAGAGGTCATTTTTATATTCAGCAAGCATTTTCAGCAGCTCGTTTTCTTTCGGAGAAAGCGTTTGTACCTTACCGTTAACACTCAGTTCCCTGAGGCGCGGGTTGAAATGGTAGATACCCAGGTCAAATTCGGCATTCACTTCTTCGCGGTGCATCTCTTCGTTCCTTTTCAGGATGGCTTTTATCTTATGAAGAAGCACTTCACTGTCGAAGGGTTTGGTTATATAGTCATCAGCGCCCAGTTTATAGCCTTGAATGATGTCGTCTTTCATGGTTTTTGCACTCAGGAAAAACAGCGGCACATCGGGGTTGATATCCCTGATTTCTTCCGCAACGGTGAAACCGTCCATGTTCGGCATCATCACATCCAGCAGGCAGATGTCGAATTTTTCTCTTTGAAAGGCTGCTAACCCCAAACGACCGTCCCTTTCAAGGGTAACATCGTAATCATTCAGTTCCAGGTAATTCTTTAATACCATACCCAGGTTGGTATCGTCTTCGCAAAGTAAAATTTTTGGTTTAGCTTCCATGTCTTTAAGTTTAATTACAAATAAAATTAATTCATTTATCATTAAGCCGATACGGTACCTATTATTTTGTTAAATAATGAAACGGTTCCTGGGCAGTTTACATCTTTTTCCTGTAAAATTTTTTATCAGTAAGTGTTTTAAGAAAGGCGACCAGGTCTTTTTTTTCCCTTGCGGTTAGGCCCAGCGGTTTTAATAATGCCTTATCGGTATTTTCTGCATTTGAAACAAACCTGGATGGTTCATTGTAATATTCAACTACATCTTCCAGGGTGGCAAACATGCCGTTATGCATATAAGGGGCAGTAACAGCCACATTCCTCAAGCCGGGTGTTTTAAACTTTCCCAGGTCAGTTTTTTCACGGGATATAAGTATCCTGCCGCTGTCATTCAGGTCTTCGCCGTTAAATAACCCGATATTTTTAAAATCATCATTGGTGAAATCTTCCATGAAATGGCAATCGAAACATTTTGCTTTGCTGCCAATGAACAATAACCTGCCTCTTTCTTCTGAAGCATTTAAGTTCTTAATATTATTGCTCCAGTCGTCAAATTTGCTGTCTACCGTTTCCAGTGTTTTTTCAAACGCGGCAAATGCGGCTGCCAGGTTTTTTTCGGTAACCGGCTGGTTGAATATTTTTTTAAATAATTGCCGGTAAATGGGATTTTTATTAAGCCTTTTTATTGCTTCTTCAATAGGAAGGCCCATTTCATCGGGGTTTTTTATAGGCATCAACGACTGTTCTTCCAGCGATGAAGCCCTGCCATCCCAGAAAAAATATGGCCGGTTCTTCATATTAAGTACTGAGGGTGTATTCCTTTTGGTTGGAATCCCGTTAATACCGATGCTGAATGCCACCGTATCTGCAAATGCATATGAGGGAATATGGCAACTGGCACAGCTTACAGAAGAATCAAGGGATAATATTTTTTCGGAGAATAGTTTTTTCCCTAATGCTTCTTTTGTGTTTATTTCTTTTGATTGGTCATTGAATCCGGCACTGACTAACAGGATAAAAGCAGATAAACTGGCAATAAAAAGAAATATCTTTCTCATTACTGCAAAGTTACAGGTGAAATGGTTTCCCTGGTTTTATATTTATGAAGAAGCGAAACAGGAATGCCAATGGCTTTTTAAAATGCCGGGAAGACGTTGAGCAAATCATGTCAATTACCCACGTATTACTTCCGGGTTTATTATAAGAATTTTTATGTATACTTAATTAAAAAAACCGGAAAGCAGGTGTGTGCTTCAATTGTTTTACACACACCAGCTTCCCGGTTGATAAATAATATCCTTATGGTTATTTAATTAAAATCGGATGCGGAAACGCCTTCATTTATTTTCATGTCTGCATACATGATGGTGAATTCCTGTCCGCCTGCATTCCTGGTTATTTCTGTTGGCAGCAGGATATTGCCGGCTTTCTTATAATTTTTGTATTCAATGGTTGTGGCAATATCTTCCTTACCTTGTTTTGAAGTAGTTTCTTCTTTTAATAAGAGCCCTGTTTTGGCTGAATATTCCTGTACTGATAACCGGCCGCTTGGCATTACGATCTTTAGACGGTATGTTGTTTCTTCACCAATTTTTCCGCTTCCCAGGTATTCTGTTTTATAGTCAGGGCCAATATAAAATAACTGGGGAATGGGACCCTTGTCATCCTGTGATTCCTTAATTTCTGCTTCACTGAGGTCAACTTTCTGAGGGCCCTGCTGCTGGTAACCTCTTGTTCCGTCGAATGAAAATTTCATCACGGTCATTTCACCCATCTTTAATTCAGTGACATGTTTATTGGGGGCCAACAGCTTATCGGTACCATTAAATGTCCTTCCCATCATTTCAAGGCTGATGGTTGAGGATATGCTGTTTACTTTTTTCACTTCTTCTTTTCCCCCGATCGCTTTCAGGTAATCTTCAATGATATTGTAAGCAGAAACTTTGTCGGTGGTTTTTGACGTTTCTTCTGTTTTTATTTCCGCCGGCTTTTCAATTACCGGATCAGCGTATTTATCGTATTTCTTTATTGGATAACCCAGTCGCGCCAGGTTGGGTATTATTTTTGAACCGTTGCCTACAATAACAATCCTGGCGTTGTTTTCACTGAAATAATTTTTTGAAACCCTTTTTATATCATCCCTTGAAACGAGGTTGATCTTTTGCAGATACGTCCTGTAAAAGTCTTTGGGTAAATTATTGATCAGTATATTGGATGCATATGATGCAGTGATGGCGGGGTTTTCCATCCGTAAAGCGAAGATGCCGTTATAAACAGATTTAGCCATGCTTAATTCCTCATCCGTGAATTTGCCATCTCGCATATTAAGTATTTCACGCATGATTTCTGCCAGGGCGCTGTCGGCTTTATCTGTCCTTACCGCGGTAGAAACCTGGAACAGGTTCTGGAACCGGCCGCTGCCCAGGCTGGATGATGCATCATAGGTGAATCCATGCTTTTCACGCACATTCATATACAGCTTGCTTTCAGCACCGCCGCCTAATATATGGTTTGCCAGCAGCAGGGCGTGATAATCTGAACCGTTCATGGGGTTACTAACGAGATTGCCTACACGCATTTCTGCCTGTACTGCAGTTGGTACATCTACAAAACCTATTTCGGTTTTAGCCGGGTTTTGTGCATCGGCAATAACCGGTAAAGAGAGTTTTTCGCCAGTCCATTTTCCAAAAGCTTTTTCAGCTATTGTTTTTGCAGCGGCCGGAGTTATGTCTCCCACAAATGTGAGGTATGAACGGGAAGGTGTAATATATTTCTTATAGGCCATTTTAATGTCATCCAGTGTGATGTTATTCACACTTTCCTGTGTGGTAAACTCGCCAAGGGCTGTTGTTTTACCATAACTTAATGCATCATAAACCCGGTCGGCAATCGTCCTGGCGCTTTTTTCACCGGTCTTTAACCCGGTAATGGTTTGTGTTTGCAGTTTTTTAAATGATGCTTCTGGAAAAGCCGGGTTTTTGAGTGCATCCGCCATCAGCATAAATGCTTTTTCAAAATACCTGGTAAGGGCAACCGCAGAACCACCGGCTGAATTCAGGCTAACATCAGCTCCAATGATATCAACAGATTCATCAAATTTGTCTTTTGGCATATTGGTGGTGCCTTCTTCCAGCATCTGGCCCATGAGGCTCATAACACCGGCTTTATCACCCTCTTTAACAGGCCCCATATCTATATTCAGTATGGCCCGTACTTTGGGTACTTTGTGGTTTTCAACAACCAGTACTGTCATACCGTTTGGCATATTGAATATCACCGGGTCTTTAAGGGTAATTACCGGTGCCGGTCCGCCTACCGGCCTTTTTGACCGGTCGATTTTACCTTGTGCAAAGGAATGTTGGAAAGTGAACAATGTTAATGCTATGATTAGTAATTTTTTCATTTGCTGTTTTTTTATTCAATGAAATAAAGTGATTTTCTGGAAAAGAAGAATGTTACTTTTTGGGGAGGTAGTAAAGCAGCACCCGTTGGTTTTTGTTCAGGTATTTTTTTGCTGCCATGCGTATATCCTCGCGGGTTACCTTCCTGATCTTATCCAGTGCTTCATTGGCATAATTTATATTCTTATAAAAAGTATAACCGCTTGCCAGGTTCTCGGCTACTTTTATCATGCGGTTATTATTATCCAGGTAATCATTTTCAAATTGGTTTTGCAGCTTGGTAAATTCCTGTTCGCTGATCAGGTCGGTTTGCAGTTTTGCAATCTCTTCATCTATGTTTTTGAGCAGGGTATCCGGCTCTGTATTGTTGTTTGGTATGGCATATAAAATATATGCTCCATAATCTTCCATGCTGTTATTGAAAGAGCCTACCTGGAGAGCATTCTTTTTTTCATCTACCATTTTCTTATATAGACGGCTGCTCTTTCCGGTGCTTAAAACTGATGAAATCATTTCCATAGCCGTGTTTTCATCGCTTGTCATGCCGGGAATCCGGTATCCGGCCATAATAGCGGGAATCTGGATATTGCTGTCATAGGCAGTGTCTACAATTTCTTTAGTGATCGGTTCCTCAACA
>WBZP01004397.1_pt1 | contig 14690 bp, 12 predicted proteins | sample 5204301 | NCBI WGS metagenome assembly WBZP01 (sample SAMN12412401, study PRJNA552823) | activated sludge metagenome | isolation source: activated sludge from nitrification reactor of wastewater treatment plant... | place: USA: Pennsylvania | collected 2017 | reverse complement strand
TGCTATCCCCGCTTCCTTGTCCATCCCTCGCCTCACCAAATTACGAGAGTGGACGCCATTTCACGAGAGTTTACCAGCCCCCTTCATAAACTACTGATCGTGAACGATTCTTCATGCTCCGGCCCTGGGATCGGACCCCGGCAGGCCCGACTGTCACGCCAGAGGCGCCAGCGTGAAGACCACCGAACCAGCCCGGTTATCGGCAAGGCTCAACCGGTAGCCAGCGACCTCTGCCTGTTTCGCTGCATGGTAGAGACCGATTCCCAGCCCATGGTGGGAACGGACCGGCGCCCGAAACAATGTGTCAGCCAGCGATGGGGCGAGGGCTTGCCCGGTGTCGCACACGGCAAGAACCACGCTGCTGCGGTCGACGGTCAGTCTGGCCGATATTTCGATCCCAGTTTCGGTTTGTCGCTTGGTCAGGGCGTTCTGCAGCAGGTTTTCGGCAATGCTGTCGAACAAGGTGCCGGGTAATTCGGCCTCGCCGGTCGCCATGTCATTCCACTTGATACTGTTGCCGGTGTGGCGATCCTGCAATCGTGCCCACCACTCCAAAGCGGAAATGTCATTCCTGTCGTCGACACGGGGGCGCTGCAACTTGTCAAGCGTCGACTTCAGGCGCTCGGCAACTTGCGGCAACTGACGCGCCAGCAGTTGTGTTACGGCTTCCGGGTCACCTGGCTGAGACGCAGTGTAGCAAAGGGTTTGCAGCGACTGCAGCAGGTTCTTCACGTCGTGCGTCACCCGGGCGCCGGTTTCATAGACCGCCTGCAGGTAACTCATGCGCTGCAGTTCGTGCGTCTGAAACTTGACGAGGTAGAACTCGATGGTGAGACGCAGAAGCCATTCGACATGCCAGCGCATGCCGGGCGAGGGCGCAAAGAGAAAAGACACCGTGAGCAGGATATTGCCGCGGCGATATTCCTGGACGTGAAGGGAGCTGTCTCCGAATTCGCCGGACTCGGACCCGGCTTGCCAGTGGCAGCCGATTACCCACGGCATGCGTGCCAATTGCTCCATCGCGGCGGCCAGGAAACGCACCGGGTGGCTCTCACGTTCGCTGGTTTCGGCAAGCTGGATCAGCCATTGTTCCAGGGGCAGGCCGACGGAGAGGAGGTAGCGCGAGAGGGTGGAGCCGATTCCGGAGAAACCGCCCCGCGGATTCCATGCCCAGGCCAACACGAGCAGCGCGGCGGCAATGGCCAGCGAGGTTTGCACCAATGCTTCGACATAGCTGACGCCGGCAACGAAGGTGAAGGCCAGCGCGCCGAGCACGAAGACGGCAAGTGCCAGAAAAACCAGCATTCCGTAGAAGAGGTCGAACGCGTCGCCCGCTCGGCGGCGCAGCGGGTGCGCCGGAAAGGCAAGAAGCGTCGCCAGTAGGGCCGGCATGTAAAGAGCAATTGTTTCCCTTGGCAAGGGGTCGAGTACGACGGATGGGGAGATTTCCGGAACGACCCCGAAGATGGTCAGGCAGACGAGATAGCCAAAGGCCAGAAGGTAGCCGGTCCGCTCAAGGCGTCCGCTGGTCCACAGCACCCGGCCACCGATGACCGCAGCCAAAGCGCCGCTCCAGATCAGCAAGAGCCAGGGGCCAAGCAGCCATGTCGAGGCAAGTGCGGCTGCCAGCAAGGCTCCGCCCTGGAGCAGGCTCATGCGTTGCCTGCCAGGAACAAACGGTTGCCAGAGCAGGAACAGACCAAACGCGACGAACCAGAGGATGCGGATATCCGGAAACTTCCATCCGCCGAATGCCAGGGCATGGAGCAACAAGAGGTGGCCAGCGAGCAGGAAATGGGGGCGCCGTGACCACCACGGGTTGCCACTTGGAGCATTCTTTGTGTTCATGTTTTCAACAACTGTCGATTTTCTGACAGGGTAATCGCAAATTTCCGCTGTTGAAACCGTCGTTGAGCTGGATTTTTGCAGGCATGGAATTTGCTTTAAGGTTCTTGAGAAAGTCCCACTGGAGAATGAGATGAAGAATGGTCAAGGCGGTTTCACCCTCGTCGAAATTGCAATCGTGCTGGTCATTATCGGCCTGTTGCTGGGTGGTGTGCTGAAAGGTCAGGAACTGATCAACAGTGCCAAGGTGAAGAACTTTGCGACTGACTTTCGGAACATTCCTCTGTTCGTTTATGGTTATCAGGACAAGTACAGGTCCTTGCCGGGCGACGACGCGTCTGCAAGCACGCACGTTACCGGGGCCACAACTGCGACGACCCCGGCCGGCAGCCAGGGCAACGGAGTGATCAACGGCGCCTGGAACTCCAACGCGGCTACCGACGAGAGCTATCTGTTCTGGCAGCATGTTCGCTTGGCGGGGTTGGCTGCGGGTCCGACAAGCACTGCCGCGGCTGACTACATTCCCAAGAATGCCGATGGCGGAATCATCGGCATAACGAGCGGCAGCAATTCCCCGATTACCGGTCTGCGAGGAACCTACATCGTCTGTTCACAAGGAGTACTGGGGAAATTTGCCAAGCAACTCGACATTACTTTGGACGATGGAAATACTGCCACCGGTTCTTTGCAGGTCATGACCAATCAGGCGGCCAATCAGGCGGCGGCCGTAGCGCCTGTGGCGACGGCAGGCATTGATGAAGCACTGTCCTACACCGTCTGCATGGGTTTCTGACCCCTGCTGCCTTGCTCAATCAATCAAGCCCACCTTTTGGTGGGCTTGTTCATTCTTGTAGCAGTCGTTCCTCGGCGGCGGTGACTGCTTCCCGGTCGCCGAGGAGCACCACGACGTCTCCTTCTTGAAGGCGTGTCTCGGGGGCTGGTTCAACGGCACGGATGCCGCGGCGGCGAATGGCGCTGACCTCGCAGCCGAATTCATCGAGATCGAGGTCATCGAGGGTCCGTCCAATTGCGCAGGCTCCCGGCTCAAGCAGAACCGAGTGCAATCGAGCCTGGTGATGGTCGTCCAGTTCGTCGCGATCATGGTCGCTCGCGCCACGATAGAAGCCGCGCAACAGGCTGTAGCGCTGCGCTCGTGTCTGGCGAACGCGCTTGATCACACGATTGAGCGGAACGCCGAGCAAGACAAGTGCGTGCGAGGCCAGCATCAGGCTCGCTTCGAGTACCTCGGGAACCACTTCGGTGGCGCCCGCCCGCGACAGGCGCTCCAGGTCGCGCTCGTCGGCGGTGCGGACAATAACCGGCACGTCGGGCCGCGCTGAATGAACGTGGAAAAGGATCTTCTCGGCCAGGGGCGTATCGCTCATGGTGACGATCACGACACTCGCCCGCATCAGGCCGGCGGCAATCAGGGTTTCCTTGCGGCCGGCATCGCCGAAAACGACGCTTTCGCCGGCAGCCGCTGCCTCGCGAATCCGCTCCGGGTCAAGATCGAGCGCAATGTAATTGATTCCCTCCTGGCCGAGGAAGCGCGCCAGATACTGGCCGTTACGGCCGAAGCCGCACAGGATGGCGTGCTTTTCGGTGCCCATCGACCGCGCGGCGATCTTCGTCAATTGCATCGAGCGCAGCATCCACTCGCTGGCGACGAAACGCAGGACCAGCTTCTCGCTGAAATGAATGACGAAGGGTGCGATCAGCATGGAGAGAACCAGAACGGTCAGCGTCACCTGCACGATCGCCTTGGGGGCGTTGGTCATCTCGCCGAGCAGGACGAACCCGAACTCGCCGCCTGCGCACAGCCACAGGGCTGAGCGGATGGCGGTGCCCGGGGTCGAGCCGAGTTTCCAGGATAGCAACCCGACGATTGCGGCTTTGATTGCCAGCAGGCCAGCCAGAACCAGCAACACCTGCCACCAGAGCACGACGACGATCTGCAGGTCGAGCTTGACACCGATGGTCACGAAAAACAGTCCCATCAAAACATCGCGGAATGGCTTGATGTCTTCTTCCACCTGCAGGCGGTATTCGGTTTCCGAAATCAGCATGCCGGCGACGAAGGCACCAAGCGCCAGAGATAGCCCGGCCAGTTCGGTCAGTGTGGCGAGCCCGAGGGTGACCAGCAGGACGTTGAGTATGAACACCTCTGATGACTTGGCCCGGGCGACGAAGTGGAACCACTTGCGCATCAGCTTCTGGCCAAAAACCAGGATCAGCGCCAGCACGACGACTGCCTTGAGCAGCGCCACGCCAAGCAGCATCGCCAGCTTTTCCGGTGGTTGCGTCAGCGCGGGAATGACTACCAGCAAAGGCACGACCGCCAGATCCTGAAAGAGCAGCACGCCCATGATCTCCCGGCCATGCATTGTGTCGAACTGAATTCGCTCGGCCAGCAATTTGGTGAGGACAGCCGTGGAAGACATCGCCAGGACGCCGCCGAGGGCGATGCCGAGTTGCCAGTTGATGCCGGCGATCATCACCAAGCCGGCAATGACCAACATGCTGACGGCGACCTGCAGCAGGCCCAGGCCAAAAACGATGCGCTTCATCGAATAGAGCTTGGGTAGCGAGAACTCGAGACCAATCGAGAACATCAGAAAGACGACACCGAATTCGGCGAGATATTCGACGCGATGAATGTCATTCATCAGATCCAGGGCATGCGGGCCGATGAGGCTGCCGACCAGCAGGTAGCCGAGGACAGGCGGCAGGCTGAACCGGCGGCAGATCACTACCGCCAGTACCGACGCGCCGAGCAGTAGAAGGGCCAAGGAGAGTGAGCTCAAGTCCGTTTCGCCAAGTCAGGTATACTCGGGCGATCATAACCGCAGCACGGCCATGAACCCAAGCCTGAGATCCGATCATTTTTCGCCGGAACGTGCGCTCGCCCTCGGTCGCCAGACGCTGAGCATCGAAGCGGCTGCGGTCAACGCGCTGGTGGGCAGGATTGGTGGCGAATTTTCGTTGGCGGTAGAACTTATTCTCGGTTGCAAGGGCCGCCTGATCGTTAGCGGCATCGGCAAGTCCGGGCATGTGGCGCGCAAGATTGCTTCGACCATGGCCAGTACCGGCACCCCGGCATATTTTGTGCATCCGGCGGAAGCCAGCCATGGCGACCTCGGGATGATCGCGCGCGATGACGTCCTGCTGGCGATCTCCAATTCTGGCGAGTCCGAGGAATTGCTGCGCATCGTGCCGCTGATCAAGCGCCAGGGTGCGCGCCTCGTGGCCATGACCGGGGTCCCGAACTCTGCGCTCGCCCGCGAAGCCGATGTCCATCTCGACGCCGCGGTCGAGCAGGAGGCCTGCCCGCACAATCTGGCACCGACGGCAAGCACGACGGCAGCCATGGCGCTCGGTGATGCCCTTGCGGTGGCGCTGCTCGATGCACGCGGTTTTGGCCCGGACGATTTTGCCCGCTCGCATCCGGGTGGTTCGCTGGGTCGGCGCCTGCTGACCCATGTCCGGGATGTCATGCGCCATCGCGACAGTGTGCCGACGGTTGGTCCGCAGACAGCCGTTGCCGATACCATCCTCGCCATGTCGCGCGGCGGTTTGGGGCTGGTCGCAATTCTCGATGACCTGGGACGGACACGGGGCATCTTCACCGACGGCGACCTGCGCCGGGCCTTCGAGAAACGGATCGATTTGCAGACCGCGCGTATCGACAGCGTGATGCATGTCGGCCCGCGTACCATCGGCCCCGACCGTCTCGCCATCGAGGCGGTCGAGATGATGGAGCGCCACCGGATCAACGCCTTGCTGGTTGCCGATGGGGATGGTCGCTTGCTGGGGGCGCTCAACATGCATGACTTGTTCACGGCAAAGGTGATCTGATGGATACCCGTGAACGCGTCAGCCACATCAAGCTGATTGCCTTCGATATCGACGGCGTGATGACCGATGGCGGTCTTCACTATACCGACGACGGCCGCGAACTGAAGACCTTTAACGTCCAGGACGGTCTCGGTCTCAAGCTCCTGCAACGCGCCGGGCTTGAACTGGCCATTGTGACCGGGCGCACGTCGGGTGTCGTAACTGGACGTGCCGCCGATCTTGGCATCGCGCATGTTTTTCAGGGAGTGGCCGACAAGCGAGCGGCTGTCGGTGAACTGCTCGAAAAGCTCGGCCTGTGCTGGGCCGAGTGCGCCTTCATGGGTGACGACCTGATTGATCTGCCCGTCATGGCGCAGTGCGGACTGGCGATTGCACCGGCCAACGCGCGACCGTTGGTACGCGACCGCGCCCATGCGGTGACTGACAGCGCCGGTGGCCATGGCGCCGTGCGCGAAGCCGCCGAATTCATCCTTGCTGCCCAAGGCAGGCTTGAAGGCCTGTTCGCAGACTACCTCGATTGACAATGAGATTCGGTTCCAGCCAGCTCTTTACCGTTGTCCTGTTGGCACTGCTTGCTGGCGTCAGCTTCTGGTTGCAGAAGGTGATAGCGCCGGTCGACACGGTCCGCGATGGAAAATTCCGTCATGACCCGGATGCCATGGCCGAGAATTTTTTGGTCCGCAAGTTTGACGACCAAGGGCGGGTCAAGTACCGTTTGACAGCGCCGTACATGGAGCATTTTCCGGATGACGACAGTTCGGAGCTGAAATCGCCGGTGCTGATTCAATATCGGCCCGGTACCGTGCCGCTGACGTTGTCCGGCGAGAACGCGCGGGTGACGAGCAAGGGACAGACCGTCTTTCTCTGGGGCGACGTCAAGGCGGTGCGGCCAGCGATGCCCGATCGTCCGGAAATGGTCGCACGCATGCCCGATCTGACGATCGAACCTGATGCCGGAACCGCCTTTACGAACAGCGCGGTCCACATTACCGAAGACAGGTCCTGGGCCAAGGGAGTTGGCATGCACCTGGACGACAATACTTCCATCTTTGTTCTGCAGTCGCAGGTCACCGGACTCTCCTACCCACGTCGAGCAAAAAAATGAGCCTCCGCATCGCTATCCCCCTAGTCCTCGTCTTGACTTCCCATTCCGTTTTCGCCGAGCGCGCCGATCGCGACAAGCCGATGGAACTGGAAGCCAACCGCATATCGATCGATGACGCCAAGAAGGTCCAGATTCTCGAAGGCGACGTGGTGGTGATCAAGGGGACCATGGTATTGCGCGCCGATAGAGTCGTGATCACCGAGGATCAGTACGGCTTCCAGATAGGAACGGCGTTCGGCGGCAAGGATGGCCTGGCGCGCATCCGGCAGAAGCGCGAGGGCAAAGACGAGTACACCGACGGTGAGGGCGAGCGCATCGTGTACAACACCAATACCGAGGTTGCCGAATTGTTTCACCGGGCTTGGGTCAAGAGTGGCGAGGATCAGGTCCGGGGGGACTACATCTGGTACGACGCAGTCAGTGAAAAGTATCTGGTGACGGCGGGCAAGAAACGTGACCCGAAAGGCCCGCCGGCGCGGGTGCATGCGGTAATCCAGCCGAAGAGCAAGAGCGCTCAGGCCGACAAGTCGGCTGCTTCCGGCCCGCCTCTGGAACTCAAGGGGTCCAGTGGACTGGCTGCGCCGTCCAAGCGGAACTGACGGTTTGACTTGGGCGCAGCTCGAGATCGGGCATGCACAGCGTTGCCGCGCAAGCTCGAACCGCTGTTTTTACTGGCGGAAGATCTTTTGTTGCAGTGCATCAATGTAGTTGACATTCGAGAAATCGTGGCTATAATCCAACTTATGGTGCAGTGCAGCAAACGGAAATCCGGTCGCAATGCAACGCTTGCCCAAGTTTTTATTGATCATTAACCTAGGAGATTTAAACATGTTCACTACCCCCGAGCAATTTGCCGCTGCCAACAAAGCCACGGTCGATTCCCTGCTGTCCGTGGCCAACACCGCCCTCGCTTCCGCCGAGCGCATCGCTGCCCTGAATCTGAACACCGCCCGTTCCATGATGGAAGATTCCGTTTCCGGCGCCAAGGCGCTGATGGGTGCCAAGGACGTTCAGGAAGCCCTGTCGATCCAGGCTTCGCTGGCCCAGCCCAATGTCGAAAAGGCAGTTGCCTATTCCCGTTCCGTGTATGAAATCACTGCACAGACCAAGGAAGAACTGGCCAAGATGGTCGAAGCGCAGTTCGGCGATTTTCAGAAAACAGTCGCCGCCCTGCTTGACAAGGCCGCCAAGTCCGCACCGGCTGGTTCCGATGTTGCTGTCGCCGCGGTCAAGAGTGCCGTTGCCGCCGCCAACTCGGCTTTCGAGAACATGAACAAGGCCGCCAAGCAGGTTGCCGAAATGACCGAAGCCAATGTTGCCGCGGCGACCAATGCGACGGTCAAGGCCGCCAGCAGCGTCGCTGCCCGCGCCAAGAAATAATTTCGGCAAGGACATGGTCCCCGGCGCGCAGTGCGGGGATCTGTTACACCTGCAAGTTAATTCAGCCTGGAGAAAATGATGAACAAACCGAACATGGAACAACTGGCCGCTGCCCAGCAGGCCAATGCCGAAGTGATGATGGCCCTGTTGCGCACCGCATTCAACGGCGCCGAGCGCTTGGCTGCCCTCAACATGGCTGCCTCAAGGGATCTCTTCAACAACACCGTGGCCAACGCCCAGCAACTCCTGGGTGCCAAGGATGCCGCCGAAGTTGCCAAACTCGGCAGCGACCTGGGCAAGCCGAACGTCGACAAATGGGTTGACTACTCGCGTAGTGTTTATGATCTGGTGGCCAGCATGCAGAAGGAAGTTACTTCCGTGATGGAGAGCCAGTACAGCAGCTTCGCCAAGAACGCCACCAGTGCCGTCGACAAGGCGACAGCCAGTGCTCCTATCGGCGGCGACGTCTTTGCGGCCGCGATGAAGTCGATGCTCAGTGCTTCGACCAAGGCGTTCGACAACATGAACGCGATGGCCAAGCAGCTTTCCGACGTTGCCGAAGCCAACATCACCGCAGCCTCGACGGCGACCACCAAGGCGGTCAATGCAACTTCTGCAGCCCGCCGGGCAGCTCCCAAGTAATACAAGCACCCCGGTGACCCACGAAAAACCCGCGAATTCCGCGGGTTTTTTTACGTCGACCGCGACGTGTTCAACGGCTGTGCCTTGCCGCTTACGGGCGCCAGCTCCAGCAAATTCCGCGCTGCTCGACTTCACTGCGAATCTCGTCCATTGCCGTGTCTACCAGCGCCGGTTCGCCCTCGAGCCCGAGTTCGAGATGCCGGCGCGCGTCGCCCACGAGCGAAGGCAGGGAGAACAGGCGCAAGGTCGGGTATTTGCTGACGATGCGTTCCATCAGATCGAGCAGGGCGCTCTCGTAAGCCAGCGGCCCGGTCAGCAGGAAGGCCTTTTCCACCGTGCCCGCGACCGGGCGGAACTCGTCACGGTAAAAGGTTTCAAGCGCCCATTCGATCATCGGGTGCGCCATCTGCGGGAAGCCCGGCACGAAGTAGTGCTCGTTGGTCATGAAGCCGGGAACGCGGTTGAAGGGGTTGGGGATGATCCTGACACCCACCGGGAAGGTAACCAGTTGCAGGCGTTGCGGCGTCATGTCGTCGGCGAAGCGCAGCTTCGCCTCCGCCAGTCCTTGCAAGTGGATTTCCAGTTCGACGCCGAGCGCCGCCGCGACTGCCTGTCGGGTATGGTCATCCGGCGTGTTGCCGATACCGCCGCAGGAAAACACCACGTCGCCGGCGGCCATCGTGCGCCGGAAGGTCGCCGCCAGCCGCGCGCGATCGTCGCCCAGATATTCGACCCAGCTCAAACGCAGTCCTCGGGCGCCGAGCATCTCGGCGATCTTCGCGAAGTGCTTGTCCTGGCGTTTTCCGGAAAGTAGTTCGTCGCCGATGATGACGGCGCCAAAAGTACGGCTCATACGCGCCCCCCTTCAATGGTGACCAATGCGCCGCCCCTTGAGCGACGCAGGACTTCGAGTCCGTAATGGACGAATGACAGCGCCGCCAGCGCCGGCACCAGCAAGCCGATAACCGGCAAGTGCGCGAGCAGTGCCATGGTCAGGCCGAGCATGAACAGCGGTGCCTTGTGTCCTTTGCGTAGCGCACGCCATTCATCGGCGGTGGCATGCAGCGACAGCGCGTCGTAGGCAAATGTCCGGCGATTCAGCCAGCCCATCAGCAACAGTGGAATCAACAGCGAAAAGCCGGGAATCAGCCACAGCGGAATGGTCAACAGCCAGGCGACAACGAACAGAATCGCGGCAAGAACACTGTTGACCGCAGCAACGACGAAACTGTCTTCGCCCATCGCCGCCACGTCGCGGTATTCGGTTGCGGAAAGGTGCTTGAGCATCAGCGGCATGATGGCGATGGCGGCCAGCAGCGAAGCCGTCAGGTAAGCGATGGCGAAGATCGCCATCCAACCCCCGAGGTAGGCCAGGATATGCGCCAGCCAGAGCAGCCCCCAGCCGACCAGCAGGGTCATCGGCGGATAGTCCATCATCTGCTGCACCACCCAGCCGAGCGCCCAGATCGCCAGCCCGATCGAGAGCAGCAGCGAGATCAGGGCCGGTGTCAGCACATACAGCCAGATCTTGCCGCTCCTCAGATTGGCGAAGGTTCTTCCCAGCGCCAGCATCACATCACCCATTCCTGATTCCCTCCCATTGTTTCTGCAGCCGTCTGGTGGAGACCGGCACCGGCGTCCGCAGTTCCTGCGCATACAGCCCGACGCGCAACTCTTCCAGCAGCCAGCGGAACTGTTCGATCTGCGGATCGACCGCCCCCAGCTTGGCCAACTGGATGGCGCGGCGCTCGTAGTTGGCCCACAGTGGCCCGTACTCAGCCATCAATTGCGCATCGCGCGCCGGGTTGGCCTTGAGCTTTTCGAGACGGACGACGATTGCCTTGATGTAGCGCGGGTAATGCTGCAGGCGCTCGAAGGGCGTATCGGTAACGAAGTTCTTGCCGATCAGCCGCTTCAACTGGGCCTCGATATCGGTGACTGCCGCCGCCTGCGCCTTGAACGCCGGGAGCTTCCTGGTCACCGCCTGCCATTCGGTCAGTACGGTACCGACCAGCCGGCAGACCTCCTGCATGATCAATCCGAGGCGCGCCCTGGCCTCGGCGCAACGGGCCTTGAAAGCCTCCGGCGTGGTTGGCAGCGGTTCGCTCAGGCAGGTGCGCGCGAAGCTCAGTTCGACAATCTGGTGTTTGAGTTCGTCGGTCGTTCCCAGCGCCATGTACTGCATGCCCATCTGGGTCAGCCCCGGCACGTTCTTGTCGAAGTACTTCACCTGTTCCCTGAACTGCAGCATGAACAGGCGGGCGAGGCCCTTGCGGTGCGTTTCGGCGGCCTCTTCGGCCGAATCGAAAACCCTCAGGCTGGCCGTCTCGCCGTCGTCGACCAGTGCCGGGTAGCCGATCACCGTCTGCTTACCCGAATTCGCCCCCACCTGCACTTCCATCAGCTCCGGCAGTTCGCCGAAAGTCCAGTCGGTGAGCCGGGTGTATTCGGAAGGCGTTTCGTGCAGGTCGGCGAATTCCTCTTTGGCCTCCCTGCCCCATTCGCCGCGCAGGGCGACGAGGCTGCGGTTCATGTCCAGCTGGCGGCCGTGTTCGTCGATCAGCTTGTAGTTCATCGAGAAGTGCGGCAGCAGCGTATCCGGGCGGAAGGCATCGGGCGTCACTGCCCAGCCGCGGGCATTCAGGCCGCGCGCTTCGAGGATGAAATCGATCAGCGGCGGGATGATGCCCTGGTTCATCTTCTTCTCGTTGCCTGCCACGGTCGACAGGAATTCCTCGACGAATTCCGGCACGGGCACCAGCTTGGCGCGGATTTTCTGCGGCAGCGTCCTGATCAGTTGCACCAGCTTTTCCTTCAAAAGCCCCGGCACCAGCCACTCCATTCGCAGCACGGGAATCTGGTTGAGCTGCGCCAGCGGCAGGGTCAGCGTCACGCCATCGCGTGGCGAACCCGGTTCGAAGTGATAACTCAGCGCGTAGTCCACGCCGCCGACCCTGAGGTGATGCGGGAAGGCCTCGGTGGTGACTCCGGCCGCCGAGTGGCGCATCAGGTCGTCCTTGTCCAGAAACAGCAGTTTCGGGTTGTCCTGTTCGGCCTCCCGGCGCCAGTGGTCGAAGGTGGCGCCGTTGTGGATGCCTTCGGCGATGATCGAGTCGTAGAAAGCGAAGATCAGCTCGTCGTCGACCAGCACGTCCTGCCGGCGCTGCTTGTGTTCGATCTTCTCGATGTCGCGAATCTGCTTCTGGTTGTGCTGGAAGAACGGCCAGCGCCTGGCGAAGCTCTCGTCGATTTCCTCGCCGACCAGCCCCTGACGGATGAAGATCTCGCGCGCCTCGGCCGGGGCCAGTGGGCCGTAGTGGATGCGCCGCTTGGGATTGATCACGATGCCGTAGAGCGTCGTGCGCTCCCAGCCGGCCACCTGCATCGAGTTCTTTTCCCAGTGCGGGTCGAAATAGCTGCGCTTGATCAGGTGCGCGCCCACTTTCTCGATCCAGTCAGCCTCGATGCGGGCGACGCAGCGCCCGAAAAGCCGTGTCGTCTCGGTGATTTCGGCGGCCATGATCCATTTGCCGGCCTTCTTCTGCAGCGGCGACGACGGGTGGATCAGGTAGCGGATGCCGCGCGCGCCGAGGTAGTAGCCGGATTCGTCCGATTTGCAGCCGATGTTGCCAAGCAGCCCGCTGAGCAACGCCATATGGATGGCGTCGTAGGTGCCGGGGACTTCGTTTTCCTTCCAGCCGAGTTCGCTGACCATGGCGTGTAACTGGCCATGTACCTCGCGCCATTCGCGCAGGCGCAGATACGACAGAAAATGGCCGTGAACCGTATCGATCAGTTGCCGGTTGGTCTTCTTGTGGTCGACGGCATTCTGGAACCAGGCCCACAGCTTCACCCAGCCCAGGAACTCGGATTTCTCGTCGGCAAACAGCCGGTGCTTCTCGTCGGCGGCCTGCTGGCGCTCCTGCGGGCGTTCGCGCGGGTCCTGCACCGACAGCGCGGCGGCGATGACCAGGACTTCCGTGAGGCAGCCCAGATCGCGAGCGGCGACCAGCATACGGCCGATGCGCGGGTCGAGTGGCAGTTTGGCGAGGGCGTCGCCGACCTTGGTCAGGCGCTTGTCGTCGTCGAGCGCGCCGAGTTCCTGCAACAGCGCATAGCCGTCGCTGATTGCCTTGCCGGGCGGGGCTTCGATGAAGGGAAAGCTTTCGACATCGGTCAGCTTCAGCGATTTCATGCGCAGGATGACGCCGGCCAGCGAGGAACGCAGGATTTCCGGGTCGGTGAACGGCGGGCGGGCGTTGAAATCGGTCTCGTCGTACAGACGCACGCAGACACCGGCCGCCACCCGCCCGCAGCGCCCCGCCCGTTGCTGCGCCGCCGCCTGCGAGACCGGCTCGATCTGCAACTGCTCGACCTTGTTGCGGTACGAATAGCGCTTGACCCGCGCCAGCCCGGTATCGATCACGAAGCGGATGCCCGGCACGGTGAGCGAGGTTTCGGCGACGTTGGTCGCCAGCACGATACGCCGCTGGCTACGCGAGGGCTTGAAGATGCGGTCCTGCTCGCCGGCTGACAGGCGCGAGAACAGCGGCAGGATTTCCGGGGCATGCGCCGAAGACAGCCCCGGCCGCGCCAGCGCGTGCTTGCGCAGCCCTTCCGCCGCCTCGCGGATTTCGCGCTCGCCGGGCAGGAAGACGAGGATGTCGCCGCTGCCCAGCCGTGAAAGCTCGTCGGCCGCAGCGACGATGGCGTCGTAAAGATCGCGCTCGTCGTCCTTCTTGTTGATATCCACCACCGGCCGGTAACGCACCTCGACCGGATACAGTCGTCCGGAAACCTCGATCACCGGCGCGCCGTCGAAATGTTGCGAGAAACGCTCGGAATCGATGGTTGCCGAGGTGATGATCAGCTTGAGGTCGGGCCGCCTTGGCAGCAACTGCTTCAGATAGCCGAGCAGGAAATCGATGTTGAGGCTGCGCTCGTGCGCCTCGTCGATGATGATCGCCTCGTAGGCGTTCAGCCAGGGGTCGGACTGCGACTCGGCAAGCAGGATGCCGTCGGTCATCAGCTTGACCCAGCTATCCGCGGTCGACCTGTCGTGGAAGCGGATTTTCACGCCGACGCCGGCGCCGACCTGGGTCTTCAATTCCTGCGCCAGCCGCGTCGCCACCGAGCGCGCCGCGAGGCGGCGCGGCTGCGTATGGCCGATCAGCCCGCGCGCGCCGAGGCCGAGGTCGAGGCAGATCTTCGGCAACTGCGTCGTTTTGCCCGAGCCGGTCTCGCCGCAAACGATCACCACTTGGTTGTTGGCGATCAGCTCGGCGATGTCGCCACGCCGCTCGTTGACCGGCAGGTCGGGCTGGAACTCGGGTCGCGGCAGCTTGCTGCGCCGTTCCGCCACTGCTGTCCGCGATGCCGCGAGCAGGGCGCCCAGGTCGGCCTGCGGCTTCTCGCGCTTCGGCCCGATCGCCTGCTGCAGCTCCCGCGACAGCGCGCGCAGCCGCCGCGCATCGGCGGTCAGGGTATCGGGGCGGGAATCTGCGGGGCGGGAAAAAAGCTTGTCGCGGGCGTTCTGAACCATTGGGCAGCATTATAGTCCGCCTGCCCCCCCGGTCATTTTTAGCCTTTTCTGCCTGTCGACCCCAGCAAGGCAAATTTGAGGTAGCGGCGGCGGTGGCTGAAGCTGATAGCATATGCAGTATAGCCAGTGTGACTGGTTGCAGGGTGCGGCGCAGAAATTGGCGAGCAGGAATTTTGCAAGAGGCTTACATATCAATTCTTGATTAGCAATGAACGTCAGCTACGCGAATCGTGCGCAGTGGACGAGGATTTGCGCTGATGGCCGCGATGAGCAGGCGGTTGTGAAGCGTGCGGAGATCGAAGCGGCGATTGAAGCGATAGC
>WBZP01004163.1_pt2 | contig 14690 bp, 16 predicted proteins | sample 5204301 | NCBI WGS metagenome assembly WBZP01 (sample SAMN12412401, study PRJNA552823) | activated sludge metagenome | isolation source: activated sludge from nitrification reactor of wastewater treatment plant... | place: USA: Pennsylvania | collected 2017 | reverse complement strand
GATTCATGACATCAACGAAACACTGACCAGACTGCAGGCATTGGCCCAACTTGGGGTCAGCCTGTCCATCGACGACTTTGGCACGGGCTATTCCAGCCTGACCTACCTGAAACGTTTTCCGGTCCAGAAACTGAAGATTGATCGCTCCTTTGTCAACGGCCTGCCAGACGACGAAAGCGATCTGGCGATTGCTCGCGCCATCATTCAACTGGGCCTGGCTCTGCACCTCAGGGTGATCGCTGAAGGCGTGGAAACCGAGCGGCAAAAGGATTGCCTGCAAGATCTGGGTTGCCATGAGTATCAGGGCTATTTCTTCGCGGCGGCGCTCGACAGCCGGGATTTGGAAGCCATGCTGACCGAAGAAGACAAAAATCTCCAAAGTGGCCCAGGGAAGGTGTGAAGCTTGGCCTCTCGGAGTGTCTGGCATAATACCGCTCTGTGACAATGGCTTAGACGACCGATGGATTTTGATGTTCTGGCAATCTTTGGCTGGCGCGAAGCGCTCGTCGCGGTGATCGCGATACTGGCGCTGTATGTCTTTGTCGTTTTTTTGCGCATCCGTCGCTTGAAGCGCGCGAATCAGGGCAGCGCGATCCCCGATCCGCTGGTGGCCAGGGCCGCCGTTGCCGCCTACACCGAAGTGCTTGAAACAGAGGCGAAGGAGGTGCCTGATTCCCCCGATACATCGCCAGCTGTTCCCGTGCCTCTGGCCGAACCTTCCGAAGCCGCCTTCCCGTGGAACGAACCTCCTCCGGAAATTCCAGGGCAGAAATTGATCGAAGCGCTTGAGCGAGAGATCGCGCAGTTGCGCGATGAAATGGGGAGCCTCCATGCCGAAGTTCAGGCGCTACGCGAGGAACAGCAGCGCGAATTGACCCAGTCGCAGGCGATACAGCACGTTTCGCCGCTGTACAGCGATGCCATGCAGCTGGCGATTCAGGGGCAGGATGCAACAGGCATTTCGCAGCACTGCGGCATTTCTCGCGCCGAGGCCGAGCTGGTGGTAGCCTTGGTGCGTAATCGCGAAAATCTGGGTTAAAGACAATAACGGGCGAGGAGAAAACATGGTTAGCAGCCAGACCGGCACCGGCGGGGCGCCAGACGATCTGTCCGATATAAAACGCAAACTGGCCTGGCGAATGGGAATTGCCGGGCTGATGATCGTCGGTCTGCTCGTCGGTTTGGCCTTGTTTGACCACTTCAGCGTGGAGCGCGAAACAGAATCGTTGGCACCGCAATACACCCAACCCGTGCCGGTACCCAAGAAACTGACTACGCAGCCGTTGAAACCTGCGGAGCCACCAGCCGAACCGGCCAACGACACGGCGAAGGATCAGAAGACTGCGGCCACCCCCGAATCCAGCGCGGCGCCCGCGGAAAAGGAAGCCACGCCGGAAAAGGCGGCTCCCGCGCCTGAGCCGCCACCCCCGCCGGTGGTGACGGCGCAACCGGTTTTGCCGCGCGCCTCTTCGCCGCGGGGTCCCGTGCCGGCCCCGGCAAGCCAGTCGGCGCCACATGCGGCGGGCAAATCCGCCGAGCCCAGGACGGTTCCTGCAGTTGCAGCACCCGCTCGCGAGGAACCCGTCGTCGCGGCGGAACCCGCGCCGATCAAGCCTCAACCCGCAGCGCCACGACTGTTCTCCGGTTATGCCTTGCAAGCCGGCGTGTTTTCCGACCCGCGCCGGGCTGAAGAGCTGCACGCCAAACTCACGCTCGAAGGCATTCCATCGACGATCGAAGCGCGGGTGCAGGTTGGTCCTTTTAAGACGCGGGAAGAGGCCGAAGCGGCTCGCGCCAGGATGAAGGAACTGGGGATCGATTCGGTGATGCTGGTACCCAAAGGCGTCAAGCGTTAGGGAGTTGCGAACCCCCTTCGTCCGCGTGTTTGTTCAGCCGTCGGGCGAAAACAGCCATCTCCTTGGCCACCTGAATATCACCCTTTTCATTGGCGATCTGGATTCCCTGCTCGTAGGCGGCCAATGCCTCCGCCGTTTGCCCGCTGTCCGCCAGCGCCTTGCCCAATAGCTTCCAGGCGGCCGAGTATTTTTCGTCGCGCTTGACGGCCTCGCGAAAACAGTCCGCCGCCTGATCGGGGTGACCGGCTTTGAGCCATTCGTTGCCCAGCGAGTAACGGAGCAAGGCGCCGTCACGCGGCCCGCCGAGCAATTTTTCAAGACTGGCGATGATTGCTGTCGTCATTGAGATCTTCCTGATTCAGACCTGGTTGTCCGGAATTCTGAAATCACTGGCACTTTGCTTTGCTGTTGGGACGAACGCCATATTAAGGCGATGCCTCAAGAGTTGCTCTGAGAATACCGACGTAAGCATAAGAAAGGTGGAATGTCACTTGGAAAATCCACGACTACAACCTTTGAGGTAGCCGGCCGCAGGAGCGGTGCAGCTGCGGAGGGACCCTGCAAGCGCAGCTTGCAGCCGGACTGTGTTCGCTGAGATGTTTTGGGCACCGTGGCGATTCTTGAAGGTTGTACATAGCCATGCCGATGCGACGCCTGAACCTGTACCTGTACCATAAGAGTGGAGCGGCTCTAACTGGCGGAACATGGCCTTGGCCTCTAGCTGCGCACCATTCGGTCCGCAACTCAGCGAGTGTCGTTGCAATCTCGACCATAGAATTGATCGACTTGTCGGCATGTTCAGTTGATAGTAGCCACTTCGCAATGGAAGCGCGACGAGCCCGAATGTTGGGAATTCCAAGGGCATTCGGTTCACCCGCTTCGAGTACTTGGCTCCACCCGAAGATTATCGGGTTGTGCGCAACTTGGTTTCGAAGGTGCGCAAGCTTCAATGCTTCGTTCCAACCCCTTAACGATTGATTTGATTTCGAACTCTCGCTCAGCAAGTTGCACAAACCAATGGATAGATTCCAACTCAATTGCCGAAAAGTTCACGAGCAACTTCCCGACTCGTTCGACCCACCGCTGCGTGCTTAAAGCGACTCATCGCATTCGAGAGCCTGACGTTTGAAATCAGGGGTGAGCCAGCTTGCTGGCGATCCCCTGGATTGAAGTGTTCGGCACCCTTAGGGACGAGTCATGCGGCTTGCAATAAGAACTCAACTTTGACCGCCTCAAAGGGAAAGACAATACCTCCTCCTTCTGCACGATCAAGTACGCCAGCCTTTAACAAGGCTGTCACATCGCCATGCACGGCTTTGACATCACGATCAACCCGCCGCGCTGCTTCGCGGATGGAGATAGGGCCTGCACCGCACAGTGCTTTGAGTAACTCCCACCTCTTGGCCGTCAATAATTTCCACAGCAGCTCAGGTGTCGCAAAGCTGATGTGTGCAGATTTCTGAGATTTCCCGGTCTCCCAACCGTGCAAAAAGTCACCCATCGATTCGCTGGGGGAGCGCACATCAAGTGTTACGGTTTTCATTGTTCCACCTCGTAATATCACGTTGGAAATCATGGATCAGTTGCTCAGGAGTAGTGAAGCGATACACGCTTTCTTTTCCCTTGAAATGCTTGTGATCGCCCTTTCCCTCTTCGTTGTCGTAACGAAGCACACACACGCTATCGACAACGTAGGCCAGCCTGTACTTGAACTGATGTGTCGAACCGGCTAGAGGTTTTGGCACTTGCCAAAGCGCCAACTCAGCAAAAGCTGTTTCGGAGTAGGAGATACGGGTACGAACAAGCTGAGTTGCTTTCATGTTGGAGATACTGCCAACATGTGCGGATGTTGTCAATGCTCCCAACGGCTACTGGTTTGTAGAGGGTGCCGAACAGTCATTCACACGTGGAAACGTCCAGGTTGTTGCCAATTATTCAGACACAGTAGAAATGCCTTTAAAGTGTTGTATGACATGGAGATTGTCCTACGCGAGTCTCTTTATCAATCAACAATCATACGGACAGGTTGGGTTAGCCACTGCGTCGCCCAAGCAGTCAGCAATCACAATTCCGGGTTGGCCAAGGCGTCGATCGCAACGAATGCCGATGTCCATGCGTGTTGTGGTTCAATGGCGATTTTCAGGCTTTCAATTTCTTCGATCGGGACAGCATCATGAACAAATCAATTATCTCCACGCCCAAAGCCCCTGCTGCGATTGGTACGTATTCGCAGGCCGTGCAGGTGGGCGATACGGTTTACCTTTCGGGCCAGATCGGCCTCGATCCGGTGAGCATGCAGCTGGTCGACGGCATCGACGCCCAGATTGTTCGCGTGTTTGAAAACCTGAAAGCCGTGGTTGAAGCGGCTGGAGGCTCGCTGGCCGATGTCGTCAAGCTCAACATTTATCTTACCGATCTGGGTAATTTCACGAAGGTCAATGAAGCGATGGCCCGCTATTTTTCCGAGCCTTTTCCGGCGCGTGCCGCGGTGGGCGTGGCGGCGCTGCCGCGCGGTGCGTTGGTCGAAGCCGACGGGGTCATGGTGTTATCGGACGCATCCCGTTAATCGATGGCCGCTGCCGACGAGATCAGGGCGCCGCAAGCCCTTCAGGCCCGGCTGCGCAAGCTCGGTCTGATTCGCGGCGACGATCTCGTTCTGCACTTGCCCTTGCGCTACGAGGACGAGACGCGTGTCACGCCGATTGCCAGCGCGCCCGCCGGCGTGCCGGTGCTGGTCGAAGCGAGCGTGCTCGATGTTTCGGTGCAGTTTCGGCCACGCCGCCAACTGGTTGCGCGGGTTGCCGACGCCAGCGGCGAGCTCGTCTTGCGCTTCCTCAACTTCTACGGCAGCCAGACCCGGCAACTCGAAGCGTTGCGTGACCAGGGGCCTGATCAGGCTCAACTCAGCGGCCGTCGGCTGCGCCTTTTCGGCGAGATTCGCCCAGGCTTTCTTGGCGCGGAAATGGTGCACCCACGCTACCGGGTGGTCGCCGCGGATGAGCCCTTGCCGCAGTCGCTTACTCCCGTTTATCCGACCACGGCCGGCGTTTCGCAGGCAGCCCTGCGCAAGCTGATTCTGCCGGCGCTGTCCAGTGCCGACCTGAGCGAGCTGCTCGATGCGCGCTGGTGCCAGCAGCAGGCAATGCCGACCTTCGCCGAAGCGGTACATCTGCTGCACGCACCTCTCCCCGGTGTTCCGGAAGCCGCATTGCAGATGCACACCCACCCCGCCTGGCGGCGTATCAAGTTCGACGAAGTGCTGGCGCAGCAGCTCTCTTTGCGTCGCGCCTATCGTGCCCGCCGACTAAAAGGCGCACCGTTGCTCAAGGGCTCCGGCCAGCTTGCCCGCCGACTGCTCGCCACGCTCCCTTTTCGCCTGACCGGTGCCCAGCGGCGGGTCCATGACGAGATCGCCGGCGAGCTGGCCCAGCCCTATCCGATGCAACGGCTGCTGCAGGGAGACGTGGGCAGCGGCAAGACCATCGTCGCCGCGCTGGCGGCGTGCCAGGCCATCGAAGCCGGTTTTCAGGCGGCGTTCATGGCGCCGACTGAAATCCTGGCCGAGCAGCATTACCTCAAGCTGCGTAGCTGGCTTGACCCACTCGGCATTGAAGTCGTCTGGTTGACCGGCCGGCAGAAGAAGGCAGTCAGGCAAGCCATGCAAGCGCGAGCGGCAGGAGAGGCAGGCGCGGCGCAACTGATCGTTGGCACCCATGCGTTGATCCAAGACAGCGTTAACTTCGCCCGGCTCGGGCTGGTGATCATCGACGAGCAGCATCGCTTCGGCGTTGCGCAACGGCTCGAACTGCGCAAGAAGGGTGAGAAGAGTGATAAGAATTCCATGCCGCCACATCAGTTGATGATGTCGGCGACGCCGATCCCGCGCACGCTGGCCATGAGCTATTACGCCGACCTCGACGTTTCGGTGCTCGACGAGCTGCCGCCGGGGCGCCGGCCGATCAAGACCAAACTTGTAGCCGACTCCCGCCGCGACGAAGTGATCGCCCGCGTGCGTGGCGTGGTGGGGTCCGGCCGGCAGGCCTACTGGGTTTGCCCGTTGATCGAGGAATCGGAAAAACTGCAACTGCAAACCGCACTCGACACGCACGCTGCGCTATCCGAAGAACTCGACGATCTGCGCATCGGGCTGGTCCATGGCCGCCTCAAGTCCGACGAAAAAGCCGCAACGATGGCTGCATTCGCCGCCGGCGAAATCGACGTGCTGGTGGCTACCACGGTCATCGAAGTCGGTGTCGATGTGTCCAATGCCTGCCTGATGGTCATCGAGCATGCCGAACGTTTCGGCCTGTCACAACTGCACCAGTTGCGCGGGCGTGTCGGGCGTGGCGCGCACGAGTCGGTATGCATTCTGCTTTACCAGCCGCCGCTTTCCGAAGCGGCCACGGCGCGACTGAAGATCATCTTCGAAAATGACGACGGCTTCGAGATTGCCCGCCACGACCTGCACCTGCGCGGCCCCGGCGAGTTTGTCGGCAGCCGCCAGTCGGGCGTGCCGCTGCTGCGCTACGCCGATCTCGAAGTCGATACCGATCTCGTCGAACTGGCCCGCGAGATGGCCGAGCACCTGCTACGCGAAGCGCCCGATCTCGCGCAGCGGCATTTGCAGCGCTGGCTCGGCAGCCGGGAAGAACTGTTGAAGGCGTAGCTCCAGGGCTCGTGCCGTACTTCCGCAATCCAGCCGGCAATACGGCATTGCGGCATTGCGGTAAAATTGCCGTTTTCTTGTGCAGGGACGCGCCGTGGACGGCATCACCATTGCCCTTTCGAAGGGTCGTATTTTTGAAGAGACGCTGCCGCTGCTGGCGGCGGCCGGCATCGAGCCGCTGGAAAATCCCGAGACTTCGCGCAAGTTGATCATCCCGACCACGCGTGACGACGTGCGCGTGGTGATCGTGCGCGCGACGGATGCGCCGACCTATGTGCAATACGGAGCGGCAGACATCGGCGTGGCCGGCAAGGACGTGCTGCTTGAACACGGCGGCGACGGTTTGTACCAGCCGCTCGACCTGAAGATTGCCAAGTGCCGGATGATGGTGGCGATACCTGCGGGCTTCGACTACGAATACGCCGTGCGACAGGGCGCCCGCCTCAAGGTGGCGACCAAGTACATCAACATCGCCCGCGAGCATTTCGCCGCCAAGGGCGTGCATGTCGATCTGATCAAGCTCTACGGTTCGATGGAACTGGCGCCGCTGGCCGGGCTGGCCGACGCCATCGTTGATCTGGTGTCGACCGGCAGCACACTCAAAGCCAACAATCTGGTGGCGGTCGAACACATCGTCGATATTTCGTCGCGATTGATCGTCAATCAGGCCGCGCTAAAGCTCAAGCGCGAGCGCATCGACCCCATCCTGGACGCCATCGCGCGCGTTGTCGGGCGATGATCGCCATCAAGCGCTTTTCGACCAGCGACGCGGATTTCAAGCCGCGGCTCAATGCGTTGCTGGCCTTTGAAAGCGCGCAGGACGAAGCGGTTGACCTTGCCGTGGCCGACATTCTGGCCGAGGTCAAAGCACGCGGCGATGAAGCCGTAATCGAATACACCCGGCGCTTCGACCGGCTCGACGTTGCATCGATGGCCGAGCTGGAGCTTTCGGGTGACGCCTTGCAGAGCGCTCTGGCCGGCTTGCCCAGCGAGCAGCGCGATGCGCTTGAAGTGGCCGCCCACCGCGTACGCAACTATCACGAGCGGCAGGTTCTGCACAGCTGGCAATACGTGGAAGACGACGGCGAGGCGGATGGCGATGGATGCGGCACGCTGCTCGGGCAAAAGGTCACCCCGCTCGACCGCGTCGGCCTCTACGTGCCCGGTGGCAAGGCCTCGTATCCCTCGTCGGTGCTGATGAATGCGATTCCGGCCAAAGTGGCGGGGGTCAAGGAACTGATCATGGTCGTGCCGACGCCGGGCGGCGAGCGCAATCCGCTGGTGCTGGCGGCGGCAGCACTGGCCGGAATCGACCGGGTGTTCTGCATCGGTGGCGCGCAGGCGGTTGGCGCGCTGGCTTATGGGACGCACCGCGTGCCGGCGGTGGACAAGATTGTCGGTCCCGGCAATGCCTACGTCGCTGCGGCCAAGCGCCGCGTTTTCGGCGTTGTTGGCATCGACATGGTCGCCGGACCGTCGGAGATACTGATCATCTGCGACGGCAAGACCGATCCCGACTGGGTGGCGATGGACCTCTTTTCGCAGGCCGAGCACGACGAGCTGGCGCAATCGATCCTGCTGTGCCCCGACGCGGCGTATATCGGGCGCGTCGCCGAGTCGATCGAGAAACTGCTGCCGACCATGCCGCGCAAAGACGTTATTCGTGCATCGCTGGAAAATCGCGGCGCGCTGATCCAGGTGCGCGATCTCGATGAAGCCTGCACCATCGCCAATCGTATTGCACCGGAACACCTTGAGCTATCGCTGGCCGATGCCGACGACTGGGTGGCAAAGATTCATCATGCGGGCGCCATTTTCATCGGGCCCTACGCGTCCGAGTCGCTCGGCGATTACTGCGCCGGGCCGAACCATGTCCTGCCAACCTCGGGCAGCGCGCGCTTCTCGTCGCCGCTCGGGGTCTATGATTTCCAGAAGCGGACCAGCCTGATCCGCGTGTCGCAGGCCGGAGCGAAGACGCTCGGGCGCATTGCCTCGACGCTGGCCCGGGGCGAGGGTTTGCCGGCACACGCCCGCTCCGCCGAGTACCGCATCGAGTCCGAGTAAGATCGGCTAACGCAGTTCGAAGGCTTCCTGGTGAAAGCGCAGGCGGCCATTCCAGGACGCCTTGAGACCGCGCTTGAGCGCGTCGGCGAATCCGCTGGGGCCGCAGAACCAGACTTCGGTTTTGTTCCGTTGCCCGCCGGCCAGCTTGAGCGAACCGGCCGTCAACAGGTCGCCATGCTTTGCGCTGTGTACTTGGAGCCGGATTCCGGGCAGCGCAGCGCAGAGCGCCTTCAGGCGACCGACGAATGGATCCTTTTCGCGATCTTGCGTGCAGTAGTGGAAGTCGGCATCGCGAGCATCGGCCGGGCGCGCCTGCAGCGATTCCAGCCAGGCCAGAAACGGCGTTACGCCGATCCCGCCAGCCACCCAGATCTGGTGGCTGTCCGGGTTGTGGCGCTCCAATTGGAAGCGGCCGTAAGGCCCCTCGATTTTGACTTTCTGGCCGGTTCGTACACGTTGGGCGAGATTCTGCGTGAAATTGCCGAGCGCCTTGATGTAGAAGGTGATTGTCCGGTTGCCGCGGTCGGCGCTGGCGATGGTGAAGGGGTGCGCGCCTTCGACCCAGTCGAAGGTGACGAAGGCGAATTGGCCAGCACGATGGTTATTCCATTGTTCTTCGAGATGGCAGGTCAACTCGGTCACGTCGCCTTCACGCTTGACCGCGAGCACCGAGCCATTGACCTGGCGGCGACGACCGATCAAGCCGGCGAGCACGACAATGCTGGAAACCACGCCGATCGAAAGCACCGCGGCCAGCAGCAGACCGACCGGTTGCGACCAGTAGGCGGGCGGCGCCAGCAGCGATGCGTGCAAGGCCAGCATCAGGTAGAGCACCGGCATGATGCGATGCAGATGACGCCAGATGTGATAGGGGAAGCGCCGCCACAGGGTGATGACGAGCATCGCCAGAGCGATGTACAAGGCCGGTTCGCCCATGTCGGCGGCGAGTTCGCGCAGCACTTCGAGCATTCCGGAATATTTGATCTTCGGCAAGCGGCCTGCTGTGCCGATGAGCGACTTGATCAATCCGCCCGATTGCTTGATCAGCCAGTGACTCGCACCGAAGCCGATGGCCAGGATGCCCACCCATTTGTGCAGGCGGTAAACGCGGTCCAGCCCGCCGAGCGGTTTTTCCAGCCAGGCCGGTCGAGTGGCGAGCAGCATGGCGAGCGACATGAAGGTAATCGACAACAGGCCGGTCAGATACATGCCTTCCTGGCGCGAGACCCACAGCAGCGCGCTGTTGGCCGGGAAGGTCGTCGAGACCAGGTCGAGATACCAGGCGGAACCAACAATGGCCAAGAGGCCGATGATAATGGTTTTCATATTTGCTATTCGTCATAATAGCCGCGTTCGGCGTCGGCATGACAGGCCAGACAGTTGGCCTTGGTACGGACGTTGTTACGCAGCCATCCTTTGGAAGAAATCTCGCGATGCTCACGCACCCACTTCGGCAGCTCGGTAATGCGCAAGGGAGGGTTCTGCACGGACACGCCGCGCATCAGCTTGCTGCCGTAACGCTGCCCACCGGTGTCGGCGGCATTCTCACTGAGATAGCGGGTGATGTGTTCGGCGGTGGCTGGAGAGACGCTGGCATCGGCGCCAAAGTGCTTGTCCAGCTCGCCCATCATGCGCTTCCACGAACTTGCCGGCAGCATCGACGGGGGGAAGGCGAGGTGGCAACTGCCGCACTCTTCGCGCACGACGGGGTCGGAAACCGGGGCGAAGTAGTGTCCGCCACCGGCCTGCGCCCGGGCGAGAAAAATTCCCGAGAAAATCATCGCGACCAGACTCAGGGCAATGGGTCGGTAAGGGATATTCATGGCAGCTTTCCTTGTGAAGTCACTGATGGATCATGTAGCTCAGCCAGTCGCCCTTTTCGAGCGCGGTGCATTCGCGGCCCAGAACGTCGTTGCAATTGCGCTTGAACCATTTCTCGACCTTGGCTGGGTCGGTGTAGCGGGCAGGCGTGAGCGATACGGCGAGCGCTTCGATGGCTTTGCCGGCTGGCGTGCGACCGGTGCCGCGGGGGCTGTCGGAGTGGCAACTGGTGCAGCTTGGCGTTTCTGCCTTGCCGCCGGCAAACTTCGTGAAATGCAGCTTTTCGCCACGCACGGCAGAAAAGCCTGAAAATGCCGGTGATGCAGCCTTGGCAGAAAGGGCATACTGGGCCACAAGGTCATCGCGGGATGCGGCGGAACTGCCGAGCGGCAACAAAAGCGCGGCCAGCAGCAGCGTTGCAGAGGTATTGGTTGGCAAGCGTTTCTCCTGTTCGTTGATGTCTTGGGTGCACTTTGCCGGAGCGTGTCTGAACACAAGCTGAATCGGCCATTCATCCGCCGTTCAGATCTATCGGGGTACAAATGCGATAGGTGTGCTTTTTTGGGGAGGGGCGATGCGATCGGGAGGGACGGGCAAAGGCTGGCGGGCTATCGGTCTATTACTTGCCTTTGCTCTGGCGCTGCCCGGTCACGCCGACGATCTGCGCGACCATGATCGCGCGCGCCGGGCGCTTGAAGCCGGCGAGATACTGCCGCTGAAAACCGTGCTGGAGAAGATTGCTCGCGATACGCCGGGGCAGGTATTGGAGGTCGAGCTTGAGCGCAAGGGTGAGCGTTGGGTGTATGAGATCAAGCTGTTGCGTGCGGGCGGTTCGCTGGTCAAGTTCAGGGTGGACGCGCGTGACGGGGCGATCATTCCGCGCCAGGAACAAGGCGCAACAAGCGATCGCTGATCGGGAGAAGAAGGGATGCGTGTACTGGTCGTTGAGGATGAACCCAGCATATCGGCACAGCTCAACGAAGCGCTAAGCGCCGCCGGGTATGCGGTTGACGTGGCGGACAATGGCGTCGATGCGCATCACCTCGCGATCGACGGGAATCAGCCATTCGATGCGGTCGTTCTCGACCTGGGCTTGCCGCAGATGGATGGCCTCACCGTTCTCAAGAAGTGGCGGGCCGCCGGACGAACCCTGCCGGTGCTGATTCTTACCGCACGCGATAACTGGCATGAGAAGGTGGCCGGGATCGACGCCGGCGCCGACGATTACCTGACCAAGCCGTTTCACATGGAAGAATTGCTGGCTCGCCTGCGCGCGCTGATCCGCCGGGCCGGTGGCCATGCCAGCGCCGAACTGGTCTGCGGCGATGTGGTGCTCGACACCCGGCACAGTCGCGTTACCGTGGGCGGGCAAGCGCTGACGCTGACCAGCCACGAATACCGCGTGCTGGATTATCTGATGCACCATCCGGGGCAGTTGGTCTCGCGGAGCGATCTGATCGAGCACATCTATGCCCAGGATTTTGACCGTGATTCCAACACCGTCGAAGTCTTCATCGCCCGACTGCGGAAAAAACTGCCCGCCGGCGTGATCGAGACGGTGCGCGGTCTCGGCTATCGTCTCGTCGCGCCATGACGGGCTTTGGCCAGGAACATCCATCGTCGGCGCTACGCGGTTCGTTGCGCCTCCGCCTGTTGATCGGCACCCTGGCCTGGATCGCGGTTTCGATCATCGTCGCCGGGTGGGCGTTGGATGGCTTGTTCAGAAACCACATTGCCCGGCAGTTTCATGCCGAACTCAATACCCATCTCGATCAGCTCGCAGCGCATCTGGCGGTTGACCAAACGGGGCAGGTATCGCTATCGGCCGCGCAAAGCGATCCGCGTTTCAACAAGCCTTATTCGGGGAGGTACTGGCAGGTCGACCGCCTTGGCGTGTCGATGGGCGAATCCGTGGGTGTTTTACGTTCCAGATCGCTGTGGGACGATGTGCTCAGGGTGCCGCCCGATACGCTGACCGATGGCCAAATACATTGGCATCGCATCCCCGGTCCCGGTCCCGGCAAGACGATGCTCGGTTTGGTCGAGCGCGTGGTCACGCTTGCTGACGTCGCGGATCCGGCAGGCCAGGCCTACCGGTTGGTCGTCGCTGCCGATGAGCATCAGATGGCCGAGTCGATAGAGCACTTCAACCAAATGCTTTGGCTGGCGCTGGGGCTGCTGGGCGGCGGGCTGACGCTGTCTGCCGTCATTCAAGTGCGGACCGCGCTGGCGCCGCTGCGGCGTTTGCACGGTGCCCTGGCAGACGTACGCAATGGTGGAACACCTCGGCTGGAAGGCCATTTTCCACTGGAGGTCCAGCCGCTGGTCGAGGAATTCAACAGCGTGCTGGCGCAGAACGCCGAGGTGGTGGCACGGGCCAGAACCCAGGCGGGGAATCTGGCGCATGCGCTGAAGACGCCGTTGAGCGTCATCGCCAACGCCGCGAACGCTCAGCAGGGCGACATGGCGAAACAGGTTTCAGAGCAGGTCGAGGTGGCGAGAAAGCAGATTGACTACCATCTGAGCCGGTCCAGACTGGCCGCTTCGGTGCGTGTTCCCGGCACACGGACACCCGTCTCACCCGTGCTCGACGGGCTGATCAGGGTCATGCGGCGTATTTATGCCGAGCGGAATCTCGAGTTGGTCCTTGCCACACATCCTGAGCCCCCGGTTTTTCGCGGGGAGGAACAGGATTTGCAGGAAATGCTGGGCAATCTGCTCGACAACGCGTGCAAATGGGCGACACGGCGTATCGAAATAGCGCTGTCGGAGGTCGGCGACGAACTCCTGATCACTCTGGATGATGACGGTTGTGGCCTTTCCGCCGCGCAACAACAAAGGGTCCTGATTCGCGGCGAACGCGTGGATGAGCAGCTGCCCGGTTCCGGCCTCGGCCTGGCGATCAGCAACGATCTGGCGCATCTCTACGGCGGCCGGGTCGAGCTGGCCGATTCACCGCTGGGAGGGTTGCGCGTGACGCTCGTCTTGCCTGCGGCGGCAACTACCCCATGACGTTGAACTGAACCGGGATTCCACTACCAGCTTGTAAAGAAACCCACCCCGACCAGGGTCAGCAAGATCAGGCCGATCACGATCAAGGTAAAACCGAGAATCTTCGATGCGGTGGTCGCCGATGGCGACGGTGCATCGACCAGATGCTTCTCCAGTTCGCCGGAGGCCAGCAGGCGCTGATACTCCAGCGGATGCTCCTGCCGGTATTCTTCGAGCGAGACGGTGCCGGTGAACATCACGATATCCAGCGGGAATTTGTCCGGACGGAAGTGGTTGTTGAAGAAATGCACCGTAAACAGGAAGACCACCGCCAGGAACGCTTCTTCGCTGTGGAATATCGCTGCCACATTGAAGACCCAGCCCGGTAGATATTGAGCCGCCAGTTGAGGAAGCCACATGATCAGGCCGCTGACGCCGATGATGGTCACCCCCCAGAAGGGCGCCCAGTAGTCAAACTTCTCCCAGTAGGTCCAGCGGTCGAAAATCGGGCGTGGCCCTTTGCCGAGGAACCACTTGAACATGGCGACGATGTCTTTCAGATCCTGCCAACCGGGAACCAGCGAGTTCGGGCCAAAAGTCTTGAAGTTTTTCCAGTCGCGCGCGAGTTTGATCCCGATGTAGAACAGGTGCCAGAAGAAAACGCCGCCGAAGATTACCGCATTGATGCGGTGGATGATGCCCGCCGTGTGCGGCCCGCCCAACAGGATCATCAGTGGCTCCGCCCAGGGTGCTGCGGGGAAGAACAATGGAATGCCGGTCAGCGTGAGCAGCATCAGGCTCAGCGCGAAAGTGATGTGCGCGATGCGCCAGGTGCGGCTGAAACGCTTGAAGTGTTTGCCGTGCAATTTGGGCGGCAGCTCGTCCAGGGTGGCGGTGTTGATGTGCGCCTGCCCCCGGCGTTGCCGGCGTTCCTTGAATTCACGGTAGAACCACAGGAGCGTATGCAGCCAGAAAAAACCGAAGGTGCCTAGCAGAAGCTGGGTCATGATCTGATTGGCAATCCAGATCTCGGGGTAACGCTTGAAATCGCCCGCATGACCGTGCGGTTGAAAGCTGGAGAATCCCGGCGGTGCGTCTGGCAAATCCTTCTTGCCGTTGTGACACGTGCGGCAGGTCTTCATGACGTTGTTGGGGTGCACCTTGGATGCCGGGTTCTTGACATCGAGGATGCCATGGCTGCCATGGCAGTCGTAGCACTTGGCCGTGTAGGCATGGCCCAGGGTGTTGATCTTGCCGTGGTAGGTGTCTTTGTAGGTTTTGTAATTGTCTTC
>WBZP01004396.1_pt1 | contig 14694 bp, 12 predicted proteins | sample 5204301 | NCBI WGS metagenome assembly WBZP01 (sample SAMN12412401, study PRJNA552823) | activated sludge metagenome | isolation source: activated sludge from nitrification reactor of wastewater treatment plant... | place: USA: Pennsylvania | collected 2017 | reverse complement strand
TTGGCGGTGGATTAGGACTGGCTTTATTACTGTTACGGATATCCGTTTTTGAATCCGGAATGTTCCATGAAATAAAAAAGGCCGATGTCAGGCGCGGGAACTTCCTGATGTTGTTTACCAGGGGCGAACGGTTCAAGCGGTATTTTCTGAACATTATGATTGGTCTGCCTACCTGGTTTGTGATCGGCGTATTGGTGACCTTCTCCGGTGAGTTCGGCGAACAATTCGGTATCACGGAAAAAATCGATCCCGGGAAAGCCATCATGTACGCCTATGCGGCCATCTCCATTGGAGATATCCTGATCGGGCTCATCAGCCAATGGCTCCGCAGCCGCAAAAAGGCATTGTTTATTTTCTACGCCATCACGGCATTGTTCATGATCCTGTTCTTTACCATTCAGTGGAACGGTTCGGCAGACAGGATGTATTGGATCTGCGCAGGGCTTGGATTCGGCACCGGCTTCTGGGCCATTTTTGTGACCATGGCCGCCGAGCAATTCGGTACCAACCTGCGTGCCACCGCCGCAACCACCATACCTAACATGGTTCGTGGCATGCTGGCCATATTCATACTGCCTTTGTTCCAGTTATTACGGAATTATACGGATTATATTTCCGCCGGGTGGATTTCCGCCATCATCATCATGCTGATCACGATAGTGGCTGCAGCGATGGTGGAAGAGACATTCGGAAAGGACCTGAATTATACCGAAAACTGAGTCATTCATTTTGCCCAAAATACTTGTCATACGATTTTCATCCATCGGCGATATCGTTCTCGCATCACCGGTATTCCGCTGCCTGAAAAAGCAACTGGCGGATACGGAACTTCATTTTGTAACCAAGAGATCTTTCGCGGCGGTCACTTCAGCCAATCCATACATCGATCATTTTTTTTACTATGAGGATAATATGGAGGAACTCATCGCATCGCTGAAAAAAGAAAAATATGATTACGTGATCGACCTGCACCGGAACTGGCGCAGCCGGAAGATCCGGAAGTCCCTGAAGGCAAAGTCATATGTCATCCGGAAACTGACCGTGGAGAAATTCCTCCTCACGGAATTCGGTATTAACCTCATGCCCAAACGTCATATCACCCAGCGAAGCCTGGATACCATTTTGCCGTTGGGGGTGAAAGACGATGGCTATGGACTGGATTATTTTATCCCGGAAAAGGACAGGTTGAAACAGGAAGACCTGCCTATGTCGCACTCGGCCGGTTACCTGGCGCTGGTGATCGGTGCCAATCATTATACAAAAAGACTCCCGGTCGATCAGCTCAAAACCTTATGCAGCCTGATCGAATATCCCATCATCCTGCTGGGAGGAAAGGATGAAACGGCTGCAGGGCAGCAAGTGGCGGCCATTGATGATGTCAGGATATACAATGCCTGCGGTAAATTCTCATTAAATGAATCGGCGGACATCGTTCGCGGCGCTAAGCTGGTGGTGTCGCATGATACGGGGTTGCAATACATAGCCTGTGCTTTTAGAAAGCCTTTGCTGGCGATCTGGGGCGGAACATCCCCTAAGCTAGATGTGGAACCCTATTACGGCAGCCTGTTCATGCAAACCCAACAGGAACCAGTATACGAAAATGTTTTGATGGACCTTCGTTGCCAGCCTTGCAGTAAATATGGAGGAGCATCCTGTCCTTTAGGCCATTTCCGCTGCATGAAAGGATTGGATATGGGTAGATTGGCGGCACAGATCAATCAACGCCTGCATGCTAAAAAATAATAAAGATGAATTGTCAGACAAAACTGGGGGTTTGTTGCCTGTTACTTTCTTTGTTCAGCCTGTCATGCCAGGATAAGAAATCATTCAACAGCCTGCAGGAAACGGGGTATCACGGGAAAGTGAGTAAAGTCCGCGAAGAATTCTGGATAAAGTCAAACACAGGCGAAGATCATAAAGTCAGGCCAACCATCAGCATACATTATTATACTAAAGCTGGGCAACAGGTTAAAGTTGAGCGATTGAACAGTTGGGAGGATGATGTTCCCTCTTTGAATTATACTGCGGAATATCAGTGGAAGGGTGGAAGACCGGTTTCTTACCAGGCGGTAGACAGAAAACAGAAGCCGGTTGAAAAAGGAACCTATACCTGGAGTGGTAGCAATCAGTATAGCCTGGATGTTGAGGCTGTTGATGGGATGCGGTCGCACGTTGAGAGGATCCTCGATGAAAAAGGCCGGGTTAAGGAATATTTTTCGCAATACAAATTGCCCCGGCGGGAGGATATGTACGAAAAACGCATGCTAATACAACGTGATGAGAAGGGAGACATGATCAAAACGGTAACGATCCCGAAAAATGGTGAACTGCCGGAGACTACCCGGTTCGTGTATGCCACAAAAGATCAGCAGGGTAACGGCACGTTGATTTACCTGTTGCGTGAGAAAGCGGGTGATACCGTGGCTACATACATTCGCCAATTTGAATATTATTGATCAGGCAATTTTTTGTTAAAGACAATCCCGCCGCTTCCTGTTCTTGGCTTTTGGAATTAAATTTCCGCCAAACTAGCCGGATGCGCTTCATATTCTTCATACTACTGGGTAGCTTGTCCATTTCAGCAGGGGCTCAAACAACCGTTCAGGTTAACTGGACGAATGAATCTGATATGTCGCCCTCCACCACCGTGTATTATCATCCATCCAGGGCACTGGAATGGCCGGATTTCCAGGGAGTTCCCGAGGCATCCGGGAATACGGCGGCCCTGACCACCTCAGGTTTCGGGTATAAGATGAATATGAGCCATACTGGCACAAAGGGCCAGCTTAAGATTCAGGTGTATTGTTATTTTGACAAAACAAAGTCATGGGTTAAGCCCGACAAAAAATCGGATTATGTGCTGACACACGAACAAAAGCATTTTGATATCAGTTACCTGGCGGCGGAAAAGTTTATCCGGGATCTCCGCAAAGCGCAATTGACCAGGGAGAATGCCGGTCAAAAGATACAGCAGGCATACGAGGCAAGCAGCAAATGGATGAACGATATGCAGCACGAATATGACCGTCAGACACGCAATGGCATCTCGCGTCACGACCAGGAAATATGGGTAGGTAAGATCAATGGTTTAATATCCGCGATCAGAGATTGATCACCAGTACCGGTATTTTTAATTCGTGGCGTACCGCATTCACCGTGGCTCCATAGATAAAATCCCTAAAACCGGTATGGCCATGGGCGCCCAGTACGAGAAGGTCTGCCTGTTCCTCCTTCACGATACGTACGATCTCGCTGGCGCTGTTCTTAAAACCAAGCACCCCTTTGGCATCATAGCCCCTTTGTTTTAGTCCGTCTACAAAACTTTCCAATCGCTCCCGATCTTTTTCCGTTTCAAAATCGGCTGTTTCCTTGCCATGAATGATAGCTGAAGGGCTTTCTACGATGTGGATCAAAACAAAAGAACATCCTTCCCTTGCCTGGCCAATGGAGGAAGCGATCAGCTTCATGTCGTTCTCGCCAAAATCAAGCCCTATGGCTATTTTTTTATATACCGGTATGCTGAGGTCGGCGGGAATGCTTTCATATGGGTGCATATGTATGGCTTCGGTTTTCTTGATTTTATTGATGAGGGGGAATATGGTGGAGAACAGCAGCAGGTATCCAAAAAACACAGCTGCGGCTATGATGATCGCTTTGATCGCCCAATGGCCGTTCTGGCTGAAAAGGTCCATCGCTTCCTGGGAAACCATCCTGATATTCAAATACACCAAAATGGCGGCTATGATCCAGGCAAGCAACTGCACGATAGGTTTGATGCGGAACGTCCCCATAGTATGTTTATCACTCACAAAATGGATCAGCGGTATGATGGCAAACCCAAGTTGCAGGCTCAGCAATACCTGGCTGAAAATGAGCAGGCTGTCCACTTCATCTTCTCCGTAAATACTGATGATGACCACAGCGGGTATGACGGCCAGTAACCTGGTGATCAATCTCCTCACTACGGGATTGATACGCAGGTTCAGGTAACCTTCCATCACGATCTGGCCTGCTAGTGTACCCGTTACCGTAGAGCTCTGGCCGGCTGCGATCAGCGCAATGGCAAACAGGGTAGAGGCGATCGTGCTGCCCAGCATCGGGGATAATAATTCGTGGGCCTGCCTGATCTCTCCCACATCGGTTCTTCCTGTATTGAAAAACACACTGGCAGCCAGTATCAGAATGGCCGCATTGATGAGGAAGGCCATATTTAATGCCACGGTGCTGTCGATAAAACTCCATTTAAGCGCCTGTTTGATTCCTTCAGGTGTCTTCCTGATCTTCCTGGTTTGCACCAGGGCAGAATGCAGGTACAGGTTATGCGGCATCACGGTGGCGCCGATGATGCCAATGGCCAGGTATAGCGCGGTTTCCCCTGGTATCGGCCCCGTCATCCCTTTTTTTGCATACAGCTCGGATGCTTCTGGTAGTGATGGGATGAATCCTCTCATCACTTCGTTTAATTGCGGGGCGGCCAGTATGATGTTTACCAGGAAACAAATGCCAATGATGGCGATCAGGGCAATGATAAAGGCCTCCATTTTTCTCATGCCAAGTTTCTGAAGGTAAAGCAACAGGAAGGTATCCAGTACCGTGATGGATACACCGGCCAATAATGGTAAGCCGGTCAGCAACTGGATGCCGATGGCCATGCCCAGGACTTCCGCGAGGTCGGTGGCTGCTATGGCAATCTCGGCCAGCACCCAATAGGTTAAGTTGATATATCTCGGGTACACCTCCCTGTTAGCCTGCGCGAGGTCGATCCCGCGTACGATACCCAGCCTGGCGCTCAGGCTCTGAAGCAGCAGGGCCATCAGGTTGCTCATCAGCAATACCCAGATCAGCGCGTAACCGTATTTACTGCCCCCGGCCAGGTCGGTGGCCCAGTTGCCAGGGTCCATATATCCTACACTGACCAGGTAGGCCGGCCCCAGGAAAGCCAATCCCTTCTTCCATCCGCCGCCCGGCTTTGTGGTGTCTATCGAACCATGAACTTCCCCAAGGGAAGGATCAAAGTGATGCTGCTTGTTCATCATGTACAATATACGTTTTGCGCCACCGCGTGGCTGATGATAATGGCGGGTTGTCCTTCAACCTCTATTTCTACAGATCCGTCAAATGAAAATCTCTGTAATACCTTGATTCGGGTGCCAATCCCGATACGATAATGGTTAAGCAGTTCTAACATGTCGGTCTGCTGATTGCTGACAGAACTGACGGTGATCGTTTTATTCAGCGGAACCAGTAGCAGGTTTTCCTGCTCGATCGTACGAAACTGTCCTTCACCATCCGGAATGGGGTCGCCATGCGGATCAAAGGCAGGATTGCCCAGGTATTCATCCAGCCTCGTGATCAGTTCAGGGCTCGATACATGTTCAAGTTCCTCTGCCATACTATGAACATCGCCCCAGGTGAATCCCAACTTGTTGACCAGGAAATATTCCCATAACCGGTGCTTGCGTACCACCTGTACCGCCGTTTTTACGCCCTGCTCCGTAAGGATGAATCCCTTGTATTTCCGGTAATGAAGCATTTTTTTGCTTTCCAGCTTTTTGAGCATATCGGTCACCGAAGCCGGACGGGTATTCATTTCCTCCGAAAGCAGGGAAGTGCCCACCTTGCCATGCCTGTGCTGCAGATGATAAATGGCCTTGATATAGTTTTCTTCCGTGGCGGTAAAGGACATGTTTGAAATTTAGACAAATCTAAATAATTTATTCGAAGAGCCTAAAAAATCATTGTTTCACCAAAAGATATGCACAGCAGGGGGATTTAATATGTAATTAGTACACATTGCTTTTCAGAAATTCGGTCATATATTGCGACATCAAAAAATCCAAGGCATGAACTTTACCAGGTATGAGGTACCCTTCCATGTTGATCCGGCCTACCAGAAACGGGTAGCCTACTTTTCTATGGAATTTGCCATCCACCAACCATTGAAAATATACAGCGGTGGTCTTGGCTTCTTAAGCGGATCGCACCTCCGCAGCGCATATGAATTGAGGCAAAACCTGATCGGGATAGGGATACTCTGGAAATACGGGTATTACGACCAGGCCCGGAACCAGGATCAAACACTTCAGGTTCAATGGAATGAGAAGATCTATAATTTCCTGGAAGATACCGGGATTAAATTCCAGATAGACATTCACGATCATCCGGTTTGGGTCAAAGCCTTTTACCTGAACCCCGAAACATTTAAGAGTGCGCCACTCTTCCTGCTTTCAACCGATCTGCCGGAGAATGATTATGTTTCGCAAACCATCTGTCACCGTTTGTATGATGCCAACGTGGCAACGAAAGTGGCACAGTTCATTCTGCTGGGCGTGGGCGGGGCAAAATTGATCGATGAACTCAATTTTCACCCGGAAGTCTATCACCTGAATGAGGCACATGGTTTCAGCGCCGCATTTCACCTCTACCGTAAATATGGTACGGTGGAAGATGTCAGGAAGCGCCTCGTTTTTACCACACATACACCAGAGGAGGCAGGCAATGAAAAGCACGATATTTTCCTCTGCGAGAAAATGGGTTACTTCTGTGGCACTTCGCTCGAGGAAGTCAGGAAGATCACCGGTATGGAAGACGACCTGTTCAATCATTCACTGGCTGCGTTGCGTATGGCCAGGCTTGCCAACGGGGTTAGCCAACTGCATGGCGAAGTAAGCAGGAAAATGTGGAATAAATTTTCCGGGATATGCGAGATCAAAGCGATCACCAATGCACAGAACTGGCATTACTGGGCCGATAAGCAGTTGTATAATTATATCGATGAACATAAACTCGACGCATTCATCGACCGCAAGTGGTACCTGAAAAAACGTGCCATGGATATTGTGGCCGATCAAACCGGTAAATTGTTTAAGCCCGAGGTGCTGACCATCGTATGGGCGCGCCGGTTTGCGGGTTATAAAAGGGCCGACCTGATCACCCGTGATGAGAAACGTTTTGAAAAATTAATGACCAACAGTAAGTATCCGGTACAGATGATCTGGGCAGGAAAACCTTACCCTGTCGATTATCCGGCGATATCTGATTTTAATAACCTGGTCAACCTCAGTAAAAAATATAAGAACATGGCCGTATGCGTTGGTTATGAACTGGGGTTAAGCAAACGCCTGAAACAGGTGGCAGACGTCTGGCTGAATAACCCGCGGGTTCCCCGGGAAGCCAGCGGTACCAGCGGTATGACGGCCTGCATGAATGGCGCCGTGAATTTCAGTACCAACGACGGCTGGATCTGCGAATTCATCAACCATGGCAATAACGGTTTTGTTGTTCCCATTGCCGATTATGAGAACATGACCATTCATGAACAGGATGAGTATGATCTTGAAAAAATGTATGACATCCTCGAAAACCAGATACTGCCTATGTATTACGAGAATCAGGCAGTATGGAGGCAGATCGTTAAAAACGGCATGAGGGATGTTCGCTGGCAATTCGACAGTAACCGCATGGCGAAGGAATACTACGAGATCATGTACCGGTAATTTTATTTACAGTACTTTCACGAATCCTTTACGTTCATTTAGTAAAGGATTTTTTTTGTCTATATGAATACATACAGTAAGCCCATACAAATAAGGTGGTCCGATCTTGACCCGAATTTTCATGTCCTTCATTCAAGATATTACGACTACGGGGCTTATTGCCGCATGGCACTCATGGTTGAAACGGGCATCACCCCCGAATTGATGGTCAGTCACCATATTGGCCCCATCCTGCTCAGGGAAGAATGTATTTTCAGAAGGGAGATACGGTTTGGGGAAGATATACGGATCAATTTGCTGGTCACGGATTTTAAACCCGACTTCAGCCGTTTTTCCATCCGGCATGAGATCACCAAACCGGGTGAAGTGCTGGCCGCCACAATTCATGCGGATATAGCCTGGATCGATACTAACCGCCGGAAAATGGTCGGCCCGCCCGAAGAGATCGCTCATATGCTGGAAATTTTTCCCCGATCCGGATCAGGTACTACCGGTTAACAATAAACGAAGTATGGATGCTATCCCGACTGGCTACATTATATAAAAATTCATATTCAGGACTGTCGAAGGAGATCTGGCTGCTTAGTTTTGTCATGCTGGTTAACCGAAGCGGCACCATGGTGCTGGCTTTTATGACCCTATATTGCAGGCACCTGGGTTTCAGTACGGCACAGGCCGGGTGGGCCGTTTCCGTATATGGACTGGGGTCTATCGCCGGTGCATACCTGGGCGGTAAGGTCAGTGACCGTTTTGGATTTTATCCCACTCAGTTCTCGGCCCTTTTCCTCGGCGGAACTTTTTTTATACTACTGGGGAAAATGGAATCGTATCCATCTATACTCGTCTGTACTTTTTTTCTGAGTATGGTCAATGAATCTTTCCGGCCGGCCAATGCCACTGCCATCGCGCACTACAGCCACGCAGGCAACAGAACACAGGCATTTTCACTCGTCAGGCTTGCCATCAACATGGGCTGGGGTATAGGAAGCGCACTCGGGGGCATACTCGCCTCCATTGATTATCACTGGTTATTCTGGACCGACGGGTGCACCAATATCCTGGCATCCTTCCTGCTTCTGTTATTATTGCCACGGGTCCGGTCGGGTCATCTGCATGCCCGGCAATCAGGTTTGGTAAAGCCTGCAGGTATCCTGGCCGCTCCTTACAGAGATAAGATCTTTATGATATTTCTGGCATTACAGGTGCTTTTTGCCATTGCCTTTTTTCAACTGTTCACCACCGTGCCTTTATTCATGAAAGAAGGCCTTAAACTCGATGAGTTCAACATCGGGGTGATCATGGCAGCCAATGGCATCATGATCGCCCTGTTTGAAATGGTGCTCGTATTTTCCCTGGAAGGCCGAAGGGCTTACCTGTCTCTCATGACTGCAGGATCTGTACTGATGGCGATTGCTTATATCATACTCAACCTTTCCTGGCCCGGAGGTTTTGTGATCGCTTCAGTTTTTATCGTGATCATTACGCTATCAGAAATGATCGCCATGCCATTCATGAACAGCTTTTACATATCCCGCAGTTCAGACCAGAACCGCGGTCAGTATGCGGGTTTATACACCATGGCCTGGAGCGTGGCACAGGTTATCGGGAGCGCAAGCGGTGCGTGGCTGGCCAATTGGCTGGGCTTTTCCGGTTTATGGGTGTTGATATTCTCCTTGTCACTTATTGCCGGATTCGGGTATTACCGGCTTCACCTGTATAACCGTTCGCATCAATAAAAGATCATTGTGGCAAAACCGTAAAAATGATTTTGCTCTTTGAGCTTATCGGGGAATTTTGTCCCATCATTTCAATAGAACCGTTCATATCGGCAGCCATATCTTTTTTGATGAGCAGACCCGTTTTCGTATCTACCTGTAAAGTGGATTGATTAACGCTGTTCATCGCCAGCTGCATCGACATTCCCTGTACTTCCGAATCGGTATTCAGATCCGTTTTCTCAAGAAGGGATATTGTTGCCTTTCCGTCCGACAGTTCCTTTAGCTGGTAAGAACTGACCCGCTTCATGCCTTTGTCAGACACGGAATCCTGCCATTGTCCCCCCACTTTAATATCGCCTGGAATGATAAAAACAACTTCGCTTAAAACAGCCGTTTTGCCGGCGCTGCCCATCGCTTCCATCAATCCGTTCATCGGGTTTTCATCCTGTTTGCCAGTAACGGATTCCTTTATTTTTGGATTGATGATCTTTCCGGTTTTACGGCTTAACTGAACGGTATCAGCCTGAAACATATCAGGGGGAAGGTTCTTCGCCAGTTCCGAATCCTTGTCTGATGCCTTATCGGAATCATAGGAGCTCTGCTGGCCCATGCCATCCATATCCAGCGTCATCCTGGTCAGGGTGTTTTTAAAAGTAATGGCGGTATCATTGACGTCCAGTACTTCGAGGCTGTAATAATTATCATTTTTGTTATTCATGGTCAGGCCCATGCCCATGTCTATTTCCGTAGAAGTCTGCTTCACTACGTTGATCTTTTTTCCACGCTGGATACTCAGGCCTGCGGGAGATTGCGCCAGGCAAAAGGCTGGTGCGGAAAGGAGAAGGATTGACAATATCTTTTTCATATAAGTGATCTGCTGTTTGATTGGTACTGAATGCTCTTAAACGGTGTAAAATAAAACAGGCTGCCCGATTTCAGGCAGCCTGTCCAGGAAAAGTTAATTATTATCCGATGACGGTAACATTCACCGCGTTTAATCCTTTTTTGCCATTTTGAATCTCGAATTCAACTTTGTCGCCTTCCTTGATCTCATTGATCAATCCGCTAACGTGTACAAAGGTTTCTTTGTCTGAATCGTCGTGTTTGATAAAGCCAAAGCCTTTGGTGGAGTTGAAAAACTTGACAGTTCCTTGATTTTTTGTGTTCATTGTAAAGTATTGTAAAAATTAATAAAGCGCAAAGTTAACTCATTCCTGCGGCATTATGCTTTCTTCCCTTCATAAAGAGCAGTTAAAAAAGAAAATAAATACATGAACGGGTGTAAATGAGCCTGTTGAGACATCTATTTAATTCCTTGAGGCGCTTTACGTCCGGTCATTAGGCATAACTGCTGACTGGCTCACAGGTGCAAACCAGGTTCCGGTCTCCATAAGTATTATTGACCCGTTTGACCGAAGGCCAGAATTTATTTTGCCTGACGAAGGCCAGCGGAAATACGGCTGTTTGGCGGCTATACGGGTGCAGCCATTCGTCTTCAGCCAGTTCATATGCCGTATGAGGTGCATTCTTTAACGGGTTGTCTGTTTTGTCCATGGAGCCGTTCTCGATCATCCTGATCTCTTCCCTGATCTGCAGTAATGCATCGCAGAACCTGTCCAGCTCCGCTTTGTCTTCACTTTCGGTTGGTTCGATCATGATCGTGCCCGCCACCGGGAAACTCAGGGTTGGTGCATGGAAATTATAATCCATCAACCTTTTTGCTACATCTTCTGCTTCAATACCTGCACTTTGTTTGAATGGCCTGAGGTCTATGATGAACTCATGGGCACAGGTTCCGTTTTTGCCGGTATAAAGAATCGGGTAATCGGCACTCAGCCTTGCCCTCATGTAGTTGGCATTCAGGATGGCATATTCCGTGCTGGATTTCAATCCATCGGCGCCCAGCATTTTTATGTAAGCATAACTGATCAGCAGGATGCTTGCGCTTCCAAAGGGTGCGGCGCTTACGGCGGGAATGGCCTTGGGTTCGTTTGCCAAAGTCAGATGGCCGGGGAGGTATGGTGCCAGTTTTTCGTTTACGCAGATAGGGCCCATGCCTGGTCCACCTCCTCCGTGTGGTATCGCGAAGGTTTTATGCAGGTTGAGGTGGCAGACATCTGCGCCGATCCTTCCCGGGCTTGTCAATCCCACCTGGGCATTCATGTTGGCGCCGTCCATGTAAACGAGTCCGCCGTTATCGTGGATCAGTTTGCAAATGTCCTGTATGCTTTCTTCAAATACGCCATGCGTGCTGGGGTAAGTGACCATCAGCCCGGCCAGGTTGTCTTTGAATTTTTCGGCATTGGCCTGTAAATCTGCTACGTCTATGTTGCCCATGTCGTCGCACTTGGTCACAACAACTTTGAAACCTGCCATCACGGCTGATGCGGGGTTGGTGCCATGAGCAGAAATGGGAATGAGAATGACATTGCGGTGCGATTGGCCCCTGTCGGCATGGTAGGCGCGGATCGTGAGCAATCCGGCATATTCGCCCTGGGCGCCGCTGTTTGGTTGCAGCGACGTGGCAGTAAAGCCGGTTACCTGGCTCAGCCAGGCTTCCAGTTCGGCGATGATCCGGCGGTATCCCGTCCATTGATCTGCCGGAGCAAATGGGTGTATGGCGTTGAATTCGGGCCAGCTCAGCGGGATCAGCTGCGTAGCTGCGTTCAGTTTCATGGTGCAGCTGCCGAGGGAGATCATCGAAGTATTCAGACTGAGGTCTTTGTTTTCAAGCGATTTGATGTAACGCATCATCTCTGTTTCACTGCGGTGATAGGAGAAAACAGGATGGGTCAGGTATTCAGATGTGCGGGTAAGCGTAGTCGGTATATTGGTCAGTATGCTGTCTGTGTCGAAATGGGCGACGGCTGTGTCCTGTTGCTTCAGTGAGGCAAACACGTGAAGGATGTCGAGGATATCGTATTCATTGGTTGTTTCATCCAGTGATATCTGCACGTATCCGTCATGGTACCAGAAATTCATCTTCCTGGCTTCAGCGGCGGAACGAAGCTGGGTGCTATCGCCAATGTGTATACGAACAGTGTCGAAATAGTATTTGTTTTCATTGACAAATCCCAGTTCCTTAAGTTCCTGGCTGAGTGTGAGCGCCAGCAGGCTTATGCGTTTGGCGATATTCTTGATGCCTTCGGCTCCGTGGTAAACGGCATACATGGCCGACATGTTGGCCAGAAGTGCCTGGGCCGTGCAGATATTGCTCGTGGCTTTTTCGCGGCGGATATGTTGTTCCCTGGTTTGCAGGGCCATCCGCAGGCATCGGTTGCCCCTGGCATCCACACTGACTCCGATGATACGGCCCGGGATGTTTCGTTTGAATTCATCCCTGGTGGCAAAGAACGCGGCATGTGGTCCGCCGAATCCCATCGGAACACCCAGGCGCTGGGCGTTGCCCACAGCAACATCGGCGCCTAACTCACCGGGAGGGGTGAGAAGTGGAAGGGCCATCAGATCGGTGGCCATTACCACACGTGCGTTAACAGCATGTGATTTTTCAATGAAAGAACGGAAATCGGCTATCTGTCCGGTTGCATCCGGGTATTGCACGATGGCGCCGAAATAAGATTCATCCAGTTGAACGGTCCGGTAATCTCCAAAAACCAATTCCACATGGATGGGTTTGGCACGGGTCATCAGTACCTCTTTCGTCTGCCCATAAACGTTATTATCTACAAAGAATCGGGGCGCTGTGATATGGTCGGTGTCTTTGTTCTTGTGGTTGAACAACATCGCCATCGCTTCCGCTGCAGCGGTGCCTTCGTCGAGCAGGCTCGCATTGGCGATCGGTAGTCCGGTGAAGTCGCTTACCATGGTTTGGAAGTTCAGCAGGCTCTCCAGCCTGCCCTGGGCGATCTCCGCCTGGTAAGGGGTGTATTGCGTATACCATCCCGGGTTTTCAAAAATATTTCGGAGGATCACACTTGGGGTGATCGTATTGAAATAGCCCTGTCCGATATAGGATTTGTACACTTTATTCAAACTGGCAATCTCCCACAGGCTTTGCAGGTATTCGTATTCGCTCATCGGTCCACCGGTTTGCATGGGCTGTTCCAGGCGAATGGATGCAGGTACAGTTTGGGCGATCAACTCATCCATGCTTTTCACACCGATGCTTTCCAGCATCTCTTTCGTTTCAGACTCATTAGGACCGATATGTCTTTGGGCAAATTCGTTTTTTTGAAGGTCAAACAGGTTCATATGTTATTTTTAATCCGGCTGAACAATGGAGCTTTGTTTTTCAGGTTTCTCTCCGGAGGCTATTTTAACCGAAATGTTATCCGGAAATGGGCTGATTAACGCCGCAAAATTACGGTAAGCCCAGTATATTTGGCTCATGTTTGGCCGTTCGTTTTCCCTTGTGGATAAATGCTTTATAAAACTGCCCGAATCTTTCAACAAATGAGTGGACCCCTGCACCCCAACTGGCAAAAAAAGTCGGAGGAAAATAAAAAGAAGTACCAGCGTTTACTGGACCGGCCCGATAAGAATAAATTGCTGAAAGAACTGCCCGACCTGCATGAGGAGGCTTTTAATCAGGTCAATTGCCTGGATTGTGCTGCCTGTTGCAAAAATTATTCGCCCAGGTTTAAAACGCCGGACATTAAAAGGATTTCCCGCCACCTGCGCATGAAGGAAGGGACTTTCATTGATTCGTACCTGCGGGTTGACGAAGAAGGAGATTATGTGTTGAAATCGAAACCCTGTCCATTTCTCGGGGCCGACAATTATTGCAGCATATACGATGTGCGGCCTTCAGATTGCAGCCGATTTCCTTATACGGATGAAGATGTATATTTCAAAAGGCCCAGGCTAACCCTGACCAATGCCGGCTTCTGCCCGATCGTATACGTGGTGCTGCAAAAACTGGTGGGAGAGGAACCCTGACCCCTTAATATTCCATCTCCCGGAGGGTAGGGGCTTTGAACCAGGTGAAAATGACCACTGCAATGGTCATGCAGCCGCCAAATACAACAGAAGGTACCGTGCCCATCAATCGAGCGGCCACACCGCTTTCAAACTGGCCTAGTTCATTGGATGAATTGATGAACATACTGCTGACAGACATGACCCTTCCCCTCAGTTCATCCGGCGTTTTGAGCTGAAGGATCGTACTCCTGACAATCACACTTACACCATCCATACACCCGCTGATCATCAGGGCCAGAAAGGAGAACCAGTATACGGTAGACAGCGCAAACAGAATAATGCAAATGCCAAAGCCGGCCACCGCATAGAAAAGAGTCCGGCCCTGTTGTTTTTTTAGCGGGCGAACGGTCAGTATGGTTACCGTTATGATGGAACCTATATCCGTGGCGGCGTTCAGCCATCCAAAACCTATTGGTCCCACGTGCAGGATCTCATTGGCAAATACAGGTACCAGTGCAACGGCACCGCCGAATAATACGGCAAAAAGGTCCAGGCTCATCGCTCCCAGTAATTCCTTGCTGTGAAAAACATACTGCAAG
>WBZP01004395.1_pt1 | contig 14695 bp, 9 predicted proteins | sample 5204301 | NCBI WGS metagenome assembly WBZP01 (sample SAMN12412401, study PRJNA552823) | activated sludge metagenome | isolation source: activated sludge from nitrification reactor of wastewater treatment plant... | place: USA: Pennsylvania | collected 2017 | reverse complement strand
AAAGAAAAAAGAAGCAAAAAAGAAAAAGAAGGACTTTTACAACAATAACAATAGTTTATTTTATTATTGTATCTGTCTAAACTATTGGGATCACTTTAAATCTATCCTTGAACAAAAAAATGAAATTGAAAAAGTATCTAAACTTGCAAGCAAAGCAACAGAAGATAAAATGCGTTTTTATTCCTATATATCTCATGAATTTAAAACCCCTCTTAGTTTAATTTTAACACCAACAGAGGATTTAATACAAAGAAGAAGTACTGATAAGAAAGAAATATCCTCTACCTTAAAACTTATCAATAAAAATGCGAATCGTCTTCTAGGATTGGTTGATCAATTGCTGGAAATGAGGAAATTGGATGCAGGTAAAATGGAGATTAATTTAACTAACAATGATTTAGTTGGTTTTATCAGAGAAATAGTTGAGGACTTCCGAGTAAAAGCTAAAAGGAAACAAATTGATTTACAGTTTATTAGTCCATTCAGAGAACTGAATACAAGTTTTGATATTCAGAAATTGGATAAAGTTTTATTCAACATCATTTCAAATGCGTTTAAATATACCCCTGAAGGTGGACTTATTCATGTTTCTATTTTGAAAAATATAGATAGAATTGAAATTAGCATAGCGGATAATGGCATTGGTATGAATGAAGAAGATAAGGAACATGCATTTGATTTATTTTATCGGGGAAACAAAAATATTTCATTAGGTACAGGATTGGGCCTTGCTTTGTCTCATGAATTCATTTCACTTCATGGTGGAGAAATTAACGTCATTTCAGAGAAGGGGAAAGGAACCACATTTAAGATTATACTACCTTATAATATAAATGAACAATTTGAAACTGTAAATATTACAAAAATTGAAAAAGTAAGTGTAAATCAAATCGAAGACATTGAAACTCCTGAACAAGAAAGAAAAAAAAATCATTCATTTGAAAATACTATTGTGCTGATAGAGGATAGTCATGATTTGAATAATTTCTTAACAAAAAAACTAGAAATATCTTATAATGTCGTTTCAAATGATAATGCAGAAAAGGGATGGGAAGAGATATTGTCTTATATCCCTGATGTTATTATTTGTGATGTAATGTTGCCAGGTATGGATGGCTTCACTTTAACTCAAAAAGTAAAGGCTGATTTCAGGACTTCACATATTCCTGTTATTTTATTGACAGCAAAAAGTCAGATTGAAAGCCAGATTGAAGGTACAAAAGCCGGGGCCGATGCCTACATAATGAAGCCATTCAACCAACAGCTTTTGGAAGAAAGAATAAAAAGCTTGATTGAAAATCGGGATAGAATGAGAAAAAGATTTTCTAACGAAGTATTAACCCCAAATCACTTGCAAAAAGGCGAACGCAGGTTTTTATATGAGTTTGAGGCACTTATTGATAAGAATATTAAGGACAATACACTATCGGTGGAAAAATTAAGTCAGGAGCTCGGCATGTCAAGAGTTCAATTATTCCGAAAAATTTCTGCTCTAACCAATAAAAATGTCGCGGACTATATAGGTGAATACAAGCTTCAAAAAGCAAAAACTTTACTATTAAATCAAGAACTGAATATAGCTGAAATTGCGTATGAACTAGGTTTTAATACTCCTAGTTATTTTACAACCTTTTTTAAGCAAAAAACTAACCAAACACCAACCGAGTGGAAAAACTCGCATGGGTAACATTATTGAAATATTCTGTTACAAAACTACAATATATTCCAAAATTCAAATTTCAAACTTCCTCTTAAAACATTAATTTACAATTACTTAATATTTTGAATCAAATGTGATATTATTTGATTCAATACTGATGCATTCTCCTGTTCAATTAAAATAATTTTGGCTCATTAATAACTTTGAAAAGTTTACTATGAATCAAAATTTAAAGATTTTTTTCTGGTCCTTATCGGCAGCTTTAGGTGGATTTTTGTTTGGTTTCGATACTGCTGTAATTTCCGGTGTGGAGCAAACACTTCAAGGACTCTGGAATCTAAATGCTTTTGAACATGGAATTACCGTCTCTATAGCGTTGGTTGGTACAGTGACCGGGTCAATAATTGGGGGATTTCCTGCAGATAAATTTGGACGAAAAATCTCTTTGTTAATAATTGCCTTACTTTATTTAATTTCTTCAATCGGAACGGCCTATGCAGTTGATTGGCCAATATTTTTAATTTTTAGGTTTTTCGGTGGACTGGGTGTTGGTGTATCCTCTGTCGTAGCTCCTTTATATATATCTGAAATAGCCCCGGCACAAAAAAGGGGCAGATTGGTTGCCATGTTTCAATTCAATATTGTTTTTGGGATCTTAATGGCCTATTTGTCCAATTTTCTACTTTCGGGGATTGGTGAAAATGCCTGGCGATGGATGTTAGGTGTTCAGGCTTTCCCTTCATTGATTTTTATTATTACGGTATTTTTTATTCCTGAAAGTCCCAGGTGGCTGATTTTGAAAAGAGGAGATATCTCGGCGGCCAGAACTATTCTAAATACAATTGATGGTGAATCTGTAGAAAAAATAATTGATTCTATAAAACAAACAAGGTCAAAAGTTAAAGTCAACTTGTTTCAAAAAGTATATAGTAAGCCAATATTGCTGGCGGTATTATTTGCGGTTTTCAATCAAGTTTCCGGTATAAATGCAATTATATATTTCGCCCCACGGATTTTTGAAATGGCCGGAATAGGTAAAGATTCAGCTTTACTATCTTCTGCGGGAATAGGGCTTATCAACTTAATTTCTACCTTATTTGGAATTACCCTCATAGATAGGTTTGGCCGTAAAGTTTTAATGATAGCCGGATCATGTGGCCTAATACTCACGCTAATTCTGGTAGCACAAGCTTTTTATACAAAAAATATGGGCATGAATGTTCCATTCTACTTGTTTGCGTACATAGCATTTTTTGCTTTTTCACAAGGTGCAGTTATCTGGGTATTTATTTCCGAAATATTTCCAAATGAAGTGAGGGCAAACGGGCAGGCATTAGGAAGTTTTACCCATTGGCTTATGGCATCAATCATCACTTTTACTTTTCCATATATCGCCGAAACCTTCGGCGGAGGTTTGGTATTCAGTTTTTTTGCCTTTATGATGGTCCTTCAATTAGTATTTGCTTTGAAAATAATGCCAGAAACAAAAGGGAAAACACTTGAAAATATGGAACAAATAATCATTGCTCACTAAGGAAATGGAAAATAAAGAAATAGTTTGTTTTGGAGAAATGCTGTGGGATATGTTACCGACAGGAAAAATGCCTGGTGGAGCCCCAATGAATGTTGCCATTCATTTAAAGAATTTTGGCAATAATGTGAATTTGATAAGTAAAGTTGGCAACGATGATTTGGGAATCGAACTGTTGGATTTTGTCAATAGCTGCGGTGTGTCCACTCAGTATATTCAAAAAAGTGAAACACACTTAACCGGTGTTGTCAAGGTTAATCTTGATAATAAAAATAGTGCTACTTATAAGATTGTTGAGCCAGTTGCATGGGATTATATAGAATTGACTGAAAAGATAAAATCTTTAGCTTCAATGGCAGATTGTTTGATTTTTGGTAGCCTGGCAGCCCGATCAGCAGTAACTTTTAATACATTAAAAGAACTTTTAAGCATATCAAAATATCGTGTTTTTGACATTAATCTCAGGAAGCCATTTTTTGAAAAAAGAAATATCAGGTACTTACTAGAACAAACTGATTTTCTCAAACTTAATGAAGATGAATTAGAAATTGCTTCAGGATGGTTTGACAAAACTGGTACTCAACAAAATAAAATTGAAGGTATCTCTAAACTGTTTAAAATCAAAACAATTTGTGTAACTCTTGGTGAACGTGGGGCTGTATTGTACCATGATGAACAGTTTTTCCTCAGCGAAGGATTCCCGGTTGAAGTAAAAGATACTATCGGAAGCGGGGACTCCTTTTTAGCATCATTTATTTCCAATTTTCTTAAAAATAAACCCTTCGAGGATGTTTTGATTCAGGCCTGTGCAACAGGAGCAATGGTTGCTCAGCAAGATGGTGCAACTCCAAAGCTTCAAGAACTGGATATACTGGATTTTATTAACAAGAGACTCAAAATGAGCGAATTATAATTAATTATTTAAAAAAATGTTTAACTAAAACTTAACAGAATGATGAAAAAAACTCTATTATCTTTTATTGCAATGTTGCTTTCCTTGCAACTGGCATTTGCCCAAAGGACCCTTACGGGGACTGTTAAAGGAAGTGACATTAACGACAATCTGGTAGGAGCCAGTGTTATAATTAAAGGTACAACTAAAGGTACTTCTACGGATATTAACGGGAAATTCAGTTTGGAGATACCAAAGGAAGGTACAGTATTGAATGTTTCGTTTGTGGGCTATCAGCCAAAAGAAGTAATTGTCGATGGAAATCAAAATAATCTTTTGATTGAATTAGCACCCGGTGCTGAATTGAGTGAAGTTGTGGTAGTAGGTTACACCACGCAGAAAAAAACTGACTTAACAGGATCGGTAGCTGTAGTGGATTTAAAACCCGTAAAAAATAATAGCTCGGGTAACCCTATGCAATCACTTCAAGGTAGAGTTTCCGGATTGTATATTGAAAAAGATGGTTCACCCAATGGGTCAAATGGCAGGATTTTGATCAGAGGTGCCAATACTTTAGGGAACAATGACCCATTGTATATTATTGATGGTATTCCAACTACCAGACCCGAGGTATTTCAAAATATGAATCCTGCGAACATTGAATCTGTACAAGTACTCAAGGATGCTTCTGCGGAATCAATTTATGGTGCCAGAGCTTCAAATGGGGTAATTATCGTGACCACAAAAAATGGGGGAGATACAAATGGAAAAGTGGAGTTTCAGTTTAACTCAAGTATTTCGGCACAATCGGAAAAATCCATGAGATTTACTATGTTAAATGCAGTTGATAGAGGCAGGGCACTTTGGCAAGCTTCAGTAAATGATGGTCAAGATCCTGCAGCAGGTTATGGAGAAATTTACAATTTTGATTGGAATAAAAATTTTTCAAATCCTGTACTTAATGGCGTTACGGTAAAACCATTTGTAGGAGGAGACCAAAATACACCAGTTGGAGACACAGACTGGCAGTCGGTAATGTATAAAACAGGTATTGTTGCTAAAAACGATTTAACAGCCTCTTATGGAAATAAGTTTTCATCTCTGGAAATTAACTTAGGTCATTTAAAGAATACCGGAATGTTAAAATTTACCGGTTATGAAAGATTAAGTGGAAGTATCAATGCATTGACAAGGGCCTTTAATGATAAAGCTCGATTTGGCGTTAATTTAAGAATCGCTAACTCAAACGAGACACTTACTGCCAGAGATTTGGGGGGTGCAGCCACCTCATTCCTTGCCGTAACCCTTGCACCAACTATACCTGTTTATCAAAAAGATGGAGTTACTTATGCGGGTGCATCAGGGGGAGGTTATTCTGACAGAAATAACCCTTTGCACATGCAGGATATTGCCAAATGGAATAATGCAAACCGACTCAGCACTTTTGGTAATGTTTTTCTTGAAATTCAGCCAATAAAGAATCTGTTTTTCAAATCAAATTTAGGTGCAGATAATGCAACTTATTTGAATAAAGTAATAACACCAACTTTTTCTGAGGGAGCTTTCAACAGAACAACAAATAGTTTGTCATACGATCAAAATCATTATTTGAGCACTACATGGTCTAATACGGTGCGATATAATTATAAATTAAATGATAATAATGATTTCAAATTCCTTGTAGGAACTGAATACATCAAAACAAACCTGGACTATCAATTCAGCAAAAAAGAAGGATATGCATTACAAACGGAAGATTATTTTACGCTTAACGCTGGAACAGGAAATACAACCCTTACAGGAAGTTCAACAGGCCATAGTTTGCTTTCTCAATTTGGTAGAATAGATTATAATCATGCTGACAGATATCTTTTGGCACTTACAGTTCGAAGAGATGGTTCGTCAAGGTTTGGTGCTGATAACAGATTTGGTATTTTCCCTGCGGCTTCTGCCGGATGGAGAATTGACAAAGAAAAATTCATGGAAGGCAATAAAGTATTTAGCGAGTTAAAAGCCAGAGTAGGTGTCGGGCGAGTTGGAAATCAGCAAATAGGTGACCTTGCACGATTTGGACTTTTTGACACAAGATATGGAACTACTCAGGCACAATTGGTTGGAGGTTTCTGGGAACAATATATGAATATTGGTACAGCTTATTCTCTTTCAGGAGCAAACGGAGGTACTCTGCCATCGGGATTTGTTCAAACTCAGGCTGCCAATTCCGGTTTGAAATGGGAAACAACAGATGAATTAAATATGGGTATTGATTTCGCCGTATTAAAAGATAAACTCTTTGGATCATTTGATTATTTCACCAGAAAAACGTCTGGCATTTTGATTACTCCGCCGGTTGCTGCAACGCTGGGTGAAGGACAAACCAAAGCGGTAAATGGAGCTTCGAAATCAAATAAGGGTTGGGAATTTGTGATAGGATATAAAGGAAATACAAATAATAACCTGAGATATAACATTACAGCTAACTTTACTCATTTCAGAGATAAAATCACTGAACTTCCTGAAAATGTTCGTCCTGCTTATGCCGGTAACCTTGTTAATACCATCATTGGACATTCTCAATTTGATATTTTTGGATATAAAACTGATGGTTTATTCCAATCCCAATCTGAGGTAGATGCTGCCCCTGCACAAGTTGGAGCAGGACCCGGCAGGATAAAATATGTAGATATTAACAAAGATGGAAAGATTGATGATCTGGACAGAACATGGATAGGAACTACTTTGCCAGCATTGGAATATGGCCTCAGAGTAGATTTAATCTATAAGAAACTAGACTTATCATTATTTGGCTCCGGAGTTGCCGGGAGAGAAGGATTTGATGTTTATACAGTATTCAACAATCTTATGCGAAGCAGAGAGAATGTAGGGCCAGGAGTATTTGATGCCTGGACACCACAAAATACCAATACAAATGTACCTGCTTTGACACTAAAAGATAATAATGGTGAAGGACGTACTTCGGATTACTTTATTGTAAATACCTCCTATTTCAAAATGAGGAATATTCAACTGGGTTACAATATTACTCCTAATAAAGTATTCTCTAATCTGAGAGTTTATGGAATGGCAGAAAACCTGTTTTGGTTTAAAAGTAAAAGTTATTTGAGCCCCGATCCTGAGAGAATAGATCTTGATCCAGTTCCAATTCCAAAAACATTTACTTTAGGCATTAACGCATTCTTTTGATTCTAAATATGATTTTGAATTTTAATTTAAATAGAGAAATGAAAAATAAAATAATAATAACAATACTTACCTCTGGCATGATAGCATTCAGCTCTTGTGAAAGCATGCTAGATTATACCCCTAAGGGAGTGCTCTCCTCTTCGGATCTTACCTCCCCGACTGCTGTGGAAGGGCTTGTAACTTCTGCCTATGCCGCTATTGGCAATGGCGATATGATTGGACCAATATATAGTATGTGGGCTTACGGTTCGGTAAGGTCTGATGATACTTATAAAGGTGGTGGTGGTACTGGTGACGTAGGTGAAATTGATGCTTTGGAACATTATAATCTCGTAACTCCAACTATGGGGGCGTTTGTCACACGTACCTGGCAGAATCTTTTTAAGTCAATTTCAAGAGCAAATGTAGCTCTTAGAGCTGTGAATAACCTTGATGAAGTGAGTTTTCCAAATAAAAAGGTAAGATTGGCAGAGCTAAAATTTTTACGGGCTCATAGTTATTTCACAATGAAGATTCTTTACAAAAATATTCCAATTTTTGATGAAACTGCTAAAGATGAAGAAATTCTGAAAGTGTCTAATACACTTTCAAATGATGAGTCATGGAATAAAATTGCTGCGGATTTTCAATTTGCGGTTGATAACCTCCCAGCCAATCAATCAGAAATAGGTAGAGCAAACAAGTATGCAGCTCAGGCCTATTTGGCAAAACTCAGACTTTATCAGGCTTATGAGCAAGATGCGAGCCATAAGGTTGTTAATATTAATAAAACAAGATTGCAAGAAGTGGTAAACCTTACTCAATCAGTGATTTCATCCGGAAAATATAGATTGAGTGATGATATTGCTGACAATTTTGTTCCTGAAACAGAAAATGGGCCTGAATCAGTATTCGCAATACAATTTACCGTAAATGATGGTACTACTGCCGGAAGAATGAGTTACGAAGATGGTTTGAATTATCCTCACGGGGCTCCTCAATATGGCTGTTGTGGGTTTCATGCCGGAAGCCAGAATCTGGTAAATGCATATACAACTGACGCTAACGGATGGCCAAATTTCGATACTTTCAATGATTCTAATGCCGATTTAAGTAAACAGACTGTTGACCCAAGATTGGATCATACAGTAGGAATTGATGGCCACGTATATAAATATGACAACACCAAGTTGTTTAGTAATAGCTGGGTTCGTGACCCGGGAGTATATGGAAACTTTCATACCATGAGATTTCAACAATTGGCATCAAGTAGTTCATATTTCAAGTTGGGACCATTTATGGGAACTGCGAAAAACTATGACATTATAAGATATGATGATGTACTTTTAATGCAAGCGGAGGCGTATATTCAATTGGGAGAACAAGACAAAGCTCTGCCATTGATAAATCAAATTAGAAACAGAGCCGCCAAAAGTACCGGCAGATTGAAAAAACTTGATGGAACGTTTGCTTCCAGCTATAACACCAAACCATATTCTGGTGATAATTGGACCAAGGATTTTGCCTTTAAAGCACTTCAATGGGAAAGACGCTTAGAATTTGCCACAGAGGGATCGAGGTTTTTCGACCTGGTTAGATGGGGAATCGCTGAGCAAACGCTTAACAAGTATGTTGAAAAGGAAAAAACCAGAAGGACATTTTTAGCCACTGCAAAATTTACAGCCGGAAGAGATGAGTACCTCCCAATTCCACAGGCGGAGATCACCTTTACCAATGGGTTGTATAAGCAGAATCCTGGCTATTAAAATTTAAATCATCATAGGATTTAAGCAAGTATAATGGTAGTAGTTTATTTTACTACTACCATTTTTTTAAATCAAATTAAAAATATGAAAAAATATATCATAGGTGTGGCTTTGGCTTTGATAGCACTTGGCTGCAAAACTACTGGTAGTATAACCCAAAATACACCTTCGGATTATCGACCTCAATACCATTATTTACCTGAAAAAAATTGGGTGAATGATCCTAATGGATTGGTATATCTTGATGGTGAATATCATTTGTTTTACCAATATAATCCATTTGGTGATTTATGGGGGCATATGAGTTGGGGACATGCTATAAATAAAGACTTAAAAAAATGGGAAGAGCTTCCAGTTGCAATACCAGAGAAACAAAATGCTGATGGTACCACGACTATGATTTTTTCAGGATGTGCTGTGGTAGATAGTTTAAATACATCAGGATTTTTTGAGGAAGGTTATAAAAAAGGAATGGTTGCTATTTTTACATCCCATATTGATGATAAAGGCAAGGGAATGGCTCAGCATCAAAGTTTAGCTTTTAGTTCAGATAAAGGCAGAACATGGAAAATGTACGACAAAAACCCTGTTTTGGACATTGGTCTAAAAGATTTCAGAGACCCCAATGTAATTTGGTATCCTGAAAGGAATGTATGGATTATGACCGTTGTCAAAGCATTGGAATATACGGTTCAATTTTATGAATCCAAAGATTTAAAAAATTGGAACCTTCTGAGCGAATTTGGTAAACAGGGTGATGTTAGCCGAATTTGGGAATGTCCCTCTCTCATTAAGGTTCCTGTTGAAAATGAACCGAATCCTAAATGGGTTTTAATGCTTTCCAGTGGAAGCAGAAATAATAACCTATTAGGTGTTCAATATTTTGTTGGTGATTTTGACGGAATGAAGTTTGTGCCTCAAAAACAAGAGACCTTGTTTTTCGATTCAGGATATGACAGCTATGCCACTATTCCATTCTTTAATTTGCCAAAATCGCATAAAAAACCTGTTTATTTAAGCTGGGCAAGTGATTGGGAATATGCCAGAGATGTGCCAACAACTGGATTTCGAGGGCTGTTTACCCTCCCCAGAGAGGTTATTCTTTACAAAAATCAGGAGGGTTTTTATCGATTAAAACAATCAGTAATCGTGGATACATCAATACCTACCATAATAAAAAGTTTGAAATCTGGTGAAAAATTAAAGTCCAAAATATTAAAATCAAACCAGAATTTATACAGACTTATTTTGGATATGGATGTTAGAGATTCGAAAGGATTAGAACTTATACTTTTAAAAAATGGAGCAGAGAAAACCATTCTTAATTTTGACAGCCAAAAGAATATTCTTATTCTGGACAGAAGAAACTCAGGTAATGTAAGTTTCAGTAAGAAGTTTCCAAATATAAATCAAATTGAATTGATACCAGAGAATGGAAAAATAAAGTTGGATATATTGGTTGATAAATCAATTATCGAAGTTTTTGCCAATGGTGGTAAAGAGTCCATCACTTCTTTAGTTTATCCAACCTTTGGCAGCTCAGATATTGAGCTAAATTGGAAATGAATTTAAACTTTTTAAAAAGGGTTGGAATTCAATATTCTAATCCTTTTTTTCATATGGAGTACCGGAATTATTTTGTTCCTAATTTGAAAATAAAGCAGTTTAAAATGGCTCTTATCTCTCAATCCCTATTTATAATCTCAGGTATTCCTTATTTTCTCTTTCCTAAGCCTATTGTTTCAAATTCTTAGCAGAATCACATATACTTAAATTTATCTCTGAACAGAAAAAGAGCAATGGTCAATTGATTATTTAACATTTGTAAAAGGATTCTGTTTTTTCATTCTTCTATTTTGTTGCAGGATATAAATTAAAAACCCGAAAGCAAAATGAAAATTCTGTTCATTATCAATGATGCTCCCTATGGCTCAGAAAAAGCTTATAATGCCCTCAGAATTGCCAATCAATTGGGCAAAGAGCATCCTGAAACCGAGGTGAGAATATTTCTGATGGCCGATGCTGTAAGTGCGGCCCTTCCCAATCAAAATACACCCAACGGCTATTATAATATCGAAAGGATGCTGAAGCTATCACTCAACAAAGGAGCCAAAGTAAAACTGTGCGGCTCTTGTACCGATGCCCGGGGCATACGCAACCTTCCATTAGTTGAAGGGGCTGAAATAAGCACTTTGGCTGAGCTCACTGCATGGGTGGTTGACAGTCCCAAGGTATTGACTTTTTGATCTATGTCGCATAAAAATATCCGATTAGGTCTTAAAGAAAACTGGAAGCAGTTTACCCTTTTAGTGATTGTCAATGCATTTGTGGGAGGAATGGTTGGGCTGGAACGCACCATCTTCCCTGAATTCGCATCAGTAAAATTTGGAATGTCCTCTTACTTTGCGGTTCTTTCTTTCATTATGGCTTTTGGGCTCAGCAAAGCCATTGTCAATTATTTCGCCGGTAAACTTGCCAACAGTTTTGGGCGAAAAAACCTTCTGATTTTAGGCTGGACTATTGCTCTTCCGATACCTTTTTTGCTGATATATGCCGAAAGTTGGTATATTGTAGTTTTGTCCAATGTTTTGCTCGGAATAAGTCAGGGGCTTACCTGGAGCAGCACGGTGGTCATGAAAATTGATTTGGCCGGTGAAAAAGACCGCGGATTGGCTATGGGGCTCAATGAATTTGCCGGATATCTGTCCGTCGGAATCTTTGCCTGGCTTACAGGATATATCGCCGACCGGTTTGGCATTATTCCATATCCATTTTATCTGGGAATTTTGCTCTCAGTTTTTGGCCTCCTTTTAAGTATTTTCTTTGTCAACGATACCCGGGTTTTTACCCGTCATGAATATAAAACCTCACCCTCAAAAACTCTTGGAAATATTTTTTGGGAAACTACTTTTAAAAACAAAACCCTGAGTTCAGTTACTCAGGCAGGACTGGTCAATAACCTCAACGACGGCATGATATGGGGATTGCTGCCCATACTTCTTTTCCAGTATCGGATAAATATCGCCGACATTGGGATCATTACCGCCACTTATCCGGTGGTGTGGGGAATTGGTCAATTATTTACAGGAAAAATGTCGGATCATTATTCCAAAAAAAGTATGCTCTTCTGGGGGATGTTTATCCAAGGTTTGGCAATTTCAGGATTTCTGTTTCTTCAAAAATTCGGGTATCTGATTTCACTTTCTATTATTTTGGGATTGGGAACGGCCCTGGTTTATCCTACATTTTTATCAACCATAGCAGCCGCCACTTCCCCGTTGCAACGAGCCGAGAGTATTGGCACTTTCCGACTCTGGAGAGATCTGGGGTATGCCATTGGGGCTATTGTTTCGGGAGCACTTTCCGATATTTGGGGGCTACCCAGTGCGATTGCATTTATTGGAATACTTACTGTCCTATCGGCAGTTGTGATTAAATTCAGAATGCCAAACGCTTTCCCATAAATTTAAAATCTTATTTTTGACAAATTCCTTTCTAAAATATTATTCTAAAAATGAAAAGACCTTTTATTCTTATTATTTTGCTATTATGTCTGATGAGCAAGGCACTCCTGGCACAGAGCACTTCCAAAACGCCGGCTTTTCCTGCCACCAGTATCGGGATGGTAATATATTCCAACGACGTGGAGACCATCTGGAATGCCCTGAGATTAGCTAATTTTTCAAAAAATGCCGGAGATACAGTGTCGGTGTTTTTGTTGGGAAAAGGCGTAGAACTCGACAATCTGATAAAAGAAAATGCCAATTTGAAAGAACAATCTGATAAATTTCTGAAAAGCGGTGGCCTGATACTGGGTTGTGGTACTTGTCTGGCACAAAGAAAAAACAATGAACCGCAGGTATGTAAGTTTTCTTCCCTTGCCGACCTCTATGCCCTGATTAGAAAAAACAAAACAGTGCTGACATTCTGAAATCTTTTAATAAAAGAGGTCATATCCTGGAATGGCCTCTTTGGTTTTTCTGCTGTTGTTTTGGCAAGGTGAGCCTATAGCATTGGTATTTAACTTTATTACAAAAGTTCATTCTTTAGTAAAATGATTTCATTCCTTTATAACAAAAGTTTATTCTTTAGTAAAATGATTTCGTTCCTTTGTACAGAAGTTTATTATTTAGCCAATCTGCCTTCTTAATCATTGAAATTCTCTCCAATAAATTCATAGTCTACTTTTTATCCTTTGATTCAGGCATTTTGGAATCATGACTTAAAAGCAGGAAGGATAATCCGGCATATTGTTGTTATTCTTGCCTGCATCTCGACTACGCTCGATGTGACAGGCCGGTGTCAGTTCGAGCGTCAGTCGAGAACCGTTTTCAAAGGCTAAAATTTAACTCGTTCTAACAAGCACTACCCTGCATCTCGACTACGCTCGATGTGACAGGCCGGTGTCAGTTCGAGCGTTAGCCGAGAACCGTTTTCGAAGGCTAAAATTTAACTCTTTCTGTTAAACACAACACCTTGCATCTCGACTACGCTCGATGTGACAGGCCGGTGTCAGTTCGAGCGTTAGCCGAGAACCGTTTTCGAAGGCTAAAATTTAACGGGTTCTAATAAGCATTTCAGCTTGCATCTCGACTACGCTCGATGTGACAGGCCGGTGTCAGTTCGAGCGTCAGCCGAGAACCGTTTTCAAAGGCTAAAATTTACTTTGTTCTAAATTCATAGCTCACACAAAAATCACTTTTCTTTTTTATAATTCTTCGAATTGGTTTCATTTCGGCATTTCGCTAGTTCATGGATTCGATCCCAGTTTTTTTCGATTAGGGCTTGTTTCTTTTTTCCTGACCATTTTTTGATTTTCTTTTCAAATTCGATGCATAGGTTTACATCCGTAAATTCTTCATAAAATTGAAGTTCAATGGGTCTTCTGGAAAAAGTGTAAGAATCTTCATGGATTCCGGACTCATGCTCCCAAAGCCTCCTTTCCAGGTTATTTGTCATCCCGGTATAGTAAGTTCCATCAGAGCATTTCAAGATGTAGAGGTAGTAGATTTTCATTGTGTTTTTTTTAATTGAGTTTAAATATCCTGAAATTTCGGAATATTTAGAAAAAATAGTTGTCAAAAAGCTATAATTTTCTTTGAAGAAGTTCAGCCAGTTTAAGTGTTAGCAGCGACGGCCCTCCTATCATTTTGCCAGAAAGTCTAATGAGTTATTTATTTAAAAAAAATGTATCAGCAATTGCCGATTTAATTCAAACTCAAACATCAGAGTTATCCCCTAAAAAGCAGATCTTTTAAGCTTATTCTTCATTCTATCCCCAAAAAAGCAATTCTGTCCCAGAAATTTTGAGGGTTTTGTCCTTCCAAATAGTTTTGATCCATGATCGGAATCAAAAGCCTTTATCATTTTAAGCCCTCTTTTTTACTCAAACAAACTCGGCGGAGTTACGCATTAAAATCATGAAAAAATTACGTTTCTTTTCAGCAATTCTTCTCACAATTTTTGTAGGAATTAGTTTAACATTCACTTCTTGTGAAGGCCCAGCCGGTGCCGATGGTGCAGTTGGCCCCGCTGGCCCACAAGGACCTGCTGGACCCGCAGGTGCAACGGGACAAACGGGTAATGCCAATGTGATTCAAATCTCATATCCAGCTAAAACTTGGGCTACAGCAAAAGGCTCAGCTCAACAATTTGTTTTCCCT
>WBZP01004394.1_pt1 | contig 14700 bp, 11 predicted proteins | sample 5204301 | NCBI WGS metagenome assembly WBZP01 (sample SAMN12412401, study PRJNA552823) | activated sludge metagenome | isolation source: activated sludge from nitrification reactor of wastewater treatment plant... | place: USA: Pennsylvania | collected 2017 | reverse complement strand
CGGGTTGTCCCATGAGTGCCAAGCCGTCGGCGGCGGCTACCAAGGCCCGCGCGACGCCCTCATCCACTGCTGCCGCGTGGTAGAGCGCTCCGTGGGGTTTGACGTATTCGATGCGGACCGGGCTGTTGGCCGCAAGTCGTCGGATCTGTTCGCGGATCTGCTCGCGCAGGACGTCAGGAGCGATGTCGACGTGGGTGCGGCCGAAGTTGTCCCGATCGATGAACGACGGGTGCGCGCCTACTCGTACCTTTCGTTGTGCTGCCAGCGTTGCGACTCTCTCCATCGTGGCGTCGTCGCCGGCATGGCCGCCGCACGCGATGGACACGCTGGAAACCACCTCGATGATGGCGGCGTCGAGCTCCGGGTCGAGTTCCCCGACGTCGGCATTGAGGTCGATCGCCTTCATACCGTCGATGGTGCCTGCCTGACGTACACAAGATCAATCGCATGCCGTCCTTGCCGTTCGCCCGCCTGCTCGTACTTGGTGCGCGGCCGGCTCGGTAAGCGGGGTCCGTCGTGCTCCTTCACCAGGGCCGGTTCCCGATCCAGCACTACTCGCATGTGCTTGGCGTAGTCGGCAATGTCGGTGGCCAGATGCAGCCTGCCATGCGGCTCGAGGATGCGCACCGCGGCCTCGGTGAATTCGCGCCGGACCAGTCGGCGTTTCTGGTGGCGGGCTTTGGGCCAGGGATCGGGGAACCAGACGAGGATCTCGCGCAGGCTCGTAGCCGGGAGTCGGTCCAGGAAGGCCAGAGCGTCACAGTGGACTACGCGGACGTTGGGAAGTTTGCGCGCTTCGATCTGTAGCAGCGTGCGGGCGATGCCCTTCGTGTGGACGTCGGCCGCGATGTAGTCGTGATCCGGGTTTGTGCTCGCCAGTTCCAGAACGGCGTCACCGAGGCCGCTGCCGATTTCCAGAGTTCGCGGGGCGGTGCGGCCGAACGTGGCGTCAAGGTCGAGCGGGTCGGGGTGGGTGGCGAGGTCGAGGTCCGCATGGTCGATCAGCGCTTGGCGCTGGTTAGGCGACAGCCGACCGCGGCGCGCGTGGTAACTGCGGATCTGCTCGGGCACGGGCGTCAGGCTACCGCCGGGGGCTTTGTGACTGTGCGGAACCTGTCAACCTGTTTGGAGTCGGTGCTCGGGTTTCTCCTGGTTTAGGGCCACTAGTGCCATGGGGATCTTCACGGTCGGCCGTTTGCTGTATCGGGTGGGGTTGGCCTGGTAGAGCTCGTCGAGGACGGCCTGTCGCTGGTGGTGAATCCTGATCCAGGTGCCGTCGTGAACGCTGGCCGGCGTATGGCCTTCCAGCGCGGAGTGCCGGTGATGATCGTTGTACCAGGTTACGAACGCCCCGACCCACTTGCGGGCGTGCTGCAGACTGTCGAAGAAGGTGGGAAGGTCAGGGCGGGTTTTGGTGGTCTTGAACAATGACTCGGAGAACGGGTTGTCGTTGGAAACCCGGGGCCGGTTACGGCTGCGGGTGATGCCCAGGGCCATGAACAACTCGGCAACGGTGATCGATTTCATCGACGGTCCTCCGTCGGAGTGCACGACCGTAGGATGTCCGCGCTGCGCGGCGAAACCGGCCTCGAACATGTCCCGGGCCAGCTGGTCGTCCTCCCGTTCCTCCACCCGCCAGGCCACGATCTTGCGGGAGAACACGTCGATGACCGCGTAGAAGCAGTAGTTGAGCCCGCGGTAGCGCCCGGGCAGCATCGTGATGTCCCAGGACCACACCTGCATCGGGGCGTCAGCGGACCACTGCGGCATCGCCGAGCAGCGCCTGTTCTTGCGCGGGCGCAGCGGCCGGCACGGCTGCAGATAGGCCCGTGCGATCCGGTACCAGCTCGACAGCGACGCGACCGGATCCCCGGCATCCAAAGCCTGGTAGTAGGCCTCGAACACCGACGTCTCGTCCTCAAAGGCCGCCATCAGTTTCGTGATGATCGCGGCGGTCTCGACATCTGACAGCCAGTGGCTGGCGGTCCGGGCACCATGGGGCACCGGCGCGGCCACCGGCGGGCGGGGGTTGCGCCGGTAGTGCCAACTCGACGCCGCGATCCCCAGCAACGCCAACGCCCGGGCCTGCGACCAACCGAGCTGGCGTAACCGGGCCACAAGTTCGTCCTCATCGGCCAGAAACCGCTGCAGGCGTTCAGCCTGTTCGGCGGTCAACTGTCGGTTGTACTGTCCGCGCTCTCGCTGTGGTCGTGCAAGAGCGCGATAGCTTTTCCCAGGGCCTCAATCGTGGACGCCGCAGCATCCAACTCCGCCTGCTTAGCCGCCACCGCCCGCTCATGCCGGCCGGCCTCGACCACCAGGCGCTCACGCAATTCCTGGTTCTCCCGCGCCAGCCGTTCGATTTCCTGATTGGCCTCTTTCATGAACACCTCCTTCTCCCGCGGAACCAACCCCAACTCCAGCGTCCCGGCGAACATCTGCGCGCGCCAGGTCCGCACCCGATGCGCGGTCAACCCGTGCTCGGATAGGTACCGGCCCTTCGAACCGTACGGCGTGGTCACATACGCCAACACGTGCTCACGCTTGGCCTCAGCGCTCAATTCGCGGACAGACATCATCGATCAACTCCAATCGGTGCTGACCGACTCACACTCAGAGTGGCAGGTAAGGGTGCGACCACTTTCTGGTCTCCCCGTCACATAGCCCAGTCGGATTGGGTCGCCTCGGGCTGTGAAACGCCACCGTCTAAACTGGACGAGGTCGTGGCAGCGTCAGGACCTTCTGGTGGGTGTAGCTCAGCTGGTAGAGCACCTGGTTGTGGTCCAGGTGGTCGCGGGTTCAAGTCCCGTCACTCACCCCAATGAGAAGACCCGGGATTGCTTCCCGGGTCTTTTCGTTGGGTCGGGTTGCACTGCGGGGCTTGGGAGGAGCGTCCCAGGGGGGCGCGACGGCTCCCGTCACTCACCCCACGACGAGGATCCCAGGATTGCTTCCTGGGATCCTCGTCGTGTTGGAGGGGTACTCGTCAAGCGCCGAGGCTTGCTTGGCCTCGGAGGCTCGGGCGCGGGCCCTGGAGCTGGGTCACCCTTCCAGGATGTCGAGCTCGGCGTCCCCTGACGCGATTATCGAGGCGATCGCCGCGGCGACGGTCGAGGGGGCGATGACGTGCGGAAGCAGGGTTCCGTCCTCGGCGCGGCGCAGGTGGCCGGGCTCGGGGCTGGGCGTGTTCTGGCCGAAGTCGGTGTCGACGATGCCAGGCTTGACAATGCTGACTGTGATGTCGTCATTGGCGAGTTCGTCGCGGGCGGTAAGCGAGAGGTTGTTGAGCGCGGACTTCGTGGAGGCGTATCCAGCGATGTAGGGGATGTGTTTGGTCGAGGCCTGAGAGCTGACGTTGACGATCTTGCCGCCACCTTGTGCGCGCATCTGGGGGATGACCAGCTGCATGAGCCGCAGCGGTCCGACGACGTTGAGGTCCAGTAGCTGGGTGTACTCGGCCAGGTCGATGTGCTCGACGGGCTTGGCCATGGCGCGGCCGGCGTTGTTTATCAGTACGTCGATGCGCCCGAATCGGGCAATGGTGTCCTTGACGAGCTGGGTCGCTTCGTCAGGCTTGGTGACGTCGGTGGGGATTGCGAGCGAGCCGGGAAGCTCTCGCTCCAGCTCGCTGAGGGCTTCGGCGTCGCGTGCGGCCAGCACGAGCCGGGCGCCCAGGGTTGCCAGATGGTGGGCGGTGGCGCGGCCGATTCCCGAGCTGGCGCCGGTGAGGATGATGACCTTGTTCCCGATGTTCATGGGCGGTGCCTTTCGATGTCGTTGTCGTCATCGACAGTGCCGCCCTGAAACGGATCGCGGGAGAGGAGCCGTTGTCGGGGGATCCGCGGTCCCTGTTTCCGGCGTCGGTGCTGCCTCATGATGGAGGCGTGGATCGCCAGCAACTCGCAGATTTCCTTCGCCGCCGCCGCGACGACCTGCTTCCCGGGGACGTCGGCCTGTCGGCCGGGCCGCGCCGGCGTGCGACCGGGCTACGGCGAGAGGAGGTCGCGACGATCGCCGGGATGTCGACCGACTACTACACGCGGCTTGAGCAAGCGCGAGGTCCGCAGCCGTCCGAGCAGATGCTGGCCGCGCTGGCCCGCGCGCTGCGGCTCAGCGTCGACGAGCGCGACCACCTGTATCGTCTGGCTGGCCACCATGCCCCGAAGCACACCCCGCTCGACACTCACGTGGCACCCGCGCTGCAGCGGGTGCTCGACCGTCTCGACGACACGCCCGCGCTCATCATTTCCAGCCTCGGCGAGACGCTGGCGCAGAATGCCCTCGCGGTAGCGCTTCTCGGCGACCACTCGGTGTTCACCGGTCCTTCCCGCAGTGCGATCTACCGGTGGTTCACCGACCCCGCTGAGCGGGATCACTATCCCGTTGCCGACCAGTCGCGGCAGAGCCGCGCGCTGGTGGCCAGCTTGCGGGCGGGGTATGGCGCCGCTGGTGAGGGGTCCCGTGCGGGCGAGCTTGCCCGCACGCTCGAGCGGATCAGCCCGGAGTTCCATGAGCTTTGGGAGCGGCACGAGGTGGCCAACCGGTTCGAGGACCACAAGACGCTGGTGCACCCCGAGGTGGGGGCGATCGAGCTGGACTGTCAGGCACTGCTCACCGAGGACCAGGCTCAGACTCTGCTGGTGCTGACCGCGGCGCCTCGCAGTGAGGCGGCCGAGAAACTGGCGCTGCTCGCCGTGATCGGGCGGCAGTTTGCCCGCCGCTCCTAGCTCGGTCGACTCAACTCGAGGGAGGGGTGGCGGCTGCGACGAGCAGGCGTGCCGACTCCTTGGCCACCACTGGCGCATCCGGCAGGGCATCCACGGAGCCACTGGCGAGGCCGCCATCCAGCAACAATGTCAGCGCCCGCGCCAATACGTCGGGATCGTCCGCACCTGCCCGCGCAGCGAGGTCGCGCACCCAGGCGCGGATGGCGTTCTTGTGTGCCACGGTCCGCGCGTGGACCGCAGTGCCGGCCTCGTTCTCCGCGGCGGCGTTGATGACTGCGCAGCCCCGGTAGCCGTCGCGGCGGCACGCCGTGGCGAGGGCATCGAACATCCCGACCAGCTGTTCGGCGGGGGCATCTCCGGCCGCCCGTGCGGCATGTCGCAGCTGCTCGCTCCACACCCGATCGACCCTGTCCAGATAGGTGAGGACGAGGTCGCTCTTGGCCGGGAAGTGCTTGTAGAAGGTCGCCTTGGCCACGCCGGATTCGGCGATGATCCGGTCGATCCCGACGGCCCTGATGCCGTGGGCGTAGAAGAGCCCGAAGGCGGTGTCGAGGATCCGCTCGCGAGCGGCGCTGGCGCGGGCGGTCGTGGTCATGAATCCATCGTACCTTGAACCTAGACAGATCTGTCTGATACTGTTCGATAGACAGATCTGTCTGTCACTCGAACCGATACCAGGAGTCCCCATGAAGATCGCTGTCCTCGGCACCGGCATGGTCGGTCGCGCCATCGCCGCTCGCCTCAACGAGCTCGGCCACGACGTCATCGTCGGCACCCGTGACGCTGCAGCCACGCTGGCCCGCAGTGAGCCTGACGGCATGGGCAACCCGCCGTACGCCGAGTGGGTCACGCAGTACGACGGCATCGGGCTCGCCGAGTTCGCCGCGGCAGCTGCCGAGGCCGAGCTCGTGGTCAACGCCAGCAACGGCGCTGCCACGCTCGACGTGCTCAACCTCGCCGGTGCAGAGAACCTCGACAGCAAGGTCCTCATCGACATCGCCAACCCGCTCGACTTCTCCGCCGGCATGCCGCCCAACCTGTTCGTCAAGGACACCGACTCCCTCGGCGAGCAGGTCCAGCGCACCTTCCCCGGCGCGCGGGTGGTGAAGACCCTCAACACGATGAACGCCAACCTGATGGTCCACCCCGAGACCCTGCCCGAAGCGAGCAGCGCGTTCGTGTCCGGCAACGACGCCGACGCCAAGGCGACCGTCATCGGCCTCCTCAAGGAGTTCGGCCACACCGACGTGATCGACCTCGGCGACATCACCACCGCACGCGGCACCGAGATGCTCCTGCCGATCTGGCTGCGCCTGTGGGGCGCCCTGGGCACCCAGGCGTTCAACTTCAGGATCGTCCGCTGACCCGCGGGGACGAAGAGAGAGGACAGTAGCGATGACTGACTCGATGGCAGGCAGGTCCTTGTCGCGGGAGGCGCCGGGCATCGGCGGGGCCATCGCCCAAGATCTGGCGCACCAAGGCCGCGGCGGTCGAGATCGCGGCAGCCGCTGACAACTCGGCGATCGTGAACGACGTCGGTGGCTACTGGGCTCACCGACACGTCACCGCCGACAGCCAGGAGCACACGTTCGCGCTCAACCACGTCGCGACGTTCCTGTTCACCAACCTGCTCCCCGACCCGTTGAAGACTTCCGCACGTCCCGGGTGGTGACGGCCCCCTCGCGGGCGGGGTCGAGCCCGGCGCCACGCAGTCCTGCAGACAGGTGCCGAACCTGCGGGCGAGCAGGCTCTCGGCCACGACCATCGACACGTACATGGACGGCGGCAACGACCCGGCGACCCCCCAAGGCCCGTAGGCGTCCTTCAGCAGCATGGCGATGCCTCCGGCTGACGGATTCGCGCTTGAGTAGCGCACAGGCATACGAGCTGATGCCCGCGACCGCGGGGTTCCTACCCAGTTTCGATGACGCCCATCATGCCGAGGTCCTCGTGGTCGAGGATGTGACAGTGGTACACGGTGCGGCCGGGGAACCGGTCGAACGCGATCCGCACGGTGACCGAGGATCTGGCGGGCACATCGATCACATCCCGCACTACCAGGTCCGTGACATCGGCTCCGTTCTCGCGGAGCACCTGCATCGGCCAGACATGAAGGTGGAAGGGGTGGTCCATCGCGGAGTCGTTGACGATTGTCCAGTCCTCGACTGTGCCCAGCGCCACGCTCTGATCGGTCCGGCCCGGATCGAACGTGCGCCCGTCGATCAGGAATCGCATGCTCATCCCGCCCCCCATCCCCATGCCCATCGTGAGCGTGCGCGTTGCGTCGACCTTCGACTGGCGCAGGTCCCGCCTGGCACCCAAGGCCGCGTCGGCCACAGCGGGGGCCGGCGCATCTGCATCCGCAGTGATTGTGAGCACGACACTCTCCGGCGAGATCGCGGAACCGCCGCCCATCATCCCCATCCCCACCTGTCCGCGGTCGTAGGCGGCGGCAACCAGGTCGGTCGCCTTACCGGGGGTGGTGATCACGACGTCGGCGCGATTCCCCGGGGCGAGTACCAGTCGGTCCGCCGATTGTGGGGTGCGGCGGTGTGAGTCAACCCCTCGCACGAGTGCGTCGAGGCCGCCCAGCCGCAGGTCGAGGTAGCGGCTCGCGCACGCGTTCACGATCAGCAACCGCTGCTGCGACCCCGCAGGCGAGTGCAACTGCGGCGATGGCTGCCCGTTGACCAGCAGCACCTCGCCGGTGCGGCCCCGCATGCGATCGACCCCCGACACCGTCACGACGGTGCCGTCGGCGATGGTCACGTCTGAGACGACCGCGATTCTCGGCGGCGCTTGTGACCAGTCCTCCTCGTCCACGACGAGCGCACCGTACAGCCCGGCGAACAGCTGGTCGGCGACGAGCCCGTGATGGTGCGGGTGGTACCAGAACACGCCTGCCGGGTGATCGTCCGGCAGCTGAATCTCGTAGTCGAAGCCCTCCCCGGGTGCGATCCGGACGAACGGATTGTCGCCGCTGTCAGACGCGGACACCAGAAGTCCGTGCGTGTGCAGGTTCGTGGGGTCGACGAGGTCGTTCTGCAGCCGCACGCGCAGCAGATCACCGGGCCGCACGTGAAGGGTGGGTCCGGGAACCGTGCCGTTATAGGTCAGCATCCGCACGGGCTCACCGCCGACCGGCACTTCTCGTTCGGCCACCTCCAACGTGATATCGAGGACACCGCCGGCCGACTCCAACACCGACGGTTGGCTCCAGCCGGTCACGCCCATCGATCCCGACGGGTCTGGCGCGGGCGTCGATGTCTCGCTCCCGGAGACGCGCGATCCCAGCTCCGAGATCACCAGTCCGGTCGCGCCTGCAGCGAGGGCGCCGATACCGAGGGCGCCGAGCGTCAGCGCCTGACGGCGCGTGATCCCCGCGTTCATCCGGCTTGGAGGGCCCGCATGACCGCGCCGATCATCAGCACACCACGTCCTTTCCCGACCACCATTGTCCACCGGCGGCCGGCTCGGGGACCGAAACGGACGATGTTGACCCGTGTCGCGCTCGAAGTGCACGCACCTCGGCGCGTATTAGGCGCTCTCGCGCACCAGCCACAAGGCCGCGTACGGCGCCAGTTCGTACATCCCGTCCTGCGCCACGAGGGTCTGCCCGGACAGCGCATCCAGCACCGCGCCCGGGGCGTACTGGTCGATCTCCCACGCCGGCACCGACACCGCGTGGTCGGCCACGTTGTAGACCTGGGTCATGTCACCGGCTGGGTGGTGGCGTACGAAGCAGACGACCGCGTCGACGCTGGTCGAGTGCACTTCGGTGCCCACGGACGCGTGCAGCGACTCCTGGCTCTTGCGCACCTCGATCAGGTGGCGCAGCCGGTCGTAGACCCGGTGGCCGCTGAAGTCGCCGTGCTCGTTGGCGACCTCCCACGGCATCAGGGGCCGGTGAATCCAGCGGTTGTCGTCGGCGTGGTTGGGATCGTTGGCGTAGTCCCGGTCGTTGCACAGCGCGATCTCGTCACCCATGAAGATCAACGGCACGCCGCCCAAGCCCATCACCATCGTGTAGGCGCACAGCAGACGGTCCACGGCCAGGGGTTGGTCGTCGCGACCCACGCCGCACAGACTCGCGGCGGTGCCGTTGATGCGGCGGTCGTGGGTGATCGGGTTCTCCTCGAACACCGTGCCGTCGGCGAAGGACGACTCGACCTGGTTGGTGTAGAAGTCGCACAGGAAGTTGCGGTGGGCCCAGCCGTTCCATCCCAGTGTCTCGCAGTCCCGATCCTCGATCGCCCACCCGATGTCGTCGTGGCACCGCAGGTAGGTCGCCCAGGCGGTGGTCGTGGGGACCTGTGACATGTGGGACATTGCCACGGCCATCAGCCGCGCATCGCGGGTGGCCAGGGCTGACCAGATCTGCACCATGAAGCTGTTGTGGTAGGCCAGATCCGACAGTCGGCCCGCGTACTTCCCGCGGCCGAAGTAGGACACGACCTCGCTGGGCGGAACGATGGCCTCGGCCTTGAACACCAGCGCGGGCGCGGCAATCCGGACTGCGGCACGCAGCAACTGGGTGATGGCATGAACCTCGGGCTGGTTCTGGCAGTTGGTGCCCATGCGCTTCCAGAGGAACGCGATCGCGTCCAGGCGCAGGCAGTCGACTCCGCGGTTCGCCAGGTTGAGGATGATCTGCAGGAACTCGCACAGCACGTCCGGGTTCGACCAGTTCAGATCCCATTGGTAGGAGTTGAACGTCGTCCACACCCAGCGGTGGAGCTGGGGGTCCCACGTGAAGTTGCCGGGAGAGGTCTGCGGGAACACCTCGGTGAGCGTGCGTTCGAACGCGTCGGGCATTTCGCGGTCACTGAATGTCCAGAAGTAGTCCCTATAGTGGACGTCGCCTGACCGGGCGGCCTGGGCCCACCGGTGCTCGCGCGCGACGTGGTTGAGCACCAGGTCCAGGGTCAATGAGATTCCTGCGCAGTGCAGTCGTGAGGACAGTTCCTCGAGGTCGTCCATGGTGCCGAGGTCACTGCGTACCTCGTCGTAGTCACTGACTGCATAACCGCCGTCGTCCGGACCGGGCCGGGTCTGCAGCAGCGGCATCAGGTGCAGGTAGGTGACACCCAAGTCCTGCAAGTAAGCGATGTGTTCGATGGCCCGCGGCAGACTTCCGGCGAACCGCTCGGTGTAGGCGGCGTAGCCGACCTGCTCGGCGCTCTGGAACCAGTCGGGCCGCAGCAGGCGAGCGCGGTCGCGCTCGCGCAGCGACTCCGACCGCGCCCTGTGGGCCATCGCGATCTGGTGGACAAGACGGGGGGTGAGCGTGGGGTCGGCGTAGACCTCAGCGGCGGCGTCGAGCAGGTCGTCACCCCAACGGTCCCAGCGGGCCAGCACGTCCTCGGCCAGTGCGTCGTCACCCAGTTCGCGCAAGAGATCGGCCCGCAGGTCCGCGGGCTGATGCGATGCGCCCGCCCGCCGCGGGGCGAGTCGGGTGGAGACGGTGCTGGTCACTTGATTGCCCTTCGTTGCTGTTCCCTTTCAGTATCGCATGTAAACACTTACGGCACATGCGGGACTGGGCTCAAGCGACTCCCCATAGAATCTGGTAACAAATGGGTTACAGTACTGTGTAAGCGTTTACAAATTGAGGAGGTTCGGTGGGGGTCAGCATCGAGGATGTGGCACACCGGGCGGGTGTGTCGACAGCGACTGTCAGCCGGGCGCTGCGCAACCTTCCCAACGTGTCCGCGGCAACCCGGCAGCGGGTGCTGGAGGTGGCCACCGAGCTCGACTACGTGATCACGCCGATCGCGTCCCGTCTGGCCAGCGGGCGGACCAACTCGATCGCTGTGGTGGCCCCCTTCATCGGTACGTGGTTCTTCGGCGAAGTGCTCAGCGGCATAGAGCGAGTGCTGCATCGGGAGGGTCTGGACCTGCTGCTCTATGCGGTGCCGGACGAACGGACCCAGGACGACTTCTTCGCACGCATGCCCCTGCGGCGCCACGTCGACGGCGTCGTCATCCTGACCCTGAGTCTGAGCCCCGACCAGCAGGACGTCCTGCGCAGTCTGCGGGTGCCGGTCGCGTCGGTCGGGGATCCCCTGCCGGAGTCGTTCAGCGTGGGGATCGACAACGAGACCGCCGCCGAGATCGCCACGAACCACCTGATCAACCTCGGTCACGAGCGCATCGCCATGATCGGTCGCGGTCGGTCGCTGGCCGGGCGCTTCACCGCCCCCCGGCAGCGCCGGCGTGGTTTCGAACGGGCGATGGAGGACGCAGGACTGGACGTGCCGGCGGTCTATGACATCGACGGGGAGTACTCGGTGCCGGGCGGGGCCAGTGCCATGGCAGAGCTCCTGTCGTTGCCGGAGCCGCCCTCCGCGGTCTTCGCGCAGTCCGACGAGATGGCGGCCGGGGCGATGCAGGTGATGCGGCGCATGGGCGTGCAGGTGCCCCACGACGTGAGCATCGTGGGGTTCGACGACCACGAACTGGCCGAAGTGCTCGACCTCACGACGATGGCGCAGCCCGTCGCCCAGCGCGGTGAGATGGCCATCGAGGCTGTGCTCACGGCCCTGGCCGCCGGCCAGGTGAAGACGGTCGCGGAGCGCGAGCTGGTCCACACCCGGCTGGTGGTCAGATCCTCGACGGCGCCTCGATGAGGGCCTGCGCGCGATAGGTTCGGCCTATAGAACCCGAGAGGTGGATCATGACGGCTGCAACTCCGACGGGCCTGTTCATCGCTGGTCAGTGGCGTGGTGGTGACGCCCGCTTCGCCGTCCACGACCCGTCCGACTACGGTGTGCTCGCGGAGGTGGCCGATGCCGGGGTCCAGGACGGGCTGGACGCGGTCGGCGCGGCGTCGGATGCCTTCGCCACGTGGTCGGTGACGCCGCCCCGGCAGCGGGCGGAAGTGCTGCGTAAGGCGTTCGAGATCATGACCGCGGAGGCGCAGACCTGCGCCCGGCTCATCGCTTTGGAGAACGGCAAGGCCTGGCGCGACGCGATGGGGGAGACGGTCTACGCCGCGGAGTTCTTCCGCTGGTTCTCCGAGGAGGCAGCTCGCATAGAAGGCGACTTCCGGTACTCACCGTCCCGGGACAAGACGATCATCACCGACCACCGGCCCGTGGGTGTGGCGTTCATGATCACCCCCTGGAACTTCCCCGCCGCGATGGCCACCCGCAAGATCGCGCCGGCGCTGGCCGCCGGATGCACCTGCATCCTCAAGCCCGCCCACGAGACGCCGCTGACGGCCCTGTGGATCGCGGATGTGATGAAGCGCGCAGGCGCCCCAGACGGAGTGGTCAACGTGATCACCACCACCAACACCGGTGAGGTGAGCTCGGCGATCCTGCAGGATCCCCGGGTGGCGACCCTGTCGTTCACAGGCTCCACCTGGATCGGGAAGATGCTGCTCAAGCAGACGGCCGAGCGGGTCCTGCCGTCCAGCATGGAGCTCGGCGGGAATGCGCCCTTCCTCGTGCTGGAGGGTGCCGACGTCGAGGCGGCCGTGGCCGGCGCGATGATCGCCAAGATGCGCAATGGTGGCTCGGCCTGCACAGCGGCCAACCGCTTCTATGTGCACGAGTCGTTGGTGGAACCGTTCACGGCGTCGCTGCGGGATGCCTTCGCAGGGCTGAAGATCGGTCCCGGCGTCGACGAGTCCACCGACCTGGGGGCCATGGTCTCGGACAAGGAACGGGACAAGATCCTCGCGCTGCTGGACGAGGCCTCCGAGGAGGGCGTCGAGGTGAGACCTGCGCAGGAGGCGCCGGACACCGGCGCGTTCGTGGCGCCCACCGTGGTGTCCGGCGTACAGCACGGGTCGACGTTGACCCGCAACGAGATCTTCGGGCCGGTGGCGCCGATCGTGGCGGTGAGCAGCACGGACGAGGCGGTGCGGATGGCCAACGACACGGAATTCGGGCTGATCTCGTACGTGTACGCTGCCGACCCCGGCACCGGGGTGAGGGTCGCGCGGCGGCTGGAGTCCGGCATGGTCGCGATCAACCGCGGGCTGGCGTCCGACCCGGCCGCGCCGTTCGGCGGGATGAAGGAGTCGGGCCTGGGCCGAGAGGGCGGGTTCGCGGGCATCCACGAGTTCCTGGAGACGCAGTACTTCGCGGTGGACCTGTAGGTCGCAACGCTATCGGTGAAACCTGCTGCAATCGGTGAAACCCAGCGTCGACATCTGCTTTCACCGACTGCGGTTGCTTTCACCGATTCGTGAAGCAGGCGGACGTCAGACGTTGCGCCGGTACTGGCCGCCCACCTCGAAGAACGCGTCGCTGATCTGCCCCAGCGAACAACAGCGCACAGCGTCCATGAGTGCCGCGAACGTGTTGTCGCCGGTGCTGGCCGCCTCCTTCAGGGCAGCCAGGGCCGCCGGGGCCTCGGCACGGTGGCGGGTGTGGAACTCGGCGAGGCGGTCGAGCTGGGACTGCTTCTCCGCCTCCGTGGCCCGCGCCAGTTCCAGCGTTGTGGTGGGGGCGTGGGGCTGGTCGGACAGGAAGGTGTTCACCCCCACGATCGGCAGGCTGCCGTCGTGCTTGCGGTGCTCGTACAGCATCGACTCGTCCTGGATCCGCCCGCGCTGGTAGCCGGTCTCCATGGCCCCGAGCACGCCGCCGCGGTCGGCCAGCCGGTCGAACTCGGCGAGCACGGCCTCCTCGACCAGGTCCGTCAGCTGTTCGACGACGTAGGAACCCTGCAGCGGGTTCTCGTTCATCGACAGCCCCCACTCCTGGTCGATGATCATCTGGATCGCCAGCGCCCGGCGGACGGACTCGGCGGTCGGCGTCGTCACGGCCTCGTCGTAGGCGTTGGTGTGCAGGGAGTTGGCGTTGTCGTACAGCGCGCACAGGGCCTGCAAAGTGGTGCGGATGTCGTTGAAGTCCATCTCCTGGGCGTGCAGGGACCGGCCCGACGTCTGGATGTGGTACTTCAGCTTCTGCGCCCGCTCGTCAGCCCCGTAGCGATCGCGCATCGCCACCGCCCAGACGCGCCGCGCGACGCGGCCCAGGACGGTGTACTCCGCATCCATCCCGTTGGAGAAGAAGAACGACAGGTTCGGGGCGAAGTCGTCGATGTGCATGCCGCGGGCGAGGTACGCCTCGACGTAGGTGAAGCCGTTGGCCAGGGTGAACGCCAGCTGGCTGATGGGGTTGGCCCCCGCTTCGGCGATGTGGTAGCCGCTGATCGACACCGAGTAGAAGTTGCGCACCTGCTGGTCGATGAACCACTCCTGGATGTCGGCCATCGCGCGCAGGGCGAACTCGGTCGAGAAGATGCAGGTGTTCTGACCCTGGTCCTCCTTGAGGATGTCGGCCTGCACGGTCCCCCGGACGGTCTGCAGGGTCCGCGCACGCACGGCCTGCGGGTCCTCATCGGGATTCGCCGCGAGCTGCTGGTCGATCGCCACGTTCAGGAACATCGCCAGGATCGCCGGGGCCGGCCCATTGATCGTCATGCTCACGGAGGTGTCCGGCGAGCACAGGTCGAAGCCGGCGTAAAGGTCTCGCAGGTCGTCGATGGTCGCCACCGAGACCCCTGAGGTCCCGACCTTGCCGTAGACGTCGGGGCGTGGCGAGGGGTCGCGGCCGTAGAGCGTCACCGAGTCGAAAGCCGTGGAAAGGCGCGTGGCCGGCTGCCCGGCGGACAGCAGGTGGAAGCGACGGTTCGTGCGGGCCGGGTCGCCCTCGCCGGCGAACATGCGGGCAGGCGCCTCTCCGCTGCGCTTGAACGGGAAGACGCCCGCGGTGAAGGGGAAGCGGCCGGGCAGGTTCTCGCGGCGCAGGAAGCGCACGAGCGCGCCCGGCTCGTCGTCCGGCGGCAGTGCCACCCGGGAGACCTCGTTGCCGGACAGCGTCGTGCGCCGAAGCGGTGTCCGGATCTCCTTGTCACGCACGCGATACACGTGCTCCTGGCCGCTGTACGCCTCACGCACGGCTGCCCAGGCCGCGAGTTCGGTGTGGATGTCCGCCTCCACGGCTGCGGCGAGCCG
>WBZP01004393.1_pt1 | contig 14702 bp, 11 predicted proteins | sample 5204301 | NCBI WGS metagenome assembly WBZP01 (sample SAMN12412401, study PRJNA552823) | activated sludge metagenome | isolation source: activated sludge from nitrification reactor of wastewater treatment plant... | place: USA: Pennsylvania | collected 2017 | reverse complement strand
GACTTCGTCCAGCACCTGGGATCCGGCATCGACCCGGCGCGCCAGAAGGGGCCGCACGCGCACGCGGTGACGCTCGATCCGGCCGAGCGCTTCGCCTTCGTCCCCGACCTGGGGCTCGACCGGGTGCTGGCCTACCGCTACGACGCGCGCCGCGGCCTGCTCGACGGCCACGACCTGCCGCCGCTCAAGGTGAAGCCGGGGGCAGGGCCGCGCCACTTCGCTTTCCACCCCGGCGGCCGCTTCGCGTATCTCGTCAACGAGCTCGGCTCGACGGTGGCGGCGCTCGCCTACGACGGCGCGGGCCGGTTCGAGCACCTGCAGACCGTGCGCACGCTGCCGGACGGCTTTGCCGGGGCGAGCACCTGCGCCGACATCCAGGTGTCGCCGTCGGGAACGCACGTCTGCGCGTCGAATCGCGGGCCCGACAGCATCGTCGCGTTCCGGATCGATGCCGAGTCCGGGACGCTGCGCTGCGTGGGCCACGCGCCGACGCGGGGTCGGACGCCACGCAGCTTCGGCCTCTCGCCCGACGGCCGCTGGCTGCTCGCGGCCAACCAGGATAGCGACACGGTGGTGAGCTTCCGCGTCGACGAGGCGACCGGCACCCTTGAGCCGGCGGGTGCCGTGGCGGACGTGCCGACGCCGGTGTGCGTGAAGTTCCTCGCCGTCGCACCCGTACCGGCACGCAGTTGAGCACCAACCAAGCGCGCGGCGGATCGTCCGAACAGCGGCGCGAGCAACGCGTCGCGGCTGACTTCGCGGCGGGGCGAGAATCGGGGTCAGAGCCGTAATGCTTCGTCGGCAAGCGTGTGGCGAAACATTACGGCTCTGACCCCGATTTTCTCGACGCCTTGGCCGGATCGATCGTGAACACGAACTCGAGCGCGATCCAGTAGGGCAGCGGCGTGTCCGCCGCCTGGGCGGGATGAAACTCGGCGTCAGTGAGTACTTCGCGGATGAGGGGGGCGAAGATCGGGTCATCGGGTTCGACGATCGTCTCCAAGGCTTTGCCTTGCGCGTCGAGCAGCAGCAGGGCGGCGACTTTTGCGCTCGACCCGTCGCGGAGGGCCAAGTCCGGATAGACAACGGTCAACGTGCGCTTGAGTCGAGGCAGCCGCCCCGGCGTGACCGGGTAGAGCGCAGCAAGGCGTAACTTGGTTGCGGCGCCAAAAGGTGACAGGTCCGCCGTCGGGCCGACTGCGACGTTGCCTAAGTCGGCTGGCGGCGGTGGCGGGAGGCGTGGGACGCTCGCTTCGCCGCCCCCCGGCTGGGTGAGGCCCGGCGGCAACGGCGCTGGCAGAACGGGGGCGAGCGGCACCGGTTGCTCCGTGGGTGGTGGGGCCGGAGCTGGCATCTCTTCGACCGGCGGCTCCGGTGGCAGTGGCTCCGCTTCGGGCTCCATTGCACGCAGGACGAGCCACGCCTGCAGCGGAGTGCCGCTGCCAGGTGCGAGGGCGAGTTCGGCGCCGCGCCACGCACTGGACACGACGCTCCCCAGCACGGCAAGGAGCAGGGCATGCGCGGCCACCGACAGCATCGCCGCCGTCCACAGCGGCCGAGTCGCATGTCGGGCCGATCCGGTCGTCGCCGCAAGAGTGGTCATCGGCGTGGGTGGCAGCTCGTCGGGTGCGTCGACGGCAGGTCCAACAGCACGGCCGCCTCGCGCGGGGCAAGGCGGCCGTGATCCGCGGTGTCGTCGTCAGTCGCCGATCAAGCGCCAGGACATCCGGTGCGCGCCCAGCAGGTCGGGGCCCTTGATCTTGACGATCGTGCCCTCCTTGCTCTTGTCCGTGCCCTCGACCCGAATCACGAGGTTCGGCTCGGTCGAGCCGGAGCTGGCGTCCTTCTCAAGCGAGAGGATGTCGAGGCCCACGCCGCCGTCCGGCAGGTCGACGGATTCTACGATGGCGCCGCCGCTGTCGAGCAACACCGAGTTGCCACGCGAGAACTCGCGTGCATACAGCGTCGCCGGCAGGCCTGTCGCGCAGGGGTCAGTCGACGGGTAGGTCGCGAGGTAGGCGACCACTGACAGCGCCGCAGCCGGGGCCACGACAATTCTCTGGCCGGCGGGCGAGGTCGGCAGATCGTCGTACCAGCCCTTGTCGGGCCGGGATTGCAGGCCGTCGGCGTCGGTGACCGCAACGAGGTCGCCGCGCGACTTCGGCGTCGCAATCGTCGCCGGCTTGGCGTTCGAGCCGTCTCGGAAGGCATACAGCGTCTGTACTGCAGTATCAGCCAAGTCGTTCTCGTGCAGCAGCCTGCCGGTGCCGACAAACACCCAGCGGTCGATGCCGTTGGTGATGTCGATCTCGATCTGCGGAGCCGTTGTCACTGGCTGTGCCGCGCCGGAGGGCGATGTGAGTGTCGCCATCTTCTCGACCTTCCAATTGCCCGAATCGGCGTCCGAGATGTCGAATCTCCAGAAGTTTCCTTGGAGGTCGCCGGCATAGATCTGCTCAGCAAGATAATTGGTCAGATCCTTTGTGAACGCCGAGAACTGCGCAAGACCCGACGGCGAGGCAGCGCTGCCAACTCCGGTGGACAAGGTCTTCAGCACCGCGCCGTCCTTGGCGTCCAGGAACCAGAGCTTGCCCTCGCCGGATGGATTGTTGTACCCGGAACTGACAACAACCACCCACTTCCCGCCAAAGGCGTTGGTCTTGGTGACCAGCGGCTTCCCAAAGCTGTAACCGAGATCGGAATGGTTGAATTCCCACATCAGCGCAGCCCCGGCATCCGCTTCGGTCTTGATGCCCGCCGGATTGGTGATGTCCACCGCAAAGAATGACTTGCCGCCCTTGCCGAGGCCGCCGACCAGCATGGTCTTCCACGTTCCGTCCACGTTGGCGTCGGTGACGGTAATCGGTCCGTCCACGAGGAACCGATGCTTGAACTTCGGCAGGTCGGCCTCCTGGAACGCAAGCGCACCCAGCAGGTTGGGGTACTTGGCGCCGACGACTTCCGGCGGGTCGGGCTGCCGGTAGAGGGCCGACGGCACATACGCCCAGACTTCTGTGCCCGATGCGTCGTCGAAGGCGTGCAACATGCCGTCATTGGCGCCGACGTAGATCATCGCCGGCCTCGACACCGAGGCCTTCCATGCCGAGTAGCCGGGATCGTAACCATCCTTGTACGGTGCGTTGGGCGTGCCGACGTAGACCGGAGACGAGTTGACGATGTCGCCGAGAGTCTTGGACCTCGGGCGGAAGTTCCCGTCCTCGGTACCCTCGTTCTCGGAGCTGCCGCGAAGGTAGGCTACCAGCGCCTTGCCACGCGCAGGCTTGCCCGGAGCAAACGAGTCCTGGAGGTTGGGCAGTTTGTCCCACAGGAACGGCTGCGCTTGGCCGGTCTCGTCCCGGGTGACCACCCGTCGGTTGGTGAACCATGGCTCCGGTGTCGCCGCAGTCTTGGTGACCAGGGTCGTGAGTTTGTCCGCCGCATTCCAGACCGCAACCAGTTCCTTACCGGTCTTGGCGTCGACCTGCACCTTGGTGAGGCTTCCAGACCAGCCGGGTTCGAAGCCTACGCGGTAAGCGTAGTTGCCGGTGCCGGTTAGCTTGACATTGTTCAGGGCGGCCCCGGCCCGTGCCCCTGCCTGGTTCTTGATGTCGGCCAGGATCGCGCCCATGCCCGCCCGGAGTTCCTTTGCCGATTGCGCATTGACGAACCGACCGCGGCCGTTGATTGCCGCGTGCCAGAGGTCGTCGACCCCCGACTCATCCGGTTTGTTGACGGTGGGGATAAGTTGCGTCCACTTGAGCGAACCAGCAGCCAACTGCTTTTCGGTGTTCGACTGATTGCCGGCAGCAAGCTTGCCTTCGGTCCCGAGCGAGAGCGCGGCGAAATTGAGATGCTGCCAGCTTGCCGGGTCGCGATCGCTGGTGGGTACGTTGTTCTTTGCGTTGGCACCCGAAGCCCGGAGGTCGGTTACCCAGTAGTACGTCGCGTAGTCGGAAGCCGAATTTGCAACGGCGGCGGCGTCGTTCTCGACGAACAGCGGGGGCCAGGGCGAGCCGGGAACGAGCGCCGGAATGGAGATCACATTCTCCGGCAGCGTGGGCACCGTCTTGTCTTGGTTCTGCACGTCCTTGGTCGGAATCTTCGGCTGGTTGGTGATGCCGTCGGTGAACAGCATGTGCCAATTCTTCTGGCAAGAGAGCACGATGGGATCGGTCGAACCTGCAAGATCAACGCTACCGCCGTTGGCAAAATACTCGCCCACTCGCACCATCGCGTCCAGGTTGGGCGTCTCCTTCTTCAGCGCGACCGACACGCCGAAGAGCTTCTTCATCCAGGCCTGCCGTTGGGCTGCGTCAAAGAGCGCGATGTCCTGAAACGTCGTTGTCGGCAGGTTCGAAAGCGTATGGAATCCCACCCGGTAATCCGTGCCCGGCACGAGTTCGTTGAATGCCAGCGAGGTGACGGTCTTCACCGCTTGGATCCGAGTGCGATAGTAGGCGAACCAGTTGGCGTAGTTGGTCATTTCCGAGACGTCCGGTGTCGCGCCGTCGAATGTGCGCGTGATCGTCTCGGTGTTGCCCTGCGTGTCCTTCCAGGTGTGCGTGAACGTCGCCGTCGTCCGCTTGGCGATATCCAGGTCGATCCGCTCGAAGGCCGGGGTCGTCACATTGTCGGTACCGGGATCGGCGCCGAACTTGTAGTACCGCGGATAGACGTGCGTAGCATCCCTGAACGACTGGCAGCTACCACCGGATGATGTTCCGAAGCCGGTCCACTTGTCGCCGGCGGTGGCGATCGCCTTGTCGCACCACTCGATGCTCGTCTTCCAGTAGTGGCGCGGGATCAGCTTGTACCGCGGGGTGTCGAAGCAGGCCTTGGGGCCGGATCCGCCGCTGACCGGCATGTTGTACGTCGCATCCGGGTAGTTGTTGCGTGCGGCCGCTACGCCGGCGTAATCCTTGTTGTTGCGACGGCAGGCGAGGCCAAGGCCGTTTGCGTCGTCGAGCAACGTCGTCGCCAGGTTGCCTCCCACGCCGCCGGAGCTGCAGACCGGTGCCGAGAGCGGGTCGAGACAGTCCGACTTCTGCGTGCAGCTGGCGCCGGCGTTGGCCGCGCCGGCATCGCAGACGCCGGGCTTGCGCGTGCAGGCAGTGGCGTTCGCGCAAACTGCGCCGGCGTTGACCGCATTGACGTCGCAGGTGCCGGATTTCGTCGTGCACTGCGAGTCCAGCTTGCAACTGGTGCCTTCGTTGCCGGAGGTCGCGCCGCACTTGCCGTCCTTGGTGCAGGCGCTGTTGTTGTTGATCGTGCCGGTGCACGCGATCGCAGGATCATTGGTGCAGTAGCGCGTCTTGGTTGTGCAGTCGCCATTGGCAGCGCATACGGCGGTCGCGTTGCCCGAATTCGCATCGCAGGTGCCGGTGACCGCCGGGCAATTCTGGGCAGTGCAGGCCGCGCCGGAGATGCTGCAGGTGCCCGTCCCCGTCGCCGGGCAGTTGGCGCTGGACATGCAGGAGGCGCCGGAAACGCTACACGTCCCGGCGAGCGTCGGGCAGTTCGCGTTGCTCGTGCACGACGTGCCGGTCTGGACGCTGCACTTGCCGCCGCTGATAGGACACTGGGAGCTGTTCGTGCACGACGCGCCTGCCGCGGTCCCGCCGCAGCGATTGACCGGCGAGCAGGTGCCCGAAGGACATGAGGCGCCATTGAGATCGCAAGTGCGACCGGTGTTCGGGCAGGCCGTGGTCGAGCAGTCGGCGTTAGTGCCGCTGCACCGCTTCTCGGTCGGGCACTGTGCGTTCGCCGTGCAGGACGTGCCGTCGCCGCTGCAGGTGCCGGCGATCGTCGGGCAGTCGGTCGCCGCATTGGCCGCGGTGCACGGTGCATTGCTGACACTGCACTTGCCGACGTCCGTGCAAACCGAGGCATTGTTGGTGCAATCCAGTCCGCCGATGCTGCACTTCCTGTTGCACTGCTGGACCAGCTGGCAGTTCCCTTCGGGATTCGGGACGAGATTGCAGCCGGCCGGCTGCCAGGTGTTGACGCAGCTTGCCGCGTCGGTTACGCAACTGTTGACCTGGACGTTGCAGGTCTGCGACTTGACGTTGTTGCAGGTCTGGTTCTTGGTGTTGCAGGTCTGCGGGTTGCCGGCGCTGCAGGTTTGCGCGACCGGGCTGCACGCAGTTGGCGTGCCGTTGCAGGTTTGCGTCTGCACGCCGTTGCAGGTCTGACCGGTGAGCCCGTTGCAGGTCTGCGCCGAGGCGCCGGTGCACTTGGGCGTAGGCGCGGCAGGGCAGTTGCCATAGCCGACGTTCTCGCACTTGCCTGCGGTCGTCCCTGAGCAGGTCGGGACGGGTGGCTGGTTGCAGCTACGTGCCGCGCTTCCCTGTATCGCAGGCCATGCGGGGCTCTTGGGGTTGCACCAGAGCACATTGTCGTTCTGGTAGAAGTGCTGGGCCGCCACCGGATTGGCCTGCAATGCGGTCCACGCCGCCTTCGGCGCGAAGGAGCCCGAATCGACCTTGGAGTACGGATCGTTGGCCGTGATACCGAGTGGTGGCCAAGGGTAGGTGTAGTCGCCGTCGGCCGGAGGAGTGGACGTCGCGTCGACGGTGCCGTTCGTACGGCAGTAGGCAGGGTTGGAAGCGAAAGGATTGCCCAGTGCGTCGTTACCCTGCGTCCAATCCGAGTTGCACCATTGCCCCACCGTGACCTTGGCCGTCAGATCGACCTTGATGACCGTCGTCGCCCAGGGATCCGCCGGCACCTGCGTCCAGTTGCTCGTATTCGCCGCGTTCATATTCGGCAGCGGATTCCCGTCGTCGCCGATCGGCGGATCGTAGTTGAGACGCGGGTTGTAATAGAGCTTGTTCAGCGCGCTGTTGTGCGCAGGTGCGGGCCATAGCAGCCAGTACTCGTAGGGCTTTCCGGACAACGGGGATGCCGCCGGATACGTCTTCAGCCCGAATGGATTGGTGCCGCCCGCGGTCGGGTCGATGCCGGCCGAGCAGCGGAACGGCGGATTGACGGTTTGACAACCGGCTCCGGGCCCACTGACGTCGAAGGCGACCGAGGCGCCGATGTGCGCCCTATAGGGGACGTTGTACTGCTGATAGATGTACTGCGGGCTCTGGTACTTGCCTCCCGATGGAACGGCGCCGGTCAGGTCGTAGGGCTGATCCCAGAAGCCGCAGGTCGCGCTCATCGAGCCGTTCCCCGAACGGCAGAAATACGTTGGCTTCAGAATTCCCGCGTTGTCGTTCTCCAGAACGACATAGTCGGGGAGGAAGTCGTAGAGCATCGACGTGGAGTCGTCGATGGTCATCAGGATATTCGGCTTCGACTGGTTGCGCACGGCGAGAGGTTCGTCGGCAAGCGCGGTCACCGCGGCGTAGCCAGGCGTGGCGATCGGCCCGAGCGACATCAACGCCGACAACAGCGCTGCGACGAAGCGGCGGAAGGGAGTGGGACGGAAGAAAGTGGCCATGGTTTCTTTCCCGGCAGGGGCGAAATCAGCGCAGCATCACTTGGACGAAGGACGCGGTGTTGCGCGGACCGTCCACACGGATGGTCAGACGGTAATACGGGATCTGAAGGATGCTCCCGGACAGATCCTTGCCCGGTTCGATCGTGGTGCCAGCGCCCTCTGCAGGAAGCATCATGTCGCAGTGAGTGATCGACGCCGTCTCTTGCTTGAAGCACATGCGTTCAATGACGTAGCGCACTTCGTTGCCGCCGTCGGGCTTGAGCACCTTGCCAAGGCTGAAGTTCGTCTTCTTCTGAAGTTGCGCAGGGATCCCGCGCGCGTCCTCGCCCGCCTGCTTGGTCGCGTAGTAGTTCTGGGCGGCGAGGTGCACGGTCTTGTCGGCGATGTGGTTCTTCTCGAACAGCGCGGCGACGGCTTCCTCGACCGCGGCGTTGGACGGCAGCACCGACGCCTGGCGGAAGCCCAGGTTGCCCACGACCGCGGTAGTGGTGTCGACCGAGCGGATCAGCGCCAGCGCCGCCAGCGCCATCGCGACCAGCACGATGAGGGCGACGAACATCACCACGCCCCGCTGGCGGCGCGCGAGGGCGGGGACGCGGCGGCGGGCGGCGGTCATAGCTTCTTGTTCCAGATCACGTTGCGCAGCGGGACGATGGTCTCGTAGACGCGGTAGCGCCACTGCGCGGGCGCGGTGATGTCGATCGCACCGTCGCAGGGCGGGGTCGCGCAGCTGAAGAGCGTGTGCGCGAAAGCGCCGGCCTCGCGGTCGAACTGCTCACTTCGCGTGACCACGGCGATGCGCACCGCCTTGATCGAGGACAGCTGCTCGAGTTTGGTGCCCGCCCCGCTCATCAGCGTGGCCGCATCCCAGCCCGCTTCAGTGGCCGACACCCAGTCATCGAGGTAGCCGTCGTTGTCCTTATCAATGCCGTACTGCGCCTTGAGGTTGACCACGCCGGAGGCGAGGGGCACTGGCGGCAAGTCCGGTCGGAACAGATTCTGGCTGTAGAGGACGTTGATCGCCGGGTCGACGTAGTAGCGCACACGCTGGACGCGTGCTTCCGGTCCGAGGTTGAAAAGCAACGACTCGGACGTAAACGACACGCCGACGCCGTCCTTCAGCGTGTGTTGGAGGGTGACGAATTCGCCGACAGGCCCCGTGACCTTCGTGATCACCGAGCGGGCGCAGGCATCGGGCGCGCGCGGATCCTTGATCGCGATGACCATGTCGCCGGGCTTGAACGCGTTGAGCGCGCCGGGGAGCGGACTCTGGACGACGAAATCGTCCCCCGGCGCGTAAGTCGTCGGCACGGTGCCGAAGGGAACCGGGGTCACCAGTGACGTGGACGCCGAGTAGAACACCGAGAACTCGTCCGGCACGTTGGCGCCGCCGCCGTCGGTGATCAGCACCGGCACCGGGCGGTACGACTTGGTCGGGTCATTGGACAGGTTCGAGCAGTTGTAGAGCTTCTGGGCCGACGCCGCGATGCCGTTGCCGGCGTTGGCGAGCTCGATCCCCAGCGCGAACGAGGAGAGCAGGCCGTTCTGCTGAGCGTCGCCTACACCGGTGGTGTTGCGGCGCAGGCCCTCGGACACGGCGAATACCTGGTAGATGACCAGGATCGCGATCAGGCCGATGACCACGCCGACCATGATCTCGATCAGGCTGGCGCCGCGCTGGCGCAAGGGGAGGCGGATGTGCCGGGCCATGGGATTCAATTGCTGCCGATGACGGCGGAGGTGACGTACTGGCTGCCGCCCTTGTCGTCGAAGCCGCCCTTGGTCTCGCCGGGCAGGCGCCAGCGAATCGTGACGCTGACCAGGCTGCTGTTGTTCGCCGGGCCGGGGTCGACGGTGACGATCGGCGCGTAGTCGGCGAGGTCGGCGTTGGGCAGCACCTTGACCGCCTCCTTGAGCGCCTTGTAGCCGGCGCCGTTGGCGGTCTTGTCGTACTCGGCCTTGAGGTTCGCCGGATTGTCGGCCCACATCCGCGAGATCGCCGCGTTGGCGAGGTAGATCGCCTCCGAGCGGTACTGCGCGTCGTTGACCCAGCGGATCGACTGCGCCTGCAGGCCGACGATGCCGAGGATGCCGAACGAGATGATGGCGATGCCGACCAGCGCCTCGAGGAGGAAGCTGCCGCACTGGGACTGGCGTCCCCGCGGGTGGTCGACCGAAGGAGTGCTGCGCATGGCGGTCATCGATTGGTGATGCCCTTGGGACAGCCGGAGGGATCGTCGAACGGGAACTTGGTGTCGCAGATGCGGATCCCGGTGGCCGACTTGTCGTTGCCGACGACGACGTGGAGGACGCGCGGGTCGGACGTCATCGTGGTCGAGAACTGGACGTCGGTGATGAGCTTGGAACCGTCGAAGTTGGCGCCGAGCACCCGGCCGAGGCCGTTGAACGTGACTGCCGTGCCGCCGCCCAGACTGTCGATCGACGCCTTGGCGGCGCCCTCGGAGAACTTGTATGACTCGATCGCGTTGGCGACCGAGCCGTCGGCCGGGTCGACCTCGTCGATCGACCAGCCCGTGTTGCCGAGAGTGAACTGCACCGGCGCGTTGCGCTTCACCGCCTCGGCGTTGGCGCGCCGCAGCCCGGCGACGGTGTTCTCCGCGGCGTTGCGCACGTTGGTGTTGGCGATGAAGTCGCGGTAGGCGGGGGCGGCAAGCAGCAGCAGGATCGCGGCGATCGCGAGACCGATCATCAACTCGATCAGCGTCATGCCGCGCACTGCGGCACGTGCTTGCCCGGGCGCGGTCAGCCGCATTCGCCCCCCTTGCGGGTGATCCAGCAGGACGCGCTCGAGCCCCAATCGGCATTCGGGCCCTTGGAAGTTCGGGCGTTGTCCTGGTTGACCGTGTACTCGAAGCCGGCCATGCCGTCGGCGGCGCCTTCGGCCTTGAGCGCGTAGGTCGTCGCCGTCGCCGCGCCGTCGCAGCCGATCTTGAAGCTCTTGGTCGACCAGTCCTTGCAGCCGCCGACGTAGGTGCGGTTGTCGAGGAAGTGCCGTTCCATCCGGGTGCGGGCGTCGGAGAGCGCCGACGTGGCCTCGACGATGCGCGAGCGGCGCACGTAGTCGTTGTAAAGTGGCAGCGCCGCGGCCGCGAGGATGCCGATGATGGCGACGACGATCATCAGCTCGATCAGCGTGAAGCCGCGGCAGTGTGCAACGGGTTGGACGTGACGACGGTTCGGCATCATTTCCCCTTCTTATCCTGATGTCATGCTAGGCGCGTCGCATCGCGCCTGCCACGCATGCCCGACCAGTGGCCAGACGCGGGGAACGGACGGCGCAGCCGGTGTTGCAATCCTTCCTCCGCCGCCGCTCAAGGGCAGATTGCGCCGGCCTTGTCCAGCCGGACGCGCCCGCTCGCGGCCAACACCACCTTGATCGCTGAGCGACCGGGAGAACAAGCAACAAACGTGCCCATCTGCAGGCCGCCGTTGACGAGGCGCGGATGGCCGATGCTGGTGTACGAAACGTAGTCGGCCAGCGGGTGGTTAGCGCTGATCGTGACCGGGCGCGGCGCCGGTGCCTCGACGTAGAGCATCGCCTCGGCGGCGTCGCGTGCGCCGTCGCGGTCGTCGTCGATGAAGAGCAGCCAGCCCTGGTCCCAGCCGCCGGCCTGGGTGCAGGTCTGCCGGTCGGCCGACTTGCAGACGGTGACGCGCCCGCCGCTGCGAATCGCCGCGCTGCGGGCGCGGGTGAGCGAAGCGGCGAGGGCCTCGGCCTGGGTTCGCAGCCGGGCGTCGGCGATCCAGTCGCGGTAGGCAGGCACCGCCAGCGCCGCCAGCACCGCCGCGACGGCCAGCATGACGGCGAGCTCGACCAGCGTGGCGCCGAGGGTGCGCGCCGACCGGCCGGTGCAACCGGAAGCGAGGAGGGGCGGCATCGGGTACTCCCGTGCGAACGCCGGCGCGACGGCGCGCCGTACCACCCCGATGCTGGCGCGGCACCTTGCGCCTGCCTATCGTCCGCGCGGTCGATCCGGGTGGGGCGCGCGGCAGGGCAACCCAGCGCGCACGCGCGAGGCGGCCTGTGGTGTGGCCCGGTGGTGTGGACGCCGCCGCGCGCGAGGCGCGATAATTGTCAGCTTGAGGCGTCGCGACGAAGACTGCGTTGGGGATCTTCGTGGGAGTGCCTTCAGGCGCGATTGCATGAGTGGCAGCCCGAGACGGATCGCGGCTGAAGCCGCTCCCACAGACCGTCAATCTTTGCCGCTCCGAGTCAATCGCATGCCACCCCCCCTTTCGCGACGCGGACGCCGCCTTCCCGGTCTCATTCGATGAACGCTGCCGACCGTGACGCCGCGCGTGCGCGTCCAAGCTTCCGCTGGGACGACCCGCTGCTCCTTGCCGACCAGCTGACCGCGGAGGAGCGGCTGGTTCGCGACGCGGCGCACGCCTACGCGCAGGACAAGCTGCTGCCGCGGGTCACCGCGGCGTTCCGGCACGAGACCATCGACACGGCGATCTTCCGCGAGATGGGCGCGCTCGGGATGCTCGGCTTCACCATTCCCGCCGAATACGGCGGGGCGGGCGGCGGGTACGTCGGCTACGGCCTGATCGCGCGCGAGATCGAGCGCGTCGACTCGGGCTACCGGTCGATGCTGAGCGTGCAGAGCTCGCTGGTGATGCACCCGATCCACGCCTACGGAACCGACGACCAGCGGCGGCGTTACCTGCCGAAGCTCGCCACCGGCGAGTGGATCGGCTGCTTCGGCCTGACCGAGCCCGACCACGGCTCCGACCCCGGGTCGATGAGCACCCGCGCGCACGCGGCGCCCGGCGGCTATCGCCTCCTCGGCAGCAAGACCTGGATCACCAACTCGCCGATCGCCGACGTGTTCGTGGTCTGGGCGAAGACCGACGACGGGGCGATCCGCGGCTTCGTGCTCGACCGCGGGATGCCGGGACTCTCGGCGCCGAAGATCGACGGCAAGTTCAGCCTGCGCACGTCGGTCACCGGCGGGATCGTGATGGACGACGTGTTCGTGCCCGAGGCCAACCGGCTGCCCGGGGTCGCCGGCCTCAAGGGCCCGTTCGGCTGCCTCGACGGCGCCCGCTACGGCATCGCGTGGGGCGCGCTGGGCGCGGCCGAGGCCTGCTGGCGCGCGGCGCGCCAGTACACGCTGGACCGCAGCCAGTTCGGCCGTCCGCTCGCCGCCAACCAGCTGATCCAGAAGAAGCTCGCCGACATGCAGACCGAGATCGCGCTGGGACTGCAGGCGTGCCTGCGCCTCGGCCGGCTCAAGGACGAGGGCCGCGCGGCGCCGGAGATGACGTCGATCGTCAAGCGCAACTCCTGCGGCAAGGCGCTGGACATCGCGCGAATGGCCCGCGACATGCACGGCGGCAACGGCATCGTCGACGAGTTCCACGTCATCCGCCACCTGCTGAACCTCGAGACCGTCAACACCTACGAGGGCACGCACGACATCCACGCGCTGATCCTCGGCCGGGCACAGACCGGCATCGCGGCTTTCTGAAGGGCGACCGCCATGAAGCTCTACGACTACTTCCGCTCGTCGGCTGCCTACCGCGTGCGGATTGCGCTCAACCTCAAGGGGCTCGCCCCCGAGCGGTTGTTCGTCCACCTGCGGCGCGACGCGCAGCACGAAGACGCGTACCTGGCACTGAACCCGCAGGGCCTGGTGCCCACGCTCGTCACCAACGACGGGGACGTGCTGACGCAGTCGCTGGCGATCATCGAGTGGCTGGACGAGATCGCGCCGGAGCCGGCGCTGCTGCCGCGCTCGCCCGCAGCCCGGGCGCGCGTGCGCTCGCTGGCGCTGGCGGTGGCCTGCGAGATCCATCCGCTCAACAACCTGCGGGTGCTGAACTACCTCACCGGCACGCTGGGCGTGACGACGGCGCAGAAGGACGGCTGGTACCGCTACTGGTGCGACACGGGGCTCGAGGCGATCGAGACGAGGCTCGCCCGGGAACCGGCGACCGGGCGCTTCTGCCACGGCGACGCGCCGACGCTGGCCGACGTCTGCCTCGTCCCGCAGCTCGCCAACGCGCGGCGCTTCGACGTCGACTTGACCGCATTTCCCCGGCTGCTCGCCATCGACGCGGCCTGCCAGGCGCTGCCGGCGTTCGCCGCCGCGGCTCCGGCGCGGCAGCCCGACGCCGAGTGACGCGCGGTGCGGAACCGGCAACCTGACTCCTCCCCTCGACCCGGAAACAGCTCATGGACTGCGTGATCCCCTGCTGGGACGTCGCCTCGGTGCCGGTGGCCGACAGCGCGCTTGCCTTCCCGGTGCGCCACATCTACTGCGTCGGGCGCAACTACGCCGAGCACGCGAAGGAGATGGGCGGCGACGCGGCTAAGGAACCGCCGTTCTTCTTCACCAAGCCGGCCGACGCCGTCGTGCCGGTGCTGCCGCCGGCAGCGGGCAGCGTGCACTTCCCGCTGGCGTCGAAGAACTACCAGCACGAGATCGAGCTGGTGGTCGCCATCGGCAAGCGCGGCGTGGGGCTCGCGCCGGAGTCCGCGCTGGACGTGGTGTGGGGCTACGCGGTCGGGCTCGACATGACGCGGCGCGACCTGCAGATCGACATGCGCGAGAAGAAGCGGCCCTGGGACATCGGCAAGTCGTTCGCCGAGGCCGCGCCGATCGGCCCGATCCATCCGGTCGCCGCGGTCGGGCACCCGGCGAAGGGCCGCATCTGGCTCGACGTCAACGGCACCACCCGGCAAGACGGCGACCTCGCCGACCTGATCTGGGACGTCCCGCACACGCTCGCGTTCCTGTCGCAGTATTACGAGCTCCTGCCCGGCGACCTCGTGTTCACCGGCACGCCGTCGGGCGTGGCCGCCGTCGTCCCCGGCGACCGCCTCGACGGCGGGGTCGAGGGGCTGGGAACGCTGTCGGTCGTCATCGCCCCGCCGCGCGCGTGATCCCGTTCACCGCCGCGTTCGTCGAGCGCGAGTACAACAACCGCGCGGCGTGCCCGGACCACCCGCACTGGTTCGCCGAGTACGCGCGTCGCTCGGCGCTGGCGTACGCGGACCTCGACGTGCGCCGGGACCTGCGCTACGGGCCCGGCGAGCGCGAGACGCTCGACCTCTTCCTGCCGCGGGGCCCCGCGCGCGGCACCTTCGTGTTCCTGCACGGCGGTTACTGGCGTGCGCTGGACAAGTCCGACTTCGCCTTCGTCGCCGGTCCGTTCGTCGCGACCGGCATCGCCGTCGCCAACGTCAACTACGACCTCTGTCCCGCGGTTGGCATTCCCGCCATCG
>WBZP01004392.1_pt1 | contig 14703 bp, 6 predicted proteins | sample 5204301 | NCBI WGS metagenome assembly WBZP01 (sample SAMN12412401, study PRJNA552823) | activated sludge metagenome | isolation source: activated sludge from nitrification reactor of wastewater treatment plant... | place: USA: Pennsylvania | collected 2017 | reverse complement strand
GCTCGCCTGGCGAAAGCATCCCGTACACCACCGCGTAGTCCGCGGCGACTTCCGCCGCCCAGTATCGCTTGGCCAGTTCCTCCAAACGTTGCCGATCCGCCGAAGCAAGTGCCGGCATCGTGCCTACACAAAAGGCCATGACCACGAAGCCGATCCGCATCCAATGCACTGTGAAACGCCGCAAGGTCAACATCACTTCTCCGGTCGCAGGAACAGAGCTAGCGCACCCGTCATTGCGCAGCGGCCGGATTATAGCTGCCCGACCGTCTTTCCCCCCTGGCCTCTCCGACGCAAGTATCGATTCGCCCGATGGCCCGCGTGGGGTATGCGCTCGAAGCCCGGTGGCCAGCCCGGCGCCGTACCGGGCCGCACCAAGGGCAGGCATCCGCTGGGCGAAAACAACCGGCGAGGCCGAGCGAACGAAGGGCGAAGAAGCCGATTGGCTACTTCGCCCCTCGCATTTCCAACCGTACCGCCTACTTCATCGCTCCTGCCGTCGCAGTTGTCAACTGCGGAACTGCCCTGCGGCGACAGGACGATGAGGCTTACGCCATCACTTCTTGTAGCTGTCCGGCGGCGACACGTCGTACTTGATGACGCCCTTGGCCTGGCCGCGGCCAGTCAGGTTCGTGCCGCGATACATCCCGCCGTTCCACTGCTCGATGTTGCCGACGTACGAGCTGGTCACCGCGCTGGGGCCACAAACCGACTTGTCGGCCGTGGTCTCGATGCGGAAGTACGCAGACGCCGTGCCGAGCGAAGCATACGACGCCTGGAAGTACGGCAGGGTCGACTCGAACCAGCTGTTGGCACACCAGTGGGTCCCGGTCCGCGCCTGTTCGTCCTGGTTCCAGAACGTCCAGGTCAGCTTGGTGATGGTCGGGGTGTAGTCCTGACGCAGGTCCTGGTTCAGCGAGGCCAGCGTCACCCGAGTGCGAGAAAAGCCAACCATGTCCGTGGAGGCGATCGAGTTCTCTCCAACCGGAATCACTTCGATGCCATAGCTGGGCTGGAAGTTGCCGAGCAGCATGTTCGGGCCGCCATCGTACTCGACGTTGTCGAGGTTCAGTTCGCCCGGGCTGCCCAGCGGGGTGCCGGTCAGCGTCGACGGCCCAAGCGCCTGGAACGCAACCGCCGTGTACTCGGAGGCCTGGTTGAACTCGAAATTCATGATCGACGCCGTGCCGAACAGGTGGTTGTAATGCAGTTCGGTCGAGCCATCTTCCGTCACCGCCCAGCACTTCAGTTCGCCGGCAGTACGTACCGCGCCGTCGGGGAAGATGCCGAAGGGCGGAGCCACCTGCAGCGGACGTTGGAAGCTCGACATCACGGCCCAACCCGTCTTCGCCCAGAACGAAATCGGCTGGTTGTGGGTGAGGTCGATGGTGAAGTCGAGGAAGTGCTTCTTGCTCTTCGCCGACGCGGCCGTTCCGGAGTACGACTGCCCGAGATCGTCGCTGGACGCGTAATAGCACTTCAACCGAACCGGGCCCACGCTGTCGTTGGTCAGCGTGATCAGCGTATCGTTGCCATCGAATACATCAATCCGCGGATAGATCAGCAGGCTACCCTTGTTGCTGACGTTACCCATTGGCGTCATCGCGAACGCCGACGTGCTCAGCATGCCAACCGCAACTGCAACCGCAACGCCTAGTGTTTTCCTCTTCATTGCTAGCTCCCAGAAAAAGTGCTCTTGGACTACGTCAGACAACTGACCGCGACCTTGACACCTGTCGTCTCACTCACAGATGCCGAAGCCAATACCGACCTGCCCAAACCTAGGTGTCTGCCACCTGCTTGACTGGCAAACACCTGAGTAGAACCGGCCTCGCTTTGTCGGTCAACCAAGCCCCAACCAATAATTCCGCGAGGCTCTGCCCGCTTAGTAGCAATCGCGATGCCAGCAAGAAAATTCATTCGTAATATATTGATTTAAAATACTAAAGCGCCTATGTCAGAGTCATAGAAGACTCGCCGCCGAAGCCATTGTAAAGATTTCCGACAGGCTCAACTGCTGGTGTCCACTACAGGGCGCATAAAAACGTCGTAAAAAATCAATTTCTTCTCGAAGAATGCCCGAGAAGTGTTGACTTGTATTAGCTAACTCCTTGATTGTTTTAAGTCAGCGGCCATGCGAGCCGATCCTCGCTCCCGCTCGAAATGACTATTGACCGTCACATCGCTGTAAGGCCCACCGACAGCCAATAGGACCGCTTCGTCTTTCTTTCGATCGAACCAGCAGGCTGCGCGCGGATCGGCCTTGCTATGCGTGAACCCTTCCCCGGTTGGCCACGATCGGGCCGTCGGGACTCGCAGGCACACGTTCGGACCGTGACTGAGCCGCGGGGGCGCAAGGTGTATTGCACCTGGCCCGACACGAGTACGCTAGTACAATTAGCCCTTTGCCTGGGCACGGCGCCGTATCGGTACGGTGTTTCAGAAGGCAGGGGCTGGGAGACCATCCGCTACGCATGGCCGAGTCTCTTCAACCCGCCGCGCAGACCGCGGATCTGAAAGACTGTTCGCACTTGTTCGGATGGGGCCTCGAATAACCTCGGCGTTTGCATGGTCACCGCATGGATGCCTCGCGCCGTCAGGTCGCCGCGGGAAGTCCTCTTGCGAAGCCAAGCCGCAGACTCGCCGGAGTCTTCACTCGCCCCCCCGCGCGGGCCCATCGGCTTCACGAATGCCCGCGGTGACCGCTTTGCACGCTTTACAGTAAGGCGCCGTGACGCAGGTCGCGCATCGCGGGGACGATGCGCAGGGACAAACGGAACGACATGTCACCAATAGTCATCACGGGGATGCACCGCAGCGGCACCTCGCTCGTAGCGGAAATCCTTGTCCGCGCAGGGGTTCACTTTGGCGCACCCGAGAACTGGCTACCCGCCGATGCCGCCAATCCACGCGGCTATTTCGAAGACCGCCGGGTTGTCGACATCGACGAGCGCCTCCTGCAGTTGTGGAAGGGAACCTGGGACGAACCGCCGGTGTTGCCACCCGATTGGCTCGAGAGCGCCCGTCAGTGTCCGCTCGCGGTTGAAGCATCGGGCTGGAGGGACTCGGTAGCCACCGAGGAAGTGTGGGGTTGGAAAGACCCTCGGGCATCGCTGCTGCTGCCATTCTGGCGCTGTCTCGTGCCGGGACTGCGATGCGTAATATGCATTCGCGATCCAGTGGAAGTCGGCAGCTCCTTGGCCAGACGAAACCGCATTCCCCCGCACAAGGCGGCATTTCTCTGGTTGCACTACTTGATCGAGAATCTGGAGGGCATCGGCGATGCTCCGTGCACAGTCGTTTTCTACGGCGACCTGCTGCATAACCCCGGCGCGCAGGTCCGGCGCCTGCTTGAATTCAGCGGTGCGAGCGTCAAGGGGGCGCTTGAAAAGGGCGTCGCGGTTGTGGACCCCAACCTCCGACGTCAGCGTGGCGATGTGCAGCCCACGGCCAGCAACGCTCCACTGGACCTTTGCCGGTCGATCTACGTGCATCTGAAGACGTTGCTGGCCGATGGCGAGACGCCTCCGGCGGCGGCCATCAGGGAGGCCATGCACGCTGGTCGTGCGGCTCTCGAACTGCTGGTTCCGTCGCCCGCAGCGCGCCACCATGCGTTGGAGATCCACTTCTCTGAGTTGGAACTGGCACAGCGAACCGTCCGCGATCTGCGGATCGCGTACGAGCGCGCCGCCGCACTGGCCGGCGAGAAGGAGCAGGAAGTCGCCGCCGCACGCGAGGCGATCGTCGCCCGGGACCACCAGCTGGAAGCGTCGGAGCGGGCACTGGCCGAGCGCAGCGCCGACTGTGCGACGCTGGGCGCCGAATTGCGTCTGGCGCAGGAAACCGCCCGCGACCTGCGGATCGCGTACGAGCGCGCCGCCGCACTGGCCGGCGAGAAGGAGCAGGAAGTCGCCGCCGCACGCGAGGCGATCCTGACCCGGGACCAACAGCTGGTAGCGTCGGAGCGGGCACTGGCCGAGCGGACGGCCGACTGCGCGCTCCTGGAGCAACGAGAGCGTCGGCATGAAGCGGAGTTGACGACAGCCAAGCACGAGTTGGCTGCGCAGGACATCGCCCTGAATGCGAGTCGCGCCGAGACGATGGACCTCGCGGCCAAGGTGACGGAATTGGAGCATGGCCGTGACCGCGACGAGGACACGATCAAGGAGCTATGCACGGACCTGGCGTCCTGGCAGGAACGCAAGCAGCGCGTCCTTGGGGACATCGCCACCCGAATCGGAAGTGCGAACGGCTCGTGGCGCAGCCTGTTCGCTTCGCGCCGAGTGAATCGCGCGGAAGCCACGCTCGTGGGCGGTCTGATGGGCGAGAGCCGTCTCCTGGCCCATTTCGACCAGCCGATCTTCGGCGACGTGGAAGAGGGTGAGGTCCGGTTCACGGGCTGGTGTTTGCACCCCGCGCGCGAACTGGTGGACGTCAGACTCCGCCTCAACAACGTGCCCTTCCCGACACGCTTTGGTCTGGACCGGCCCGATGTCGGCGCCGCCTTTCCCCACGCGCCGGGCAGTGCACACAGTGGCTTCCTCATCTCGGTGCCGATGAGCCCCGGACGCTACCTCGTCACCCTGGAAGCACATTGCAGGGACTTGGGCCCGGACGTGTTCGTGGCGCCCGATCTGCTCGTCGTCAAGCGGCGTCCCGCCTGGAGACGAATCGCTGCCAGACTGAGACGCAACGCGGGCTTCTGGAGTTATGCCGCATCCAAGTTGCGCCGCCGACTGGCGCACGGTCGGGGTTTCCCCCGGTGGCAGGACATCCCGGCCCAAGTGCGCCGCGCGCGCCAGGAGTTCCTGCGGCGACGCCATTCCGATTCAGGCGTGCAGCTGCCGGACGGTTTCACGCCGCCCACGCCCATGGATCCCTACGACGCCTGGCTGGCCGCCAACCCCTGGGGGCCCTCGCAGGAGGAGGATCTGCGGCATCGCCTGAAGCTCGCCAACAACCTGCCCAGCATTTCCGTCGTCACTCCCGTGTACCGTCCCGACCTGCAGTACTTCCAGCAGACGGCCGACAGTGTGTGCGGACAGGTCTACGAGAACTGGGAATGGTGCCTGGCTGACGACTGCAGCAACGACGAGGGATTGACCTCCAAGCTTCGCGAGCTGGCCACCCGCGATGCCCGTGTCCGCTTCGTCACTCGTACCGAGAATGGCCACATCAGCATCGCGACTAATTCCGCGGCCGCCCTCGCCCACGGCGAATACATCGCCCTGCTGGATCATGACGACCTGCTGAGCCCCGACAGTCTGGCCGAGGTGGCGTTGTACCTTTCGGCGCATCCGGACGTCGACGTCCTCTACACCGATGACGACAAGGTGGACATCGAGGGCCGGCGCTACGGTCCCCAGTTCAAGCCCGACTGGTCGCCGGAATCGCTGCTGAGCCAGATGTATTTCTCGCACCTCCTCGTGGTTCGTCGATCGCTCTACGAAGAAGTGGGTGGGATGCGCGCGGGCTTCGAGGGCTCGCAGGACCACGACCTCGCACTCCGCATGGTCGAGAAGGCGCGCGCGGTCGCCCATCTGCCGCTGGTCCTGTACCACTGGCGCGCCGTGCCCGGTTCGACCGCCTTGTCCGGTGAAGCCAAGTTGTACAGCTTTGATGCTGGAATTCGCGCCGTATCGGAAGCGTTGGCGCGGCGCGGTGTACCCGCAGAAGTGGACCGGCCGGACTGGGCCGTGCAAGCGCGCGCCAGCCTCCTGCGCCATGGTTTTCCGGACGACGGACCGCGCGTCGCAATCCTCATTGCAACGCGCAATCAGGCGAAACTGCTTGACCGCTGCGTCGAGTCGCTGTCCAAGACCCGCTACCGCAATTTCGAGACCATTGTCCTGGACGACTGCAGCGACGAACCGGAAACGATTGCCTGGTTGGATGCCTTTCCGGGAACCGTCCTGCGCGTGCCAGGTCGGCGGGAGGGCTTCAACTTCTCCAGGCTACACAACCATGCGGCTCGCTCGGTCGATGCCGAGTATCTGCTGTTTCTCAATAATGACACCGAGGTCCTGAACCCGGCATGGTTGAGTCAGATGGTGGGTTTCGCCCGCCTCCAGGGCGTGGGGGCAGTCGGTGCCCGACTGCTGTTCCCGGATGACACGGTGCAGCATGCCGGCATTCTCCACGGTTTCAACCAAGGGTCGCTGGCGCTCGCATTCCGCGGGCTGCCGCGCGAACACCCGGGGTATCTGGCGGCGGCCCGTGTGTGTCGCAACTACGGCGCCGTGACCGCAGCCTGCATGCTGACGCCGCGACGCTTGTTCCTGGAACTGGGTGGGTTCGACGAACGGGACTTCGCGGTCTCCTTCAATGACGTCGACTACTGCTACCGCCTGCTCGACCACGGATACCGATGCGTCTATGCGGCTGAAGCGGAGCTGTATCACCACGAGGGCGCCACGCGCGGCATCGGCAGCCGAGTCGAGGAGGTCGCCCGCTTTCGACAGCGCTACGGCCACAGGGGTGAGCCCTATTACAACCCGAACCTGTCGACCACCAGCGAGCATTTCGAAGTGCGCCCTCGACGCCTCGCGCGGCGGACAGGCCGGCCGGTCAGGGCGTTGATGACAAGCCACACGCTGGACCTGACCGGCGCGCCATTCTGCCAATTCGAGATGGCTGCAGCATTGCGCGCAAACGGCCGCCTCGACCCCGTCGTGATCAGCCCCGAGGACGGCCCGCTCCGCAGCTTGTACGAAGAGTGCGGCATACCGGTGCGCATCGTGCCAAACGGCATGGACAAGGTCGGATCCCTGGCAGACTACGAGCGAGAGCTGGCCGAGTTCGCCCGGCAGGTTCTGGAAGCCGACGTCGAGGTGGTCTACGGCAACACGCTCAAGACCTTCTTCGCCATCGATGCCGCCCGGCGCCTGAACCTGCCCAGTCTCTGGAACATCCGCGAAAGCGAGCCCTGGCAGACCTACTACAGCTATCTGCCCGACGCCGTCGCGTGTCGCGCCCTCGAGTGCTTCAGCTTCCCCTACCGCGTGCTCTTTGTGTCCAACGCATCGCGCGCCGTGTTCGAGCCGCTCAACAGCCGGCACAACTTTCAGGTGATCCACGACGGTCTGGACCTCGAGAGATGGGAGGTCCGCCTGGGCGAATCGGACCGCCCCACATCGCGCCACAAGCTGGGCGTGAGCGCCGATGAACTGGTCGTCGTACTGCTGGGTACCGTGTGTGAGCGAAAGGGCCAACACGACCTGGTCAATGCGCTGGCGCAGTCGCCACCGGAAGTCACCGGCCGTTTGCGCTGTTTCATTGTCGGTGACCGGCCGGGAGACTACAGCCGCAAACTGGCTGGCCTGGTCCACCAATTGCCGGCGGACCTGCGACATCGGGTGCATGTCGTCCCCGAGACCCGCGATGTTGCGTCCTACTACCAGGCGGCCGACCTGTTCGTTTGCACCTCCCGCGTGGAAAGCTATCCGCGGGTGACCCTGGAAGCCATGGCCTGCGGTCTGCCGATCATCTCCACCCCCGTCTTCGGGCTGTCCGAGCAGCTCGTCGACGAAGTGAACGCATTGCTCTATCAACCGGGCGACATCGCAGCCCTGGTCGCCGCGCTTGCCCGTCTGGCCGGGGACGCGGCCCTGCGGAAGACCATGGGATCCCGGTCGCGAGCGGTTCTCGCAGGCCTCAAGAGCTTCACTGAGATGACCGACGACTACGGCATCCAGTTCATGGAAGCGCGGGAAGCGCGCTGAGGATCGACGACTGCCACCGCACCGCCTGCGGTGTGAACCAGAAGATCCCGGGGCTGCGATGGCGGATGCAGACTTCAACGAGCAGGATTGCCAGGCGGCCAACCCCGACGTCGCGTCCGCTGAGGGCAAGGGTCAATTCAGGAACGGGCGGGACCATTTCGCAGCGTTCGGCAGGAAGGAGGGGCGCCCCTTGAACCACTTCGGCAGGATGTCCCGCGAAGACAAAGCACTCTGCGCCTTGAACCAGGAGGGGCTCGGGCTCGAAATCGGCCCCAGCCACAATCCCATCGCGCCCAAGAAACTCGGCTTCAACGTCCACACACTCGACCACGCGACGACTGCAGATCTGCGCAGCAAGTACCGCGGACACGACGTCAACCTGGACAACATCGAAGAGGTCGACTTTGTCTGGACCGGGCAGCCCCTTTCGGAACTCATCGGCCAGACGCGATGCTACGACTGGATCATTGCCAGTCACGTCATCGAGCACGTCCCGGACCTGATTTCATTCCTGCAGCAGTGCGAGACGCTGCTCAAGGTCGATGGCGTGCTGTCCCTGGTCATCCCGGACAAGCGCTACTGCTTTGACCATTTCTCGCCGCCCACGTCAACAGGCCATCTGCTCGACGCGTGGGCAGAAGGACGCACGCGGCCGACCCACGGGCAAGTCTTCGACCACTTTGCCAATGCCTCCAAGCGCGGCGGAAGCATCGCGTGGAGTCCCGGAGGCGGCGGGGCGGACGCGCTCGTGCACACCCTTCGGGAAGCCAGCGAGCTCTGGGCGCACTCCCGCTCGGCGACCGAGTATGTCGACGTACACTGCTGGCGTTTCACACCCGCGTCTTTTCGCCTCGTCCTTTCCGATCTGCAGGCGCTGAGCCTTACGGGCCTGGGCGTCAAGGCGGAATTCGATACGACAGGGTGTGAGTTCCACGTTTCCCTGGCCAAGGGCTGCGATCCCGTGATTCTCGACAGATTCGGGGAACTGAAACGCCTTAAGGCCGAAGACGCATGATGCAATCTCACTCCTGCCGGGCTTCCGCCTGGCGTCAGGCACCCCCCTCGCTTCTCGAGTCGGCCGACGAATCGCTCCGAGGCAGATCGAGAACCGCTGCGAGCAACGTCGGGCACACCGGATCGCAGCAGGACCTTGGACTGCACGCTACCGCGTCACGGCGCAACGTCGATGTCCTTCCAGTACGCCCAGTCCCAGGAGCAGTTGCCGCCACAGTCGGTCTCGAAGACCAGAGCGCCCGGTGTGTCGATGCTCAGTGGCAACGTGATGCGGTGCTCGCCACGATCCTCCGCACGCTCGACAGGACGCAGGCAGCGTTCATGCAGTCTGGTCTTTTCTCCCGTCGACCCGGTCGCGAATATGCGGAAACACACTCCGTCCGTTGCCCGCCCATCCTTCCACGCCCCGTCGCTGATGCCGTAGGTTACCTGCAGCTGATGCGCCGCTGAAACCGGCAGGCTGGCCGTTACCGGCGGATGAGCAAGCAAGAGGGTCTCCTGAGCTCGAAGCAGCGGATTCCGGGGCACCGCGGCGTTCGCCATTCGGTTGACCACGAATCGGCGGTCGAGGATGCGACGCAAATCGTTTCCATCGAGCCGATTGTCGGCCTGCGGCATCCGGATACTGCTGAGTCGCACGGGCACGCTATCCACGAAATACGCTCGTCCGTGCTGCCCGTTGGTGTCAATCTTGATCGCGACTACGCGATAGCCGCTCGCCGCATCGGCAATACCCGTTGCCATCGCCGCATAGCTGACGATTCCATCGATATAGGGACTGAGCAGCATTCCGTCTCGCGCGTAGGCGGGCACGATGCGGTGGCTGCGCTCCGTGCCATCGGCCAGTTTGACTGTCAATTCCAGTAGTGGTAATCGATAGAGCAATCGTGCCAGTAGACCCAGCGCATTGGGGCGAACGTCGGCATTCAAGATTACCGGTGCGTCGGATGTGTCAACTTCGATCCACTGTCCCAACATTGCTTCCCGGTCACGCATCGCAGAGAGAGCCAGATTCAGAGGAGCATCCCGGCGCCGGAGAACCAGGTATTCCGCAGCGATGCGCTCCGGCCGGTAGAGCGCCAGCAGTTCAAGAACCGTATTGCCACGATCCATCATCGGATATCGGTTGTCGATAGCCTCCGTGGATAGAAGAATCCTCTCGGCCGCTCGCGACCCTCGCAGGTGAGCGCGGTTGAGCTCTATCAGCCAAGGCGTGTATGCGGAGAAGTCCTGAAACACGGGCCTGGGCTGAAGGTCGACGTCCTGCATCAGCAGTGCGCCCTGCTCGTGACCCATCATGTCCACCGTTCCGGGCATCCGCAGTTCAGCATAGGCGACGCGTGCGGCAGCCCGAGCCGAATCGCGATTTTGCTGCATCGCCTTCCGCCACGCCACGGTGTTGAGGAGCACTTCGTGCGTCTCCGCCAACGCTCTCATAGGCGTATCTGCAAACACTCTCTGGGCCTGCATCGCAATGAACGAAACACGATCACCGCCGCGAACGAGCATGGCTTCCACACAGCAGGAAGCCGCCGCTACGCTAAACATCGCGATTGCCAGCCCCTTATTGGACGAAATCGCCTCACGGGTCGCGAGGTAACCCGCAAGTCCGATTGCCAACGCCGACCATGACCAAACACTGTGAAGGTCATGGCGAACAAAGCCCGTCTTGAACATGATGAACCAATAGACGACCATGCTTGCCAGCAGAAGCAAGGAGTCGACGCGACGGCGCGGATCGCGCAATGAGTTCGACTCGCAGCGGACGACCATCGCCATGGCAAGCAGACCCAGAAACACGAAGATGCCCATTTCGCCGGGTCGGCCTTCCAGCGACATTGCGTCCGCGTAGCCCGAGATCATCTCGAGCGAAGAACGAAGGTAGTCTGCGAGCGTCGAAAGCGACTGGCCGGCCAAGGCAAAGCCGGCCAGAGCGGCACTCAGCATCAATGGAAAGAAGATCGGGACCCGGCGTCGCTTTAGGCGACTTGCGTCCATCAACAGGAAGATCGCAAGCGACATTGCGCCAGACGATGCGTAAGTGAGCGCGAGCAAACCGGAGACCATGACGAGAGGCACAACCAAGCCCAGAGTCGCGTCCTCGGGGTCCCGAAAATAGTTCAGCGCAGCCAGAAGAGGAACAATCGAATACATCCCCGGGCCAAGCACCGAACCTGCGAACGCGATCAGCGCATAGAGCGGCAGCACCCAGAGTGTTGGCGTGCGTCCGAGCATTCCCACGACGCCAGCTACGAGCGCGCCGACGAAGGCACTCTTCAAGAGGAGTGTCTGCCATAGCAGCGGCTCCATGTAAAAGGCGTTCCACGCGAATCCCAGCGGCCCAAAGGTGAAAGCGATATCCCGGCCCCATTGCCAGCCGGACACCGCCGCATGCGCAATTACCTGTTGCCACGAAGAATCAAGCTCGGCACTGGGCGTGCCAAAGCGCCATGGCGGATACGACAGGGCAAGATGCGCAGCCACCACAGCAAGGACTGCCGCATGAATCACACGAGCCACGCCTGCCGCACTCCGCGGCGCGCCCGCTTTCGCTTGTGAAGTATCATTCATGACCTGCATCCCGAGAAGATCGTGCGGCGCGCGCGACAACGTGCGCAACGCAGATTGATGATGACTGCGACCCCCACTCGTGACTTCATTGCATCGAGTTCAGGTCCGACAGCCGGCCGCTAAGGCACCGGAGCCTTCGAGCACTGCATGCCCAAGTCGACCGTGCCGAGGAAGTCCTTGCCTTGCCGCAGCACCTCAAACGACATCAATCCTGCCTGCTTGTCCAATGGAAAGAAGGCATCCTCGGATCTTCTGTCCTCGAGCCTGAGCGTGATGAAATACCGGCCCTGCGCAAGTTTTGCAGGAAATGAGCATTGGACGCGGGCGCGTACCATTCCATCCGCCCCGCGAGTTCCGGCCAGGTCGAAACTTCGGCCCCCAATTTGCAGCATCCTGCGATCCTGCACGATCACGCTGAGGTGGGCGTGTTCCACCGCCGAACTGTACTCGGCAGCGACGGCAATCGTGATCTGCTCTCCTGCCATGAACCCGGCGAACTGCCCACCCCCTTCGACGAATTCGGCGCTGACGATCCGCCCTTCATCGGTTCCGAACGCCGTTTGTCCGGAACCGTACAGCGGCTCCTTCCATGTCACAACCGACCCAGAGCCCCGGGACCGCTGTTGCTCCGCCCGCAAGTCGAAAAGATAGACCTCCGCCATCTCATCCGGAGGCCCGCTTCCCATGATCCTGCCTCCCCGAAGGTAGATTGCGCGGTTGCAGAACGTCTTGACCATGTCCATGCTGTGCGAGACGAAGAGCAGCGTCGTACCGCTCTTCGTCAGCGATTCGAGGCGCGCGAGACACTTGAACTGGAACGCCATGTCACCGACGGCCAGCGCCTCGTCGATGATGAGAATGTCCGGGTCTACGTTGATGGAAACGGAAAAGGCGAGCCGGACGATCATCCCGCTCGAGTACGTCTTGATCGGCTGATCGATGAAGTCGCCGATATCGGCGAATCGCGCGATATCGTCGAACCGACGCTCCATCTCCGGGCGCGCAATTCCGAGAATCGCGCCATTCATGAACACATTCTCGCGCCCGGTAAAGTCAGGGTTGAAGCCAGCGCCCAACTCGAGCAGCGCGGCGACACGGCCGTCAATGCGCATGTCACCCGTGGTGGCGGCCAGCGTTCCGGCGAGCAGTTGCAGCAGCGTCGACTTGCCGGACCCATTGCGACCGATGATCCCGACGGTCTCGCCTTTCAGCACCTTGAGCGAAACGTCCTGCAGCGCCCAGAACTCGCGATAGAACTGCCTGTGGCCGCGGAAAAGAGTCTGCTTCAGGCGATCCTGGGGCTTGTCGTAGATCTGATAGCACTTGCCAAGTCCCTCTGCTTGGACTGCAACCTCAGAGGACATCGGCGAAGCCTTTGCGGGTCTTCTGGAACCAGAACAGACCGAGCCACGCAACGATCAAGCTGAAAATGGCATAGAGGCCCAGGCCTTGCCAATCGGGTGGCCGGCCCCAAACCAAGACCTCTCTGGCCTGTTCGATCATGAAGGTCAGCGGATTCACCTGGAGCAGGACGCGGTATCCTTCCGGCAGCGCGGAGATGGGGAAGAACACGGGCGACAGGAACAGCATGATCGTAGTCACTATCCCAGTGGTCTGTCCCACGTCTCGGAGATAGACGCCGACTGACGCCACGAACCACGTGATTCCCATGGTCAGGAGCACCAGCGGAACGAGCATCAGCGGCAGGAAGACGATCGTCCAATTGAGATACGATTGTGTCAGGGCAATCGCCGCCAGCACGACCAGCACGCTGATCAGCGTGTGAAAGAGCGCCGAGCCCATGGATACCCAAGGCAGGATCTCCAGAGGAAACACGACCTTCTTCACGTAGTTCACGTTGGCCAGTATGAGAGTCGGCGCCTTGTTTACGCACTCGGCAAACAGGGCGTGGATGATCATCCCGACGAACAGCACGATGGCAAATTCGATCCTGCTGCTGCCCTCGCCTCCCCAACGCGCCTGGAACACGACGTTGAACACGAACGTGTAGACAATCAGCATCAGTATCGGGTTGAGAAACGACCACAGGATTCCCATCGCGGACCCGCGATAGCGTCCGACAACATCCCGCTTGGTCATTTCCCAGATCAGGCTTCGCTGGTTCCAGAAGCTGCCAAACACGAAGAGCGGGGAAACGGGGTAGGCTTGTCGATGCATGACGACCCTGGGTCCGGATGGGGCCCGACCTCGAACACTTGCAGCGCGGCAGTCGCCACCACATTCGCAGGAGAATGCGGGACCTTGGTGCGGACGCCATCGATCCCCACGTGCCCGCCGGAGTATCGTCAGGGCCGCCGTGGCGCGCCCTGTAGGTTCAACGCATTCCCGCCTGGGCCTGACCCAGCTTACCGCGCGCGCTGGAACGATATCATGAAGCCGCCCTGAGAGGAAACGCGCGTCGTCGATGAATCCTTAGCCAAGCCTGTCGCTTGGGCGATCATGACGGCGGCAACGGAGCGGCCGATCGAGGCCCGCCGTTGGCCGACGCAATCCCTGTACGGCGGCAGTGCAGCCACCACCCAACGACCGAGTCGTAGACGTGACCCAACTTCGAATTCCCGCGGTCTACATGCGCGGCGGCACGAGCAAGGGCGTGTTCTTCACGGCCGGCGACCTGCCCGCCGACCGCGCGTTTCGCGACCGGATTCTCCTGCGCGTCATCGGCAGCCCCGATCCCTATGGGAAACACATCGACGGCATGGGCGGCGCGACGTCGAGCACGAGCAAGGTGGTCATCGTGTCCCGGTCGACGCGAGCGGATTGCGATGTCGACTACCTCTTCGGCGGATTGGCCGTCGACCGGTCCGACATCGACTGGAGCGGCAACTGCGGCAACCTGACCGCGGCCGTGGGCCCCTACGCGATCAGCACGGGACTGGTGGCGGCTCCGGACCACGGCTGGGCGACCGTCCGCCTCTGGCAGGCCAACATCGGGAAGAAGATCGTCGTCCACGTCCCGATGGCCGACGGTGAGGTGCAGGAGGAGGGCGACTTCGAGCTCGACGGCGTTGCGTTTCCCGCCGCCGAGATCAGGATCGAGTTCCTGGACCCCGGCGCCGAAGCGGGCGATGGCGGGGGCGACGCCATGTTCCCGACCGGAAGCGTCGTCGATGCGCTCGACGTTCCCGGCGTCGGCCGCTTCGAGGCGACGCTGATCGACGCCGGGCTCCCGACGATATTCGTCGCCGCGGAGGACCTCGGGCTCCGGGGCACCGAACTGCAGGGCGACGTCAATTCGAATCGCGACCTGCTCGCCCGCGTCGAGGCGATCAGGAGGCACGGCGCCGTCGCCATGAAGCTCGCGGCCTCGCCCGAGGAGGCGGGAAGGCGCGCCCACGCGCCGAAGGTCGCTTACGTCGCCAGGAGCGCCGACTACGTC
>WBZP01004391.1_pt1 | contig 14704 bp, 12 predicted proteins | sample 5204301 | NCBI WGS metagenome assembly WBZP01 (sample SAMN12412401, study PRJNA552823) | activated sludge metagenome | isolation source: activated sludge from nitrification reactor of wastewater treatment plant... | place: USA: Pennsylvania | collected 2017 | reverse complement strand
CAAGAGCAGCATATACATACAGATAGTACTTCATCTTCTGTAGGTGTTGAAAATCAACATGATGAGAAACACACATCAGACCACAGTCATGACGCACATGGTGAACACGCAAAATATGACCCTGCTGCGACTGCCATTCATCACATCAGCGATGCCAATGTATATACTATTCTGGATGGAATAGGATTCAGAATACCACTGCCTACGATTCTATATGCTCCGACGACTGGATGGAATGTTTTTAGTTCAGGAAAGTTTCATGTTGGTAGTCATGAAGATGGTCATTCTTCTTATAATGGATATGTAATGCATCACGGTAGTGTACATAGGGTTGTTGATGAAGGTTTTCCGGTAGAAGGTTCGGTAGATGTGGAAGGATTTACACATAAACAGGAAGAAAAAAACGGTAAAAAAGTAGATATTAATTATGTCCTGTATCAAGGCAAAGAATATAGATTAGATGCCAGATCAACATTGGATGGAGGTATCCTGGGAGGCGGTATAACTTCATTTTACGATTTTTCGGTTTCGAAAAACGTATTGTCCATGATTCTGGTATCTCTCTTTTTAATATGGGCATTCATGAAAGCGGCCAAAGCCTATAAAGAAAACCCCAACCGTGCACCAAAAGGAATACAAGGATTTATTGAACCGGTTTTTTTATTTATCCGTGATGAGGTTGCAGTACCATTTATAGGTAAAGAAAAATATATGCGGTTTTTGCCTTTATTAATGAGTATTTTCTTTTTTGTTTTAGGATTGAATCTTTTTGGGCAGATTCCGTTTTTAGGTGGTACCAACGTTACAGGAAATTTGACCGTAACCATGATCATGGCATTGATAGTATTTTTTATCGTTAATTTTAATGGTAAAAAGGATTATTGGATGCACATTTTTTGGATGCCGAATGTTCCGGTTTTTGTAAAACCACTTCTTGCCGCCGTAGAAATAATGGGACTTTTCATTAAACCTTTGACATTGATGCTTCGTTTGGCTGGGAATATATCAGCTGGCCACATTGCAATATTAAGTTTTATTGGTTTGATATTTATCTTTGGTAATTCCGGCGCGAATCTTGGCGGTGGTGCTATCGGTACTGCAATGGCAATACCATTGACATTATTTATGATGGCTATAGAACTGATAGTTGCATTTGTGCAGGCCTTTGTTTTTACTATTCTTACTGCTTCATATATAGGAGCCGCAATAGAAGAACATCACCATGCAGAGCATCATTCAGAAGGACATCACTAAATGTAAATTTGAGTATAATATTTTTTTAATCCATATAACACTAAAATCATGACTGGAACATTAGCAGCAGTAGGAGCCGGATTGGCTGTAATCGGAGCTGGTATCGGTATCGGAATGGTAGGTGGTAAAGCAATGGAAGCAATAGCAAGACAACCTGAAGCATCTGGTGATATCAGATCAGGTATGATTCTTATGGCAGCCTTCGTAGAAGGTGCTGCCCTTATTGCCATCCTGCTTTCTATCTTCATGGCTGGTTAATACTGACAGACAAAACAAAAAAGCAGCCATGCAATGCGGTTGGCGGAGCAGGCTGCTTTTAGAGTATGTTTAAAATTTCATCACTTTCATTCAAACATGAAAATTTTTACTTATTCTTAATCATATTTTAGTAGAGTAGATAAAGTTATTTTATAAAAATTAAAAATAGTAACAGGCATATGTTTTCTTTAATAAGTTTCACACCCTTTCAGCCGACTCCTGGATTAGCAATCTGGTCACTCTTTATATTTCTTTTGTTTTGGTTTATCATGTCCAAAGTGGCTTTCCGTCCGATTGCAGAGGCACTCTCTAAAAGAGAAAATGATATCCAGGATGCCATTGATCAGGCCAAAAAGACACGTGAAGAAATGGCAAATATGAAGTCTGAAAATGAAAAATTATTAGCTCAGGCACGTGAGGAAAGGACTAAAATCCTTCAGGAAGCTAAGGAAATTAAGAATCAAATGATCACCGAGGCGAAAGAAAAAGCAAAAGAAGAAGCCACTAAAATCGTTAATAGTGCCATGGTAGATATAGAAAATCAAAGGAAGGCAGCCATTACTGAAGTTAAAAATGAATTGGGAAATATGGCCCTTACTATTGCAGAAAAAGTAATCAGGAAAGAGTTGAAAGGCAATGCTGAGCAGGAGTCTTTTGTGAATTCTTTGGTGAAAGAAATTCATCTTAATTAATCATCATTGTTTAATAATAAATTAAAAGAATGTCAGTAAGCAGAATTTCAACCCGATATGCCAAATCGCTCATAGACCTGGCGCTGGAACGAAATGAACTGGAGTCAGTTAAAAATGATATATCTTATTTTGATGAGGCAGTAAAAAACAGGGATTTGTACCTTTTGTTGCAAAGTCCGATCATTAATGCAGGTAAAAAACTTTCTATTATCCATGCTATATTTGAAAAGAACATTGGAAAAACAACCCTGGCATTTTTTGACATTATTATAAAAAAAGGAAGAGAAATGTATCTTCCGGAGATTTCCGTTGACTTTATGAAACAATACAGAGATTTTAATAAAATTTCAACTGTAAAGTTAACCACAGCTGCTCCGTTGAATGCTTCATCTTTGAATGAGATAAAATCAAAATTATTGTCCAGTACAGTAACCATGGACAAGCTTGAAATTATAGAAAAAGTTGATCCTTCTATTATTGGCGGGTTTGTCATAGAAGTGGGAGATAAACTTTATGATGCAAGTATTTCACATAAACTTGAACAGTTTAAAAAAGAATTTGCAGCGAATCAATACGTAAAATCATTTTAATAAAATTATAAATAATAATAGATATGGTTGATGTAAAACCTGATGAAATATCCGCAATACTGAAGCAACAGTTGTCAGGATTTAAAACAGAAACAGAACTCGAAGAAGTAGGTACCGTACTTCAGGTAGGTGATGGTATTGCCAGAGTATATGGTTTAACAAAAGCACAAGCTGGGGAATTGGTAGAGTTTGAAAATGGTATACAGGCCATTGTATTAAATCTGGAAGAAGACAATGTAGGGGTTGTATTGCTAGGTGCTGGAGATAATATCAAAGAAGGTTCCACAGTAAGGAGAACTGCCCGTATTGCTTCTATCAATGTTGGTGAAGGATTTATCGGCAGAGTAGTAAATCCTTTAGGTCAACCTATTGACGGTAAAGGTCCTATAAGCGGAACTGTCTATGAAATGCCTATTGAACGGAAAGCACCAGGAGTTATCTTCAGACAACCAGTAAATGAACCCCTTCAAACAGGAATCAAAGCCATTGACTCCATGATTCCTATTGGTAGAGGTCAGAGAGAACTTATCATTGGTGATAGACAGACTGGTAAGACTGCTATTGCTATCGACACTATCATCAATCAGAAGGAGTTTTATGACAGGGGAGAACCTGTATATTGTATATATGTTGCTTCAGGACAAAAAGCTTCAACGGTTGCTCAGGTGATGAAGTCACTTGAAGATGGTGGTGCGATGGCCTATACCACAATAGTATCTGCATCAGCTTCAGACCCCGCACCTATCCAGTTTTATGCTCCTTTTGCCGGAGCTGCTATCGGAGAGTTTTTCAGAGATACAGGGAGACCGGCGCTGATTATCTATGATGATCTTTCAAAGCAGGCGGTAGCTTACAGAGAAGTATCTCTTTTATTGAGAAGACCACCGGGAAGAGAAGCTTATCCGGGAGACGTATTCTACCTTCACTCAAGATTACTCGAAAGAGCCGCTAAAATCATCAACAACGATGAGATAGCCGGTACAATGAATGATCTACCTGACTCATTAAGAAATTCAGGTTTAGTAAAGGGAGGCGGTTCGCTAACCGCTCTTCCTATTATTGAAACACAGGCAGGAGACGTTTCTGCATATATACCGACCAACGTTATATCCATTACTGACGGTCAGATTTTCCTTGAATCAAATCTGTTTAATGCAGGTATAAGACCAGCCATAAACGTAGGTATTTCTGTATCAAGAGTAGGTGGTAATGCGCAGATCAAATCGATGAAAAAAGTAGCCGGTACACTTAAACTTGATCAGGCACAATATCGTGAATTGGAAGCCTTTGCAAAATTCGGATCCGACCTCGATGCAGCTACACAAGCTGTTCTGGAGAAGGGAAAAAGAAATGTGGAAATACTAAAACAACCACAATATTCGCCTGTATCTGTTGAAAAGCAAGTTGCTATAATTTACCTGGGAACACAAGGACTATTGCGAAGCGTTCCGGTAAATAAAGTTAGAGAATTTGAGGATATATTCCTGACAACACTGGAAAGAACAGAACCGGCAACATTGGAAACCATTAGAAAAGGTAATCTTTCTGATGAAGTTTTAAGTACTTTGAAAAGAGTTGGTGCTGAAGTAGCAGGACAGTTTAAATAAAAAGAAACAGGAGTAATAACCATTAATAGTATCAGGCATGTCCGGAAAATTAAAAGAGGTACGGGAGAGGATTAAGTCGGTGCAGTCCACGCAGCAGATCACCAAAGCCATGAAAATGGTGTCGGCATCAAAGCTCAGAAGGGCCCAGCAAGCCATCACTGAGATGCGTCCTTATGCCAACAGATTGGATAAAATGATGAAAAATATCGTGTATAATCTGGATGGTGATTTTAACTCCCCTTTTGTTAAAACCAGGGAAATAAAAAAAGTAGCTGTTCTAGTTATCACATCCAACAGAGGCTTGTGTGGTGCATTTAATACCAATATCATCAAAGAAGCAATTATCAAAGTGGAAGGTGCTTATGCTAGCCAAAGAGCAGCAAAAAATCTTACACTTATCTTTGTAGGCAAAAAAGGTTATGATGTGCTTAAAAAGAGATATTCAGATTGTAACCTTGTGAAGGATTATGTGGATCTTTTTGCTGATTTAAGTTTTGATAATGTTTCCAAAGTCTCACAGATGCTTATGGACAATTTTGAATCCGGAGAATACGATAGAGTCGATGTTTGTTACGGCCAATTCAGAAATGCAGCAGTACAGGAACCAAAAGCAGTTCAGTTTTTACCTATTTCATCTATAGAGAAAAAAGAAGGTTCAGTCTCCAAGTCAAAAGCGGATTATATTTTTGAACCGAATAAGGAAACTTTACTAGAAGAGTTGATACCAAGTATCTTGCAGACTACATTCAGGAAGTTTGTATTGGATAATCATGCTTCAGAACATGGAGCAAGAATGACGGCAATGGACAACGCAACCACGAATGCTGAAGAATTGATGAAGGAGCTTAAAATCAATTATAATAAGGCGAGACAGGAAGCGATCACCAAAGAGCTATCAGAGATTGTGGGCGGAGCTGCTGCACTTAATGGTTAATAAGAATCATTGTTAAAATAAATAGAAGAGAGCCTGTCAAATTTAATTTTAACAGGCTCTTTTGTTTTATACTCAAAATAAGTTGAATTGTGAAAAATACCTTTCTCATTGTATTGATTTTGAGTATAATGAAGCTATAATTTTTCTTAAAGAAAATTATCGTCGGTATATCAGAAAGTGAGAAATGATTCTTATCGCTAAATACCAAATTTGTGTAGTATATTGGCATTACAGTCAACAATCCTTTTCAGAATTTATGGAAAATCGACAAATATTTAGTATATGAATGTTAAAGTCCGGAAACAATCAAAAATGTTGCAGCAAAACTAATAATGGCATATAACTCCGGGAATACCGCCAATACCATTGTTTTTCCAAAAAGGTCAAACCCTGAACCAATCCCTGAAATACCGTGTGCACATATTTGACCCTGTTTTATTGCTGAAACCAAACAAACAATACCCAGAGAAATACCACAAATAAATATGGCACTACCTTGCAAAAGGGTAATGTTTTCATTCAGCAAGCCACTGGAATTAATAATAAAAAAACCTCCAAAGCCATATAACCCTTGTGTCCCTGCCAATGCACTCAATAACATATAACTACCAAAGGCCCCTTCATTCTTTTTCAAAGCCCCAATAGATGAGCTTCCGGCGATCGAGACTCCTATAGCACTTCCGATACCTGAAAGGCCAATCATAAGCGCCAATCCTAAATATGCCAATACAATTGCTGTTCCCATTTTTTGATTTATTTATTATATTGTACAAAGTTCGTCCTTTATTTTTATTTCTCAATAGTAAAAAATATGATATAAATTATATACGATTATGCGATTTATCATAATAATATCTTATAAATTTGAATAATATTGTATTTTAATAACGAAGTATTATAAGCGGATTCTAATATATTAAATTTTCAAACACTCCAATGGAAGACAGGATTCTGGAATTAACAGAAAAGATTTATAATGAAGGCATCATCAAAGCAAGGGAAGAAGCATCTGTGATTATTGATGAAGCTAAATTCAAAGCAGATGATATTTTGGCAGACGCAGAGAAGGAAGCAGAACAGATTTTGAGTGCAGCCAGACAAGATGCGATTGAATTGACCCAAAATATCAATGTAGAGATTAAACATGCTTCTCATCAGGCGATAAATACTATCAAACAAAAAATTGCCGAAATGATTACACTTAAAATAACAGATCAGCCATTAAAAGATTTGTTGAATGACAGAACTTATATCTCAGACATCATTTCACAATTAATAGATCAATATAAAAAATCAAATATCAACGGAGAATTTGATTTGGTACTGCCTGGATCTATGATTAAAGATTCAGATAGTATGGTGATTAAAGCAATTCACGAGCAATTTGGGCAAAATATAAATATCGAATTCAGCCAGAAAATACAGAGTGGTTTCCGTATATCTCCGACAGGAAACAACTATATTATCTCTTTTACGGAGCAAGATTTTACCAAATTTTTCAGTCAATTCCTAAGGCCCAAAACTATAAAGATTCTTTTCAACGATGATACGACCTTATAAAAGAAAATATTACTATGTCGTATCGGGACTGCCGGATGTACATCTTGGTCAGACGACAGGATTAGTGAAAATTAGTGAGTTTTTACAGGAACTCAAAGAAAATTTACACCCTGAAGATATCGGCAAGCTGAGTTATATCTTTTTGCCTTTTGACAATCTAAATCTACTCAATATCTGTTTTGCCAATAAAAAGCCATGGTATAGTTTAGCAAATTTCAGCTATGAAACGCTTACAAATGGGGTTGAAGGTGGAGTATCAGCTATACCGAGTTATTTATACGAATTTTATGATCACTTTCTTAAAGGAAATCTTTTTCAGGAAGAGTATATATGGGAGCATCAACTCAATGAAAGTTTTATAGAATTTGTCACAAATCATACAGATGGATTCTTAAGAGACTGGTATATTTTTGTGCGGGACCTGCGCAATATTCTTGCTGCACTTAGTGCAAGGTATCATGGTTATCCTATTGAAAATCAACTGGTAGGTAAAAACGAAGTTACAGACAAACTTAAAAGCAGCCATGCCTATGATTTCAATCTTTCGCTGGACTTTCCATATATTGATTTGCTTATCAGATTTCATAAACAAGGTGAAATGTTAGAGTTGGAAAAACAAATTGATTTTATAAGATTGAATAAAATAGAAGAGTTGACGGAATACAGTAATTTCAGTTTTGACTATATTGCAGGCCATGTACTTAAACTTACGATAACCGATAAGTGGTCAAAATACAACGCTGATATAGGTAACAGAATATTTACAGATAAGATAGCGAAAATGGGACAACAGCTTAACTTTTCAAAAGAATTTGAAGTATGACAGCAACACTCACAAAAACTAAAGGTAAGGTTTTTGGTATTATTTCCAATCTGGTGATCATAGAGGCCGATGGTCCGTTTGCCCAAAATGAGATCTGTTATATTATTGCAGAAAATACCAGACTCATGGCTGAAGTGATCAAAGCGGAGGGCAACAAAGCATATACCCAGGTATTTGAAAATACACGTGGCCTCAGAACAGGTGCGGATGCAGAGTTTACAGGGCACATGCTGGAAGCCACCCTCGGACCCGGATTATTATCAGGCAATTATGATGGTCTGATGAATAATTTGTCCACCATGGATGGAATATTTATAAAGAGAGGAGACTATACCCCTACGCTTGATGATACAAAAGAATGGTATTTTACTCCTACAGCTGCGATTGGTGACAGGGTCGCTGCAGGAGATTGGGTTGGTGAAGTCATTGAAAATAGCATTAGTCACAAAATTATGGTGCCATTTGTATTGGAAGGTCAGTTCATCATCAAGAGTATAGTAAACGAAGGATCATATACCATCAGCAATTCTATAGCTGTCCTTACTGATCAATCTGGTTATGAGATCCCTGTAACTATGGCTCAGAAGTGGCCGGTAAAAAAACCACTCACTTTATATAAGGAAAAGCCCAGACCATTTGTAATGATGGAAACAGGTGTCCGGACGATGGACATACTCAATCCCATGCTTCAGGGAGGTACAGGATTTATACCAGGCCCATTTGGAAGTGGTAAAACAGTTTTACAGCAAAGTATTTCCCGTCAGGCAGAAGCAGACATAGTGATCGTGGCTGCATGTGGAGAACGTGCCAATGAAGTGGTGGACCTCTTCACTGAGTTTCCTGAGCTGGATGATCCATGGACCGGAAGGAAACTGATGGAAAGGACGATCATTATAGCCAATACATCCAATATGCCTGTCGCAGCCCGTGAAGCTTCGATGTATAGTGCTATGACATTGGCAGAATACTATCGTTCTATGGGTTTAAAGGTACTATTATTGGCAGACTCTACATCCCGATGGGCACAAGCCTTGCGTGAAATGTCAAACCGACTGGAAGAACTACCGGGACCGGATGCTTTTCCTATGGATTTGCCTTCATCCATTTCCAATTTTTATAGCAGGGCCGGTTATGTATATCTTAATAATGATCATACAGGATCTATCACATTCATTGGTACCGTGTCACCGGCAGGTGGAAACCTAAAGGAACCGGTGACTGAATCTACCAAAAAAGCTGCCCGGTGTTTTTATGCCTTGTCTCAGCAAAGAGCGGACAGTAAGAGATATCCAGCTATCGACCCGATAGACAGCTATTCAAAATACCTTGAATATCCTGAGTTTCAAAAGACCCTATCCTCACTAATTTCATCAGATTGGGCAGATCAGGTATCAGGTATAAAAAATCTGCTGATACGAGGTAAAGAAGCAAAAGAACAGATAAATATTTTGGGTGACGACGGAGTCTCTGTTGACTTTCATGTCACTTTCTGGCATAGTGAGGTCATCGATGCTGTGATTTTGCAACAGGATGCGTTTGATCATATCGATAGTCGTACGCCACTTATCAGACAAAAGTATATGACAGACACTGTTTTAAAGTTGATAAATACACCATTTTATTTTGAGTCATTTGAAGATGTACAGCCATTTTTCAAAAAAATAATTGATAAATTCAAACAAATGAACTATTCGGAGTTTGAAAGTGAAGCGTTCAATATTTTTGAGGGAGAGTTGCAAAAAATTACAGAAAGTAAAAAAATGAAATTATAAAAATATATACATGAACACATCTGTATTTCAAAAAATATATACCCGACTGGAACGAATCACTAAAGCTACGTGCGTCGTAAGGGCAAAAAATGTGGGTTATGATGAGTTAGCTACCGTGGAAGGCCGCATAGCACAGGTAGTAAAAATCATGGGGGATGAAGTCACATTGCAGGTTTTCGGGGGTACAGAAGGAATACCGACTAACGGAGAAGTGATATTCACTGGCAAACCGCCTACATTGAAGGTAGGTGATGATCTTTCAGGAAGGTTTTTTAACGCTTATGGTCAGCCTATAGATGGTGGTCCTGAAATAGATGGTGAAGAAAGGGAAATTGGTGGACCGTCTGTAAATCCGGTAAAAAGAAAACAGCCGTCTGAACTTATTGCAACCGGCATAGCAGGTATAGATTTAAATAACACTCTGGTGACAGGTCAGAAGATACCTTTTTTTGCCGATCCGGATCAACCATACAATCAGGTGATGGCAATGGTCGCACTTCGTGCCAAAGCAGATAAAATCATACTTGGCGGTATGGGGCTTCTCAATGATGATTTTTTGTATTTCCGCAATGTATTTGAGAATGCAGGTGCACTGCATCGCATCATCACTTTTGTCAATACTACACAGGACCCTCCTGTCGAAAGACTGCTGATACCCGATATGGTGCTTACAGCAGCCGAGTATTTTGCTGTAGACAAAAAGGAAAAAGTACTCGTACTTCTTACTGATATGACCCTCTACGCTGATGCACTCAGTATTGTATCCAACAGGATGGATCAGATACCATCTAAAGACAGTATGCCTGGATCATTATACTCTGATCTGGCTCGGCTGTATGAGAAAGCGGTACAATTTGAAGCCGGCGGGTCTATCACTATAGTAGCTGTGACTACATTGTCAGGTGGGGACATCACCCACGCCATTCCGGACAATACCGGATATATTACCGAAGGCCAGCTTTTTCTCAGACGAAATACAGATATAGGAAAGGTGATCATAGATCCTTTCAGAAGTTTGTCCAGGCTTAAGAATCTGGTAATCGGTAAAAAAACTAGAGCAGATCATCCTCAGGTTATGAATGCCGCCATTCGATTGTATGCTGATGCCATTAATGCCCGGACTAAACAGGAGAATGGATTTGACCTGACGTCATATGACAAACGTACACTCGATTTTTCGAGAGATTATGCAGAGCAGTTACTGGCAATAGATGTAAACATCGATCCAGAAAAAATGCTCAATGTAGCCTGGAATCTTTTCTTTACTTATTTTTCAAAAGAAGAAGTGGCGATAAAAAAAGAATTTTCTGATTTATATTGGCCAGCAAAGTAACCTGAAAATTATGTCCATCATTTTTCAATACAATAAAACATCGCTTCAATATCTGCAAAAACAAATGCAGACCAGATTGAGTGCTTTGCCCGTCCTGAAAAACAAAGAGTCTGCCTTGAGGATAGAAGTGAAAAAAACCAGAGATGATATTTCAGAGTTAGATATTTTAATAGACAGCCATAAAATACGAATTCAAGAACTGTCACCCTTGTGGCAGGATTTTGACATGTCCCTCATAGATATTGAGACTGTGACGATGGAGACTGTCATGGTGGCAGGTGTTAAAATACCAAAACTCGGCGATATCAACTTTTTAGTGAAAAAATTTAACCTTTTCAGTAAACCTCACTGGTATGGAGATGGGATCAATATCATGAAAGAAATATCAACAATTGCTATTGAAAAAGAATTTTTGGTCCGAAAGATGTTGTTACTGGATAAAGCCCGCAAAAAAACTACACAAAAAGTAAACCTCTATGAAAAAAATCAGATACCGGAATATGATCAGGCGATTAAAAAAATAAAAAGATTTATGGAAGACGAAGAGAATCTGGCTAAATCTTCACAAAAAATACTTAAAAACAAACTTCAGAAATCACCAGGATCATGATTGTACCCATGTATAAATATGATTTTATGGTCTTTTATGGTGACCACAAGACGTTTCTTGACGGACTCAGGGATCTTGGAGTGTTGCACATAAAGCCATATAATTCAGACATTTCATCATCTATTACAGAAGTTCAGACAAAACTCAAAAAAATCCGGGATACAAAATCCTTGCTTTTAAAGCAGACAATCGACCCAACATTAGAAAGTAAATCCCTTCATCTGAGTGATGGACAAAAAATCATTGAGCAGGTGGAAGCATTGCATACGGAGAAACAACACCTCCAATTGAAATTACAAAATCTAGATAATGCTATTGTTTATGCTGAACCTTGGGGCAAGTTCCTACCCGAAACACTTATTAAACTGAAAGAAAATGGTATCACTGTTCAGATGTATTCGTGTACAGAAAAATTATTTGACCCAAAGTGGAAAAAAGCATACAGACTTGAAATCATAAGGGTATGTACTCCTGACATTTTTTTTATCATCTTCCAAAGAAGTGATGAAAATATTGAAATTAAAGCCGACCGTCTTTCATGGCCGGAAAAACCTGTCAACATCCTAAAGGATGAAAAGGAGCACGTCACCGACCGCATTTTCGGGATATATGAGGAGCTAAAGACCATCGGTACCTATGAAATGAATACACTTTTAAACTATGAGCAGGAGGTCTACACCCAAATGCAAATAATGGAAGCACATGAACAATCCAAAAAACTGAACGATGATAAAGTTTTGCTGCTTAGTGGTTTTGTACCACAATTTAAAATGACAGAGATAGAAACCTTTTGTGATGAGCACAAAATACTGTTCCTACACGAAAAGGTCAAACCCAAAGACCAACCCCCGATTCTTTTGAAAAACAGAAAATTTCCAGAGCTGTATGAATTTATAGGAAAGTTATATAGCTTACCGTCATACGCTGAGTTGGACCTGACACCTTTTTTTGCACCTTTTTTTATGATGTTTTTTGGTTTATGTCTGGGTGATGCCGGCTATGGATTTTTAATATTGATAGTTGCGACATTATACAAGTTTAAACTCAACCCGTCTTTTCACCCTATACTTTCACTAGGGCAATGGTTGGGATTGGCTACAGTTATTTTTGGCATAATGACCGGTACATTTTTTGGACTTAATCTTATGGGAGATTCTTTTGCTTTTTTGGGCTCCATGAGAAATATCATGATGGACAGCAATCAGATTTTTAATTTTGCTCTGGTAATGGGATTTGTTCAAATCATTTTCGGACTTTGTATTCAGATCGCAAATAAAGTGAGACAATTTGGATGGAAATATACGGTGATGCCCATCTCATGGATAGTTATCTTGTTTGGAATAGCAGATGTAGCCATTCTGCAGCTGATCGGAAGTATCAGTACATACATGATCTATGGCGCAATAATCGCAATCTTGCTTTTCAATGATCCGGACTCCAAAATTCTTCTCCGAATAGGCAAAGGTATATGGGAACTCTATGGAATTACCGGTTTTGTAGGTGATTTGTTGAGTTATATACGTCTTTTTGCTTTGGGAATTTCAGGAGCGATACTTGGACTGGTGGTAAATGATATTGCGATACGCCTGCTGAGCGTAGAATGGATAGGACCTGTACTATTTGTTTTATTCCTGATTTTTGGTCATGGGCTCAATCTGATGATCTCTTCATTAGGTGCGTTTGTACATCCGCTGAGACTTACTTTTGTAGAATTTTATAAAAATGCTGGATTTACCGGCGGAGGCAAAGAATACAGACCTTTCGGTGGCAAGATATAGTATTACTGTAATTTATAGTTTTTCATAAATATATTCGGATACTTTTCATAAATATATTCGGATACTTTTCATAAATAAGTATAAAATACGCAGGATGTTTGTTTATGCTTTAAAACAGGAATAATAGATTCTTATTTTTCAAAGTGGATATATAAAAAAAGGCAGCAATGATATAAATCAAAGCTGCCTTAATCTTAAAAGTGGGAGATGAGGGGCTCGAACCCCCGACCCCCTCGGTGTAAACGAGGTGCTCTGAACCAACTGAGCTAATCTCCCTATAAAAGGGCCTTTCTTCAAAAGCCACGCAAAGATATTATTCTTATTCGGTTTTACAAATTTTTGTTTTCATTTTTACAAATTCTTTTAAAAAAAACGTCTGCCCTTTTGGGAGAGCAGACGAATCAAAACAAAACGAAAAACCAACTTTTCTTTAACCAATCAAAACTTAATTTTTTTCTCCAAAATTATTTGCTCAAGGATAACATCCAAGTATAATATTCTAAAATGATTTTCTGAGTTGAATAGGAACGATCATTTCCTTACCTTTTCTGTTTACTTTTATATTTACTTTATCTCCTACTTTATTATATTTCATTGTTTTTTCTATATCATCATAATTGGATATAGGAGTATTGTTGATTTCTGTAATTACATCACCAGGCAAAAGACCACCCATCTGTGCTGCACTTCTTCTTTCAACTTCTTCGATATAAAACCCTTTTTTTCCATTGAGATTCAGGCCAAACTCTTTTACCAATTCATCGTTTATATCATATCCTCCAACTCCAAGGTTTGTTCTTTCAATATTTCCTCCGTTTTCGATGATATCTTTTACTACTCTCTTTACTATTTTGGATGGAATTGCAAAAGAATAACCTGCAAAAACTCCTGTAGGAGTAGCGATTGCGGTATTTATACCAATTAATTCGCCGCTAAGGTTAACTAATGCTCCTCCACTATTACCCGGATTAATGGCTGCATCCGTCTGAATGAACTCTTCAATAGCTTTGTCATTTTGAATGATGTCCAGTGAGCGTCCTTTTGCACTAACGATTCCGGCTGTTACTGTGGAGGTAAGATATCCGAATGGATTTCCAACTGCAAGTACCCATTCCCCTACATTGACCTTTTCTGAATCTCCTATTCTGATGGGTGTGAGATTCTTTGCTCCTTCTACCTTAATCAAGGCCAAATCTGTTGATTCGTCGGTGCCAATTTTTATAGCATTATATTTTTTGCCTTCGGAATCTGTAACTGTGATTTTATCTGCAAATCCCACTACGTGATTATTAGTTACAATATAACCATCTGCTGAATAAATCACCCCTGAACCACTTCCGTTTTTCGGGCCATAAAAATTACCCCCTCCAAAAAAATCATCAAATCCAAAAAAATCAGAAAAAGGATCGTTTCTTCTTTGCTTTTTACGTTTAGCTAAAACCTGCTCATCACTCTCTTCCGCATAAATATGAACTACGGAACCAGTAGATTTT
>WBZP01004389.1_pt1 | contig 14705 bp, 14 predicted proteins | sample 5204301 | NCBI WGS metagenome assembly WBZP01 (sample SAMN12412401, study PRJNA552823) | activated sludge metagenome | isolation source: activated sludge from nitrification reactor of wastewater treatment plant... | place: USA: Pennsylvania | collected 2017 | reverse complement strand
GGCGTCGGCCCCGGAGCGGGTGTCGTTCCACAGCAGCGCATCGTGAACCGGCTCTCCGTCGGCGTCCAGAGCGACCATGCCGTGCTGCTGGGCTCCGACAGACAACGCGGCGACGTCGTCCAGCCCGCCGGCCTGCGCGAGGGCGGTGTCGAGCGCCTGCCACCAGTGCTCCACCGCAACCGCCGTGCCAGCAGGGTGCGCGGCCCGTCCGGACCGCACCTCTTCACCGGATTGCGCGTCCCGGATGGTGACCTTGACCGACTGGGTCGAGGAATCGACGCCGCCGACTAAGGTCACTTCCGGAAGCCGAGGACGTGCTCGATCGCCAGTTGGTTCAAGTGCACGTAGGGGTAGCCGCGGACCAGCGACTCGACGTCGACCTCAGCCACCTCGGGCAGCGAGGCGAGCGTCTCGCCCTCACCCAGGGTCGGCTCGGACAGTGTCGTGACGCCGGCAGCGGCCATGGCCTCCTGCACGTCCGGGTCGGCCCGGAATTCCGCGGAGCGCTGCTTGAGCATCAGGTACATCGACATGTTCGCGGCGGCACTGCGCCACACACCTTCGGTGTCCTCGGTGCGCAGGGGCTTGTAGTCGAAGTGCCGCATCCCGGGATAGCCGGACGTCTCGAGCAGGTCCACCAGGAAGAACGCGTTCAGCAGGTCACCATGACCGAACACCAGGTCCTGGTCGTACTTGATGCCGCGCTGGCCGTTGAGGTCGATGTGGAAGAGCTTGCCCGCCCACAATGCCTGTGCCACGCCGTGCACCATGTTCAGGCCGGCCATCTGCTCGTGGCCGACCTCCGGGTTCAGCCCGACCATGTCGGCATGGTCGAGCTGGTTGATGAAGGCAAGTGCATGCCCGATCGTGGGCAGGAAGATGTCACCACGCGGCTCGTTCGGTTTCGGCTCCAGCGCCAGCCGGATGTCGTACCCCTGTTCCACGATGTAGTCGCAGATCGCATCCAGGGCCTCGGCGTACCGGTCCAGTGCGGCCTGCACGTCCTTGGCCGCGTCGGATTCGGCGCCCTCGCGGCCACCCCACAGCACGTACGTCGTGGCGCCGAGCCGGGCAGCGAGGTCGAGGTTGCGGCGGACCTTGGTCAACGCGTAACGGCGCACGTCACGGGAGTTGGAGGTGAATGCACCGTCCTTGAACACCGGGTGGGTGAACAGGTTGGTCGTGATCATCGGCACGGCCAGGCCAGCCGCGGCCAGCGCTTTCTCGAAGCGGGTGATCTGGGCGTCGCGCTCGTCACCGTGCAGTTCCGAGGCGACCAGGTCGTCGTCGTGGAACGTCACGCCGTATGCCCCGAGTTCGCCCAGCTTCTCTGCGGCGAGCACGGGGTCCATGGGCTCGCGGGTGGCCTCCCCGAACGGGTCGCGCGCCTGCCAGCCGATCGTCCACAGCCCGAACGTGAACTTGTCGTCCGGGGTGGGCTTCAGGTCGATCGTCGTGTAGTCGGTCATGTTCTCAACCTTTCATTGCCGATGGCATCGAGTACCCGCATGGTGTCCAGGGCAGACCCCGGGGAGACTGGAGGGGCGGCGCCGTCTGCCAGGCAGGCGACGACTCCGGCGTAGAAGGCGGGCCATTGCCCGTCCAAATAGGGCACCTCGCGGACGTCCGGCCGTTCACCGGTCGCCACAATCGCGACACGGTCTGGTTCGGTGCCCCAGCCGGGACCAGGCCGCTCGCCGGCGCGCAGTCGATCCTCCTGGCCGTCCGGGTGCTGCAAAACGGCAGCACCAGCCGTGCCATACACGACGAACCGGGGCCCCGGGATGGCGGTGACCAGTGAGGCGGACAGCACGGTCGTCACTCCACTGGCATGCACCAGCGTGGCAAGCACGTCGTCATCCTGGGCGCCCACGCCGCGTGGGGAACTGCTGTGGGCCCACACGGACTTCACCGGGCCGAACAATTGCAGGGCCTGGTCCACGAGGTGCGGACCGAGGTCGTAGCGCAAGCCGCCGAGATCCCCCGGTGCACCGGACTCCCGCCAGCCGCCCTTCGCGCCCGGACGCCAGCGCTCGATCCGGGTCTCGAATCGGTGTACCGTGCCGAGTTCGGGCAGCACCGACTGCAAAGTGCGGAAGTCGCTGTCCCAGCGGCGGTTGTGGAACACGATCAGCCGCCGGTCCACCTCCTCGGCCAGCGCACATAGCGCTTCGAACTCCTGCGCGTTGGCCGCCGGCGGTTTGTCCAACACCACGTGCTTGCCGGACCGCAATGCGGCTTGCGCGTGTTCATTGTGCAGTCCACTGGGACTGGCGACGACAACCAACTCGACGTCGCGTTCCAGTAGCTCGTCGACACTGCCGACAGCCGCGACCCCGGGATGGTCCTGCTCCAGTTGAGCCGCCGCGTTGCGGGTGACGACTGCCTGCAGGACCAGTCCCGGAGTACTGGTGACGAACGGCGCGTGGAACAGCCGGCCGGCCAAGCCGTAACCGATGATCCCGACGCCGATGTCGGTCAAGCGCTACGCCCTACCAGAGGCGATCGCCCTACGGCGCGACAGTGCGTCGACACTGGCGGCCACGAGCAGCACGAGACCGGTCACGATGAACGCAATGCCGGACTCTTGCGTCACGAGCGGCAGCCCGTTGGCGATCACACCGACGACCAGACCACCGATGACTGCGTCGATGATGCGACCACGGCCACCGAACAGCGACGTTCCACCGATGACGGCGGCACCGACCGCGTACAGCAGCGTCGTGGAACCACCGGTCGACGGCGACACGGAGTTGTCACGGGACGCGAACAGGATGCCGGCCACCGCAGCCAGAGTGGAACACGCAATGAAGCAGATGAGCTTGATGTTCGCGACGTTGATACCGGCGCGCCGTGATGCCTCCGCGTTCCCACCGACGGCGTACACGTGCCGGCCGAAACTGGTCCGGGACAGCAGGTACGTCAGGCCGACCACCAGGATCAGGATCAGCGGCACCACGTAGGGGACGCCCTGGATCGAGGTGATTGCAGGGTTGCGGCTGCGCTCACCGTTGAGGATGTACACCGCGATGCCCAGGATCACCGCAAGCGTCACGAACTTCGCCAGCCACACAGAGCGGGCTTCGACGGGCAGTCCGGACGCGCGCCGGGTGCGGTCACGGTTCAGGCTGATCAGCGCCCAGCCTCCGACCACGATCGCGAACAGGATCCACCCGGCCAGCGGGCTCATGTTCGCGTTCATGATGTCGAGGATGGTCTCGTTGCGGATCGGGATCGTGCCGCCCTCACCGATGATCAGCAGCATGAGGCCCTGCAGGCCCAGGAACGCCGCCAGCGTCACCACGAACGAGGGGATGCCCAGCCGCGACACCAGTAGCCCGATGAGCAGTCCGATGATCATACCCGTCAGCAGTGTCGCCCCCAGGGCGAGGTACCAGGGCCAGCCTTTCTGGGTCAGGGTCACGCCGAGCACGGCAGCCGCAGTACCCGCGGCGTAACCGGCCGACAGGTCGATCTCGCCGAGCAACAGGACGAACACCAGTCCCATCGCGATGACGATGATCATCGCCGACTGGTTGATCAGGTTCGCGAAGTTGAAGGCCGACAGGAACGTATCGCCCTGCAGAGCGGTGAACACGATGATGAGCGCGAGCAGTCCCGCGACGGCCGGCAGCGACCCGAGTTCGCCGCCGCGCACACGCTCCCAGTAGTTGCGCACACTCTGGCCGATGCCGGGGCTCGGCATCGATTCAGCAGCCACTTCTTCGGTAATCGTCGACAATTCAGACTCCCGTCACGGGGTCGATGGCATCGGCTGTGGCGGCTACCTCGGGGTGCAACCCGATGTCTCCGGTCCGGCCGCTTGTGATCAGTTCGACGACCTGGGCGTTGTTCACCGTCGAGGCATCGACCTGCGCGGCCATCCGGCCCAGGTACAGGCAGGCGATGTTGTCGGCCACCCGCATGACGTCGTTGATGTTGTGCGAGATGAGGATGACGCCCAGACCGTTCTCGGCCAACCGTTCCACCAGGCTGAGCACCTGCTCGGTCTGCGCGACGCCGAGTGCCGCAGTCGGCTCGTCGAGGATCACCATCTTGGAGTTCCACAGCACCGCCCGGGCGATGGCAACGGTCTGCCGCTGCCCGCCGGACAGACTCGAGACCGGCTGACGCACGGACTTCAGGGTGCGGACCGACAGGCCCTTGAGGGTCTCGGTCGCCTTGCGCTCCATGCTGGCCTCGTTCAGGCCCAGGCCCCTGGTGTCCTCGCGGCCGAGGAACATGTTGGCGACCACGTCGAGGTTGTCGCACAGCGCGAGGTCCTGGTAGACGACCTCGATGCCCAGCGCGTTCGCCTGCTTGGGGTCGCTGATGTGGACCTCTTTGCCCTCGAACCGGTACGACCCTGCATCGAAGGGGTAAATCCCGGCCACGCCCTTGATCAGGGTGCTCTTGCCGGCGCCGTTGTCCCCAACCAGTGCCGTGACCTGCCCGGGGTAGACGTCGAGGTCAACGCCCTTGAGGACGTCGACCGCACCGAAACTCTTGTTCACCCCGCGCAAGGACAGCACGGGGTCCGGGGTCCCCGTGGCGGGGACCCCGGACTGCGCGCTTACGGACATCTACTGGATGCCAGCCTCGGTGCACGCCTGCTTCAACTTGTCAGTGGTGCACAGGTTCTTAGCAGTGGTGAACCCGTCGGCGACGACGTCCTTCACGTTGTCCTTGTAGATGGCGACCGGCTCGAGCAGCACGGACGGCACCTCCTGGCCCGTCTCCGGGTCCTTCGTGGACTGCTCCACGCTCGGGGTCTCACCCTTGGCGAGGGACACTGCCAGGGCGGCAGCCGCGTCGGCCTCCTGCTTCACGGCCTTGTAGACCGTCATGCACTGGGTACCGAGCAGCACGCGCTGCAGACCCTCGTCGGTGGCGTCCTGACCGGTGACCGGGATCTTGCCGGCCTGACCGTTGCGGTCGAGCACTGCGATGGTCGCACCGCCGAGACCGTCGTTTGCCGCTGCCACACCGATGAAGTCACCGTTGGCCTTGGTGTACATCTGCTCGAAGATCGTGCCGGCCTTGGTGTTGTCCCACTCGGGCACGGACTGGTCGGCGGCCACGGTGTAGCCGGCGTCCTTGATCGCCGTCTCGTAACCCTGCTTGAACAGGGTCGCGTTGTTGTCGGTCGGCGAGCCGTTCAGCAGCGCCACCGGACCACTGGTGTTGCCGTTGTCCTGCATGCACTTGACGAGGCCCTCGCCGATCTTCGTGCCGACGGCCACGTTGTCGAACGACACGTAGTAGGAGGCGTTGCCACCGAGGGTCAAGCGGTCGTAGTCGATGACCTTGACGCCCTGTGCGTTGGCCTTCTTGATGACGGCCGCACCGGTGTCGCTGTCGAGGTTGACGATCATCAGCGTGTTGACGCCGGAGTTCAGCATCTGGTCGGCGATGGTCTGGAACTTGGCCTTGTCACCCTGAGCGTTCTGGATGTCGTACTCGACACCAGCGGCCTGGAAGGCCTGCTCGAGGTACTTGCGGTCGGCGGTCTCCCAGCGGGCCGAGGAGGCCGAGTCGGGCAGGATCACACCGATCTTGCCGGCAGCGGCGGCCGAGGGCGACTCAGAGGCGCTGCCGCCTCCGCTGTCGCTCGAGCTACATCCGGCCAGCAGGAGGCCAAAGGCAGCCGCAGACACGGCGAGTGTCGCGCGGATCTTCATGGGCGGGTTCCTCCAGTGAGGGAAGGGGCGGGTAGTGCCCGGTTGATCAGACAATTGCAGACGGTAGTCCTGCGAAGGGCGTTGCGCCAGCGATAACGCAATGTGACCTGCCGGTGAATTGCGTGGATTCCGCACTCTGCGCCTCCGCAAAGAGGCGATTTGGCCCGTACCGGGCGACGCAATCCGCACTCCGGTCGTCCGCGCATGCTTCAGAATCCGGGTGGGGGCAGCGTGCTGGAACGCGATGCCCGGGCGTGTGGTCACGGGCCGTTACGGCTGGAGCGAGGTTGAGCTGCAGCCCCAGGCGAGTCCTGTCGCAATCGATTCCTCGGGCGTTGCTTCAGGGGCCGACGCTGCGCAGGGAGCGTGGTGTTCGCCGTTCAGGTGAAGAGGCGCGCCAGGTCGCGGATGCGGTCCTCGTTGGCGCGGAACCAGGCCCATTGGCCGCGCTGTTCGCGGGTGAGCAGGCCGGCATCGGTGAGGACCTTCAGGTGATGGCTGACGGTGGGCTGGGACAGGCCGACGGGTTCGGTCAGGTCGCAAGCGCACCGTTCACCGGCGGAGCGGATGAGCGCGAGGAGTTGCAGGCGGGCGGGTTCGGCGACGGCTTTGAGGATCCGGGCGAGGTGCTCGGCGTCGGTCCGGGCGAGGGGCGCGGTGAGTCCCGTGGCGCAGCACGCGGAAAGGTCCACCGCAAGAACGCCGAGGGTGGTTTGTGCCATGGGCCTGGCCTTCCACGAGAGGCATTGACGCCGATCAATATAGGCGAGTAGTGTCCGTATTGACAATCATCGATGCGAGTGAGGATTTGGATGAGTCAGCAGACCGACTCGGAGACCGCGGTCCTGCAACGCCTGTCGCTGTTGGACCGTTGGCTGCCGGTCTGGATCGGGGCGGCGATGCTCGGCGGGCTGCTCCTGGGCCGCTCCTGGCCGGGAGTCCAGGATGTCCTGGGCGCCGGGGAGATCGAAGGCACGAGCATCCCGATCGCTTTGGGGTTGCTCGCGATGATGTACCCCGTGCTGGCGAAGGTCCGGTACGAGGAGATCGGTCACATCACCGGCGACCGGAGACTCCTCGGCCTGTCCCTGCTGCTCAACTGGATCATCGGCCCGGCGCTGATGTTCTTCCTCGCCTGGACGTTCCTGCCCGACCAGCCGGAGTTCCGGACCGGCCTGATCGTCGTGGGCCTTGCCCGCTGCATCGCCATGGTCCTGATCTGGAACGACCTCGCCTGCGGCGACCGCGAGGCCGCCGCCCTGCTGGTCGCGATCAACTCCCTGTTCCAGATCGTCGCCTACGCCGCCCTCGGGGTGTTCTACCTGCAGATCCTGCCCGGCTGGCTCGGCTGGCAGACCGCCGACGCCGCGTTCTCCACCTGGTCGATCACCAAGAGTGTGCTCATCTTCCTCGGCATCCCTTTGGTCGCCGGATACCTCACCCGGCGCATCGGGATCGCCCGCAAAGGCAACACCTGGTACACCGAGACGTTCCTGCCGCGCATCTCTCCGATCGCCCTGTACGGGCTCCTGTTCACCATCGTCGTGATGTTCACCCTGCAAGGCGAACGCATCACCTCAGAACCACTGGCCGTGGTCCGGATTGCGATACCACTTCTCGTGTACTTCGCGATCATGTGGTTCACCGCGTTCTTCTCTTCCCGTGCCATCGGGCTGAACTACCCGAAGACCGCGACGATGGCGTTCACCGCCGCAGGCAACAACTTCGAACTGGCGATCGCCGTGTGCATCGGGGTGTGGGGTGTCACCAGCGGTCAGGCGCTTGCGGGCACGATCGGCCCGCTCATCGAGGTCCCCGCGCTGGTCGCCCTGGTCTATGTGTCCCTGTGGCTTCGCAAACGTTTGTTCACCACTGTTCCCGCCGATATGGAGAAAGCATGAGTACCACTAAACCGTCTGTCCTGTTCGTTTGCGTGCACAACGCGGGCCGCTCCCAGATGGCCGCCGCCTACCTGACCCACCTCGCCGGCGACCGCGTCGAGGTTCGGTCGGCCGGGTCCGCTCCCGCCGACACGGTGAACCCCGCCGTGGTCGAGGCGTTGGCTGAAGAGGGTATCGACATTTCCGCGGAGGTTCCGAAGGTCCTCACCACCGAAGCGGTGAAAGAGTCCGACGTGGTCATCACGATGGGCTGTGGTGACGCCTGCCCGATCTTCCCCGGGAAGCGGTACGAGGACTGGAAACTTGAGGACCCGGCCGGGCAGGGCGTCGATGCGGTCCGCCCGATCCGCGACGAGATTCGCACGCGTATCGAAGCGTTGATCGCCGAGATCGCCCCGGAGGGCGTGACAGCGTGACTGTGAACTCTGTGGTGATCGTCGGTGGTGGCCCGGCCGGATATACAGCGGCCATCTACGCCGCCCGTGCCGACCTGCAACCGGTCGTGCTTGAAGGTGCTGTGACCGCAGGCGGTGCGCTGATGACGACCACCGAAGTGGAGAACTTCCCCGGCTTCCCCGACGGTGTGATGGGTCCGGACCTGATGACCCAGATGCGGGCGCAGGCTGAAAAGTTCGGTGCCCGACTCGTCACCCAGGACGCGGTCGATCTGACCCTGTCCGCTGAGGTGAAGACGGTGGTCGATGATGCGGGGACAGAGCATGATGCGCACGCGGTGATCCTGGCGATGGGGTCGGGCTACCGCAAACTTGGTGTGCCTAACGAGCAGCGGTTGTCCGGGCACGGTGTGTCATGGTGCGCGACGTGCGACGGGTTCTTCTTCCGCAACCAGCACATCGCCGTGATCGGCGGTGGCGACTCCGCGATGGAAGAAGCGATGTTCCTCACCCGGTTCGCCGACCAGGTCACCCTCATCCATCGTCGCGACGCGTTCCGGGCCAGCCCGATCATGGCCGACCGCGTGATGGACAACCCGAAGATCGAGGTGCTGTGGAACACCGTTGTCGATGACATTGTCGGAGCGGACAAGGTGTCCGGGCTAGCGCTGCGAAACACCGTGACCGGTGATCCGTCGCTTCTAGACGTGACTGGTGTTTTCGTCGCTATTGGCCACGACCCGCGAAGTGAACTGGTCAAGGGCCAGGTTGACCTGGACGAAGATGGTTACGTGCTGGTGGAGCCGAACTCGACGGCCACGTCGGTGCCGGGTGTGTTTGCTGCGGGGGACCTGGTCGATCACACGTATCGGCAGGCGATCACGGCGGCTGGAACGGGCTGCGCTGCGGCGCTGGATGCCCAACACTGCCTGGCTGCCATTTCGGCAGCGTCTGAGTGAAAGGACAGAACTCATGAACGAGACCTCGGTGGACCAGGTCCGGGAGACGGTCCGGGAACGTTATGCGGCTGCGGCGCGAACCGCGTCGTCGTGCTGTTCGACGCCCTTGGATGACTCGCACGTGTTCGGCGGGTCGCAGTACGACGAGTCGGCGAAGTCGCTGCTGCCGGAGGAGGCGATCATCGCGTCGCTGGGGTGCGGCAACCCGACCGCCCTGGCCGATCTGCGCCCCGGAGAGACTGTGCTCGATCTCGGGTCCGGTGGTGGGATCGACGTGCTGCTGTCCGCGCAGCGTGTCGGGCCGACGGGCAAGGCGTACGGGTTGGACATGACCGACGAGATGCTCGACCTCGCACGGGCGAATCAGGCCAAGGCCGGCGTGACGAACGTGGAGTTCCTGAAGGGCCACATCGAGGACATCCCCCTGCCCGACGACTCCGTGGACGTGATCATCTCGAACTGTGTGATCAACCTGTCCGCGGACAAGAACCAGGTGTTCGCTGAAGCGTTCCGCGTTTTGAAGCCGGGAGGCCGCCTGGCCATCTCCGACGTGGTACTGAGCCGCCCGCTGCCCGAGGAACTCGCCGCCGTCACTGCGCTGTGGACCGGGTGCATCAGCGGTGCGCTCACCGAAACCGGCTGCATCGCCGGGCTCACCGGCGCCGGGTTCGACAGCGTGTCGGTGGAGCCGACGCAGATCTTCGACAGGGCCGCACTGGTTGGGCTTGTCACCGACCTCCCGGAGTCCGACGTGCCCGATGGCCTGGACGTCAATGCCGCGATGACCAGCCTGGACGGTGTCATCCGGTCCGCCGCGATCAGAGCCGTGAAGCCTGGCGGGCCGCTTCGCCCTGCCACTGCCGTCATTCGTGTGTACGAACCGGCATTGTGCTGCAACACCGGCGTGTGCGGACCGGACGTCGACCAGGCCCTGGTCGAGTTCACCGCCGACCTGACTGCTCTGCAAAGCCGAGGGGTGGACATCGCGCGGCACAACCTGGCCAACGACCCGATGGCCTTCGCCTCCGACCCGACGGTCAAGGCGTTCCTGCAGGTCGCCGGTTCCGCCGGTCTGCCGTTGACGACGGTGAACGGGGTGACCGTGCTCACCGGGGCGTACCCCAGCCGCGCCGACCTCGAAAGGTACGCCGGGATCACCCCCGCTCCTGCAGCCAGTCCTCTCACGCTGCTCAACGAGTCCGGCGGCGGGTCCTGCTGCGGCAGCGATGGATGCTGCTGATGCGATTCCTGGACAGCCCACCCCGCTACCTGTTCTTCACAGGTAAAGGCGGGGTGGGCAAGACCTCCATCGCCTGTGCCACCGCCGTGACCCTGGCCTCGGTTGACTCTCGCGTGCTGCTGGTCAGTACCGACCCCGCGTCGAACGTGGCGCAGGTGTTCGGCGTGACCATCGGCAACATCATCACGGCGATCCCGGGCGTGCCGGGGCTGGACGCACTGGAGATCGACCCGGAGCAGGCCGCGCAGGCATACCGCAATAGCATCATCGACCCAGTTCGGGACCTGCTGCCCGCATCTGAGATCGCCGCGATCACCGAGCAATTGTCCGGCTCCTGCACCACCGAAGTCGCGTCGTTCAACGAGTTCACCGCACTGCTCACCGACGACACCGCCTACCAGCAGTACGACCACATCATCTTCGACACCGCCCCAACCGGGCACACCATCCGACTGCTGCAACTGCCCGGCTCCTGGACCGGGTTCCTCGACGAGGGCAAAGGTGACGCGTCGTGCCTCGGCCCCCTCGCAGGGCTCGACAAGCGCCGCACCCAATACGCCCAAGCGGTCGCCACACTCCAAGACTCCCGACGGACCCGCCTGATCCTCGTGACCCGTGCCCAGCCCACCGCGCTACGCGAACTGTTCCGCACCTACCAGGAACTCGCTGACATCGGGATCACCGCAACGAACATCGTGGTCAACGCGGTCCTTCCGGACAGCCCAGACGCCCCTGCGCTCGACGAGGCCATCCGGCGCCGGGAACGTGCCGCACTGGCCGGCATCACCCCACCCATCGCGGATCTGCCCCGCGACCTCATCCCCCTGCGCCCGAGCAACGTCGTCGGCCTACCCGCGCTGCGCAAGCTGCTGACCGACACACCCGAAAGCTTCCCTGTTGGTGACCTTCCGGTGGACGAGGTTCCCGCTTTGTCGCTCGGCCACCTCATCGACACCTTCGAAGAGCAAGGTCATGGGCTGATCCTCTGCATGGGCAAGGGCGGGGTCGGCAAGACCACGATCGCCGCCGCATTGGCCGTAACCCTCGCCCACCGAGGCCACGACGTCCACCTAACCACCACCGACCCAGCGGCCCACCTCACCGAAGTGCTCCCCGAAGCCGTGCGCAACCTGCACGTCACCCGCATCGACCCCCACCGGGCGACCACCGAATACCGGGAACGGGTCATGGCCACGAAAGGGAAGAACCTGGACGAAAACGGCCGCGCCCACTTGGCCGAAGACCTCCTCTCACCATGCACCGAGGAGATCGCGGTCTTTCAGCAGTTCTCCCGGATCGTTCTCGAAGGCCGCCGCCGGTTCGTCATCGTCGATACCGCCCCAACAGGCCACACTCTGCTGCTGCTCGACGCCGCCGGGGCATACCACCGCGACATGGTCCGCCAATCCGGCGACCACCTCGCCTTCCAGACCCCGATGATGCTGCTCCAAGACCGCCAGCTGACGCGTGTCCTGATCGTCACCACTCCGGAACCGACACCGGTGACCGAAGCGGAGCAACTGCAGGACGACCTCCTACGTGCCGGTATTCACCCGTGGGCGTGGATTATCAACAACTCGATCGCCGCCGCCCGCCCCGAATCAGCACTGCTGCAACAGCGCGGCCGCAACGAATCTGCGGAGTACCGGCGGATCAGTCGCCTGGCCAACCGCCTCGCCGCCATCCCGCTGCTCCCCACCGAACTTGTCGGAACTGACGCCTTGCTGACATTGACGTCAGAACCCACCAGGGTTTAGCCGGCTTCCTGGCCAGGGCTATCCCCGGTGCATGTCCACGAACCGGCTGTAGTGCCCCTGGAACGCGGTAACGACTGTCGCGGTCGGACCGTTCCGGTGCTTGGCCACGATCAGATCGGCCTCGCCCATGCGTGGGCTGTCCTTCTCGTAGGCGTCCTCGCGGTGCAGCAGGATGACGACGTCGGCATCCTGCTCGATCGAGCCGGACTCCCGTAGGTCACTCATCATCGGTTTGCGGTCGGTGCGCTGCTCGGGGCCACGGTTCAGCTGGCTGATCGCGATGACCGGCACCTCGAGTTCCTTGGCCAGCAGCTTGAGCGCCCGGGAGAACTCCGCGACCTCCTGCTGGCGGGACTCCACCCGCTTGCCCGAACTCATCAGTTGCAGATAGTCGATGATGATCAGGCGCAGGTCGTGCTGCTGCTTGAGCCGGCGGCACTTGGCGCGGATCTCCATCATCGACATGTTGGGGGAGTCGTCGATGAACAGCGGTGCGCTGGACACCGCGGACATGGTGTTCACCATCCGGGTCCACTGCTGCTCGTTCAAGGTGCCAGAGCGCATGTGGTGCAACGGCAGTTCACCCTGGGCACTGAGCAGTCGCATCACGATCTCGTTCCGGCTCATCTCCAGGCTGAAGATGGCGCTGGTCAGGCCGTGCTTGATACTGCAGGACCGTGCGAAGTCCAGGCCCAGCGTGGACTTCCCCATGGCCGGACGCGCGGCCACGACGACCATCTGCCCGGGGTGCAGGCCGTTAGTCAGCTTGTCGAGATCGATGAAGCCGGTCGGGATCCCGATGATGTCGCCGGTGTGGTCCCGGATCGACTCCATCTCGGTGTAGACGCCCTCGAGCAGGTCCGACAGCGGTGCGTAGTCCTCGGCCGTCGTGCGCTGGGTGATCTCGTACACCTCGGCCTGGGCGCGGTTGATGAGTTCCTCGACCTCACCCTCGCCCTGGAAGCCGGTCTGCACGATGCGCTGGCCCACCTCCACGAGTCGCCGGCGCATCGAGGCGTCCCGCACGATCTGTGCGTAGTAGGACGCGTTCGCGGTCAGCGGCGGGGAGGCGACCAGCGTGTGCAGGTAGGGCGCGCCCCCGATCCGCTGCAGCTCGCCGGAGGCCAGCAGCCCCGCAGAGACGGTGATGGCGTCGGCCGGCTCGCCCCGGGAGTAGAGGTCCAGGATGACCCGGTAGACCGTCTGATGCGCCGGGAGGTAGAAGTCCTCGTCACGCAGACGCTCGACGACGTCGGCGATGGCGTCCTTGCTGAGCATCATCGCGCCGAGCACGCACTGCTCGGCGGCGGTGTCCTGGGGAGGGGTGCGGTCCAGCGCGACCGACGGGGGTCGATCCAGCGGCGGCGGCTCCATGTCCAGGCTCATGACGCCAGTTCTAACGCGGGGGTACGACAGACTCACCGGGAACCGGCCACTTGGTGAACTGCCCCTGTGGACGGGCCGGTGCATCGGGTGTGGAGGGACGGTGCGCGGGCCCCGATACAAGGTGTGGAAAACCTGGGGGTGCTGAACTTTGTGAACCCGGAAACTTGGCTCTGACCAGGCTTTTTACCCGCCCGTTACATGTGGACGGAAGTTGGACAAGATCCTAATCGCCCACGTGGGCACGAAGTCCGGGCACGGTTGCCCTGATCATCTGCACCACGTCGTCGAAGTCGGCCGGGCTTCCGTAGTAGGGATCCGGCACGTCCTCGCCGGCACTGGCAGGATCGAAATCCCTGATCAGGACCGCATCGACCCCGAGGGCCTGCAGGTCGGCGAGGTTCTCGGCGTCCATCGCCAGCACCAGATCGGAGTCCGCGAGGGTCTCCGCGGTCGCCTGCCGGGCACTGTGCTCGATGCCGTAACCCGCCCGCGCAAGGGCGGCGATGGCGCGGGGGTCGGCGCCGTCACCGACGTGCCAGCCGCCAGTACCCAGGGAGTCCACCTCGACATCGAGGTCGGCGAGTTCAGCGGCGAGGACGGCTGCCGCGATGGGGGAGCGGCAGATGTTGCCCAGGCAGACGGTCGTGATGCGGATGGTCATACGGCAATTGTCCCGGCCCTGATCGCGGTGGTGTCCCCCCCGGTCGAGGTGGGGTTGAGAGGTGCGCAGGGCGCCGATGGCAGCCTGACAGGTGCGGCGGGGCAGCGCGCCGGACATGCGAAGACCCCCGCCGTAGCGGGGGCCTTCGACACGCAGAATCAGACAGACACCACGTGCAGGGTCACCGTGGCGACGACGTCCGGGTGCAGGGACACCCGCACCGGATAGTCACCCAGGGCCTTTATGTGGCCATCGAGCTCGATGGCCCGCTTCTCGACCAGCGGCCCACCGGCGGCCTTGATGGCAGCTGTGATGTCGCTGCTGGTGACCGAACCGAACAGCCGGCCCGAATCGCCGGACTTCGCCTGCACGTTCACGGTCAGCGCCTCGAGTTGGGTGCGCACCTCGTCGGCGTGCTCGCGACCGCGAATCTCGCGGGCGCTGCGGGCACGCTTGATCTGGTCGATCTGCTTCTCGGCCCCACGGGTCCAGCGGATCGCGTAACCGCGCGGCACGAGGAAGTTCCGGCCGTAGCCGTCCTTGACCTCGACGATGTCGCCGGGGCCACCGAGGTTGTCGACGTCCTGGGTCAGGATGATCTTCATGATTCTCCTCAGCGAGCCGTGGACGAGTACGGCAGCAGCGCCATCTCACGGGCATTCTTGATCGCCCGGGCGATCTCGCGCTGCTGCTGGACGGTCACTCCGGTGACGCGGCGGGCACGG
>WBZP01004388.1_pt1 | contig 14706 bp, 10 predicted proteins | sample 5204301 | NCBI WGS metagenome assembly WBZP01 (sample SAMN12412401, study PRJNA552823) | activated sludge metagenome | isolation source: activated sludge from nitrification reactor of wastewater treatment plant... | place: USA: Pennsylvania | collected 2017 | reverse complement strand
AAACCTTTAGTCAATGGAGATGCCATTTGGTAACTTACTGAGATAGAACCGGCGGATTCACCGGCTATGGTGACTTTATTGGGGTCCCCTCCAAATTTTGCAATATTTTTTTGAACCCATTTTAAGGCTGCCAACTGATCTAAATACCCGTAATTACCTGAAGCTTTGTAAGGTGCTTCAGCACTTAACTCGGGATGGGCAAAATTTCCGAATACATTTAACCTGTAATTACAGGTCACAGCCACGATCCCTTTTTTTGCCATGCTTTCGCCATCATATCTGGGCTCTGAACCGTCACCGGCCACGTTTCCTCCTCCATAAAAATAAACCAAAACCGGAAGCCCGGTGGTATTTCTTTTTGCAGGTGTCCAAACATTCAGATACAAACAGTCTTCACTAACACCATCAGAGCGACTATTCATATCTCCAAATACAACCGCCTGCATAGGTCTTGGACCAAATTTTTTAGTCGGCTTTACTCCTGCCCAATTATCCAGGGGTTGCGGTGCTTTCCACCGGAGATTACCTACAGGCGGTTTTGCAAAAGGCACACCAAAATAGGTCTGAATGCCACTTTTGGTATCATAATTTCCTTCAATTATACCGTTTGAAATTTTGGTTTGTACCGAAAAAGCGTTGTTTTGAGCCCTACCACAAAAAGTTAAAGCAATTAGTAAAAAAAACAAAAAAAATCTTTTTTTCATATTATTTAAGGTTATTGTCTCTTAATGAGACAATAATAATTAGTATTTACAATTATTCCTATTTATTTTTGAAAATATTTATGGAAACAAACCCTTATTTAAAGCATATTGCATACGATTCAGTAATATTTGGTTTTTCGGGTGAAAAACTAAAAATCCTGATTATGGAATATCGAAATACTGGATTACTGGCACTTCCCGGGGGATTTGTTGGTCATCAGGAAAACCTAAATGATGCCGTTAAGAGGGGTTTGTCAGAAAGAACAGGTCTTTCCGATGTGTTTCTGGAACAATTCTATACTTTTGGAAATATTGAAAGATATCAACCCGAGGTGATGGAAAGAATACTAAAAGCACGAAATGAAAATCATGAAGGATATGCCTGGCTTTTGGATAGGTATATATCTGTAGCCTATTATGCACTAATTAACCTCAATGATGTAACCCCAAAACCAGACCATCTTTCTGATTCTTGTGGATGGTATGATGTTGACAACCTGCCTGCTTTAATTTTGGATCACAATATGATCGTAAATAAAGCTATGACAACGCTCAGGTCAAATATAGACCATAAACTAGCAGGGGTCAACCTGCTACCTTCGAGATTTACGATGAAAGAATTGCAAAAAGTTTACGAAGCCATACTCAATGAAAAACTCCACAGAGGCACATTTCAGAGGAAGATACTGGCATCAGGGCTTCTTAAAAGACATGAAAAACAATATACCGGAGCTGCCAATAAAGCACCCTTTCTATATAGTTTCGTAGACTGAATATCCGATTTGATAGATTTGATTTTATCTAGAACAAAAAGGAAAGTACTTTTGTTATACCCTTATATTCAAAGTAATATGACCAGCCGGTTATGAACACTTTGAAAAAAAGAAAAAACATTATTAAAAAATAACAGAATGGAGGCTTTCTTAATATTCCTCATCATAGGATATTTTTTCTATGATGGAATCAGATTTATGAAATCAATCAAAAAAGGCAAACAGTACTTTGATTGAATCACATTATTTTAAAATGTGAAACACAAAATTGATTAATTGACTTTTGACCCATTAATTTTTCTCCCAAAAAAAAACAACTACTTGAAAATAAAAACAAAAGAGCTACCCCAAAATGGAATCGCTCAATTGATATTTTTAAATAATCCTAAAGTGGTTCCCGGTATTCTAGAAAAACAATAAAATCAGGAGCTGTGCCATGAGAATCCTTGTGATTGTAACCAAAGGATAAACTGATGCGTAAGCCTGAGTAGGGATATCAGAATTAAAATAAGAATTGCTAAAAGATAAGGCCGCCGGGTCAGTATAAGTACCACTCATCAAGCCTACCAATTGCAAATAATTGATTTTCATAAATACTCTACCTACAATCAACATGATCAATAATGGAACCACTGTAATCAAACTTCCAAGGCCTATCCACATCCATCCATTGTATTTTACAAAGTTGGCATAAAAATCATGTCCTGCATGTATCCCAACGGTAGCAAAAAACAGACATATACCCAGGTCTTTCATAAAATAAATGGCCCCATGGTTGATATAAGTATGGATCATACCCACGCCACCATACCTACTGAGCAACAAGGCAACAATCAGTGGCCCAGCTGCAAAACCAAGCTTAACCGGCACCGGGAATGATGGCACAAAAAGCGGTATTGAACCCACCAAAAGTCCTAAAATCAACCCGCCAAACAAAGACAGGAAGTCTGGTTCAAGAAGTTTCTTCTCAGAGTTTCCAATCAATCTTTCGGCTTGTTGGATAGAGTGCTTGTTACCAACCACATGAATTTTATCACCAAAAAACAACTCAAGGGAAGGTTTTGCGAGCAATTCCATACCGGAACGATATATTCTGGTTACTTTCAAATCATAACGATTGAAAAGGTCAAGCTCTTCAAGAGATTTATGTACGATATCATTCTTGGTCACAATCAAGGTTTTAGACATGATATCCTCTTCTGATTCAATCATGTTGTCAGTTGATTCTCTTCCGATAAAACTGATTACTTTATCTACATTCTCTTTGTATCCTACCATCACAAGTACATCACGTTCCTGAATAATCGTATCCAAGGAAGGAGAAAATACCCCATGTGTACCGCTATGTTTTAGTCTGGAAAAAATAACCGCATCTTCTCCGAAAATTTCTAGGATATCTTTAAGGCTTTTCCCTATAGCCTCAGGGCTGGTTACCCGACATTTTTTATAAATCGGGAATGCCATCTTTTGACGAGCTTTAATTTCAAAATTCTCGTTTTCCTTCTCTATATCAATCCTGAATAGTTTTTTGGATAAAATAATAACCACTATGATACCAAAAACCCCAAACGGATAAGCAATGGCATAGGCAATAGCAGGATCGGAGAAGGTGCGATCAGGGAAATGTTCCTGAAGTTCCTGCAAGGCAGATTTGGCAGCACCCAGACCAGGTGTGTTAGTTACCGCCCCCGACATAAGTCCAACAGTGTTTTCGATGGTGAGGCCACTATATTTAAAAATCAAAAATGCAACCAATCCTCCCAGAATTACTGTACTGACACTCAGAATATTAAATTTAAGTCCTTCTTTTTTCAGAGAAGAGAAAAACGAAGGCCCAACTTGAATACCAATACCATAAACAAATAGAATAAGACCAAATTCACGAAGAAATTTCAGGGTATCCTCATTTAGGCTATAGCCCAAATGCCCAAGAAACAAACCTGAAAACATAACAGCCGAAATCCCCAGAGACACACCTTTTATCTTTATTCTGCCGATAAAAATACCCAATGAAATGGCAAATAATACAACAAAAATTGATTGGGTTAAATCCGGAGAATGGGAAGGCAAAAATAGATTTTGTAAACTCTTGATCATGTCAGATTGGAAATAATGATAGACAAAAGTACTTAGCAATATTAAGTCGCTTTAATTAAAACCGATATTTTTTCCCAAAAAATAAGTTATGTATAGTATAAAAGTAGATAAATACTATAATGAAAGCAAAAAGAATTCAAAAACAAAGTCCAAGACAAAATAACCTAAAATTATTCTGACAAAAGTCATTTTTTTTGTCTAAAACAAAATAAAATAACACTTTTCAGACAAAATACAAAATTCAGATTACAAAAAAATACATTTTCCCAACAGGTATTTACCCACAAACGGAAATATAAAAAATTAAATTTTTTGCTTAAAATAATATAAGAGCAAATAAAACCACACTTATTAGGAACAAGTTGCAAAAATTAATCTAGGTGTATTTTTACAAAACTACAATCCGAAAATATCCCAAATTATTTGAAACTAATTCCATTGTTCAATTAACATTTGTTTGAAATCAAAAAAGGAAGAAGAAACTTATCAAAACGAATTCTTCCATTTTTAAAAAAAGCTTCGCGACGAGTCAAAAGATTAAAATTTAATACATTTTCATGGGTTAATAAAAGTTAAAATAAAACAATCGTGCAACCTTTTGAAAATTCAATTCATCTATCAACCAAAAAACCACTCATCATAAAATTGTCGCCACTTATGTATTACTCATTACCTTGTATTGCATAATACTATAAGTTTGCAAAGTATTTACAAATTAGAAAAAGCTATTACAAAAATGAAAAAGTTATTACTAACCCTTTTTGGGGTATTGGGTGGAATCGTTGTGTTTGCCCAAAAAAACGGAGAAGTGTCGGGGACCATACTTGATGAAAAATCTACGGCACTTCCCTTTTCTACAGTTCTATTATTAAAAGCGGCTGACAGCACCCTGGCAAAAGCCGTGGTAAGTGACGATGAGGGAAGTTTCAAAATCGAAAATGCAGCCTATAATCATTACATTGTCAAAATTACAATGGTAGGTTATGAGGATTTTTACAGTCCAAAATTTTATCTGAATGAGCAATCACCATCTCTCAAACTCCAACCAATTAAGATGGCATTACAAACAGCTGCCCTAAAAGAGCTGACAGTAACCGCGAAGAAACCTTTTATTGAGCAACAAATTGACAAAACCGTCTTGAATGTAGAAAACAGTATCGTGGCGAGTGGAAGCACGGCACTGGAAGTGCTTGAAAAAGCACCGGGTGTGGTGGTGGACCAGCAAAATGAAACTGTAAAACTAAAAAATAAGTCAGGTGTGATGTTTATGATTGATGGCAAAAAAAATTATTTATCAGAAGCCGACCTGGTTCAATACTTAAAAAACATGAGCTCAGATCAAATTGCATCTATCGAAATAATTACCAATCCATCATCAAAGTATGATGCTTCCGGAAACTCCGGAATTATCAATATAAAACTCAAAAAAAATCAGAACTACGGTACAAACGGTAGCATCTCAAGTACAATGGGCACCGCTTTTGTGCCAAATTCTACCGGAGACTTAAACCGTGGCTCTTTAAATCTGAACCTCAATTACAGAAACAAAAATTGGAATCTATTTGGGTCAACAAGCGGAAACAGAGGCTCTTGGTACAATGAGAACCGTTTGCACAGAAACGTATATTATGAAAATACAAAAAGTGTCTTTGATCAATTTAGCCAGAGAAACGGTCATGGATTAGGAAACTCAACAAAAATTGGTGCAGACTATTTCCTAAACAAAAAAACCACTTTAGGCATAATGGCAGACATGAATCTTTGGGATGGAGAAATGGTGGGTACAGGCAATACTTCCATAGCCAGCACTGCAGGGTTGGAAACCCTCAACAGCTCTTTGAAGCAGATTATAGGAATGAATATGGGCAGAACAAACATAAATTCAAACTTTAACATTAAACATAATATCAATGACAAAGGGCAAGAATTAACTTTTGATCTTGACTATTCAAATTTTAGAAATAGTGATGATCAAAACTTTAACACATCCTATTTTGATCAGCATGGAACTACAACCAGCACACTTTTTCAACGAAGCAATACGCCCAAATATATAAATATTGTAGCTGCCAAGATTGATTATGTTTTGCCCTTGAAAAACGAGACCAAACTTGAGATGGGAGCAAAAACCGGCTATGTAAAAACTGACAACGATTTTGGTTTTGAATACCAGCAAGATGCTCAATGGATCAATGACGCAGGAAAAAGCAATCATTTTATTTATGAAGAAAACATAAACGCTGCTTACCTGAATGTTGGAAAAAACTGGAAGAAATGGGGAGTTCAGGGTGGTCTTAGAGCTGAACATACCCACTCTGTTGGCAACTCGATAACCATGAACAAAGTAGTTCCGAGAGACTACCTATCATTATTCCCTACCTTGTTTGTCAATCAAAATATCAACAAGAATAACAGCATGAGATATTCTTACAGCCGCCGTATCGACAGACCTAACTATGAGCAATTGAATCCGTTCTTATTCTTTTTGGACCCTTATACCTATGAAGAAGGAAACCCGTTTTTACAGCCACAATTTACAGACAATGTAGAGTTAAATTATACCTACAAGAATAGCTATTCATTGGGACTAGGATATTCCAAAACGAGAGATATGATGACTCAAATCACAGAGCAAAACGACTCAACTCGTGTTACTTATGCCATTCAGCGGAATTTGCAGCAATTTGAAAATTACTCCATGAATGTTTCATTTCCGGTAACCATAAGCAAATGGTGGATAATGCAAAACAATTTCAGCTTGTATTATGGTAAATTCCTGGATGAAAACCTGCTGGGTGGAAGACTGGATGCGGGTCAGCTGGCTTATAATTTCTATACAGCATCGACTTTTACATTGCCCAAAAACTGGTCAGCCGAAGTAAATATGTGGTACAATAGTCCTAGCCTTGGAGGCATATTTACCAGCACAAAACCACAATACGCAATTAATGCCGGGATTCAAAAATCAGTATTCAACAAAAAAGGAAGACTGAAACTTAGCGGTAACGACTTATTTCTGACTTCATTCTGGAATGGTGCCGTAAAATATCAAAATATGGATTTTACCATCAAAAACCGTTGGACAAGCCGGAGAGTATCCTTGACATTCTCTTATAATTTTGGTAACCAAAACGTTAAAAATGCAAGAAACAGAAAAACTGCTAATGATGACTTAAAGAACCGAGCTGGTGGAAACCAGGGTTAAGTTTATAGAAAGTTTGATTTTATAAAACCCCGAAGTTTTTGGGGTTTTATTTTTTTAGGCACTTCATGCAAAACTTTTTGATACTATTTTGACAAATACTTCTATATATTATACAATATTTACCAAATCTTAAAACCTGTCCTAAAATTATTTGTCATAGTAAATATTTGATTGACAATTCTTTGTTACTTTTAAGACCACATTTAAATAAATAATACAATACAATTCATTAATAATTAGAATTTAATTCCCGGAATAAATTGTAATAATTGGTTTCACTATTATTTATTCTGACAATTTTACTATTTCCCAGATGAAAAATCTGTTCTCCATTACTTTCTATTTTGTCTTGACATTGTATATCATTCTGGTTAATTTTGATATCACCAACCGCCAACTTTTCACTACTATGTCTTTGATACCGATTTTATCACTTTGGTTTTTTGCTGAAAATGAGTATCCGAAAAACGTAAAATTCTGGATGACATTGGTATTCACTTTTATGTTTATAGGATTTTCTACCGGCCAATTAATTACCAGAGAGGAAGACTTCATAGCAAAAAATACAATTTTCGATATTGCCGAATTTCTATTTTTAATGCCGGTTGTTTTTCATTTGGGATTAAATCAACAAAAAAATATCACCCATGAAGTATTGAAGTTTGTGATTGTGGCTGCAATAAGCTTGCTGTTTATTTTACTTTTTTTCGAACTTTTTAGTTTTCCGGAACAAATCGTAGTTTTTATAAGAATCTTACAACTTGGGTTGTTTTTTGGTTGGACCTGGCGAAACCCGAAAATTCATTCTAACGTTTATATAAGTTTATTTGTACTTGTACTTGCTAACATCCTTTTTATATTGCTATATGCCCGTATTCTAAATTTCAACGAGGAATTGTTTGTAACTCCAACGTTTTTTATTTCAAAATATCTATTAGTTTCAGGACTAATCAATTCATTCCAAAGAATTTAGTTTAATAATATTTTTTGAAAACTCAAAAATATTTCCCAAAAGCTTATTAAATGCCAACCGGAAAACAAAGGGAATCCTAAGCCGATGAGTCTAATTTATATGGTTTTCAAATAGCTGAAACTTTAAATATTCCAGATAATATTTAAAGGCATATAGTACATATTTTCAATTAAATATCACAGGCTTTTTTCAAAATAAAATAGCGACAGAATTCCCATTGGCTTTTTTGGATTTAATTTAGCACCAAATAGTAATCAGATATGAATTTACAGCAAATTGAATACATCCTGGCACTGGACAAGCACCGGCATTTCGCAAAAGCCGCCGAGGCTTCATTTGTAACCCAACCTACCCTAAGCATGATGATTCAGAAACTGGAAGAAGAACTTGACGTGAAGATATTTGACCGGTCTCGCCAACCAGTAATCCCTACTGAAATAGGAGAAAAGATTCTGGCCAAAGCCAGAAAAGTAATTTTTGAACTGGAAGAATTTAAGAATATTGTAAAAAATGAAAAAGAAATCATAAATGGTGAAATCAGATTAGGGGTGATTCCCACCATTGCTCCATATTTACTTCCAATGTTTTTACAAAAATTCAGTAAAAAATATGAACATCTGAAATTATTTATCTCTGAAAACGTAACCGAAACACTACTTATAAAATTAAAAACCGGAGAAATTGATTCAGCCATCATGGTTCTGCCTGATGACGGTGAAAACTATCATGAATACGAGCTCTTTTATGAGCCATTTGTGGTTTATGCTGCCCGGCCATTTGAAAAAGAATACCTCCTTGCTGAGGACATAGATACGGATGAACTGCTTCTTCTGGAGGAAGGACACTGTTTCAGAACGCAAATATTGAAGTTCTGTGAACTTGCCAAACCCAAAAACACCCGCATTGAATATAGTTCGGGTAGTCTGGAAACACTAAAAAACCTCACTGACAAACAATTGGGAATAACCATCCTGCCCGAAATGGCGACATTGGATTTCAGTGATTCCGAAAGGAAAAAACTCAAGTATTTTGCAGATCCCCAACCCTATCGTAAAGTTAGCATTATTACCCATCGCGACTTCCTTAAGAGACGACTCATCTCATTACTGCATGAAAATATCCTGGAAGAGATTCCTGAAAAATTTAAACAACAGCATGGCACCGAAATAAACTTTCAAAATAAAAATTAGTGATTTTTAAAATACATAGTTACAAAAGGTTATCACAAAAGGATATACCAGAAATAACCATAAAGTAGCATGAAAAAAATCACCTTCGTAGCAGTATTTTTTGCCTTATGTTCTGCAGGTTTTTCCCAGAAAACAAAAAAAGCCAGATTGGCAACCACAGAATTAAACACCGTTTATCTGGAAAGCGGAAGTATCGAAAACGGAACCTACATGGGAGAACCCAGTCTGGTTTTTAAATCAAACGGTTTTTTCAAACCCACAGACAAAGCTTTAGGAACAGTTGTAAGTGGCTCAAATTGTAAACCCAATGGTTACCAGGATAGTAAAGGAATGGTTTACATTTTTGAAGGCGGGCAGATTCCGTCTTCGATGCAAGATCCGGCAGTGGCACTGGCGGCCTTTACCTCTGCAACATGGAACGAAACCTCAGCGTATGAGCTGCCTATGGACGCTTTGGTTTGTGAAAAAAAACCAATTTTCACTTTCAGACCAGCTGGAAAAATGCCAAGAATGGAAGCGGTAGTTTCGGGTATAAAAATATACAGAATAAAAAATGAGGAGATAGTAGAAGACTATACCCAATTGATGGATTATCACCGAACAGCAAACCGAACGCTGAGTGAGGCTGTTGACCTTGCAACTGTACTGAATATACAATCTACAGATTACAATCTCACGAGCTCCAGAGCAGGACTGGTTTTGACTAATGGAAAAATTGACCGTGAAAAAAGCACAGAAACTCCAGTACAAACCATGGACAAAATAATTTTCACGCCTAAAAACAATGCACTTCAAAAATATCAGCTCCGGGTATTTCTGATTAAAAAAATGACACCCGAAATGGACAGTTTCTACGAAATCAGAAACAATAGGAAAGTTTTGAAAGAAGGAATGGATGAAAATCTTTTTAATTATATAAAACAAAACTATCTTAGGAGTTTCAGGCTGAACATGATAAAAAAATATGACTGTAACCCTTGCTTAAAACTCCAAAGTTCAGGTTTAAAATCACAATTAAACACGCTAAAAATAATGGATGATGGCAACCCTCCACTCCCAATGATAGATGGCTGATAAGCTAAAATATATATTATTCTGCTCTTTGTGTTTGGTCTGGTCAGCAACATTGTCCAGACCAAACCCATATGCCCAATTACCAAAAAAGGCATTTAAGGTTTACAAAAACTTCCTTATGCATAAAATCACTCCAGAGCAATTAATCCAAAATATGGTTTCTCTGGAAAATGAGAATAATTGGCATGACATGGAGCTGGCTTTAAACATAAAACTTTACAAAGCACTTGGCTATCAATATTCAAACCGTACCGCTCAATCCATTAAAGAATGTGAATTGGGTCTGGCGAAAATAAAATCAGAAAAAGTCAGAAACGACACCCTCCAATTTAAGCTTTTGTCAGATATGGCTTATTACCAAAATGCTGCTTTAGATTACGAAAGTGCTTTAAAAAGTCTGGATCAGGGATCTATTTTACTTCAAAAAAATCCAAAATTGAAAGAACTCATTAAAGACTATTGCATAGCATTTTACTCTAATTACAGTAAATTAATGAGAGAAAAAGGCGACATTAACAAAAGTATTTTGCTTTTGAATGAAGCCATGACTTTAACAAACACTCCCGAAACAAAATATTTTAAATTATTCATTTACAAATCTTTAGCCTCAAACTTTGTCTTGCTTGAAGAAACCGAAAAAGCTAAAGCGTATTATCTGCAAGCCTTAAAGATTGCAAAAAAGGGAGATGAAATTGCGGATATTGAGGTGCAGTTAACCCAATTATTCTTAAAACTAAACCAAGCCGAAAATGCTAAATCTCACTTAATACACGCTCAAAAAAGCCTTGGTCAATCGGCATTTGCAAATGCCGGCTCGGAATTCCCAAAGATCGAAATGGCTATTGAAAACCAATGGGCCCAATATTATTTTTTAATAAATAACCATAAAGAAAGCCTGAAACATTGTAGCCGGGTTTTGGCAATATCAAAGGCTAAATTTGGAAATCAAAAAGGACCCCATGTCGCCGATGTGTACGCTTTAATGGCCAGGGTTTTAAATTCAGAGACGTATTTTGATAAAGCAGTAAATGCCTGTTTTTATGGAGTTAAAAACGATTTGGAAGAGCTTGTTTCGGTTGAAAAATATGTCGAAATCCTTTGGGAGAAATCACTTTTTTATCATCAAAAAAGACACCGCAAAAAAGATCAGGTAATATTGGAGGCTGTAAAAAATATTAATTTGATAAAAAGCAGCCTTGAGGAAGATGATTCAAAACTATATTTTCTAAAATCTAAATCAGATTTTTATGAAAAAGCTCTCGAAATGATTTCTCCTCAAAACATAGCAGGAATTTTCAAAATTATGGAATACAGCAAGGCAGCTTTGATTACAGATGTTTTGAAAAAAAATAAATTTAAATACACCGGCATTCCGAAGGAGCTGATTCAGAAAGAACTGCACGCGAAAAGGGAAATAAATAAATACCGTTTAAAAATTAACAACGCCAATACACTTTTAGAAAAGAAAGAAAGTGAAACCAAATTAAGGCAAGCTCAATTAGTACTCAATAATATTCAAACCGAAATAAAAGTTAATTATCCCGCATACCAAAAGCAGGTTCACACGCTTGACAGTATTGATATTTCAGGAATCAGAAAAGCTTTAAATCCTGACCAATCCATGATTAATGTTTTTTATTCTGAAAGGAAAATTGGAATACTTTGGATTGATAAAACAGATACAATTTATAAGAGTATAGCGAACAACCAGGAGCTGGAGGGGCAGTTGAAATCCCTGCTTAAAGAGATCAATACCAATCCCGGGATATCAGAATTTGATGCCAAAAATGCCTCAAAGGTGCTTTTCAGCCAGTTATTTGGAAGTTTTGAGAAACAATTTAAAAACACAAAACAAATCATCGTAATCAGAGATGGGCTTTTGCAATACCTTCCTTTTGAAGTTCTCATTGACCAAAACGGGATTTTTTTGATCGAAAATTATGAATTTCAATATTCCTGGTCGGCCAATATCTGGAATTTGGAGAAGTCAGATAAAGTAAAAACCCGCAAACGCGAGTTGATGGCCATTGCTCCGTTTACCTCAGAAAACGCTTCCAATAGCCTCTCAGAAGACCTTAAACCTCTATTGGCCTCAAAAAAAGAGGTGGAACAAATTGGTGGAGATATCTACCTCGAAAAAAATGCGAAAAAAGAACTATTTTTTAGTAATTATCAAAATTATAATATAATTCATTTTGCAACCCATGCCCAGCTCAATGACACTGACCCAAATCTTTCATTTATAGCCTTTTATCCCGACGAAAAAGAAAGCAAACTATTTACACAGGAATTATTTGATTTAAAATTTCAGGAAACGCAATTGGTGGTATTATCTGCATGTGAAGGTGGTTACGGACATTATCAAAAAGGCGAAGGGCTCATGTCTCTTGCACGTGCTTTTGCATATGCGGGTTGCCCATCGGTCATAACTACACTTTGGAAAGCCAATGACGAGACATCAGCATATATAGCCGCACGAGTTCATAAATATCTTAAAAAAGGATTTTCAAAATCAAAGGCGGTACAACAAGCTAAGCTTGATTTATTATTGGATGAGGAATTTGGCCAATACGACCACCCCTATTACTGGTCAAATTTTATTCTGATTGGCAACAACAACCCTCTGGTAAACAACTTCTTCGAAATCTACAAATTAGAAATATTCTGGATTATCTTACTGATACTTTCTCTGGGAATAATTTTATATCTCAATTACAGAAGATTAAAAAAGTAACCGGGTTTTGAGACGGATTTTATCGAAATATGGAATTTTGTATTTAAAATCATCGTCAGACTCTATTTCTCTCAATAGATGAGCTGCCTTGGGTTTATCAATCTCGGCCAAAGCTACAACTTCCAGCCAACGGGCTAAATCGCGGTAATATTTCCTCAGGTGTTCTTCATTCTTAATTTGGGCAAAAGCCTCTGCAGCTTCCTGATTTTTACCAGTAATCAACAAGGCCTGGGCGTCTTTAAACTTCTGAAAGTCAACTCTGTCGCTTTCGCTGATGTCGGAATCACTGCCACGCTCCTGCATGGTCAACTGGCCAGGCAACGTGATATGGGATTGATTGAAATATATAAATGTGGCCACTGAAGCAGCAATGCCCGCAACCGCAATTTTTGGCCAGGATATTATTTTTCCCTTTTTAGGGCTTTCCTGTTCCCATTCTTTTAATACTTCTTGATGGATGGCTTTGATTTTGTTTCGCAAGGCCAGCTTTTCCGGCAATGCTTTCAGAACCTGCATTTTTTTTAAGTTCAATTGCCATTCATCATCTGAAAGCAGTCTTTGTTCTACTTCGGCTTTCTCTTTTTTTTCGAGATTCCCAAGAACATAGGCTTCCAATATTTCCAATTCCTGTTCAGTCATTCTTTACAATTTCGTAAGGATATTTTTCAGGCATTTGCTTTTGGCATTTCTTACCACCTGCTCATTTTCATACAGGCCTTCATCAACCAATTCTTTTGCCATTTCTTTAATACTATATCCGAGACCAAAGACCATTTGTAATATTCTTTTACAATTTTTCCCAATTTTTTCAAACATCTCAAGGTAGTTACTCCAAGATTCTTGTTCCACAAGGGCTACTGAGATATCATCTTCAAGTGCTTCAGCTTCCTCACCAAACCGTATCTCTCTGATTCCCCGGGCATCTTCTGAGTCGAGATATTTAATCATCAAGTTTCTTGCAATTTTCCCGATGTAAGCAGAAATAGTTTTATTTTCCTGAATTGAAAACTTTTCAGAAATCACATTATTGACAAAAACCTCTATTGTTTCCCAGATAATATCATCAGGAGTCTTGCTCCGTTCATTTCGAAACGAGCTTCTCAAGATACTTAATAACAGGCTTTTATTTTTATTATAAATATACAATATCGCATCATCCTGCTCTTTGCCCCCTTTCTTAAGAGCAAAAACTATTTCAGAATCGGAATACGAATGCGGCATTGAAATGATAGGGGTATTGCTAATTACAAATTTATCGGGCAAGCCTGAAATTAAAAATTATTATTTAATAAAAAACCATATAATAAAATTTTCAATTTCTATGTGACTGATATTCAATACACTAATAATCATCTGAAAAATATTTAATTTATTTTTCATACACATGGTTACAGAATGAATCACGGATAGGATACACTAATATACGCCCAAAAAAATATTAACATGGAAACTCAGATACACGTAGGAGGCAGGTTAAGCGTTAATCCTCAGAAAATTATCCGTCTGAAAGGCGATGTAAATTATACTACCATATATTATGCAGACGGAAAAAGGAAATCGGTAGTAGCCACAACTCTAAAAAAGATCCAAAGTCGCCTGGAGCCTTTCCCGTACTTTTTTCGCATCTCACGCAACACTATAATAAACCTAAATTGTATTGATCAAATCAAAGACAACGAAATCCTGTTGATAACGGGTGATATTGAGATAGCTTCAAGACGTAGAAAAAGAGAATTCTTTGGACAAATACTGAATGTAGCTAACTAGAATTTCAGGATGCGTAGATTGAGATTAAATATGTAAAAGTGCTACTAAATCTTCGACTTTTCTCCAAATCTTCACTCTTAAACCTTACTTTTCGGGCAAGTGGTATCTTATTGCAGATATTTTGGGTAATCACCATGGAAGGCGCTAGCCTGGAAAACCCGTTCTTGCTTTCTCATCGAGAGCTGCACA
>WBZP01004387.1_pt1 | contig 14707 bp, 15 predicted proteins | sample 5204301 | NCBI WGS metagenome assembly WBZP01 (sample SAMN12412401, study PRJNA552823) | activated sludge metagenome | isolation source: activated sludge from nitrification reactor of wastewater treatment plant... | place: USA: Pennsylvania | collected 2017 | reverse complement strand
GGTGCACCACCGCCGGATCGTCACCGGCAAGCAGGTTGGTGCTGATGTCCCGGGTGGCCTCGATCCACAGCTGGCGCGAGCGCGCGGCCTGGTAGAGCCGGGCGTTGTCGATCGCGATCCCGGCCGCACCGGCGAGACCCTGCACCAGCGCCTCGTCGTCGTCGGTGAAGACCGCGCCGCCGACCTTCTCGGTCAGGTACAGGTTGCCGTACACCTGGTCGCGAATCCGGATCGGCACCCCCAGAAACGTGCGCATCGGCGGATGGTGCGGCGGAAGGCCGACCGACGCAGGGTGCCGCGAGATGTCCTCGACCCGAATGGCTTTGGGGGTGTTCAGCAGAACGCCCAGCATCCCGTGCCCGGTCGGCAGTGGGCCGATCAGCTCGGCCGTCGGCGCGTCGACCCCCTCGTAGACGAACCGTTCCAGCGCGGGGTGCGGCTCGGTCCCGATCACACCCAGCGCACCGTAGCGGGCGTCCACCAGATCCATTGCCGTGCGCACGATCGTGCGCAGCGTCCGCTCCAGGTCCAGGCCGGCCGTGACGGCCAGCATCGCGTCGAGCAGGCCGTCGCGGACCGCGACGTCAACCATCGGACCGGCGCATGGTTTCGGCGGCGAACAACGCCGCCTGGGTGCGCCCGGAGAGCCCGAGCTTGGTCAGCAGCCGGGACACGTAGTTCTTGACCGTCTTCTCCGCCAGAAACATCCGCTGGCCGATCTCGCGGTTCGTCAGTCCCTCGCCGAGCAGCTGCAGCAGGGTGCGTTCGGTCGGCGACAGGTCCCGCAGGCGCTCGTCCTGCTCGGTGTCCCGTCGCAGCCTGGACATCAGGACCTCGGCGGCGCGGTTGTCCAGCAACGACTTTCCGGAGCCGACCGCCTTGATCGCCTCGGCGAGCTCCATTCCACGGATGTCCTTGACGACGTATCCGCTGGCGCCGGCGACGATGGCGTCGAGCATCGACTGTTCGTCGGTGAACGAGGTGAGGATCAGGCAGCGCAACTCGTCGTTGGTGGCGAGCAGTTCGCGGCAGAGGTCGATGCCGCTGCCGTCGGGCAGCCGGATGTCGAGCACGGCGACGTCCGGGCGGGCCGCGGGAATGCGGGCGAGGGCCTCGGTGAAGGTGCCCGCCTCGCCCACGACCTGGAGGTCGGGGTCACTGGTCAGGAGTTCGGCGAGACCCCGCCGAACCACCTCGTGGTCGTCGACCAGGAACACCTTGATCACACCGCAATACAGCCCTGGAACAGGCGCGCCAACTAGGGACTTTGGTCCCGAAAAGACCTGACCAACGCCTTGTGTCAAGGGGTCCAACATTACTGGCGCGCGGCCGTCGCGGCGGGGATTGTCGTAGGCGGTATCGCGAGACGAGCGGTGGGGACATGGAGGTGACGATGACGGACGCATCCGCGCCCGAGATCGTCGTCGGTTGCGACGGCTCGGCCTCTTCCCACTCGGCGATCCGCTGGGCCGCCCACGAGGCCGGTATGCGCAACGTGGCGTTGCGCCTGGTTCACGTCGGTGCCGCGCCCGCCGTCATCAACGTCATGCGGCCCGTTCCCGTCGAGTTCGAGGAGTGGCAGGACAAGCAGGCCCGCCAGGTCCTGGCCGAGGCGACGGCTCTGGTGGCCGAGATCGGGACCGAGACGGGCGTGCCGGTGCGCATCGCCGACGCCGATATCTACCACGCGGCCCCGGTCCCCACGCTGATCGACCTGTCCAAGGACGCCGAGATGGTGGTGGTGGGCAGCCGGGGCATGGGCGCGTTTCGCCGTGGTCTGCTCGGCTCGATCAGCACCGGTCTGGTCCACCACGCCCACTGCCCGGTCGCGGTCATCCACGACGGACCGGTTCCGCCCGCCCACCTGCCGGTGGTCGTCGGCATCGATGGGTCACCGGCCTCGGTCGGGGCCACCGAGATCGCGTTCGAGGAGGCCTCCCGGCGCGGCGTCGACCTGGTCGCCGTGCACGCCTGGAGCGACGACAGCCTGTTCACCGTGCCCGGTGTCGACTGGTCGAGCGTGGCCACCGGTGAGGAGGAACTCCTGGCGGAGCGGTTGGCGGGCACCGCCGCCGACTATCCGGACGTCACGGTGCATCGCGTGGTGGTGCGCGATCAGCCGGCCCGGTACCTGGCCGAGCAGGCCCAGAACGCCCAGCTGCTGGTAGTCGGCAGCCACGGTCGGGGCGGGTTCGCCGGACTGCTGCTCGGTTCGGTCAGCACCGCATTGGTACACACCGTCACCATCCCCATGATTGTCGCGCGCCGGCACTAGCACCCCACGGCGCGCGTCACCGAGCCGGCGGACGGAGTTCTCCCCCGTCCGCCGGCTCACTCTCGTTCAGCGGGTCCGCGCCCGCGGTCTGATCCGACCGGGCTGGGCGGCCCGCTGACCCCTGCGCAGCGTGTCGATCAGCTCCCGGTAGGGCCCGACGAGATAGGCGGTGTCGCCCGCGGCCAGCTGGGTCTCGCGGCGGGGATGCAGCCGCACCGGCGAACCATCCCGCTCGATGGCGATCACCCGGGTCTGGGTCGACAATTCGAACATCCGCAGCCCGTCGAGCTCGCTGCCCCGGCGTACCTTGACGCCGCCGACCATGAACGAGCGCTGGCCCACCGAGAAGGTGCCCAGCACGTCGAGTCCCATGGCGGCGCCGATGAACCAGGGGGTGGCGAGGTCGACGGTGGAGCGCACGAACTCGAAGCCGAACCGGTGCCCGACGGCGTGGCCGAGCTGCTGGTCGTAGATCCGCAGCACCACCGGCACATGCGGGCGATGCAGCTCCGGCACCACCTGTGGGTTGCCGACCATCTCGCGGATCACGATGCCGGTCTCGATGTTGACCATGTCGTCCTGGGTGAGCACCGCGATCGCCCGCGCGCCGTCCACCCGGGCGGCCTCCAGTGTCTGGCGCAGCGTGGCGTCGCCGAAGATCACCGGCACGTCCAGCTCTTTGGCCCCGGACAGGTAGCGGTTGTCCTCGTTGCGCTCGATGACCGCGACCTGCTGGCCGGCCGCCTTGAGCATGCTCGCAACCCGGATGCCGAACGAACCGAGCCCCACCACCACGATGTGGCGGCGCAGGTGGCGGATCTTCTGCCGGTTGGTCGCCTGGGAGATGCGCTGGGAGAGCAGGACGTCGGCCACGAACGCCACCAGGATCGCCATCGTCGCGACGCCGGCCAGCATCATCATCACGCCCCAGAGCCGCAGCCAGGTCGGCTGGTCGGAGAAGTTGAAGTCGCCGTAGCCCACCGTCGCGATGGTCTCGGTGGAGAAGTAGAGGGCGTCCACCCAGGTCATGCCCGGATGGTCGTAGCTGAATCGCAGAATGACTGTCGAGCCCAGCAGCAGTGCGGTCGCGGCCGCCAGCGCGCGGTAGAACATCGGGTTCATGTCGTCGCGGAAGGCCCGGAAGGTATCGGAGATGCGGGCGACCAGCGGGCGCTCCCGCGGGGCGACCGGAATCGGCTTGGCGATCTTGATGCCCCGCTCGGCCAGCTCGTCGGCGGTTCCGATCATGGCGGTCCAGTCACCCGGGTGCACCGGGACGTCCCGGCCGGGGCAGGCGATCACCTCACCCGGGTTGTGCGCGGCCTCCGAGCGGATGATGGCGACCGGCGCCAGGTCACCGTACATTTCCCGCAGCGTCGACTCCTCGGTGGCGAACGCGCCGGACACGACGAAGTCGATGCCGGCCACCGTGATGGTGTGGGTGGTCAGCTCCAGCAGCGCCTCGACCACCGACGGCGCCGCCAGATCGGCGACATCGAGGATCGCCCCGGGCCCGTTTCCGCCTGCCATCGCCTCGCGCAGCACCGTGTTGGCGAGCCGGGCGACCACCCGCACCCGGGGGTTGGCCTGCCGGGCCAGCAGCGCGATCTCGAGGTTCAGCGCGTCGTCGTCGGCGACGCAGATCACCGCGTCGGCCACCGCGATACCCGCGGCCTCCAGGCCCTCGGGGGACTGCAGCGGAACCACGCTGAGCTCGGCATTGTTCAGCTCGTCGATGATGCGGACCGCGAGCGCGTCGTCCCCGCAGACGATGGTGTGGCCGTGCATGGGGAAACGCTACTGCGGAATCCGTCGCGGCGACGGGTGACCACGAAGTATGTCGAGCACGGCGTCGGCCCGGCTCATCGCTGTGCCCCGGGCGGCACCGGATCCGCGTCGTCGCCGCTGGCTCCGAGCGTGAAGTCGGCGAAGTCGAAGCCGGGCACCACGACACAGCTCACCAGTGCGGGCTCGGCGTCGCGCGGCCGGGCCCGCTGCCAGTAGCCGGGCGGCACCACCAGCTGGGGGTGCTGGCCGGCCAGCACGTCCGGGCCCAGGACATAGGTTGTGGCGCTGTCCTTCTCGCGCCCGAACTCGAGCAGCAGCGGGCTGCCCCGATGGTGCAGCCACAATTCCGCGCTGCGCACGGTGTGCCAGGCCGACTGCTGGTCGCCCATCAGGACGAACAGGATCGCGGTGCCCGCGCTGCGCGGCCCGGTGTAGTCGGGCGGCAGCACCGACTCGGCCAGCGCCAGGTCGCTGCGCCAGGTCTCCCGGAACCAGCCGCCCTCGGGATGCGGAGCCAGGTCGAGCCGGCGCACCCAGTCGGGGAGTTGTGTCATCTGCCGTCCTCGGGTTTCGTTCCGACCAGCCTAGAGCCACCGGACCCCGGCGATGCGGCTCCCCGGCGTACTGACCGAGGCGGGTTTAGGGTCGGACCATGACACGCCTGCGTCCGGGTTGGTTCGTCGCGTTGTGCGCCGCGCTGCTCGGCGGCAGCGCGTGGCTGCCGTGGTTGACCACCTCGGCCCACGGTGGTGGCCGCGCCAGTGCGATCGGGGGGACCGTCGGCAGCATTGTGCTGCCCGCCCGATTCGGCGCCGGACAGCTGATCGTGCTGTTGTCCGCGGTGCTGATCGTCACCGGGGCGATGGCGGCCCGGGACCTCTCGCCCCGGCTGGCTTCCGCTGCGGCCCTGGTGATTTCGCTGCTCATCGCCTTCCTGACGTGGTTCTACTACCACCTCAACGTCAGTCCGCCGGTGGTGGCCGGGTACGGCCTCTACGTCGGCGCCGCCTGCGCACTGGCTGCGCTGGCGTGTTCGGTGTGGGCATTGGCGGCCGCCCTGCTCGGCGCGCGCACGGCGCGGTGAACCGCCTTTTCCGGCTCAGCCGCGATCGCGACTGAGCCGGAAAACGGTTGCGGCTATTCGGCTTCGACGGTCGTCGGCTGGATGGACTTGGCGGCACCGCCGTGGGTGACCTCGACCCGCCGCGGCTTGGCGCGCTCGGCGAGCGGGATCGTCACCGTCAGCACGCCGTTCTCGTAGGTCGCGGAGATCTTCGTCGAGTCGATGCCTTCGCCGAGGGCGAGCTGGCGCCGATAGGTGCCGAAGAATCTCTCACTCGCCAGCCATTGCACGGAGTCCTCCGATCGGGCCGACCGATGGGCGGTCAGCGTCAGCGTGCCGTTGTCGACACTGACGTCGACCGAACCCGGATCCACCCCGGGCAGGTCCGCGGTCAGGACGTAGTGGTCGTCGACCTTGTAGAGGTCCATCGGCATGAATCGGGGACTGCGGCTTGTTCCGGATTGGGTGCTCAGCAAGCCGCGGGCCATGGCGTCGATATCACTGAACGGATCAAAACGGAGCACAGCAACCCACCTCCTGTCGTTCCCGGCGCCCGCCACCCTGGCGGGCAGCAATCACTGTGCATCGCCAAGATTAGCACTCACCATCGGAGAGTGCTAACACTTTTCGGTGGCGGTTCGGGCGGCCGCCGGTACGCTGATCGCGGTTTCGGAGGGAAGCACATTGCACAGAGTGAACGCACCGATCTCGGCCCTGATCGCGGCCGCGCTGGCGGTGACGATGGTGGGCTGTTCCGGCACTGCCGACACCGCGGCCCCCGCCGCCAAGTGCGAGGAGGTCTCGGTGCCGCTGACCGACATTCCCGCCCGCTCCGATCAGGAGCCGGTGCTACGGCTGCCGCAGCCGCAGGGGTGGGAGCGCACCACCAAGCTGGACTCCGACTCCATCCGGTTCGCGATCCGCGACTCCGCGCTGGCCGCAGACGGATTCACTCCGAACGCGGTGGTGACCCTGCAGAAGGTCGGCGCCGATGCCCGCACGCCGCAGCAGATCCTCGATGCCCAGAGCCAGCAGCTGGTGAAGAAGCTGAAGGTCACCGACATGAAGGCGACCCCGGGGCAGGTGTGCGGATCGCAGGCCCAGGCCATCACCTACACCGCGCCGAAGATGGGCAAGATCCCGCCCCGCCGGGCCACCTCGCTGGCGACGGTCTACCAGGCCGGCGACACCAACTACGTCGCCACCGTCACCGTGCAGACCGTCAAGCCCGACGACCCGAACTACGCCAAGGATTCCGCGGCGATCATCCAGGGCTTCCAGATCCTGCCGCCCAAGAAGTGAGTCCCGCTACCGCGCCACCACGCTGATCTGCGCCCCGGCCAGGAGCTCGGTGCACCGGTCGCAGGCGAGTTCGCCGGTGAAGCCCGCGCCGCAGCCGCGATGGGTCAATGCGATGGCCGGTCCCTCCGGGGCCCGGAACCACTGCTGCGCCCACTGCAGGGCGGCCACCAGAACCGGAAACAGTGCCCGGCCCTTGTCGGTCAGCAGATAGGTGCTGCGCTCCGAGCCGCTGCGCTCCGCCGGCGAGGTGCTCAGCACGCCGATGGCGCAGAACGTCTGTAGTCGTTCCGCCAGCAGGCTGGGCGGGGCGCCCAGCTGGGTCTGGAAGTCGGTGAACCGGGTGGTCTCCAGGAATGCCGCCACCAGAAGCGCTGCCGCCCAACGGTTACCGAAGACGCTCATCGTCTCGGGGAACATTCCGGCCTGTCGGCCGACGGCGTCGGAGTCCGACCGGCGCCGGGTCGCTGCGGCCGGGGCGCAGCGCGACCACGCCCCGCTGGGCCCCAGCGCCAGGCTCACATCGGCGTGCGCCACCGCGGCATGACAGTCCGCGCAGCGCAGGAGCGGGGTGAACTGCTGCCCGCACGACTCGTGCCGCATCGCGGGCAGTTGTGCGCGGTGTTCGGCGACCCAGTTGCGTTCCCACTCCCAGATCGACAAGAGCGCCGGCCACAGCGAGGCGCTTCGCGGCGTGACCAGGTACTCGGTCCGGGCGCGGGTGGAGGTGTGCACCTGGCGCGCCAGCAGTCCATCGCGAACCAGGGTGTCCAGCCGGTTGGTCAGCACCGAGTTCGAGATGGGCAGCCGGGCCATGAACTGGCTGTAGCGGGTCGCCCCCAGCAGCGCCTGCTGGATGATCAGCAGGTTCCACTCGTCACCGAGCAGGCCCAGCATCCGGCCGATCGCGTTGGTGCCGCCCGGCGTCAGCTCGGTCGGCGCACCGGTCTCGACCGCCCCCGGCACTAGAGCCCTATCGACTCGGCTGCCGACTCGGTGGTGTGCCAGCGGCGCAACGCCGAGCCTGCGACCCACGTCGAGTGGGTGCCGCTGCAGATGCGTTCCGGCAGTTGCAGTTTGCACACCGGACCGTCCTCGAGCCGGGCGGCGTCGAACACCAGGCAGTAGGAGGCGTCGGCGTCCATGTCGGTGGTCAGCGTCACCAGATAGCCGTCGTCCTCGGCGGTGCTGCCCACCCGGGGCGCCATCGCCGTCTCGCTGCCGTAGACACCCTCGCCGAACGAGATGTGTTGCTCCGCACCGGTCACCACGTCATGGCGGACCAGACCGTCGAACAGGAACCAGCCCGGCTTCCCGGTGGCGGCGTAGGTGTAGCGATAGGGCTCGCCGCCGTGGTCGGCGTTGATCATCCCGAACTCGGTGATGCGCTCGGACAGCGGTTCCTCGGTGAGCCCGCCGGTGACCAGGTTGAGTCGCCAGCGGTGCAGGCGGGTCTGCATCGCGTCGAGTGCCAGGAACCGGAACGCCCGCTGCCACTTGGTGCCGGTGCCATTGTCGGCCGGTTCCGGTTCGCCCTGGAAGAAGCCGTCCAGCACGATCTCGTCGCCGTCCTCGTAGGCGTTGACGAAGTGCAACACGTAGGTGGGATCGGCCTCGAACCACTGAATCTCGCCCCCGCCGCGGCGGGGGAGCACCCCGAACCGGGACGGGATGTCGCGGTGGAAGCGGGCCATGTGGATGTCGCGCTCAAGCATCTCGGGTTCCCAGAACAGCGGGAAGTCGTTGAGAATGGCGTAGTTTCGGGTGAACGCCATATCGTGAGGCAGCCGCGGCCCGGGCAACGGGACGTCGACGTAGTGCACCAGGTCGTTGTTCGCGTCCACCACCCCGTAGTGCATGTAGGGCGCCGACTTGGAGTAGTTGAAGAACAGCAACTCGTCGGTGCGTTCGTCGACCTTGGGGTGAGCCGACACCCCCCAGTCGAACGGGAAGCGGCCGTTCCAGTCCTCCTTGCCCAGCGTCTCCGCGGTGAGCGGATCGATGCGGTACAGGTCCCCGCACTGGTAGAAGCTGCTCAGGGCGGTCCCGCGGTGTACCACCACATCGGTGCTGGAGGAGTCCTTGAGCAGGGTGCGCGCGCCCCAGCCGTGATCGACCTTCGCCAGCGAGAGCGGCTCGGCCAGGCCGGGCCAGAGTGGACCACCCGCGGCGTTCTCGGCCTCGAAACCGTCGGTACGTACGAACCTGTTGCGGTAGAACGCCTTTCCGTCGCGGAACCCGACGACGTGCAGCATGCCGTCCCCGTCGAAGGGGTGGTAGGACTTCAGTGCGGGGTGCAACGGGTTCTCGGTGTTGCGCAAGTACACCCCGTCCAGGTCGGCGGGGATCTCGCCCTCGACGGCGGTCAGGTCGTCGGCGCGCCACTCGGTGGCCTGCGGGCGCCACGGCCCGGTGCGGTAAGGATGATCGTCGTCATCCGGCAGTGTGGACAGAAACTTGCCGACAACCTCGACATGCATCAGGCGGCCTCTCCGGGTCCGATCACGAAACTGACAGCGGTGGCGGTGCTGCCGCCCACGTTGAGCGTGCCGAACCGGCGCGCTCCTTCGACCTGATATTCACCGGCGAGCCCGCTGACCTGTTTGGCCCCGTCGAGCACCATCCGGATGCCGGTGGCCCCGACCGGGTGGCCGCCGCCGATCAGGCCTCCACTCGGGTTGATCGGCAACCGGCCGCCGATCTCGATCTCGCCGTTCTCGATGGCCTTCCACGATTCCCCGGGCCCGGTGAGGCCGATGTGGTCGATGGCGAGGTACTCGGTGGGGGTGAAGCAGTCGTGTACCTCGAACCCGTCGACACCGTCGAGGTCGACCTGGGCGCGGTCGAGTGCGTCGCGCACGGTGGCGCGCAGGTGCGGCATGACATAGGGATTGCCGGCGTCGCGGTCGAGTTTCTGGCGCAGGCCGAGGCCGACGGTGTGGTGTCCCCAGCCCTCGATCCGGCCGATCGGGCGGACCCCCGGGTGCTCGCGAAGAAAGTCGTCGTTGACCAGGACCACACCCGAGCCGCCATCGGTCATCTGGCTGCAGTCGTAGCGGCGGATCCGCCCCTCGGTGCGCGGGTTGATCTCGTCGTCGCCGCCCAGGGCCTTCAGGTCGGGCACGTCCCAGTCCCGGGTCTGCGCATTGGGGTTGCGGCGGGCGTTGGCGAAATTCAGCGCGGCGATCGCATGCAGGTGGGCTTCATCGATGCCGAACCGGCGGTCGTACTCGTCGGCGATTTCGGAGAACATCGACGGCCACAGGAACTTTGCCTCGGCACCCTCGTGGCCGGTCCAGGCCGCCGCACCGAGGTACGCAGCCCCGGTGTCGCCGGGCACCGTCTTCTCCAACTCGAGCCCGACCACAAGTGCGGTGTCGTAATTGCCTGCCCGCAGGTCGGCCATTGCCGCGATGATCGCGACACTGCCCGATGCGCACGCTGCCTCGTGCCGGCTGGACGGCTTGTCCCACAGTCCCTCGTGCACGGTTGCCGGCATCGCCCCGAGGTGGCCCTGGCGGGCGAACAGTTCCCCGAATGCGTTGGCGACGTGCACCACCTCGATATCGGTGGCGTCGATCATCGACTCGGCGAGGGTGAGGTCGACCACTTCGGTGGTGAGGGCGGCGAAGTCGGAACCCTCGCGAGTGAGGTTGCGTGCGAAGTCGCTCTGATAGCCGCCGAGAATCCAGACGTTTCCAGCCACGAGCCCGAAGTTACTACAGCTAAGAGAGTAAGCGGGCCGGAATTGTCCGAGTGGGCTATTTACGGGTAGGGCATTATGTACACCGGGGGCGGTCCCGTCGGCTCTTGGTCTGAACCGATGGGACCTGGGCAAGCGTGATTGTCGACAATCACGCTGGCTTGGACCGGAGCATTGCCCGGCCCGGGGGTCTGCAAACACACGTTGTCTTGCGCTCGGTCATGACGGCGGCCGGTGGCGGAGACCCGTCGGCAGCAGGTGAGGAACAGGTCTCATGGCTTCCAATAATGAACGGTCCAACCACGAACTCGCGATTCGGATGGCCGAACTGGCCCGGGCTACCGCGCCACCGCGCAGTATCGACGAGGTCCTGACCGGGGTCACCGCCGCCGCCGTGGAGATGATTCCCGGTACCGACACCTGCGGGGTCCTGCTGATCGGCAAGGGTGGCAAGTTCGAATCGCTCTTCGGCACTTCGGATTTGATCTACAAGCTCGACGAACTCCAGGAGCAGTGCAACGAAGGTCCGTGCGTCACCGCGGCCGTCGACGAACTGATCGTGCGCACCGACGACTTCACCCGCGAGCGGCGCTGGCCCAAGTACAGCGCGGCGATCGCCGATCTCGGTGTGCGCAGCGGGCTGTCGTTCAAGCTGTACACCGGAGCGCAGACCGCGGGTGCGCTCAACCTGTTCGGCCTGCAGCCGCACGCGTTCAACGGTGAGTCCGAGGCCATCGGCTCGGTGCTGGCCGCCCACGCCGCGTCGGCAATTCTGGCCAGCCGCCACGGCGAGCAGCTCGAGTCGGCGCTGAACACCCGTGACACGATCGGGCAGGCCAAGGGCGTGATCATGGAGCGCTACGACGTCGATGCGATGCGCGCATTCGAGATGCTGCGCGAGCTGTCCCAGACCAGCAACACCCGGCTGGTGGACATCGCCGACCGGGTCATCGCGACTAGGGGCGAGTAGCCGGCGCTACTCCTGGTTGAGCAGCGGCGGTCCGCACCGTTCCCGCATGTCTGCCAGGGGTTGACGGATGCTCTGGACCTCGGCCTTGATCTGGGGGTTTGCGTTCAGGTAGTCCTGCACGACGGCAGGCACCTCGTCCACCGGCTGACCGGCGAGGCCGGTCATGAACTCGTTCACATCGGGATGTGCGAACAGATAGGCCGAGGTCGCCGCCTGCACACCGGCGGAGATGCCGGCCCGGTCGGCGGCCGTGCAATTGGGCGCGGGATCGGCGAGCGCGGCGGGCGAAGCGCCGAGGGCTCCTACGACACCGCCCAGCGCGAGAATTCGGACGAGCGTGCGATTGGTGACACGAATCACGTTGAGACTCCTCGAAAGTAGTTGGGGGAGCGGGGATCGGAGGCGGCTAGTTTCTGCCGCCGCCGATGCTGATCCCGCCGCCACGACCGAAGTCGAGATAAAGGCCCGGATCGTAGTTGTCGTAATAGCTGCACGTGTAGCCGTTGCACGGGTACGGGTTGTAGGTGGGGCGCGGGGGCGCGGAGCCGCCCCGCACGGTGCCGGTACTGGAGCACAGCGTGGATCCGCCGCTGTAGTTGCAGTCGGCCGCGGCGGGCGCGGCCACCCCGATCCCGACGGCGGCCGCGGTCAGTGCGAAAACCGGTATCAGGTGTAGTCGTAGGCGCATCGTCGGATTTTACGGTTCCGACATCGAGTTCCGTGCGGTTTACCGTTGCTCGAGCACGTCGGCTGGTGCCCCTGTTCAGAGTCGGCTGATGGTTGACGTTTCTGTGTCGGTTGATCCTTGACACTCTTGGTGGTGGTTTAGGGCTGCCCACTGGCGCGGAACGCCCGTTTGTTTCGTACCTCCCCACTGCTGGTGCGTGCTGCGGTTTTGACGAGTGTGTCGCCGATCCAGAAGCGCAACAGGTTGCCCTCGACGTGGACATCGCAGCGGGCTCCGGCGTAGTAGCGGCCGATGCTGACCTGTTGCCAGGACACGCACACCACCCCGTTGGTGGTCACCGTGCGTGATAGCCAGTCCTGCCCACCGCGGTCAGCCCCGGCCGGCGCCGGTGGCGGGCCGGGCGCGACGGGTCGGGCCTGGGCGCTGAAACGCTCAGCGGGGGTGGCCATCTTCAAGGGCTGATGCGGTCTGGTGGTGTTGTAGTCGTTGACCCACTCATCCAGTGCCCGCTGCGCCGCGATCAAACTCGGGAATGGTGCAGCGGTGCTGAGGAATTCAGCTCGTAGACTGCGATGAAACCGTTCAATCTTGCCGGTCGTGGTCGGGCTGCGCGGCTGGGTCAGCAGATGCTCGATGCCATGCTCGCGGCAGATCGCATCGAAGAGAACCCCCGTCGGGGGATGGTTGAACCGACCGGTAAACACCTTGCCGTTGTCGGTCAAGATCTGCTCAGGAGCCCCGTAACGGGTCAGCGCCGCACGCAGCCCGTCGCAGACCGCCCGGGTGCGCTCCCGAACCATCAACCTGGCGCACACACACATGCGGGAATGGTCATCAATCCCGGTCAGCGCCTTGGCGCTGGTGCCATCAGCCAGCGGGAAGCCACCGACGACATCCATCTGCCACAACTCCATCGGGGCGCCGCGTTCCCAGCGTTTCCACTTCCGCGACCGCCGATCCCGCGTCGCCGGATCGATCATCCCCGCCCGCACCAACGCCCGATAGACCGCCGATTCCGACGGAACCGGCTCTACACCCCGGCGACCCAACTCGAACACCAATCGGCGCGGACCCCAATACGGCCGCGAGCGACGCAACTCCAACACCGCCGCCTCCACCACGGCCGGCATCTGATGCGGACACGACACCGGCCGATGCGACCGATCCGCCAACCCCTCCAAGCCCTCGGCCTCATAGCGGGCCAGCCAGGCATGCACCGTCTGACGTGACACCCCAACCTTCGAGGCCACCTGCGACACCGACAACCCGTCACTGATGACGGCCAAAACCGCCTGATACCTCTGCTCAGACACGCTCAACTCCCTCATCTAGGGAGTGTCAAGAATCAACCGAAGCAACTGTCAAGCATCAGCCGAAACACTGTCAGGCATCACCCGAACACCAAACGACAAGCATCAGCCGAGGTCATACAGTCGGCTGGTGCCCCCGGCAGTGTCTGATTTCAGGACATAGTTGGCAGCTGTCTCGGGACATAGTTGACACCTCGATGTTTCGGGAGGTCAGCCCATGTCCAAGGCTCAGCTCGTCATCACCGCCGTCGTCATCGAAGGCCGCAGCAAAAGCGACGTCGCCCGCGACTACGGCCTGTCCCGCTACTGGGTCCACCAACTGGTCAAACGCTACGAAACCGAAGGCGCGGCCGCCTTCAGCCCACACTCCCGACGGCCCCACACCAACCCCCACGCCGTCGCCCCCGACGTCGAGGAACGCATCATCCGGTTACGCAAAACCCTGGCCAAAGCCGGCTATGACGCCGGCGCGGCCACCATCGCCGAACACTTGCGCCGCGCCCCGACCATCACCGAGGTACCCAGCATCTCCACCATCTGGCGCATCCTGGACCGCCGCGGCTTCATCACCCCACAACCCCACAAACGCCCCCGATCCAGCTGGAAACGCTTCGAAGCCGACCTCCCCAACCAATGCTGGCAATCCGACGTCACCCACTGGCGCCTCACCGACGCCACCAGCGCCGAAATCCTCAACATCATCGACGACCACTCCCGCCTGCTGATCGCCAGCATCGCCCGCCGAACCATCACCGGACCCGACGTCGTCGAAACCTTCACCGACGCCTTCACCACCTGGGGCACCCCAGCAGCCGTACTCACCGACAACGGCGCGGTCTTCACCGCCACACCCCGACGCGGCGGCCGCACCGCCCTGCAAATCCTGCTCGGCGAACTCGGCGTCAACTACATCAACTCACGGCCCTACCACCCACAAACCTGCGGCAAAATCGAACGCCTACACCAAACCCTCAAAAAACGTCTCGCCGCCCTGCCCCCGGCAACCACCATCGACGAACTACAAAGCCAGCTCAACGAATTCAGCGACTACTACAACACCACCCGACCACACCGAGCCCTACACCGGCGCACCCCGACCGAGGCGTTCAACGCCCGACCCAAAGCCTTCCCCACCGGCTACAAAATCCCGCCGCACTTCCGCGTGCGCCACGACAAAATCGACGCCGCCGGCGCCATCACCATCCGCTACAACAGCCAGCTACACCACATCGGACTGTCCAAACACCTGCGCCGCACCAAAGTCATCGTCCTGATCAACGACCTCGACATTCGCGTCCTGGACCGACACAGCGGACAACTCATCCGCAAACTCACACTCGACCCCACCCGCGACTACCAAAAACGCGGAGTAAAACCCGGAAACAGCCCCACCAACAGACCCCAGATGTAAATGATGTCCCGAGACACCTGTCAACGGTGTCTCGGGACATCACACTGGTGCCCCCGGCAGGATTCGAACCTGCGACACCGGCTTTAGGAGAGCCGTGCTCTATCCCCTGAGCTACGAGGGCGGGACCGGCTGGCAGCTTACCGTGCCGGGAACCGGGCTCCCCTCCGCGCGCAGGCCGCGCACCCGCTAGCTGGCAGCGT